>Ga0210383_10000425_pt1 | contig 39134 bp, 49 predicted proteins | sample IncBWC14OmetaG_FD_160072 | JGI IMG/M metagenome (GOLD analysis project Ga0210383, IMG submission 160072) | Forest soil microbial communities from Barre Woods Harvard Forest LTER site, Petersham, Massachusetts, United States - Inc-BW-C-14-O ...
GCACTTCAGCCCGGCCTCGATGACCTCCCATTTCGAGGAGTCCACCATAAAGGGCACCTTGGCGACTTCCGGCTCGCTCCCTAGCAATTGCAAGAAGCGCGTCATCGCCGTGACGCCATCGATCATACCTTCGTCCATGCAGATGTCGAGGACATTCGCTCCACTCTCGACTTGCTGGCGAGCGACGCTTACGGCGTTTTCATATTTGCCGTCCTTGATTAGCTTCGCGAACTTGGGCGAACCGGCGACATTGGTCCGCTCCCCGATCATGATGAAGACGCCGGCCTGCTGGGTGAATGGTTGGGATCCCGAGAGACGGAGTGGTTTCGCCTTCGTGGGTATGGCCGAGCTGGTTTTGTTTGACTCGTTCACGCCCGACTCTCAATCTCGGTCTGCGGACCGAACGATTCCTCGGTGGGCTGCGTCCCCCACTTTCGCGGAGGCTGGCCATCGAGCGCTTTCGCGATCGCCGCGATATGCTCTGGAGTATTTCCACAGCAGCCGCCGGCGATGTTGATCAACCCTCCCCGCGCAAAGTCGCCCAGATAACGGGCCATGTCCTGCGGACCCAGATCGAAGCCGGTCTCCGACAGCGGATTCGGCAGACCGGCGTTGGGGTAACACGAGATCGCTACATCCGCCTTTTCCGAGAGCTCTTCCAGAAACGGATACATCAGATCGGGACCGAGAGAACAGTTGAGGCCCACCGACAGCGGTTTCACGTGTTTCACGGCGTTCCAGAACGCCTCCGTCGTCTGCGCCGAGATCATCGTTTCGCCGCCACGCCCCACCGCCGCCGAAATCATGATTGGCCGTTCCTTGCCGTCCTTATCGAACACCTCACGAATTGCAACGAGCGCGGCCTTGGCGTTGAGCGAGTCAAAGATGGTTTCGACTAGGAGCAGATCTACGCCCCCCGCGATGAGAGCCTGCACCTGTTGCGTGTAAGCGGCTTTGACCTGATCGAAAGTGACCACCCGAAAGCCTGGATCGTCGGCATCGGGCGAGTTCGAAAGAGACACGGTCAGCGGCCCAATCGCTCCCGCTACGAACCGCTGACGCGAGGTCGCGGTTCCGACACGATCGGCCCATTCACGGCACTGCCGCGCCGATTGCTCATTGATGTCCCACGCCAGGCTGCCGAGAAACGGATCTTCGACGATCTTTTGGTAGAAGGCGGGATCCTTGCGGCCGCCGCGCTCCCGTGGATCGTCGACAAAGAATTCGCTTTGGGTGATGCTGGTGGCCCCGAAGGTGTTTGTCTCGATGATGTCCGCGCCCGCTTCCAGAAACCGTCGATGGATATCACCGATCATTTCTGGCTTAGTCAGGGAGAACAGGTCGCCGTTGTTCAAGAGACTCTTCGTCGAGTCTTTGAAGCGCTCCCCACGGATATCCGCTTCCTTCATTCCGTAGGTACGAATCGTCGTGCCCATCGCTCCATCGATGATGGCGATGCGACTGTCGAGGATCTTTCGAAGCGGATGCTGGTGGGCCTTCGTCATATCCCTTTGATGATCTTGGGCAGCCTTCGCTTCAGCCACCTTAGCGACATTTTCCACGGAACATACCTCCTCTATTATAGCGATGGCAGGATGTCCAAGTCGGCGCAGGTGTCATCAGGTGTCATCACCGAGATAATCGTGATACCGTTGAATGCAAGGGACTTTCCGAGCGGAGCATCGAGAAAGAGTGCAAACCACAGCCATCAAGTCTTACACTCGCCGAAAGGCCTTCGTCGCGGCGGGCGCGGTCACGGGCATTGGCAGCCTGCCTCTCACGTCGGCCACATCGGCGATTCGTTCCGTTGCGGAATTCTCGCCGGAGGTCCCTTTTTGGCCGCAGTTGCCTCAACTCTCACAACAGGAGAGTATCGTCGGCCAGGGCCTCGGTATTGTCGAAAATTTGATTGAACCTCGTAGCGAAGGCTACGGTTATCAGGTGAAAGCAGGCCAGCTCGATTCGGTGCTCGAAATTCTTCACCGGAGTAGCGGAGAGTTGACACCGGCAAATGCTGCCGGCTTCGGCGCGTTCGAAGAGGCACTGTCATTGGGTCTCTTCAGCGCCGCAATCGCCGTCAAGGGGCAGTTCGAGGGCCCAATCACGCTGTCGGCGTATCTGTTCCAAAATGGCAGACCGTTCCTAGCGGATCCAACACTTTTTGCAGCCATCGCATTCCATGTCTCGCAGATCATCGGTTGGCAGATTGATCGCCTGCAATCTGCTGGACTGCCTGTGCTTCTGTTTGTGGATGAACCGGCCTTGTGTCTGGACGCGCCCGTTTCAAATGCCGTTCCTGAGGAAAAGCGTCTCAACGCATTGGCGGCCACGCTTGAGGGCGTGCGAAGTCGCGGAGCCTATGCCGGACTACATTGCTGCGCAGCGCGTCCCTTCGAGCGCATGTGCCGCGTGCAACCAGACATTATCTCCTTCGATGCCCATGAAGGGCTGGACTCGTTCTTTGCTGATTGGCATGCGCTTGACTTCATGCAACAGGGTGGAACCGTCGCTTATGGAATAGTCCCCACACGCTCCGGAGTGAACGCCGTAGATTCGGCGAGCATCTTCCTCCGCTGGCTGAAAGCCGCGTCCCTGGCCGGTGATCCGCAGAAATTTGCCCAGCGGGCGATGATCACAGCCACCTGCGGACTCGGACTTCTCGACCCGTCCGCCGTTGCGGAGTCATTCGGCGTCGCGCATAGCGTCGGCAAACTGATCCGGTCCCTCGCGGGTTCGCCGGAATTGGACGAAGAAGTCGCATTGGGAAACTAGTCGTGGTGGCGTTGAAGCGATGCGATCCGGAACTCGCGCCTCCCTATCTGTTGCGATAAACGCACGAGCGGTAACCGACAGATCGCTGGTGAGAAGCCGGCTTGCGACGATGAATCCGTTTTCCATGCGTTGATCGGAGATGTTTTCCATGAGTCGCTCATTCATCTGCCTCCGACATCTCGGAGAAGTTCTCTGTTGGCCCGTCACCACGGGATCGTGACGTTTTCCCAGCGCGTGAATGTTACCTGTTGGGCCATCCGGGCCAAGAAGTGCAACCCGCACCACTTCGCCTGAGTCATCCTCGACAGACTCAGTGCCCGCATATCGGTTGAGGTTAGTCTTGGTGCTTCCAGCAATTAGGACGAAAGAATTATTTGTTTGCAGACTGCGAGTGCTGAAGCCAAAGGACAGGAGGGGGAGGGGAACATAGAGGGATAGAGAGAGACACCATCACTAAGCCTTCGGCTTGGGTCGGTGCGGATCTTCGTTGCATTCACGAATGCGGCTCGAACAATCTCGGACGTAGTTCGCCCTTTTTCGGGTTCGGTTCGAGCTCCGTTCGACGACACGGTTATCCGTCGCCCAAGATTCAGATTCGTTCGAGCACAGGGGTGCGAAACCTGGGCGGGAACCTGATCGTCAGAATGGAAATAGAATTCCCTTGTCTTTCAACTTTTCAAATCGGGCGGCGACAAACCGGTAGAGTTGCGCTGGCCGTTGTCCACCTCTTCGATACTCCGGCAGAGGTTTCAGGATCTTCAGGAGAGACAGTTTTCGCCGGAAGTTGCGCTTGTCGAGCTGTTTTCCCAGAATCGCTTCGTATACTTCCTGCAACTCCGTGAGCGTGAATTTCTCTGGAAGCAACTGAAAACCAACAGTCGTATATTCCAGCTTATTGCGGAGGCGCTCGAGCGCATAGTTCAGTATCCAGGCGTGGTCAAACGCCAGGGTCGGTAGTTGGTCCATGGCCCACCACTCGGCTTCGGCAGCATCGGTGCCGGCTCTCAGCGGCCGGTCTGCCGAAATTAGGGCAAAGTACGCCACTGTAATCACGCGCCCCCTAGGATCTCGCCCAACCTCTCCAAAGGAATAAAGCTGCTCCAGATAAACATCGGCGACTCCCGTTTCTTCTCGCAACTCGCGCAATGCCGCTTGATCCAGATCCTCGTCTTCGAGGACGAAGCCACCTGGGATTGCGAACTGCCCCTGAAATGGAGCCGCGGCACGCTTCACCAACAGGACTCTGAGGGTCCCGGACTGGATCGTGAAGATTACGATGTCAACCGTAACTAGCATCGGCGATTCTCGAGGATACGACAAGCCGGGCACTCTGTTCCGCGGCGCGCACATGAGCGATGGCTCCCGAGTTGAATTGCAGGAAGTCCGCTTCCACGCCGTCGCTGAAGATTACACCGTAGGAAGGCATACGGGATTCGATCGTAAGCTCTTTTCCATCTTGAAGGATGCCAGCAACGATACCTGCTTGCGAGTGGCGGCTGACGAATGGTTCGCGCACAACAAAGAGAAGTCTTCGGTCTTCCCATGGCATGCGCACCGGCGTCACTGGAGGTCCTCCGCAGAAACGCGAAACGCCGGCTGCCATGTTGAACACCGACGAAACCCATCCTGTCGACCCTGCTCCCGTCGAGACCAGCACGCCGCTCGAAGACTGAATCTCCGATTCTTGGCCGTATGTGATCTGATACAGCGCGGAAATGTGACTCCGGGCTCCTAGAAAGAAGTCGTTGAAGGCCAGCAGCCGCTGCCCGTCGGCAAGTCTCACCTCCGCTAACGTTATGTCGCGAATCTTGGCTCGCTCCTCCATCACCCGTTCTACCGCCGCGCGCGCCTGGTTCGGCAGGAAGGGTAGGAGGATTCCGTCAAACCGGTCCGGCTCAGGATTCACCGCCACAATCGGCTGGGCCCCCACATACTTCGCGGTGTTCGCGACCAGTCCGTCCTGCCCGAGTGTCACCACGAGATCCTCTTTCTGAAAATGAAACGTCGGAACCAGACTCCGGTCCACCGGTTGCTGCGGCAATTCGAAGTCCAGGGACCGGCGGAGCGTCTCCAGCGCAAAGCGGTAGGCATCGTCCTCGCGCTCATAGTCGGCAAAGTCCCCGCCCGCGTGCTCGATGTAGAACTTGGCTTGGGACCGCGTGTTGAAGCGCTCCACCAGTTCCTGCAACCTTGTCTTGCGGGTTACGATCACCAGTTTCTTGTACATGGCTATTTTCCTGCGCTGCCGATCCCTGTCGTTCCGATCAAGGACTTCAGCAGGTCGGGCGAAACGTTCAGTTCGCCGATCTTCTGCGCGTTCTCCGCCATTTCCTGGAACGCCATCGCAATCATGGCCTTGGGATCAGCGCCTCTTCCACCCAGCATCATCAGCGCCTTCCAGTCGAGATCGCGCAGAGGCTTCAATATCTCGGTGAGCGCATAAGCGCGGACATCCGCGTCCTTGCGATCGTTTTCGACGCGACGGGAGACGAGTTGTAAACGCTTCTCTTCGACCGATATTTCAGCCGCCATCTGGGTTTCGCGAATTTCCCGTTTCTGTTGCTCGGCTGCGATCTCGGCCGCGAGTTGCGTCTCGCGAATTTGACGCTTCTTCTGTTCGACTGCAATCTCGGTGTTGAGTTCGCTTTCCTTGATCATCCGTTCGTTTTCGACGGCGGCGTTACGGCGGGCGTAGATTGCTTCGTCGGCACGGCCCTGCAACGCCTCCCGCGCCTCCGCTTCAAGTGCCCTCGACATTTCTGGAGTGGGTTTGATGTCCAGGATAGACAGCGCCAGAATTTCCAACCCCATGCTGGCGACTGCTTCCGATTCCTTGAGCTTTGCCTGCGCCTCCGCCACGATCAACTCCGAACTGACCAGCATCTCCCTGAGTGGGAGGCGTTGGGCAACCGCGCGAGTCAACGACTGCAGAGTATGAACCAGACGTTCCGGCAACTTCTGCCGGTCGCGCGAGTGGTCCTCAAAAGACGTGTTCCGTTTATCGATCGTGAAATCCAGCAAGGATGCCAACCGCTTCGGGTCGGCGACCCGGTAAGTAAGTTGTCCCTGGATGGTGACCGACTGGAAATCTGCGGTCGTCTCCTGGAACACGAAAGGAACATCGGCGCTCGCCAGCGGGACCGCCACGATCGTGGAGGTGGGAGCCCAGTAGAAGAATGATAATCCGGCGCCTTCGCGCCTGATCTTGCCGTGTTTGTACTGCAGAACGTAGGTTGTCGGCGGTACTTTCATGAAGCTGAGCATCGTGAGCACCTCCACTAGTGTCTCTATGACACTTATATTAGTGTCTGTAACACACTATGTCAAGCAAGTTGTGGACGCCCCTCATCGCTCCCTTAAGAAATGCGCTGAACGACCGCCGGCAAGATGGTTATTAAGATGTTTGTTTTGTTAGTGTTAAGGTTGATAGGCTGGGCGTGATTGTAGTTGCGCTTGTAGCGATTAGTTGCAATGATCGCCTTTGGCCAGCCACTTTAGTCGTGCCCTGCATCGTTGGGGGCTGGCGGCTTCTTTCTCTGTCTTTGGGGAGTTCGCTGCGGCGGTGTCGCCGATCTTCCGGGAGGATTGAAATAGGCATCGCTGAACACAACGCCGCCCTGAAATGCTTTCATGCTGTCGCGATAACGCTGGCTGGAAATTACAGCCCGGATCTCGGTTTTCACATTTTCCAGCGGTAAGGTCTGCTTGCTGATCATTTTGTAGATGAAGTGGGCACCGGCAGGATCGGAGAATACTTCCGAAACTTCTCCGGGCTTCAGGTTTAGGACCGTCTCATGTTGCGGAGGCAGCGCGTCGCGGCGTACCTTCTCAATTTTCGTGTCGGCGGTGTTTCGCGGTATTCCAGCTTCAGTGTAAGCCTCTGTTTGCAACTTGTCGGGGTCATCTCCGTTCGCGGCGCGGGCGCGCAGATCGGCGGCGATTTTGGTCATTGCGTCCTCATCGGTTTTAGTTTGTGCTTCGGTCTGCCGCGTCGCGCCCGTTTGCGTTGATGTTGTTTGCTTTGCGCGGGGGACAAAAATCCGCGCCACGGTAGCTTCCTCGTAGGAGGGCTGGTTCTTCTTGTAATAGTCCTCGACGTCGGTGTCGGTGATGGTGTTCGCCTCGGTCTGCAGCACCCGGGTCAGGTCCTGGGAAAGCAGTTGCATGCGCGCATAGCGCATCTCTTCCTCGAAGGCAGACGTCTTGTCGAGACCGCGTTTTTCCCCAGCGCCTGCCATCCTCAGATTGCGCGCATAAGCGTTGGCTACATTGAGCTTGAGGGAAAGCGACATGCCCGGCTGCAGCGCTTCCGTTAGCTTTTCAAATTGGGTGCGTGTGACGACGGTTTTGCACGCGTCGCCCGGCGGGGCCGGATCGGGGCAGAAGCCATTCACCGTAATTATCGGCTCGTCGGGCTCAACCTTTACTTCGGGGCCCTCACCCGCCGCAGTGGGGGCTATGTTTTCCGCCTGGCGTCGGGCGGCAGCAGGTGTAGCTGGTTGTGCAGCTTGCCCGAAGGTCAAGCTGGCGAGCAGGAGACAGACGAGACACACAGAAGGCATGGATCATTATCCCCACTGCCGATGTTGCGGGGCAAATAAAGCGGGCACGAAGCTTGGCTGCGTGCCCGGGTTAAGCAGATTAAGTCAGCCCTGGCTACTGTTCATAGGCTCCTATGTTGATTTGTCCGCTGGCATTGACACGGGGATTGCCGTTGAAGTCCACCGTCCCAAAATCGGCTGAACCCAGGCTGGCGTTGCCCGTATTCCCGGCCGGAGAACTCGTCGAGATGTCATAATCCGGCGTCGGTGAGCACGTCGTGATCGGAGTCGGGGGGCCGCTCTCCTTGGTCGACGTGCAAGTGGTTAGAGTGAGGTAGTCGGGATTCAAGAACACCGAATTCTTATCCTGTCCAGTCGCCGACTGGTAGGAGGCAAAGGAGGAGTAGCTCTTGTCGTTCAACTCAAACGTCGTAGTCGAACTCGTCGTGTAGTAATCGTTGTAGTTTGCAGTAACGCTGCTGCCCGTCGTGAAGCCGTGAATGAACAAACCCTGCGCGCCGGCATATACGATGTTGTTCTCGAACACAATCCCGGTGGCGCGGTACTGGATCTGGAACTCGCCGCTGCCAGTCTTCTGCGTGTCGTTATCGTACAGGCTGTTGTTCACGATGGTGATGTTGGTGCTTCCGCCCGTCCCGGACTTGGCATAGCCGCCCACTGAAACACCACAGGAGTTTGCGGCGTAGTCAAGGTTGTTGCGGAAGATCACGTTGCTCGAGACTTTACCCGCGTTTTCGCTTGCAGCTTCGAAATTCAAGTCGTTGCCATAGAGCGTGTTGCGCTCGAACGTCACTTCTGTACACCCATCGCAGTACAGGCCATCCTCATCGTACTGATTGCCTTCGCCGGGATTGGCTTTGGCGCTGTTGTTGTAGATGAGGTTGCCGTAGACGTCTCCGTTCTTGGCCTGATCAAAGCCCGTCGGACCGACCCCCTCGAAACCAATCGCATCCATGCCAATGTTGTCATTGTCATAAATCGTGTTGTTGGAGACGACAAAGTTCTGCACGTTGCCGTTATAGGTGGTGGTCTCGCTTTCTCCAGTCAGGCATCCCGTGACCGTGTTGCCGCTGACGGTCACGCTGAGCGGAGTGGCGCTAATACCGAACACACCGATCCCGTACGCATTGCCCCTCTTCCCCGCCGTGGTTTGGATGTTCTTAACGGTGTTGTTGAGGAAGTTGATTCCGGTTCCGCCGCCAACAATGAGGACTCCAACGGGAACTTTCGAGGCCGTCGAAACCTTGTAGTTCTGGACGGTGAACCCCTCGATGGTGAGATAGTTCACGCCGCTCGCGGCACCTATGTTGAACAGCCCTTGCGTGTTGGTACCGATGAAGCCGTTGCTTTGAGCGAAGGTGGGCGAAACACAGCAGGAGACGCCAGTGCCATCCACTATCGCTACACCCTGTCCGTTAAAGACGATGGGAGCTGAGGACGTTCCTGAGTTGGCGAAAGTCACGCTCTCGTTATAAGTTCCGGCTCCCACATAGACAGTGGCACCGGCCGTCGCTTCAAGAGCCGCATGTCCGATGGTCAGCCAGGGCGCGCTCGCACTCCCGCTATTGGAGTCGCTGCCCGTTTTGGCGACGTAGTAGGACACTTGGGCCTGCGCACAATACGAAAGTGCGAGGCAGCCGGACAGAAAGAAAAGCACAGCGCGAATCAACTCGCTCTTCAGCGTGTGTTGAGTACTGCGGTCGAAGCGATTCATCATTGAAAAACCTCCCGATGGACATTTGTGCTGCCTAAAACGATGGTTTTCAGGTTTCCAATTCGCGGGGACGCATCCTCCACTCCCCGCATGGGTTCCCAACAGTTTTCAAGATGTTTCGTTTTATTTACTCTGCGTATTTCGTATTACATCGATTAGTTTCCTCTTATTTCGAGAATTCTGATCCGATTAGCACGTTCCTGTCAATCCCTTTTGCGCGTGTGTTGTTTTTGTGAGGGGGCAAAGCTTTGCGGCCAAAGAAATCAACCCGGACAGATTCGAGGCAAGAACGACCCCCCTACTGGCGATGGTGCCCCCCTCGGAACGAAGAGCTTTGGAACGGCTGTTTGCACCAAAAGATGATCAACCCTGAAATGCATTCCAGAGTCAAGGCCTACCCATCCGGAAACCCCGCAATGGCCTTCCCGAGTCCGGTCAATGCGTGGCGAGAGGCCGGAGTCCAAATGCCAAGATCTCTCTTGACCCTGTAGGCAGCTACAGGGTTTATGCTTGCAACATGGACGGATTGACGAGAAGCCAGCTCGCGCAACGCGCCAACGTAAATTTGGAAACCATTCGTTTCTACGAAGGGAAAGGATTGCTCCCGGCGGCACCCAGGACGGCTTCCGGTTACCGAAAGTTTTCAGAGGAAATGATCGAAAGACTGGCTTTTGTGAAGCGCGCGAAGACTCTGGGGTTTTCCTTGGAGGAAATTCGTGAGTTGCTCCATCTTCAAGGTGAGCAGAACGGCGTATGTGTGGAAGTGCGAGACCTTTTGCGGACGAAATTGTCAGCTGTCCGCGAGAAGAAAGCAGACTTGGAGAAGCTGGAAGCGCATCTGAGCGATGCTTTGGGCAAATGCAATCAAGCATTGCAGCAGCAGCCGCAATCTCCGGAAGCCTGCCCGGCCCTCCGGCAAATGGCCGATTCCCGCTCGCACAGCGGTGAAATGAAAATGAATGGAGTAAGGCGAGTTGGTGGACGAGGTCGTTAAGGTTCTCATGTCAGAGCAACGTTGCGAAACAAGAGACTTGGCGCGGGGTGGGAGCGCACTCCTATTATGGTGCCTCCCGGTCGGAGCTCTCATTGTTGGTTTGAATTGGCAAAAGGCCGGGCCGACGTTGTGAATTCCTGCATTGCTGGTCATGGCCGCGGCATGGATTGGCAACGCCGCACGATGCGGCAGGCAACATTACGATGTGATGGGACCTGTCTATTTGCTCGCCGCAGTATACGTCGCACTTTCCGCATCGAATCTGGCGCGGATGCTTCGAGGCGTATTTCTGTTTGTTTGTTTTCGGCATCACTGCGGTCGCCTGCCTGGCTGAAGGCCCGTTTGGCAAGTACAAGAGGAAGGTTTGAAAGGAATGAAGATCGAGGTTCTCTATTTTGAAAATTGTCCCAATCACCTTCCTACTCTGGAACGAATTCACCAGGTCCTCCGAGAAGAGGGTTGCGACGCGGAAGTAAGAGAAGTGCTGGTGCCGGATGTGGAGACAGCTCACAACGTGAGATTCTTGGGCTCACCTACAGTTCGTGTTAACGGAGTCGACATCGAGCCGAAAGCGGAGGAACGAAAGGAGTTCGGGTTGATGTGCCGCAGATACGCAAGCGGAATACCTTCCCAGGCCTTGATTCGGGAAGCTGTCCGGTCAGCATCGGTTGGGGGCAACCCACAACGAACAAAATTCGGGGCGTGATCGACTCATCTTCAGCGTTATGTATGAGGATTGCTGCCCGCTGTTTACGAACCTTGGCAGAATGATCAATTTAAATCGCGAGAGAAATGTCTCAAATGGAAGAAAATCAGGCGACAGGCAAATCCGATTCGAAGAGCACCGTGGTTGCCAGTCTGGCTGCGCTCGGCAGCGTGATTTTGGCGTCAAGCTGCTGCCTACCGCTGCTGCCCTTTCTCTTTGCTGCCGGAGCAGCGGGCATATCCGCGCTTGCCGTCCGGTTGCGACCGTACTTGCTTGTTCTATCCGTGTTGCTCATTGCCTTTGGGTTTTATAGATCTTGGCGGGCGCAGCAATGCAATTGCAAGCCCAGCCGGATCAGCACTTTTCTCTTGTGGTTTTCGGCGACTGTGGTCGTCGCATTCATCTTCTTCCCACAGGTGATCGCCAACTTGTTGGCCGATCTTTTGGCAGGCAAATCATGAATCGAAAGAGAATGCTTCTTATTGTGGCCCTTCTGATGGTGTTTGGGGCTGTATATTACCTTTACGGCGGACATTCGACACCCAAGGTACAGCCGCCTCTGGCCAGTTTTTCTTCAGGCGATCTTACCCCACTGAAAACTGCGTTCAACGGTTCCGCATCCTCTGTCCGCGTCGTCGTTATGCTATCGCCTACTTGAGCCGTTTGTTTGCAGGGGGCCTCTGCAACCGGACAATTGCTGCGGGAAATCAATAACCAGAACGTACGAGTTTTCGCGATCTGGGAGCCGGTGCTGCCCACGGATTTTGCTGCGCCTTCCACCGCTGCGCTCGCGCGCATTCCTGATGCACGAGGAGCACAGTATTGGGATAGGAGTCGAGCCTTGTCTCACTTGCTCGGAGAACGGAACCGCTCAACGGTCGTATGGGACTACATCGCGGTATATCAGCCAGGAACACTGTGGCAAGATGCTCCGCCGAAGCCGGTTTATTCTGACGGTCCTGTCCGCGACGTGATTGGCGAAGCCAAGGATGCCATGCAGCGTTTACTGACAAGCGGTACCTCGCTTCGATGATTTCTTGCGGAGTGCTCTCGGGCTCGGGTTCTCACAGCCTCGATGATTGCGTTTGGGGAGATGTGTCGCCTACCGGCGGAAGAAGCGAGCTTAGGTTTGTTGGCTACGCGTGACCCGATTTCTAACTATAGGGAAGTGACGTGGCGCGTAGTCATTCCTTGTTTGATCAGAGTATCCAGACTGTCAGAAATTCAGTCTATTGCGAGCGGTCTCAGCAGCTGTTTTTCTCTGCAAAATGATACAATGCTTACAATAGTTACATGAGGGAGGATCGATGAAGCAAACGCGTTCTATGGTGCTCAGTATGCGCCTGCCAGTGGAGAGTGGAAGACGTTTGAAGAGCATCGCGAATCGGCACGGCTGGACACCGAGTGATGCAGGCGCTCGCTTGGTGGAAGAGGGCCTAAGGCGGTCGGAATTTGCATTCCTGGATTTTCGGGATTCACCGGCAGGCAGGCAGGCCTATATCCAAGGAAGTACCCTAGCGATATGGGAAGTCATGTTACTTCTTCGGAGCTACAAAGGAAGTCTCAAGGACGTGGCCAAGCATCTGAAATGGCCCGAAGCGAAGGTTCGAGCTGCCCTTCACTACTCGGAGGCATTCCCCGGAGAGGTCAACGAGGCCATAGCAGAGAACGACTCAACCGGTTTCGACAGCCTAAAGCGCTTGCTTCCCCAAGCTGTCGACTTTGCTGCCAGACAGACCAAGCGGGGCTGACATGCTCAAGCTGCTTCTAGATGAGCACATTTCCCCGGAGGTAGCGAAGGGTGTTCAACGTCGGAATCGATCGCTGGTTATTTACCCGATGGTGCAGTGGCAGAGCGGAAACTTCCTTGGGAAGGAAGATTCTGTTTGCTTGTTGGAAGCAGCGAAGCAACGGCTGACCTTGGTTGCTTACGATCGCAGGACGATTCCTCCATTGCTGAAGCTCTGGGCAGAGGAACAGCGATCCCATGGCGGTGTAATCTTTGTCGATGAAAAGACAATCTCGCCAGCGGACATTGGGGCACTAGTCCGCGCTCTGACTTCACTCGCTGGCGAGGCCGGAGAAATGGACTGGGCTGACCAAGTGTACTTTTTACGGGGCGGACGCTGACGCGTCACGACCATCATAAAATCCAACCTGTGAGCTCCTTTTAGATGCCGTGTTCTTGCGCGAGCGTGGCACTCCGTGTGCGAGTTGTGCACCAGATTTGACCTCTCGAAAGTAGCACAATGACTGACGGCCCATCAGTCGGACGCTCCCTTGTGCGCGCTTGAAATCTGATTCTTTCGCGGGATGCGTCCTTAGTCGCTGCGCCTCCGGGCATTTTTCGACTTCCTGCTCGATCGCCCGACTCTGCCAAGCGGGCAGGGTGAACAGGAAGAAATTCAGCGGCTTGCCAAAAGTCGGGTCTACGAGGCTAAAGGTAGTACGAGCTGCGTACCAAAAGAGTACAAGTGTCGGCCACTCCCCAACCCATGGCGGCGCCGGTTGTAGCAGCAATAGCGGGCGAGAGGCCGAGCGCGATGAGGCGCAGGACAGGCTCAACCGGCAGCTTCACCGGTCGTCCGCCGATGAGAATCGTGTGACCATTGGTGGCAGGGAACTGTGGCCAAGGGCCTTCTGAACTGCACGAATGTCAACCCCAGCCTTCAGCAACTCGACTACGTACGTGTCCCGGAACCGGTGAGGATGGCCATCTGGAGTTTTTCGCCGTGGTAAACACGGTCTGCAGCTCTTGGAGAACTTGCCCGGCCATGGTTCGTTCATCGCCAACGCCAGTCCAAACGAAATAAGTGGAGTTGTCATTCGGCACCGCGAGTAGTTCCAGCGCAACCTTCTTCGGAATGTTGTTATTCACGAGGTTGGCGGGTTTTAACCGTGGTCTGACCACGTTGTATTCACTGTTGGCTAACACCAGCTCATCGCGCCGCAGTGATGTCGCGCCGACGATCGAGAGACGCGGCCTGGTTCGACGAGGTCACCGCAGATCTCCAGCATTACGCCGACCTCTGGGGCTGCAGTTAACGTCGTCACCGTCAACGGCGGTGGGTTCGGAAGCTCCCAGGGAAGCGGCAAAGTCTGGATTGGCAATACCTATGGCATCGTCACGGGATGGAGCGACACTCATGACAATGGGTGAAATTAGGGATTGCGGCGGCTGAGAATTTCCGGGTGAAATTGCGAAGTTACGCTGGCTGGGGACCTGAGTGCGGGCCATCAGCCCTGAAAGATCTGGCGCTCAAGAAGGCTGGCCGACCTGTCAACCATGTGCTTCCCTTTGACACTCACCATCAACCGCTAGAACGGTGAAGGGCTGGGAAGAAGGTTCATGGTCTCGATCTTGTCGCTCGCGGTTGCCATTTAGCAGAGTTCTGCCTTACGGAATTGATCAGCGACGAATTCTGGAAGAGTTTCTTCCAATTTTTGCGACAGCCAGACCTGTAGTTCGGATTTGTGCTCGTCCGACATTGATACGAAGCGAACTCCCAGATGGCCTGTTTTCGACCAGCAGATCGTCGATTCTGCAACGAGGGGGGCTTTGTGATCCGGCAGGGTGAGCTGGACGCGGACGCGCTCTTCGGGAACCAGCGGAACCTGCATGCTCAACGCCATCCCCCCTCCGCTGATATTTACGCTGTTGCCTCGAATTTCCTGCCCGCTCTCACACTGGATAATGACGGGGATAGAGACTGGGTGACGGAAATAGCGTCTCCGCTCTCTCAGGATGAGCCCATAAGCAGGCTTGAGGGTTTTGTGGATCGATTGCGCAGAAAGCGGTCTCTCGAAGACAAACTGAGACTTCTTGCGAAAAGCCGACGTGGCTTCCGCATTATTATCGCCGATGCCGAACGTGACCGCCGTCCGGTTCGAGGGGGAGAGTCGCGCCTCGTCCAGAATGTGCCCTGACTGCTCTCCTAGTTGAAGATCAACGATAACGGCATCGAACTTTCGGCGCTTCAGCAGAAGTGCCGCGCTGGCCTCGTCCTGACATGCATCGGGCGAAATAGACAATTCCCGCAGGGCGAGGCTGAACTGCTGAATTGTAGCGGGATCAGCGGATACCAAGAGTGCAAGTCCTATGGACATAAGTGAAATACTCACCTCAGAAGGTTTGTTGTTACGATTGTCTGCCGCTAGCTCGCGTCCGGCTTCAATTTCGGCGAGGTTGCCTCGCAGCTTGTCAGCAACCTTGTCAACTGCCAAAGGCTTGCTGAAGTAGTAGCCTTGAATCTGATCACAATGATGTGCTCGCAGGAACGACATTTGGGCTTCGTCTTCGACGCCCTCGGCGATCACCTTAAGATTGAGGCTTTTCGCCATGCTGATGATCGCAGCTGTGATCGCAGCATCATCGGGCTTGATGGCGACATCGGCGATAAACGAGCGGTCGATTTTAAGCTTGCTGACCCGAAACTGTCTCAAGGATGTGAAGTTGGAGTAGCCAGTTCCAAAGTCGTCAATCGCCAACGTCAGGCCCATAGATTTCAATTCCCGAAGCACGGAGAGCGTCACATCTGCGTTGGCTAGCAGTAGGCTTTCCGTCAGTTCCAATTCAAGATACTGCGCGTCGAGACCAGTCTCATGAAGCACACTTCGGATGAGCTGGCAAAAGCCGTCTTGCCGAAACTGAACCGCTGATACATTGACCGCAACTGTCACCAAAGGCAGACCTTCATTTTGCCACTTCCGGGCTTGTGAGCAGGCTGTCCTGAGCACCCATTCGCCGATTGGCACGATCAGTCCGCTGTTCTCGGCAATAGGTATGAACTTGTCGGGAGGCACAAGACCCAAGCCGGGATACTGCCAACGAAGCAGCGCCTCCAGCCCGGTGATCCTACCTGTGGCCAAATCTATCTGTGGCTGATATACGAGAAAGAGTTCCTTTTTGCCGAGTGCCGAACGCAAGTTGCTTTCTAAAGTCAACCGCTCGACCGCCTGTTCGTTCATATCCTCCGCGAAGAAGCGAAAGTTGTGACGCCCATCAGCCTTGGCGCTATACATGGCCGCATCGGCATTTTTGATCAGCGTTTCGCTGTCAGCGCCGTGTTCCGGGAAAATACTGATGCCGATGCAACAGCCAATACTGACCGAGTGACCCTGAATAACGAATTCACAGGTCATTTCATTCATTAGCCGCTCGGCGGCAACCGCCACGTCGGGCACATCCTTAACGTGTGTCAGCGAGATGAGGAATTCGTCGCCACCCAGACGGGCAATGGTGTCCTGCTCGCGCCCCCATTTCTTCAGTCGTGCTGCAACTTCTTGCAGGAGGCGATCACCGACCTCGTGCCCCAATGAGTCGTTGATGTCTTTAAACTTGTCGAGATCGAGGAATAGTAGCGCGACTTTTTCCTTTTGCCGATGGGCGTCAGCAAGCGCCTTCGCAAGTCGATCCCGAAGAAGGGTCCGATTGGGTAGTCCCGTAAGGGCATCATAATGGGCCAAGTATTGGGCCCGCTCCTCGGACAGCTTGTGATCAGTGATATCGCGGAAATACCAGATTCGGCCCCGATAACGTCCTTCCAAATCGACCAGAGGAGCAGAATATCGGTCGAAGACCTTCCCATTTGTCAATCGAAACTCATCTCTGCTGTTCTCATCCCGATGACTGTAGAGATATTTGACCCTTTCGGTAAAAACGTCGGGGAACTCGATTCTGGTCAGTACATGATTGAGAACAGTCTGATCATCTCCTGTGCTCAGAAGAGCATCCGGTATCTCGAAGTGACGCCCGAATTGTTTATTTGTCAGAAGAATATGGTCGGACTCGTCTACAACCAAAATGCCATCAATCGTCGCCTCAGCTTGCGCCTCCAGCAGCGCAGTCTTGAACAACAGTGCTTCCTCGGCCTGCTTCCGGAAAGTGATATCCCTAGCGATGGCCGAAGCCCCCGTAACGTTCCCACCTCCGTCCCTGATCGGCGAGATGGACAATGACACTTCAAGTACCGAGCCGCCCTTCCTGAGTCGTTGAGTTTCTATACATTCTATTGGCTCTCCCTTTCCTACCCGCTCCATTAGGATTCGTGTTTCAGCTTGCTTTTCTGCTGGCACCAAGAACGACAAATGTCGTCCCACCGCTTCGGCTGTCGTGTAGCCATACATCTTCTCTGCTGCTCGGTTCCAACTGGTGATCACACCGTCCTTATTTTTCCCGATGATGGCATCCTGCGAGAACTCAACGATGGACGCTAGCATCCGCACCGTTTCTTCGGCCTTCTTGTAGTCCGTAACGTCACGCGCTGCTATCAACGCCGCTTCGATTCCATGAAAATCTAGATCGTGAGCGATAATCTCGACATCGAAGATTGCGCCGTCCTTTTTCCGGTGTCGCCAAGTCCCCGCGCCCTGAAATCCGTGAAGTGGTTTTGCAATGGCTTCCGAAAGAGCAGGAACTTCTTCCGCGGGTCGAATGTCCGCGATTGTCATCGTCAGAAAGTCTCGACGTGAAAAACCATACTGCCTAGCCGCGGCCTCATTCACGGCCAGAAACTTTAGAGTCTTGCGTTCAAAGACCCACATCGGAAGCGGATTGCTGTCGAATAGAAGCCGATAGCCTATTTCTGACTGGCGCTCGGCTTCTTTACTCTGTCCCTGCCTATGCTGGATAACCAGCACGCGCACCGCAAAAATCATGAAGGCGAGAGCGAAGAGTATCGTGGACAGTATGGGGTAGGCTCGATTAACGCGAGCTAGGACAAAGAAGCTAATCAGTGGATAGGCCACCGGGAAGACTTGGTTAATAAAGATGCTCTGGGACTTGGGAGAGCGGTCGGTTTGGTCCTCCTTCGCGTTCTTCCAAGTGGCTGCTATCAGAATAGGCAACCCAAGCAAAGCGCTCCAGATCAGGTCAAACCATCCTCCCGGCCGTAGGTCTCGTCCCGGACTGAGGGCAAAGGAATCGGCTAAGCCGGAAAGGAGCAGAAATAGCGCCATGCGCCCAAACAGCCGGCGAACTGCTTTCGACTCCGTGAGGAAGGAGCGGAGAACGAGAGTTACTACCAAGAGTCCATCAAAAGCAATATTTCGCGCCCACGTGAAGTGGCCCAAGCGAAAAGCATCTCCCGGTGACCACATTCCTGGGGAGTAGCAGAGAAAAATCGACGTTAAAAGGATACCGACTTGAACGAAGTCCAGAATGTGCAGTCTGTCAAAGGAGTTCGGTTCATTATCCGGGTCGAGGAAGGCGAGTATGCCAAAGGGAACTACTGAGACAAAGAACAGGATGTCGGCAAGATTGTCTGGCGAGTGGTCGCCGGAAGCATCTACGTAAACTGCGAGAACTTGAGCCACTGCCCATACAACGAACGCGACAGCCAGTAATCGCCATGCGTATCGCGCAATGCCGCGTGAGCGCCGAAATGCCTCTGTACAAGCCAGAATGCAAATCAATCCGAGAGCAAGTTGGATGACATCAGAGACTAGAGGGCCGAGCGTCCGGTGGCCCAGAGTGGCAATCAAGATGGCTTGCCCCACCACGAGCATGCACGACACTGCAATTAAACTCGAAGAGAACCCGCGAAGCGGGACACGACGGGCAGTCAGGACGGAAGGCACGCGCATGGGTCAGCGAGTGGCATAAGATTTTGGGGCGTGCGACTACGGTGGACTGTATGCACCCTGAGAGCCAGCCCTCAGGCTCGTCCTAAGTGATTGATTCGCATCGCCCTTCTCAACAGGGGCCGTCGGGGGAAGGCGACCAGATTGTCCTTGGCGTGAGCACCATTCCGTTTCATGGACGGTCTGCGTGCAATCTTGGGAACGGACGATCGTAAGTGGCAGGCGTTGCAAACGCAACAGGGCAGCTTGGAAAACAGGCACAGTGCGAGCTCGTACAAGGTACTTCCTCACGCGACCGGGGAATCATATCGCGGTAAGGGCGCTCTTCAACAACGGGGGTGGAGTTTTGTCGATTTCATTTCAGTCTTAATTTTTGGTCGGACGATCTCACAAGGTATATCCGCCCCATGATCCTCGCGAATTTCTCGGGCATCAGATTCGTTCACTTGCCGATTCTTCCGAGGGGACCTCTTATTTGACCAGTGGCCGCAACAGCCTACTAATAGCACGAAATTGCGGGTTGCCTGCAATCTGCTGCAGTATCCTTAATATCTTCCCCGTGAGCCGCAAGGATTTGGCCAATTTCCGAATGACAAGTACCACTTTCGCAACTATACCAACATCGCGTCCGTCCTATGGGCGGCGGCGGGTGAGGACGCCATCGTCGAATTTGTCCGCCGCCTTGTGTTCTCCGTTGTCATCGGCAACGCCGATATGCATCTCAAGAACTGGTCACTCGTCTATCCCGACCGGCGTAACCCGGTCCTTCGGGGTACGATTTTGTGGCGACGGTCGCTTAGTATTCCCAACGACACTCTCACCCTGAGCTTCGGCGGCAGTCGCAGCTTGTCCGAAATCACGCCAGGCCAGATGCGGCGCTTTGCCGACACGGCCCGGATTCCAGCAAGACCGCAGTGGAAGATCGCCGTCGAGACGGCGAAGCACGCCACGGCCGCGTGGAAGGGCCTCGAACAGGCGGACCTTCTGCCAAAGAATCTGCGCGCCTCCATCGGCGACAAGCAGATTCTCGCGGTCGCCGCCACGGTCAAGTGACGCTACTTCGCGTCCGGCGGGAGGGGTCTCGACTTACGGCGAGTCAGCCGTTGCGATGCATTTAGTGAATCTGCTTCTTCCCCACTCCTTCCCCACTCTCCCCGCTGGTCCGAGTAAGGCAATTGTGGTAAAGTAAGGAACAGGGAGCGAGACTATGCAAAAACAGGCGACGATTACCAGTAAGGGACAGATTACGGTGCCTCGCGAAATCCGACGAGTACTGGGGGTTCGAAGCGGGGATAAACTGCTATTCGAGAGCGATGCCACGGGGATACGCGTGCGGCCGGTTAGAAGCCAGAGCGCGTTTTCAAAGTATCGCGGTATTGGCAACTCCGAAATTCCGTCCGGCAGAAAAAGCATTACAAAATGGCTACGCGGGATGAGGGGGCAATGACAACCGCTATCGACACAAATGTGGTGATTGCTTTGTGGGACAAAGACCCGGCATTGAGCTTAGCGGCACAAAAGGCCCTGGAGACAGCATTTCATCGAGGGACTCTGGTCGCTGCTGCTCCTGTGTTCGCAGAGTTGATCGCGGCACCTGGTCGCAGCGAAGCGTTCGTTGGTTCTTTTTTTGAGGAGACAGGAATCGGGATCGATTGGGAGTTGCCAGCGCAAATATGGCGATTGGCTGGACGAGCCTTTCAAGCTTATGCAGAACGCCGACGTAAGCAGCGCGATGCGGGTGCTCGCCGCATTCTCGCGCACTTCGTGATAGGGGCTCATGCATCAGCCAACGGTTGCCGCCTCCTAACCCTAGACGATCGTCTGTATCGCTCCTCATTTCCGACACTCGCAATAGAGACGTTTTAAGACTCCCCGCGGGCTCGGTTACGGGTTTCGATCCATTTGCGGACCGATCGACTCTTTGAGATGCGCCTCTCGTTGGTGTGCCAAGAGTGTCCTGAATCTCGGGAACAACCGCAGTCCGCCGAGCGTTCTTCGTCTGACGGCCGATCAGGTGGCCGTTCTCTCGTCCGCCTGTGGAATCTGATCAGTCGAGTTGGCTGTGCGCTAGTTGTGTGCCGCATTTTCAGGTACGGGCATTCGCCAGGACACTTCACGTGAAGTATTGAAGGTAAGTAAGCTCGGTGGTAGTGAGCATGGAACTTGGGTCTGCCAGTGCGATTACTCTGATTATTTGAGGCTTTGGCTACAGCGGCGAGAGGGAGCCTGCATGCTTGGAGCATCTTGCTCAACCGGACCGGCGTCCTTCGCTAGCGTGCCGAGACTGAACGCGAAGCGTTCGGAGTCTGTGCTGAACCTCACTCCTGAAGGGTCAGTTGCCCGCGCGGTCAGGATCAGCCATCCTTAGCTTTGCGGGTGCGAGCACAACGAGTGCTACTCCGACGATAGCAAGCGGAAGTACGGCGTGCAGCAGATCTTCGCGTGGGATCACATTACGGAATGCCTGCACCGCCATCGTGGCGGCGTGAACAAGACTCGACCATGCCGTGAACGCGATCAGGCTGCGATTCGCTGACGGGTTACGTAAGGCAACCAGCAGGAAAAGTCCAAGTGTGGCATAGACGGCACCGAGCATCTGCTCAGAGGGATCCAGTTGCAATCTCCACAAGGGGTAAACGCCGGCTAAGAAGAGCAACCCCACGAGAATCAACACGACCTTCAGCGCTCGTTCTCGAATCATTGTGTCCTCCCAAAACTAAAATAGGGAAAGTACGTACACCGCTGATCACCGACGTGGATCCGAATGCTCTTAGTTGCCGGTGTCAGTTAGAGTTGACGTCTGGGGGTTGTTGCTGGCGCTATCACTTACGCTTGGCTGTCCAGTCCTTTTTCCCGTCGCTGTCGGCGTGAACGTCACGCTGGTCGCGCACTTGCTCTTGGCGGCCAAGCTCGTCGTACACGTAGTCGCCGACACCGCAAAGTCTCCGCTCGTCGTGATCACAATGCTGGTCAGAGCCGCGCTCTGGTTGTTGGTCAAGGTAAACGTCTTCGCCGCACTGGTCGTGCCGACTGCTTGCGACGCGTACGTAGCTCTTGTCGGTGTCAGCGTCGCGGGTTCTGCACCTGTGCTTGACAACGGCACCGTCTGCGGGCTGCTGGAGGCACTATCCGTAAGGGTCAGCGTTCCCGTCACCTTGCACAACTCCGTAGGCGTGAAGTTGACGTTCACTTCGCATGCCCTGTCCGCGGCCAGCACGGCTCCGCACGTCCAGGAGTACTTGGAGAAGTTCTGCGAATCCTTGCGGCCCTCCACAGTCTTCGGGCGGACAACATCGTTTACCCGCCACGCATGTCTGCTGAAACGTTTCGTCTCCAAGCAAGACTTCTTCAAGAAGAAGCTCGTGCTGCCAGCCGTCCCCGAAATCGTACTCGTACAATAACCTCGCCCCCACAGTCCCGATCAATTCCCCGAGTTTAGTTCGGTTCTCATCTGCGATCTTGCTCTCAACTCTAGATCCTGGGTCAAATAACCTTGGTGTCTGGCAAACAAATTGATGAAGGTGGGAATTGGTCCACCCCATCTTCGTCTGCAAGGTCCGGTGCAGATTGCGAAGCGTAATCTCACAAGGAACTAAAATGCGCCTCCAGACCGGCGGCCTTGTGCCGAGGAGAGTCACTTTGATGGCATACACTTCCACGCGGGTTTTGGGCTGTCTCAAGCGGCCGCGTCCTCCGCTAAGAATTTAGCCAAAGAATGGATCGAATTCAGCTTGTCCTCCCGCAAGCCGCTCAGTTCGTCCTCGCGGAGTCGCTTTTCGTACAGGAGTCTTCCGAAGACGCGCGTCAGTTGCGAGTAGCGATAGTCGTACTTGCGATTGATCTCGTCGCGGCGTTCGGTTAGGTAGTGTTCCAAGTCCCACAGATCCGACGGCTGCTGGATCTGGCTCGCCATCTTCTTTGCTTCCTGAATTACCTCGTGAAGCTCTCGCCCCAGGGCAGCGTCGAAGGCTTTGCGTGCGATGGTCTTTTCTGACCTCGACCAGATCGGTTCGTTCTGGTAGGGATAGCTGTCTTGAATCGCAGACGGGCTGGTCATGTTCCGATCCTCCGTGGCGGCATTCTATCCCTTTCCGAGATGCCTTTTCTACAGGGTCGAAGGATTTCACTGGGGCAGATTCACCATCGTTTTCAAGCGGCCGCCCGTCCGTTCTGAGATCAAAAAGGTCCCTGTGCTCGCAAGGCGTGCCCAGGAAGTGCGCTCCGGCACAGGCTTCAAGCCCGATCAGCGATGCGGGCAGGTTCGCGGTATCCGTTAGCAGCGGCGCACGTGAGAACTTCTTGCGAACCAGAACCTTGTTCCGTTCTCCTAATGCAACCAGGTGAAAGGTGGTCTTGCCGAGATCGATGCCAACAGATGCGATTTGCATGTGATGATGCTCCGGATGTGAATACTGCCCGAGCCAAATCCTACTCGGCGGCGGACCATCTCATTCATCTCTATAGAAGTACTCATTGATCCGGTGCCGGGGGTTTTGAGTCTAGCGGCCCGTTTTGCAACACCCTTCAAAGCCTGCGATATAATCCACGGCATTCTGAAGTTGTCAGGGCTGACGTTGAACTGTTGGCTCATGGAAATGCATTCCCTTGGAGGGAATATGGCCAATTATCCCTTGTTGTTCCGGCCCAACCACCATTTGCCTGCCGTCGCAGTACTGCAGAAGTTGCTCAATCGCGGCGGCGCGAAGTTGACGCCTGACGGTGATTTCGGTCCCAAAACGCAGCAAGCCGTGATCAACTTTCAGCGTGCTCGAAGCTTACAGCCGGATGGCGTCGTCGGCGTGGAAACCTGGCCTAGGGTCGCCGCTAGCGCGGATTTAGCAATTTTGGATTGTGTCGATGTTTTCGACCCGCTGCTGTTGGAAGACACCGAGACTCCCTTAAGGCGCGTGGGTGGCCATCCGAGCGTGATCGGCGGAACATGCAACGGAGTGGAGCAAGCCGTCACCATGATTTCGGCAGCGTCCCGGGGAAATGTCTTTCTCTTGCGATTCCACGGCCACGGCGCACCCGGGGTCGCCGGTGTTTCATTCGGTCGAGGCGACACCCCTGGGGCATGGGATGAGTTGGCCGACATCGACACAGACACGTTGGATGCAACGTTGCCGATGCTCAGTCGTCTCCGAGGAATTTTCGGGCCCTACGGATGCGTCCAGTTCATGCATTGCGAGACGGGACGCGGGCCGAAAGGGTACCTGCTGTTGTCGAAAATCGCAGATGCCCTTCGTGTACCCGCCACCGCAGCCGTCAACGATCAAGCCGGTTTAGGTTCAGGTAACCTGCCTTTCGGTTATACAGGTCCGACCGTCACGGCTGTTCCCCATCGACAAACGTTCGCCCGCTGGGCGCAGAACCTGCCCGACTTCGCGGGATTGTCGGCGGCTTGATCTGCTCTCCGTCCGTCTGGGGAAGCGGGGACTGTCATCTGGCGAAACATCGCAATGGCACTTATTGACCCCGCCCGAGGTGGTGTTGCGTGTAATGGCCTTCCATGAGAAGGCTGGTCGGAGTCAAAAGGGTCCTTTTGTTTTTTCGTTGGACAAAACTTTTTTCTCCCCACCATGTCGCCACCGTCGCCACCCTTCCATCCGCACCTCGTGTGGGATTTTGTCTTCACCGTACTCAATGTCCTACGGGGCGTGGTTCCGGCCGTCATGCTGTTCGACCCATTCGTCTAAACCATTCGTAACTTGTCAGCAAAGCCTCGGTCACGTTCCAATGAAAGCGAACCTTCGTATTGGAATCCTCACCGTGATTACTCTTGGGCTGTGCTTTGATGTTCAACTGGGTCTGGCCTTCGGACTCGCAGCACTACTTTGGCCAACTAAATTCATGCCCCTCTTCGACATCCTGATGTTCCCGTGGGCCGCAAGTTGTCGTGCAATCCGGGCCAACGGCATTGCTGCCATTGCGGCATCACTACTACTTTTGGTCACGCGGCTTGCATGCTATCGCTGAGGTCGTGGAGGTTTTCTTTGCTCAATGCACTGTCAGGAGTTCGGACCTCTTCTTAATAATGGCGCCCCGCGATTGCGAGCATGTCTTTGTTGCATTCCATCCGCATTGCGCGTAGGTCCCCGGGCAGTTTTCTGTGATCCGCTTGAGATAGCCCATGATTCGGACTTAGTAATTAGAGTAGACTTGTAGAGGTCCGCTAAATGGCTTCAATCACGGACGCTCGCCCAGACCGGCCTGTGGCTCACCGTGGAGCGGGAAGAAGGAACTGGATATGGTAACAATTGTGAAGGAGTCGGTTCACCGAATGACTAGCCATCTGCAGCTCATAAGCAGCTACTTGGAAATGCAGGACTACACCAGGGCGCTTTGCAAGACGAGGGAAACCATAAAGGAAATGCACGCGTTGGAAACGAGTCTAACGGGGCTGGCGCGCGTGGGGATGACCGTGCCGAAGAATGGGGCTGTCGTGGTTCCCCATGGCTCCACCGTGGTGAGCCATGAAGATGTGAATGTGGATGTCGACAGTCAGCACGTGCAGGTCGTTGCGAAGAATGAAATCCGCGCCGGTCATGGGAGCGATAATCCGAAGACGAAGTGAGGACTTGATTGCGACCATTTGAGCGCGGCCTCGTATACAGACCTCAATAAGCACAATTGTAGGTTCCTCCGGGTGAGGGATATGGGGGAACTGACGCGGCCCTCCACCGCTATCCGCCTGTTTTTTCTAGTGGCGCGCCCCCAAGGAGTCGCAGCGCAACCCCTTGTCTTGAAGGCGTTAGAAAAAGAGTTTCCCTCACGCTGCAATCACATTCTCCAGAGGACACCCAGCCAAAGCTTCCTCATTAACTTACTAGTGCGCCCACGAGCATTTATCGTCGGCGCAGTCGCACGAGACATAAAGCCCCGCGAGATAAGTGTCCCGCACCAAGAGGCACTGGGTTGCCAGTCCACTTCTATCCGTAACCAACGGTCTGCGGTTCATCAGTTCATCACCCGTCATGCCAAGAAGATTCTTCTCATAGACGTACCAGACCGTTCAGCTGCTTATGTCGAAAAGATTGTCGGAGCGGTTCTCGAACCTTAGACCGCACGTCCGCTTGGTCCAGTCTTGATACTTACTGATCTCAACGGGGTGCCCTCTGACCAGAAAGCCACTCGGGTCATGAAAGAAACCGCCGTCTTTGACAAGCCCTATGTCAAGAAATCCGCGTGGGGCGGGAGCAGGGAATCTGCCTCAGGGGTTCCCGCAGAGCCTGAGGAACCTCTTCCGCGCAGAACTTCGGGTTCAGCGAAAGGGAAGCACAAAAAGCCAAAGCGCTGAGTTTTGGTGACAGAGTCTGTGGCCCGGAACCGTACAATACGCTTGAGGAAGGAGCGACGACGACCTAAGCTTAACTGAAAGAGCTCGGTATCCGTTTGGCGTTCTGGGTATCGCAGATATCACGCATGCTCTTGGCCAACGTTCTGAGATCCTCCTCAATCGCATGCGATAAGTGCTTGAGCCCTTGCAACATGTCGATGATAGCCGGATCGGCGGTGTTGTACGTGGCCTTCTCGAAATGATTTCTCGATTCGCTATAGCTCATTGGGTTCTCCTCTAACGTCATTCATCTTCAAGTGCTGAGCAATCCCACAACGTGTGCCACATTTGCGCATCACGCGGTGCCATAGGTCTGGGGCCCGCCGGTTGCAACTGCGGCGTGTTCGTTGATTGCCCTAGCCGCTTGGGTGTGGCAGCTACCGCTCTGGCTGCCGAACTCCTTTGTGGTGACGGAGTGTCTGCAAAGTGGACACTCGAACGTGCTGAAACCTCTCATCATTGTGATGGTGTAATGCCTCATAGGTTCAAGTGTAATCGCTCATTCTGAAATGACTCCGAACTAAAGTTACCCCAGCACTCGTCACGAATGGAAAGGGGACACAGATCAACTTCGATCACGGAGATCGTGCTATAGGCAAGTACGTCAGAGAGGTTTAAGGTGGATTGGGTGTTCACCCTCGCCTGTGCCGCTTACAGCTGGTACGTATGCGGAACCTGAGCCGAGCGGCGGTTCAATCCGGCTAAGTTGCAAGAGGCTCGCATCACCGAAACTAGGAACTAAATCTCCGACACAGCCGAAAGTCCCCTACACATAAACGAAAAAGAGCAGAGAGACACAGGAAATAAGCCGCGACCATCAATTGTTCAGCAGCCTGCTTAGAGCCGAGAGGCTCTTGTAATCGTTCGTCCCCGCGACTAGGATTGTCGCGATAAACGGGGGCTCTGAGTCCGACAAACGGGTAGTGTCCTAAATACTGCATTGCAAAACCACCACCTGCCTCTGTCTGTAGGGCGCCCGACAGAGAACATTGCAGGTCTCGGCATACACTGTCCGCCATGCTCTCCCCTAGCACAATAGCGCAGATCAAGGCCGAGATTGCGAGACTGGAAGAGGCCCGCAAGCAATGCAGGGAGAGCGGTATCAACAAAGTGATTGAGGAATGGATCGCCGATCTGAAAAAGAAGCTATCCGAAGAAACGAAGAAGGATGCCTAAGAGTGCGTTGATGGAAATGGATATAACAATCCCCGCCTTTGCCGGCGGGGATTGTTTTTACAGCTTTGAAGCTAGGGTCTGGTCTGGAAATCTCTGCTACAGGTTCGGCATGTCGATACGTCGGAGCGCCGGAGCGCCAAATCTCAGCGGCGACGCAGTGAACGCCGTGGACCAAGCGCAGCCTAATTAGGTCGCGGAACCCGGCCCCGAACACATGGAACACCCTCATGTGCTCTTTTACTCGTCATCTCCGCGTCCGACGAGCAATTCTCAATCCGTTCGGATTTCGAACAGAATCCGAATGGCTCCTGGATCATGCACAATCTTCCGGTACGCTAAACGTTTTCAGGCACGCGTGGTGCTTCGATTGCGCGGAAAGACAGCCCTCACAGGACCAGCTTTAAAGTTTACCGTTCGCAGCCGGTGATGCCTCGCGCTCCAGCAGGAGCTCTTACTCCTTAAATAGCGATTGCAAAGAATTGTCATCAATCCGACTCTCAGGCGCCTGCTAATGAACAAAATCTCCAGCGCTGATGTGCGTCGGCTTTTGACCCTGCTTTTTCTCAAGGCCAGACTCAAGGTCTGCTTGTTTGCCGGTGTTGGTAATCACCTTCCGAGTCTTCGACTTCATTGTCTTTGCCTCGCTTCACGAATCGCCCCTCCACGTGCGGCGTGGTTTGGGTCCGATGGCAGCAAGAGTTGGGGCTACGCCGCTGCTGGCTGCCCCGTGACCTCCATGTAGCCCTCCATCGCCTGTGTCAACTGGGAATCCACTTCGTCGGCAATCGTCATAACATCGGGCAATAGCAAGCTGAAGTCCAGCGCACCCAGATTCTTCTGCAACGTTCCAAACAGAGTTACTTGGAGTATTCGTGAGTCCTGCACCAGCATCGCAGAAGTGTAGCCTTGCGACCTTCGCAATTTGCCATGGGCGACGGCAGCAGGGGAAGCGATGAAATCGCCCTCGTGCATGGTGATGTGGGGCGATCTTAGGCGCACAATCAGGTCGTCAATCAGCTTGGGAAGATATCCCGTGCGCTCTTGGTCGCTGAGAGGAACGCGGCTAAGCTCGTTGTTCTTTCTGACCCTCATCAACCAGTCTTCGACGATAAGGCCCTTGCAACGCTGTAATATTTCCGCGACTCTCTCCTTTGGCGTAGGGATCGTGGGTGTGCGAGCGAGCAGCTTACCGTGGACTAGATCCGCGAGGGTCTTCGTCTCGAATGGTTTCACGATGATTTGATCCGCTTCCAGAAGGATGGCGTCCATCGCACTCTTCACGTCGGGGTAGCCGCTAACCAGCAACGTAAGTGCCTTTGGTTGAATGTGGCGCATGGCGGTAATTACCGCAAAACCGTCGCTGGGGTTCGGCATGTGGAGATCAGTGATCAGAACATCGAAGTTCTCTGTCGTGATCAGGCTCAGAGCCTGTGTCACGTTCGCGGCAGAAACCACTCCAAAGCCTTTGTGCTCAAGGGTCAGTGTCATCATGGTGCGGACGGCGTCGTCGTCATCCACAAGCAGGACCTTGTGGGCGATAAGGGGTTCGGTAGGAGTCATACAGCACTGCCTCTCTTCACGGACCAATTCAAGTGTGACCGAGGTGTATTGTGGAATCTGTGCAAAAATGAACAGTTGTCGAGATGGTTAATAGATGCGGTGCAAAAAGTTTATAACTCGAAACATAATCATAAGGGTGATCGCTGGAACGCCGACAACCGATCCTCAGCACCGCTCCGCTTCACAGTTCTGGAAAGCACGCCTTCCGTCGGACTCAGCCCTTCGGTTTCACAAGGAACGCCGTCGCGGTTGTGGGTGGTGCATTGGTGAAACTCTCCATCGTTTGCGTCAACTGCGAATCCACTTCATCCGCGATGGTCATGACATCGGGCAACAACAGTCTGAAATCCAGCAAACTCAGATTGTTGTGCAGTGTTCCAAAGACAGTGACTTGGAGGATTCGCGATTCGTGGATCAGCATGCCGGAAGAATAGCCTTGCGACCGTCGCAGCTTGCCATGTTCGATGGCCGCGGGCGACGGGATGGCGTCAGCATCTTTAGTGGGCAATTCGCCTTTGGAGAGACGTATGACGATGTCATCAACCAACTGGGGAAGATGTCCGGTGCGCTGCTCATCGCTGAGACGAACGTGGTTGAGTTCAGGTGTGTGCTTTGATCGTGTCAACCAATCTTCGATTAGAGGGGTTTTACAACGTGCCAAGATCGCGGCCACGCTCTCTCGGCCCGTAAGTTGGGGTTTATCGTCCGCTAGCAGACTCGCGTCTGCGATTGGTACTCTGAGTGGAACAGCCATTTACCGCCCGCCTTCTTGTAGGAACTAACACAACGATAGTCTCTGCAGCACGATCGCACTGTGCAATTGTGCACAGCCGTGGACTTATTTCTATCGGGCAAAACTCAACATTCGGACCCTCCCGGCCACCACCCTCCGCTGCAGATGCGAATGCCGAGCATGACCTTTAGGCCGGACCACCCTGGGTTCGGCCTTTCTCGCGCACTGCCTCTCATTGACAACTTACTTCGGATAAAGGTGAATGGTAGTCTTGCACAAAAGAGAGTTGAAATATGCAATGTTTAGTTAGCAGCATTTCCTCGGCTGCGAACGGTAGGGCGACTCTGCATCTGCTGAAGTGGAACGCCGGCGATGGGGGTGCCATCAACTCCGAAATTGCTCCGACGATAGGAGAGCTGGGTTATTCGGCCCTGAATAATGCCGGACGACCGAAGGTTCGAAAAATGGAGATCGAATGCCGATTGCTGCGAATGCCTCACCCAGCGTGTGGACGACTTGCAGTAGTGGCCGTCTAGACTCTCCCCAGAGCTGGAACATGCGACATAGACCATAGGCATATCCTGCCGGGCCGACAATGAAGCAAAGGCACCCGAAGGCCGCCTTAGCTGGTTTCCGATCGGCCAAACACCGGACAAATCCGCTGGACACGGCAAACTCACTGACAGACGACAAGTCCACAATAGCGACGCGAGCACCGTTCGCGCTGCAATGTTCTTGATTGGCCTCGTAAAGGCGCCCCAGCGATTCTTCTGTAAGCGGTGCCTCAACTCGTATCAGCGAGATTCTGTTTACTTGGTCAAACTCAACTCGGAACCCCGCCGTCGATGGCGTCATAACACAGTCCCTCCTTCGGCAGAAAGCTAAGGGGAAGAACTTCAGATGGGCTGACTTAGGTTCAGGGAACCTGAAAGAGGAGAAGGAATTCTCACTCCACATAACTGTTGCATTTAGGTAGCCCTTCCATTGAACACGCAACTTGTTGTTTCGATACGTCATAGTAGTTTCCGGTGCCCGCAGAATCCGGGTTCCGCAGTGTAGCTTTGGCGGTCGTCACGCACAAACGGACCCGTTCCCCTCGAGTCTTGTGCCAGCCGACAAGTTCATACGAATTGCTGAGAACAGCGGACTGATCATACCAATCGGCGAATGGGTGGCTCAGAATAGCCCGTTCTCAACGCGAAAATGGCAGGAGGAAGGTCTTCCCAATATGACTGCGGCAATCCATGTCTCAGCCGTGCAGTTTCGCCAAGAGGGCTTCTGCGAACTCACGAACTCATCAGAAGTGTGCTTCATGAGACTGACCTCGCCGCGCAATGTCTTGAACTGGAAGTGACGGAAAGCCCACTGCAGCCAATGCAGATGTGACGCCCTCAGTGCTTCGGGAATTAACATCTATGGGGCTGACGCTGGCGGTTGACGACTTTGGAACCGGCTACTCCAACTTCACATCCTTGAGACAGTCTGTGGTTAGCAAGCTCAAAATCGACCGCTCGTTTATTGCCTAGGTCGTCTGGAATGCAAGACGCACTGATTCTTCGTTAAAGAGAGTAGCCGCCACAGAAGCAGCGGGCTTCATTCTCGTGCCTGAACTTGCGCTGCCTTCTTCCCCGCCTTCACCTTCCCCCATCTCGCCTTTTGAGAACTGGCGATCTTCCTGCGGGCTGATGCTGACAAGGTGCGCTTCACGGGTGCCGAGCCCGATGTTTTCGCCGCTGCTGGCTTCGATCCCCTTCGAGTTTTTGACCATCTCACCTCTTGAGCGAAGCTGACCTTCATTGCGAGCCGAGGCTGACAAGGTACGTTCGCCCTTTGAGTTTGAGCTTCCCAACGCCGCGAGTGCGGCGGAAGCCCTTTGGACATCAAGCTGTGCTCTCTTCAGTTCCTTCTTCAAATCCTCAACCACTCCAGACAAATGTCCCATTGGTTCCCCTCAACAGAGGCTTGTAACGGATGGGCTCTAGGCTGCCCGTGGCTGGCGCCAGCGTCAAGATGTCACTGAGGCAGGTGGATTCATCACTCGAAGGCCTTGAATTAGCGGGGTTGTGTGACCACCGTGGAAGTCGGAGCTTCTGCGACCAACTGACGTCGGCGAGCCACACCTTTCAATCGGGAAGCGCCAGATTTGCGTTTGTCGCGAGTGAACTTGAAATCTAAGCTTGGAGGATTTGCTCGCTTGAGTTCGGTCGTCGTTAGGATCGTCTTCACACCGGAATTGACGAAATCAATGTCCAGCCTGTCACCCCGGCTCTCGTTCACGCGCCCCAGCCCGAATGAAGCATGCTCGATCCAATCCTGAGCTTTCCAGTTCATTTGCGTCCTATGCGTTAGCGTTCGACCAACCTCGGCGGACGTTAGGGTCCGAACGTCGCCATTAACCCATGCCCGCCCACTAAGGACAATCCGCTCTTCTATATGGGGGCGACCTCTTCAGATTTAACGATACGCTACAAGAAGACGACCCGGCTGGTCAGAATTGCACACTTTTCGAAGCAGGTTGGCACAAAACAAAACACCCTGACTCGGTGCCACATCCCCACATCCTCCGCCGCGCGCCCAGCCTCCAGTTGCTTCAGCGCCACGCTCATCTGCGCTTCCGTGTGCCTGCTCTTCGACATACCCTCTTCCCCTTTCCTTCGCACAAATCATGCTCAGCTTTGTGCGGGAGCAGGGGAGGAGGTCACTTCGGTCACTATCGAAGCGTCGTCCGAGGGGAGATGATGAATGGTTGCAAGACTCGGCGGATTCGCAACTAAGTACATGAATGTCGCGCGGAACCGCCATCAAGGGAGGTAAAGACAAATGAAGGCGAAGACATGGACGGTGATTACCAACACGGGCAAACAAGCAGACCTCGAATCCGGCCTTGAGAAAAAGGCGGTTCAAAAGCCGTCGCACATTAGCATCAGAGATTTTATTCATTGGATAGCACCTGATACTCATATTGATGACGATTCTTTGCGATCCCTATTTAAGCTGTAGGAGAAACGTCGGTGGTTGTTATCTTAACTGGAATACAAGCAGAAAGGCTTGGATGCGCAAGCTGTCGCCTGCCATATCAAGCGGCGGTTCCCCCATCTGCCAATCATCCTGCTGTCAGCCTTACTCCAAGATGCCCGAACGAATCCAGTGATTGGGGGATGAATACGTGATGAAGATCCAACTTCCGGAACGACTGGTGCCGATCATCGAACGGGCGCGCAGACTCGGGCTACATTCTGACAAAGGGCTGAAGCGTAAGGAGGCAGCAGCGTAAGTTCCAATACTGCCCCACTTTCGCGGCAATCTGTTCTATGTTGTTCTGCGATATCGACCTACTTCAATTCCAAATGTAGATTGTCACAAGGATTTGCACCGCTCGGTGCAAAACATCTACTCCCATCGCAAGAAATCAACCCTCCTATTCATTCTGGTTACTTTTCTCGGAGTCTTAATCAGTTGAACGACTTGTTCTTAATTGAACAGACACGGAACTGAGAGCGATGTAATGTGTCTTCCATCTTATCGACCGAACATCGGTGGGCAAGCACGGTACGTTTCGCCACCGAAGGTGAAAAAAGTACGCGGCCCACCGTCATTCGTTTGCTTCTAGTGGCAGACGTGGAGCTTCACCCTTTTAACCCCCTCTGACCTGACCGGAGAGATTTGGGTGGAACGAGAGAAAATCCACTTGGAGGAAAAAGGGTCATGGCTATCCAGGGGTATACGCCAGAACAGATCGTGACGATGTTGTGGCCAAATTGAAGTCAGCATCACCAACGGAAAAACCACTCCCCAAGCCTGTAGAAGCCGAGAGACCCAGACGTTCTGCCAGAGGCGCAAGGAGTATGGAGCTGTGAAGATGGACTAGGCCAAGCGACAGAAGGAACTGGAGGAAGAGAACGGCAAGTTGAAGCAACTCGTAGCGGACTCGTTGGACAAGGCAGATCCTGAAAGGTATTGCGGCGGGAAACTTCTAAGCCCGCAGCGACTGGCGGCGCGCGCCGTGGAGCATGCCTGCGAGCAGTACGAAGTGAGTGAGCAGCGAGCGTGCCGCGTGGAGTGGCAGTGGCCACCGCGGCGCACGGACGAAGATGAGTTGACGCACCGTCTCATCATGGATTTGGGCGGTATTCGTCATTTCGAAGCTGAGTATAGCGTTGCTTCTAGCGGGAATCGAGCGGCCCTTCTTACAGAAGGCCATCGCACTCATCGTGAATGGGGAGTGACGTTTCACTCTCGAGGGACGAAGGCTTGTCCGAATTCCGGACAGACTCAATATTCACCTAATCGGTAAACGCCTGAAACGAATGCCCCTGTTCGCGATGGGCTTCGGTCGTCCACGTGCAGACAAATGACAGGGGCTCACTTTGAAATCAATCCTCTTGGTTGACGACAGCAGGTTCATGCGGATAGCAAACGAGAAGGCGTTGGCCAGGGCCGGATACAGTGTCGTCACTGCTAGCGACGGGGAGGAAGCGCTGCGGATAGCCTACGCGAGGATTCCCGATCTGATTCTATTGGATATGCTGCTGCCCAAGCTTGGTGGACAAGAAGTTCTCCACTCGCTGAGGAAAAACCCTCTGACCGCGTCGATCCCGGTGATCGTTATGAGCAGTCTTCCCCAGAAGAACGAAGCCAAGCTCATGAAGGCGGGCGCAACTGCGTACATCGAAAAATCGAAAATGGAGTTCGATCAAAATGCTGAGTCTCTCCTTGGCATCGTCAAGAAGGCTCTGGATTGTGTGACAGTACCTAAAGTTGAATTGACCGCCTCCGAATCCCTCATCGGTAGAGACATCCTAGCCAGCTTAATCGAGGAAGGCAACTGAGAGCGAAATCGCTATGTGAGACTGAACTCGTCGGAACTATTGCTGAGGTAGATGACTTCAAAGAAGGAAATCGTAATCGGGCAAGCGCATGCAGCGACCGCTCACCATCGTTCAACACAGTGCAGATGCGCTCGTGTCAAAGGGCTCCCCTCTGGTGGTTATCTTCCGATTCCGCTGGCCGCGCAGGGCGAAACACTCGGCATGCTGCCTGGAGTGTCCGCCCTCTTCAGGTGTGACTTCTTCGGGAGCTACAACCGATCGGATGGCGATCCTGGAACGCCAGGCCTTGGCGGTGGGGAAGCGCCTGTCGTTGGTTCAATAAGTTATGGCGATCTTTTGGTAATTGACAAAACCGCGCGACCCCTGTGACTGACCTCTCGTGTTATAACGTTGCCGTTTGTGCCTGCTTTCCACCAAAGCTACACTACAGAATCCAGACTCTGCTGTGCCGGAGTCTGCTGTTTAACGTATCGAAACAACAAGTTGCACGGTCGATGCAGTGGGCCACCTAAGTGCAACAGTCGGATGGAGAGAGCATGCTTCTCCCAAATTCAGGCTCCCCAAACTAAGTCAGCCTATAGGGAACTGTTCCTCTTGGTTTTCCCTCCGAAGGAGGAGGTACCGCGTGATGGCATCCTTGACAGCGGAGCTCCGAGTTGAGTTTGACCAATTAAAGGAAATCTCCCTGATCCCAGTTGAGGGACTGCTTCTAGGCGAATCGCTGGAGACCCTTTACGAGGCCAATCAAGACATTGCAGCGCGAACAGTACCCGCGTCGCGATTGTCGACTTGCCGTCCGTCAATGCGAGTGCCTTGTCCAGAGGATTTGTCCAGCGTCTGGCAAATCAGAAACCGGCTAAGGCGGACGTCAAAGCCGAATAGCACTGCTCACTCAGAGCCCCCGGCCATCGGATCAATGAATGAAATCGAATTTCTCAACGGTTATAACGCAAGTGCTCTTACTACGCCGGGGACGGTCTAGCGGCAAATGCGACGAGCCATAAAGAACTTCGCGAAAGTCTCTCAGGCAAGGAGAACAACGGTTCGCATCGCAGTGATCGACAGCGATTCGCTACGGTTTGTTGGCTTCCGAGAGCTGTTGAGTTCAGAATCCGACTTCGACATCCAGTCCGTGTCCCTCAGTGAAATCAGCGCACATCAGGATGTAGACATTGTCCTGCTGGGCAGCATTCCCGGCAAGAGTGTCATGGAGGTGCTGACTACAGTGAAGGCACTCCGTCCCGGTCTGGACGTTATTGTGACGGGACGTAACTTAGATGATGCTGCAATACTTAAGACTGTTTCAGAAGGGGCGAAGGGCTATGTCGAGGAGTCGGCGCCGTCCGGCGAACTCGTGCGGGCAATTCGAATTGTGCTGGCTGGTTCGATCTGGGCTCCAAGGCGAGTTCTCGCCATGTTCGTAGAGCAGGCATACCGATCCTCGGAGCACCGAGGTTCCTGGGGCCAACGACCGATCACAGGCCGGGAAAAGGAAGTACTTGCGATGCTGGTGGCGGGTTGCTCTAACAAAGAAATCGCTGCTCCTCTCGGGATCGAAGCGCGCACCGTGAAAGCGCACGTAGCCAAACTGTTGCGAAAGGTTGGAGTATCGAATCGAGTGATGCTCTCTGTGCATGCTGTTAAGCATTCGCTGGTCTCCTTCGGAGACAACTAGCAAAATGCCGCCTTCCCGGCCCGTAGACAATTTGGTCCGCCAGTTTCCATTTTTTGGGGGAGTCCTGAGTGTAACGGTGATTACACCAGTGACGCCAGCCTGTTTTCGTTGACCCACTCGTGCTCCCAAAAGGATTTGCGTCTGTCAGCGGAGCCTATCGGGGAACTGATGGATGGTATCACTCACTGCGGCGGTGTCCTTACTCCCAACAGCTGCTTCAGCACTACGACGATCTGTTCGACCGAAAACCGCTTCCGCTTCATTTGGGCAGAGTTCTCCTTCGTCGGATTCTGCCGGAAGCTCGCTCTCAGGCTGTTAGCTTTCGGGGAGCCGATTCACGGCAAGGTGGAGTCGACGTTGCGGTATTTGTTGGGAGCCGGACAAAATTCGAGATAAATACAAATCCCCGTGGGTAGAAACGTCACGGAACCCAGAAGCGATACGTGAGAAGCGCCCGGCCCCTCGCCAGGATCTGGTTGCTCGGCCGCGAGAAAGAGTGCGCCGAACGGTTGTGGAGCGCGCTGGACGCATGGTGAGGGGTAACTTAAGTTCGGAGTCGTGCCCTGGGCTGAGCGACTACGAGACTACAATTGGAGCTGTGAGACATCACGCCATCAAGATGATACATGGGTGTTCCAGTGCCTGCGCTATGGGCACTCTGTCACTAAATGGGAACTCAGTGTAGCCGCAACGGCAACTGCCACACCCATGCGACGCGGGCTATGGACCAGCATGCCACAGTTGCGTGATGGACAGATTCGGCACCCTTACTAGAGGCGCATTTCGCCAGATGCAAATGAAAAACAGCGGTGTATAACACTTGCCACGCATGACCGTCGGGCGGAATCCAGTGATCATTGACGATCGAAAGCACGGTGCTCTGGTTGGGAGACGGGTTCGGTCTCGACGCTTAGGACAGTCATTTGGCAATGTACGTCACGAGTAGTTTCAAGCTGGCTGAATCAATTTCACTGTGGTTTGTCTCATGTCTTCGCGACGCCTGATCATTCGCCACGCACTGGTTTCCGTCGCATTCGTGCTGCTATACCTTCTGTTGAACCAGCCTGCGGTCATCTTCTTTTCTCGCATTGGATTCGTCGCCTGGTATCCCGCCATCGGTCTGGTTATGGCGCTCTTGTTGGGCATCAGTCCGTGGTACGCGATTCTGGTCTGTTTCTCCGTTGCTCTTGCCGGCAGGGCTATCTATGCCCAGCCCCTTACGTCACTCAGCAACACGGTCGACGCCGCGGGAATTGCCGTTTGTTATGGCGCGGCCGCAATCGTATTGCGCGGCCCCCTGCACGCAGATCTGCAGCTGCGACGTCGACGAGATGTGGTTTGCTACGTTCTGGTGACCGCGACGGCTGCTACCGGAGCCACGATCGTTGGTGTCGCATGCCTGATTGCGGATCACGGCATTGCCTGGAGTGAATACAGGTCATCCGCGGTAGGGTGGTTTTTGGGCGACGCGATAGGCTTGGTGGGAATTGCACCGTTTCTTCTCGTCCACGTATTTCCTCATGTTCGCAAGTGGCTCTTGCCGAAACCCTCACAAGTTCGCCCAACCGAGTCGGGTTCCGCTGGAACGGCGTTCACTTTTAGTGCGCTCGCAGAAACCTGTGGCCAAGCATTGATGATATTAGCTGTTTGCTGGGCGATGTTTGGACTCAACGACGGGCGTTACGGTAATTTTTACATGTGTTTTGTTCCGGTCATCTGGATTGCGATGCGTCATGGAATCCGGCGAGTTGTGACTGGGCTGTTGGTGTTGAACTTTGGAATTGTAGTCGCCATGCATGTATACCCCCCCACCGCAGCCCTATTCACCAACGTCGCTCTCTTTATGCTGGTGTTATCCGTGGTAGGACTGATAGTGGGATCCGAGGTCAGCGAACGACAACGTCTGGCAATTGATCTGAATGAACAAACCACCTATTTAGACTCGCTGATACAAAATAGCCCGCTGGGCATCGTTGTTCTTGACCGACAAGGCTCAGTCGAGCTGGCGAATGTCGCTTTCGGAAAACTCTTTCAATATAACCAGCTCGAGCTCTCCTCGATTGCTATCGGAAGTATCGGAATGCTTGACAATGAGGGTACGGATTCCACGCCACTGATTTCGCAGATCTTCGCCGGAGAAGCGATGCACAGGACAGTTCGACAGCGGCGAAAAGACGGGCACATTCTTGATTTGGCGCTCCACGGCGTGCCGTTGCTGATAAACGGAGATGTGCGGGGCGCCTACTTGATCTACGAGGACATTTCGGAGAGGATCCGGGCCGGCGAAGCACAGGAGCAACATGCGGAGTCGCTGGACCGGCTGGTGAGGGAACTGGGACTGCGCACAGAGCAGATGACCGCCTTGAATGAAATGGGGGCTCTGCTGGCCTGCAGTGGGACCGTTAAGGAAGCCTGCGCGGTCGGTGCGAACTCGGTGCAGAAGCTGTTCCCCAGCGCCTCTTCCGGAGCGCTCTATCTGTTCCGATCATCGCGAGACCTCGTCGAAGCCGTGGTTCGGTGGGGGAAGAGGGACGTCTCAGCGCCGACATTTCCCCCGGAAGCTTGCTGGTCTCTTCGCCGTGGCCAGCCTCATTGGAGTGAGCCCTCCAGAAGTGGCATCGCCTGTCTACATTTGACCAGCACCTCAACTACGGAGTGTTTATGCATTCCGATGTTGGCGCAGGGAAACACAGTTGGCGTCTTGCATCTCGAATTCCTGAGCGCGGAACTCGGGTGCGATTCCGACACGGAGAATTCCCGGGACTCTCGTCAACGACTGGCGGTAAGCGCGGCCTCACAGATTGCCCTTTCGCTGGCCAGCCTGCAGCTTCGCGAAACCCTTCGTGAGCAGTCAATTCGTGACCCGTTGACTCGCCTGTTCAATCGGCGTTTTCTAGAGGAGTCGCTTGAGAGAGAACTGCAATTAGCTGCTCGCAAGAAACAGTCTGTCGCTGTTCTCTTCCTCGACCTCGACCACTTCAAGAGATTCAACGACACCTTCGGACATGATGCCGGAGACATGGTGTTGCAGTCCCTAGCCGACATGTTTCGCAAGTTCTTTCGCGGAACTGACATATGCTGCCGCTATGGAGGCGAGGAGTTCGCCATTGTCCTGCCCGAGTCATCTTGCCAGGACGCGGCAATCCGTGCCGACGAGCTGCGCGCCGCGGTAAAGAACTTGCGGCTGCAGTACAAAGGGCAGACACTGGGACGGCTCACGGTCTCGGCCGGAATCGCGGTGTTTCCAGAGCATGGCTCGACCTGCGCCGAGCTGCTTAAGATCGCGGACGAATGCCTCTACGAATCCAAAGCACGAGGCAGGGATATTGTAACGTTGGCTCTCCCGCAAAACGCTTAGCCGGCTCGCCGACTCTTGCAGTACGCGGCCGTCGGTCGGACGCAGACTGCAGATGAAGCGATTCCCTAGGCGCGGGCGATGGTCCCCCGAGAATGACCAGCAAAGCGGAAGTTGGCTGACGATGAGGACTTGTCCACC
>Ga0210383_10000427_pt1 | contig 39111 bp, 35 predicted proteins | sample IncBWC14OmetaG_FD_160072 | JGI IMG/M metagenome (GOLD analysis project Ga0210383, IMG submission 160072) | Forest soil microbial communities from Barre Woods Harvard Forest LTER site, Petersham, Massachusetts, United States - Inc-BW-C-14-O ...
CGCCTTAGGCAGAAAGTCCTTGGTGTAACCATCCTGATCTTTGACATCAATTTCCACAAACGCATAAGCCGGTAGCTTGGCCTGCGCATGCAGGACGCTAACCGCGCCGCCGCCCAGAACAAAGCCGACAATTATAGCCATCGCAATTTTGCAATTGGATTTCATCGCCATTTCCTCCTCTCGCGTGCGCGGATGCCAGGGCGCACGCCGCCCGGTCGAAATCAGCAGCGTTGCGAAAAAGCCCGATCTTTTGAACAGTTTTTACCTAAGGCGAAAGAGTCCGCCTACTGAGGCGCTTGCTGGCCTAGAAGTGAAGCCGGACGAACTACGACAAACGCAGGCAAAGGGGCCTGGTCGTTCAGGCTTGATGCTGAACTTGCAATTTTCGCGGTTTGCTTTCCATGAGAGGAAGTTTGAGGCCTGGGGATTCGGGGCCCTTGGCGTGAATAATGCGCTCGGTGGGATCGAACGAGAAGGTCTGGGTGATGACGATGCTCGGGCCGGCATCAAGGCTGCCATAGACGCTGTTAGATTTCTCGGAGGAAACGAGCGATGTACCCACACATGGAGGAAGGCATTCGAGCACGGTCAGCGGTTCGCTGGCAGCATAGGTGATGGTGCCTGCGCCAGAGGAGAAAATTGCATGGGCACTATTTCCGGGCCCTATAAGGTTAAACTCGAAAGCGTTGATGGGTGCGACGGGTAGGCCGATGGGAGATTTGAGAAAATTGGCGAGCGGAATGTTGTTTACATCGTTGTCGATGCACTGAGCGGGCGCGACAAGGGCGAATCGGTGGAGGTGCCCGTCATTGACGTCGATGAAGTTGACGAAAAACTCGTCGTGGGTCGTCCCATAGGACGAAAGCGCGCTGTTGGGCGTGGGTGTCGCGCCAGCGCCGGACACCTGGGTAAGGTCGCTGTCGGCCCATTGCCCCTTGGGGGCGATGGAGAGGTCGTGGACGTGACCGTCCGTGCCGGTGAAGGTGACGTGCTGCGTGCCGCCACCCACATAATCCGCCCAGAAACCGCAGAGCGCAGAATGGGGCGCGGGTGAAACGCTGGGGCCGGAGAGCTGCGCCAGCTCCGTTAGATCATTGTTGAGCCACTGGTTGCTGTGAAGGTTGTAGAGCTCGCGGACATGGCCATCGGTGCCGATGAAGTTGACGTGCTGTCCGTTGTCCTGGGCCATGTAGCCGCAGAGAGAGCTGGTGCGTGAGGGCGCGACGCCGTTGCCGGAGAGCATGATGAGGTCGTTGTTGATCCACTGCCCCTTGGGTTTGATGTAGAGTTCCCGGACGTGGCCGTCGGTGCCAATGAAGTTGACGTGCTGTCCGTTGTTGTTGTCGACGTAGCCGTCGATCGGGCTATCAAAGCGCGGTGCGATGCCGTTGCCGGAGAGGCTGATGAGATCGTTGTTTATCCAGTGACCGCCCGAGGCGATTAAGAGCTCGTGGACGTGGCTGTCGGTGCCGATAAAGTTGACGTGTTGTCCGCCGTCGTTGTCGACGTAGCCGTCGAGCGGAGAGCCGAGCATTGGTAAGATCGGTGAGCCTTTGGCAAGCTGGTTGAGATCGTTATCGATCCAGCGACCGCCTTGGGCGATGTAGAGCTCGTGGACATGGCCATCGGTGCCGATGAAGTTGACGTGCTGTCCGCCGTCAAGGTCGGCATAGGCATCAAGCGCGCTGTGGGCGGCAGGAAAGATGCTGCTGCCGGCGAGGACCGACAGGTCGTTGTCGAATTTTGTCGAGGTCGGCGTCCGTTCGTGGATGTGGCCGTCGATGCCAATGAAGTTGATGTGCGGCTCGGTGTTGCCAGCACTGTCGACAGTGACGTAGCCGGTGAGCGGTGTCGTGGGAGTTGGGAGGACGCCGACGTAGTTGACGATCCAGTGAGCGCCAACGATGTTGTTCTGGCCGTCGTTCTTGAGCTGAATCTGGAGCTGATAGCCTGCCGGAATTGTAGTCCCAGATAGTTCCATGAGGCTGTCGGAATCGTTGATGAGGGGGGCGTTTCCTCCTTGCGACGGCCAGTTGTTGACACCGGTGGAGAGCTGCGCGGGGCCAGCGGGGCGCGGAAAGATCGGAGCGAGCAAGGAGAAGACGTATTGCTGCCAAGCGTCGGTGAAGCCGGGAGGAGAGTAGCAGTTGAGCTGAAAGGTATACCCGTTGTGGTCTTCGGCGTTGCCCGAAAACTGGAGAACAATGTCTTGGGTAACGTCAATGGTGACGATAAGGCCGGTAATAGGATTGCACTGGTTGGTGAGAATGTAGTTGGAGTTGCTGCCGAGGCCGTTCGCGGGCGGAGGCACTGCGGGGGGAGGCGTGAGCGGGTGCTTGGACATGTCAACCTCACTTTAGACTGCGCCAAGATCAAGTCGGAGTTTCCCGGCTTCTTCTATGATGCTTTCTCCACGCTCAAATATGATCTGCTTCACACAGCGGTCCGTGGGATGAAATTGGATGGGCTATAAGGCCCGCTTCGGGTCATTTTTCAGACTTCGACCCGCGTCCCAGCCGAGTCCGTTGATCCCCCAACAGCAGACATGCGACGACACGTCGGCTAAGTGCCGATACTGTTGAAAAAGTCTTTTGGGGGTGGCGAACGAAATTTTCCAGAGCCGGGGGCGTCAGGTTGATCGGCTGCCGGGCGCATTTGCACGGTGCGACAAATTCTGCGCGCCAGCCACGGGACAAGGTATTTCCAGCCGGCCCTCCAGGATCACTGACGTGAATTTCAGGGGAGCGCTCTTGTTCAGAGAACCCTGGACGGCGGGTACGACCCCGGAAAGCGCGCGGCAAAAGGAACAAATGAAGCGACGCAAGGCGAGGAAATAAGCCGACCTCGGTGGTCCTAGTCGCATGCCTGTCCTAGATTGGCCGGACAGTGAGCAACGCCCTACCCGCCCCTTGCGACGCCCTGACCCCGCGAACTAATGACGGGACGAACCCGCCTGCCCATCCCCGCCTTGTCATCGCGACGACGATTTTGGCATCAAGCTTGGCTCTTATCGACAGTTCGGTCGTGAATGTCGGGCTTCCAGCCATCAGCCGGAGCTTTGAAGCGGACGCCGTCGGTCTGCAGTGGGTCGTAAATGCTTATCTGCTTCCCTTGAGCGCCCTCCTTCTTCTGGGGGGAGCCGCGGGCGATCGTTTTGGCCGCCGACGTCTCTTGATTGCAGGCGTCATTCTGTTCGGCATCGCCTCGCTGGCTTGCTCGGTTGCACCCAACCTTCCCCTCTTGCAGTTTGCGCGTTTCGTCCAGGGGGCAAGCGCAGCCATGTTGATGCCTAGTAGCCTCGCGATCCTCGGCCAAAGCTTCCACGGAGAAGCAAAAGGCCGCGCGATCGGCATCTGGGCAGCTTCGGGCGCCGCTGCTGGCGCCGTCGGTCCCGTTCTCGGTGGATGGCTGATCGATGCCGGCAGTTGGCGCTTCGCATTCCTAATCAACGTGCCGGTATCGATAGCAGCCGCCGCGCTGGCTTACCGTTATGTCGACAGGGACGTCAACGAAGCCACGGGGTTTCTCGATTGGTCAGGCGGCGCACTGGCGACGGCGGGTTTGGGGTTCATAACCTGGGCGCTCACCGAAGGCTCCAATCGAACCTGGTCACCTTCGATATTCGTCTTGCTTGCTTCAGGGATTGTCTTTTCGATCATGTTCTTGCTCGTGGAGCGACGGCTCGGCGACCAAGCAATGATGCCGCTTTCCTTGTTCGGATCCCAGAGCTTCGTCGGCCTTACACTTTTGACGTTTCTCCTTTACGGCGCTCTCGGCGGATTGTTTGTTCTTCTGCCGTTCGTATTGATCCAAGCGGGCAAGTACACCGCAACACAGGCAGGAGCTGCGCTTCTACCGCTGCCAATAATAATCGCCATCGCATCGCCTGCCGCTGGCGCGTTGGCGGCCAGGATCGGTCCTCGCTGGTTGTTGGTCGCGGGACCAGTTGTTGTCGCGGTCGGCTTCCTCCTCGCGTTAGGTGCGGGATCGAGCACGAACTACTGGCTTCGCGTCTTTCCCGCGATCACTGTAATTGCGGTGGGAATGGCGGGTGCAGTCGCCCCACTTACGACAGCGGTACTTATGTCCGTCGATCGCCATCATACGGGCGCGGCGTCCGGGCTCAACAGCGCAGTCGCACGTACGGGAGGCCTGGTCGCCACCGCCCTCATCGGGCCCGTGATCGCGTCTGTAGGCGTCGCATTGAATTCTGCATTTGATGTCGCTGTACTGATCGGCGCCGCAATTAGCTTGATGGCAGCCGTTAGCGCCGTTCTGGTCCGCCCAACCGCAGCGGCTGCATGACGTCTCGCCCAGTGGTCAGTGCACGTCACCATGCCGGCGTGTCGTGATCTAAACCTGTCGACGGTAAGCTTGCCGGATGGCGGACGTCGAGAAGCGCCCTACCCTCGTCCGCTTTAACCCCCAGAAGCGGACCTAGTCAGCTCTTCACGGGACGGCCGAGAGCACAGAGAAAATCCAAATCGGGAACCGTAGTTCCGTAACCGGGGGCAATCCGGTTCGCCGTGAAGCAACTTCACGTTCGGAGCGCGAGTGCGGATAATTCCGAAACGCGTTTAGTACCAATGATGCGTGAGTGCACCGTTTTAATGTCGACCAGTGCGAGAAGCTCCCCGATCGCGTCAACACAGGAAAGCCAATTTCGGGGTCGAAACCCCGACAGGCGCGACGAGCCTGCCGATGAATTGGGGCGCCTGCAATCTTTGCAGAATTGGGACCGCAGGAGGCGTGATTGCTGCGCCGACCGGCTTTTTTTGTCTTGGAAAGCCTGTGAATCCAGGAGGTCCCCGCCGGACAAGTTGAGATCTCAGCAGATCTCAATCAGCGCGCTCGAACCAGCTTGCAGACGATTCAAGGTGCGTAATGGGTGAAAACAAAGTCGTTGGCTTTAGCGGGCTCGTGGCAGGAAGAGCAGCCCTTGAGCGCCGCCTGGTCGGCTGGTTTGCCATCAATAAATTCAAAAAAACCCCAACCGTTGGTCAAGGCGTATTTACGTGAATCCTTGATCATAAACTGAACCCCCTCTTTGGGGGCGCCGGCGACGAAGGATTGGGAACGGCCAAAGGCTTTGTTATTTTCCTCGGACCGGACAAAATCCCAAGCGAGACGCACAATGATCGTGCCATCCGGAAACGGACGCTTTCCTTCACGATAGGCCTTGATCGCTACATCATTGCCTAGAATGGCCCGCAAATCGTTGAGGTTGCCTGCTTCATGGGCGACGGAGATCAACCGCCAGTCTCGATAGTCGGGAACAAGCTTGCCTTCGGCTATTTGGACGGCATCTCCATCAGCTTGGCCGGATGCAGGGCCGTAAGCGAGTACGTCGATCAGTGCCGCGACCGCAAACAGTACTGGAACAACTTGTCTCATACCAAGCCTCCTTCAAACGTCATCACAGGCAGTAGAGTGCCGTAGGTCGATGACTACCGCGACTTCGTATTAGTTGTTTGAAACTGATTCTATCACGTTTCTGACCATTCGGACCATTGCGCACTTATCTGAGCAAGACGCCGCGGCAGTGGGCGTGTTCTGAAAGAACGCCAGGACGTAGCGCCGCTTCGCCACGTTCGCAAAGAGTCTCCGCAAGGCAGGGCTCTCGACATTCTTATCGCGCTCATCGAACGCGCTGGAGAGATCGTGGACAAGAGGGATCTGATGGCACTCTTTTGGCCGGGGACAGCCGGGCGCGCGATACTTGATCACTTTTCCAGGGCGAGACTATTCCTTCGTCGCGCCGATCTCCCGCTCGAAGACCCCCGCAACAAGGAAAAACGGAAACCCCTGTCCGCGAACGATCCGGAAAACTTCACGCGCCGTCGACGCGCATGATAGGTCAAGAAATATCAAACGTTGACCGCTTCGTGACTATTATCGGCGCCGGAGGCACCGGTAAAACGACAGTCGAAGTCTCGTTGGCCCATTTCTTGGCGGAGGATTTCGAAGGCGGCGTCTACTTTTTGTTCGGATTCGGGCCGTCTCAGGTTCGCGCTGCGCCGACGATAACATCGAACCATCGCCGATGGTGTCGTCGCATTCCGTCTACAGCGATCATGAATATTACAGCAACCATCGCAAAGGTCGCGTGCCAGCCACTTCGTTGGAGCGCGCCAGATGGATCATCGGCAGAAAAAGGAACCAACCGGTTTGAATGCGCCGCTTCATACGCCTTGATTGAAGCGCGCCCAATAGAGCGACGAAGTTGGCGGGTCCTTAGCACGTCAGAATTCTACAAGCCGCAACTTCTTTCGGCTGGTAATTCCGACGTGACAGCCTAGGAGATCATGATGAATTCAGAATTGATGGAGCGACATCCCTCCGCTGAAGGCGGCGCTCAAACGAACGCAGCTCTGTTCAATGATCCTGCCCTTAACAAAGGCACGGCTTTCACCAAGCAAGAGCGCCGAAGGTACGGCCTTGAGGGCCTGATACCGCAGGCTGTGGAAACCCTGGACTGCCAGCTAGAGCGGATCATGGGCCACCTCGACGCAAGGCCCACCGACCTCGAGCGTTACATCTATTTGGTGCCGCTCGCCTGCCGTTAACGGCGCAGCGCGCCGCCCCAAAGCGGGCTGGTTGGACCGCACTTTATCGCAATTGTTCAAAGCACAGGAGAAATCCATGGACGATGTAAGGAAAGAGAGTGACAGCCTCGGTGTCGTCGATGTCCCCGCTGACAAGCTCTGGGGCGCTCAAACCCAGCGTTCGCTTGAACATTTTAGCATCGGGAAGGATCTGATTCCTCGGGAAATGATAGCCGCATACGCGACCTTGAAGAAGGCTGCAGCTATCGCAAACCACGACGGCAAACGGCTTGACAATCAACGCTACGAATTGATCGTTCGAACTTGCAACGAGATCCTGGCCGGCCAGCATCGCGACATGTTCCCTTTGCATGTCTGGATGACGGGCAGCGGAACCCAGTTCAACATGAACGTCAACGAGGTGATCTCCAACCGCTGTTGCCAGCTCGCCGGCACGCAGCTCGGAAGCCACGCGCCGGTCCATCCCAATGACCACGTCAACATGGCGCAGTCCTCGAATGACACGTTCCCTTCAGCCATGTGCATCGCCGCCGCAGTGAACGTGAGCGAGCGCCTCGTTCCCGCGGTGACAGCACTGCGCGACGCAATTGCCCAGAAATCGCGGGAATGGGACGACATCATCAAGATCGGCCGCACGCACATGCAAGATGCCACCCCGCTGACATTGGGCCAGGAGTGGTCCGGATATGTCGGCATGCTCACGGATAATCTGGAGCGGATCGAGGCAGCGCTATCGGGCGTATATCGTTTGGCGCTCGGCGGTACGGCCGTTGGAACCGGTATCAATTCGGCGCCGGGCTTCGCCGAAGCAGCCGCCGCCCAGATTGCAAAACTCACCGGACTTCCGTTCGTCACCGCGCCCAACAAGTTCACCGTGCAGGGCGCCCACGATGCACAGGTCCAGCTCTCCGGAACGCTGCGGACGCTCGCCGTGTCGCTCTACAAGATCGCCAATGACATCCGGCTGATGTCGTGCGGCCCGCGCGCCGGATTTGCGGAATTGAAGATCCCGGAGAACGAGCCGGGCTCCTCGATCATGCCGGGCAAGGTCAATCCCACCCAGTGCGAGGCGCTGGCGATGATCGCGGTGCAGGTGATGGCCAATGACGTCGCGGTGGGCTTCGGCGGTGCCGGCGGCTACCTCGAAATGAACGTCTACAAGCCGCTGATCATCTTCAACATCACCCATTCCACCACGATCATGGCCGGAGGCTGCGTGAACTTCCGCAAGTTCCTGATCGAGGGCACTGAACCCAACTTGAAGAAGATCAACGAATACGTGGAACGGTCGCTGATGCTGGTGACGGCGCTTTCGCCTGTCATCGGCTACGACAAGGCCTCGAAGATTGCGCACTACGCCATGGACAACGATCTGACGTTGAAAGCGGCGGCGTTGAAATTGGGCTTTGTCACGGAGGCCGAATTCGATCGCATCGTCGATCCAAGGAAGATGGTGAGACCCCATGTAGCAGCCGCGCCGGCAAATGCGGACGCGGCGTGAACACCAGTACTGATCCCAAACGAAAGGAGAATGATATGACTACCAACAAGCGCGGGATGGATCTGCTTCAGGATCCTTTGCTCAACAAGTCGACCGCTTTTACCGAGTCGGAAAAGCAGGCGCTGGGAATCGTCGGCCTGGTGCCCGACGTCACCGAGACCCAGGACGTCCAGTTAAGTCGCGTGATGATGCAACTGGGCCACAAACACACCGATATCGATCGGTACATCTACCTCGTCAATCTGCTCGACCACGACGAGAAGCTGTTCTACCGGACGGTAATGTCTGACCCGGCCCACTTCCTGCCGATCGTCTATGATCCGACGATTGGCGAGGCCTGTCTCAAGTTTGGCCACATCTATCGCCAGCAGCGAGGCATGTACCTTTCGATGACGCGGAGAGGCAAGGTCAAGGAGATCTTGCGGAACTGGCCGCAAAAGGACGTGCGGTTCATTTGTGTCACGGATGGGGGCCGCATTCTCGGTCTCGGCGATCTCGGCGCCAACGGAGCCGGTATCCCGATCGGAAAACTGCAGCTGTACACGGCTTGCGCGGGCGTGCCGCCGCAACATTTGCTTCCGATGTATCTCGATGCCGGTACCAACAATGAACAGTACCTGCACGATCCGCTCTATCTGGGCATGCGCAAGACCCGCCCGCCGACCGCCGAGCTCTATTCCTTTGTCGACGAATTCGTTGAAGCGGTGCAGGAGGTGTTCCCGAAATGCTGCATTCATTTCGAGGATTGGACGGGGGTGGACGCGGTGCATCTGCTGCAGCGCTACCGCGACAAGTATTGCGTCTATAACGATGACGTGCAGGGCACCGCCGGTATCACGCTCGCCGGCATGATCAACGCCGCCAAGCTCAAGGGCACCAGGCTGCGGGACGAAAAGTACTTGTTCCTCGGCGCTGGCTCGGCAGGAATCGGCCTTGCCGACTTGTTGTGTTCGGCGCTTGTTGCACAAGGCATGACCTTGGAGGATGCGCAGTCCCGGGTCTACATGTTCGATGTCAACGGACTGCTGGAATCGTCCCGCGAGGACCTTGTCGACTTCCAGAAGCCGTATGCACACCAGCATCCGCCGACCAAGGACTTCGTTGCCGCCATCGAAAGCATCAAGCCCACCACCATAATCGGCGTCAGCACCATTGGTGGCGCGTTCACCCAGAAGGTCGTCGAGGCAATGTCTCGTGTTAACGAGCGGCCGGTGATCCTTGCGCTGTCGAATCCGACCGAGCACGCGGAATGTACCGCCGAGCAGGCGTACACCTGGTCAAAGGGCAAGGCGATCTATGCCGCCGGCGTGCAGTTCGCCCCGGTCCACTACAATGGTCAGACATTCCTGCCGGGCCAAGCCAACAACTTCTACATCTTCCCGGCGGTCGGGATGGCGATCTTCGCGACGCAAGCCAAACGTGTCACCGACGCCATGTTCATCGAGGCTGGACAGGCGGTGGCGGATCAGGTGTCTCCCGAATTGCTCAAGCAGGGTCTGCTGTATCCACTGCAGGCGAACATTCTTGAGACGGAGATCCAGACCGCGGCACGTGTGGCAAAACTGGTGTTCGATTCGAATCTCGCTCGCGTCGAGCGGCCCGCCGACATGGTCTCGTTCATTCGCCGCCACGTCTACAAGCCGGATTACTCCCCCGAAGCGGCGTCGGCAACCAAAGCGGCCTGATCAAAAGATCTAGGCGCCGCCCCGGTCGCGCAAATGCCCTCGCCACCAGCCGCGTGGCGAGGGTCACGCAAAAGATGACCGGGCATGGTCAGGTTGACGATTGAACCATTCTTATGGAGGCCGGGTGCCATGTCGGACAACAACCGATTGATGAAGAACCTTACGCTTTGGGATCTGGCCTATGTCATCGACATGGCGATCGCCTGCGGCATCTCCTACGCGATCATCACCCGGGTCCTGGCTCGCTTGGTCGACAGACCTGATGACCTCCTGGGTGGCATGTGGGCGGTCGTTGCGACCATCTTCGTGTTTAGAGATTCCCGAGAAGGCAGTCTTGCGGCGGGCCAGGACCGCCTGATCGCGACCTCCGTCAGTTTTATTCTGTGTCTTGCTTATTTCTTGATTGTTCCTTTCGCCCCTGTGGGCATGGTAGTCGTTATCGGCATCGGTTCGATCGCAATGATCCTTCTCGGCCGTCGGGACGACATCGTCACCACAGGCATTACAACCGCCGTTGTTATGGTAGCCGCGGCGCTGAGCCCGCAGGAAGCCTGGCATCAACCGCTCCTGCGTCTCATCGATACCGTCGTCGGGATTGGAGTCGGCGTTTCCTGCAAGTGGGCTGCGTCGTATGCCTTCTACAAAATGGCTGGGGAGCCGGTCCGGTGATTGCCTCGTGGGGCCGGCGGCTTCAGCGAAGGTCGTCGAACGGCGCCGATGTTCGTGAGCCGACGGCGGCCTCTCTGATTAGCCTGCAATTGTTGACAGCCATTCTTAGCCTGACGGCCGGAAGCCTGGACGTCATCACTTACCTCGGGCTGGGTGGATTGTTCACTGCCCACATCACCGGCAATCTGGTCATACTGCTCGCCCGCGTCGCCGGTGGCGGCGCGACCGGGCTGGCCGCGATGCTGTCGGTTCCCGTCTTTATGTTGATGCTCGGCGTGACCAGACTCCTGGCGGGCGGACTGGAAAGAGCCGGTTACGACTCGCTCCGCCCTCTGCTCCTCCTGCAATTCTCGTTTCTTGCCGCTTTTCTCAGTCTCGCTCTCGTGGACGGTTTCAAGGTCGATGTGGCCACGGCGGCTGCTACGATCGGCGGAATGCTCGGTGTCTCGGCGATGGCAGTGCAAAATGCTCTTGTCCAGGTGTCGCTGAAGGGAGCGCCGGGCACTGCAGTGATGACCACAAACCTTGCGCGCTTTATGATGGACCTCGGCACTATTCTTCTTCGCGCCGATCGCGACACGATGGCCGGCGCGCTGGATCGCGCCAATAGGACATGGCCATCCATCCTCGGATTTACCGCCGGGTGCGTCCTGGGGGCGGTGTTTGAAGCTCGATTCAACCTGCGCTCGTTGGCGCTGCCTACCTCGCTTTCGCTCGTTGCGTTGGCAGCAGCTATGGCGAGCGACGGCGAACGGAAACAGGAACATCCGTGCCGACACATCGACGGTGGCCGACCGGAACGTGACGGAAATGCCAGTCCGCAATAATCGGATTCAAAGAGAGCCCCCAGCGGTCCTTGCAACCGACGTCACGCACTGCGCGCTGCATTGCGGCGCTAACCGTATGCTGTACCGGTGCCTTGTTCTGCTTCTCGCTGACCGGCTGACGGGAAGATGCTGTCATATATCGCGCGGGCCTGTCGAATGAGACGGGCTCGCTCGCGCTTTGGGTTTCTATTTCGCCTCCGGTCGCTGAGGCCCCGTAGCTTCAGGAAGGGTGACGGCTTGAGCTCTCGACCGCTCCTTTTCCTGAGGTAAGTTCTTGCAAAAGATCGAATACACCAACTGATGGTTAGAGGTTTGGCCTATCGGCAGACAAACCGGTTCAACGTTTTGCGTCGGCGGAATCGAAGGCGGCGTCTGTGCAAACGATGGCGAGACGATCAGTACACTTATTGCGACCTTCCACATATTCGCCCATCCTAGATGGTCGCGAGTGCCTCAGCGATATTCGGCATTAGGGTCGACCTTGCCTTTGAAGACGAAGTAGACCAGGAGCGTGTAGACGATAGTAATCGGTAGTACGAAAACGCCGGCGCCCCAGAAAAGGAACGCGACACTCTCGGACGGTGCTACCGCCTGCTGGATCGTGATCGAGAATGGAACCATGTAGGGATAGAACGACACCGCGAGCGTTCCGAACGCCGCGGCAAAGATCGCAAGTCCACTGAGGAACGGTACCAGCGGGTATTTTTTTCGGATCGCGAACGAGAAGACCGCGCAAGCCATAAGACCCGCCACCGGAAATGCCGCCAGTTCCGGCTTCTCAAGCCAGCGATGCATCACCCGCAAGTCGAGCGCGAGCGCCAGCGCGAACGCCACGGCAAGGAAAAGCAAGACAGCCATCATCAACTTAGGTAGCTGTCGGAATGCGAACGACTGCACGTCCTCAGCTGTCCTGTAGGTCAGCCAGCCGGCGCCGAGAAGACAATAACCGAGGCAAAGGCCAAGCCCGCAAAGGAGCGCAAACGGCGAGGCCCATCCAAAGGGTCCGCCGACATATCGGCCGTCCTGGATCGCAAGCCCTACGACGAGGGCGCCCACCGCGCTACCCTGGATGAAAGCAGCGACGAACGATCCGCCAGCAAAGCCGACGTCCCAGAACCAGCGAAAACGGACGCTCTTGTAGCGAAACTCAAACGCGAGGCCCCGAAATATCAAGGCGGACAGCATGACTATCAGCGGCAGGTATAGTGCCGAGAGCAGTGTCGCGTACACCAGCGGGAAAATGCCAAATAGAATTGATGCGGCGATGACGAGCCAGGTCTCGTTACCGTCCCAAACCGGTGAGATCGCGGCCAGCATGTGACGGCGCGCGGTCTCGTTCGGCGCAAACGGAAACAGCATGCCGACGCCAAGATCAAAGCCATCCAGCGTCACATAAAGCAGGATCGAAAGGCCAAGCGCATAGGTCCAGAAGCTGATCATTCGCCCATCTCCAGTATCGGCGCCCCTGCCTGCACACCGGGGCTGCGCCCCGTTATTGAAAGCGGCCGCTTCGGATTAGTTGCCGCATCGTCAAACGACGGCAATTGAACAGGACCGCGCTGCAAAAGCCGATAGATGTAGACGGCCCCTGCCAGGAAAATCAGCAAGTAAATCACGAAAAAAATCACAAGTGACACCGCGACCTGCGGCGTGGTCAGAAACGGCGTTACTGCGTCGACAGTCCGAATCTGTCCATAGATGGTCCAAGGCTGCCGACCGACCTCGGCGGTAAACCATCCGGTCAGCGTTGCAATAAAGCCCAGCGGAAACGAGCTAAAGGTGACCCACAAAAACCAGCGCTTTCGTTCGAGTCCCCCGCTCGTCATGAAGAACGTGCCGAACCAAGCCAGTCCGAGCATCAGGAGGCCGCACCCGACCATGATGCGGAACGCAAAGAACGGGATCAGCACCGGAGGACGGTCAGCAGCAGGAAAGCTCGTCAACCCGACCTCTTTGCTGTGGAGGCTCAAGGAGCCAATCAAGCTGCCGAGATAAGGGATACTCAGCGCATAACGATTGCGTTCGTTCGCTTGATCCGGCCAAGCAATCAGCACTTCCGATGCCGGCTGCTCATCGTGCCAACGCGCTTCGATGGCAGCGAACTTGGCCGGCTGCTTGTCATGGGTGTAGTCGCCGACCAGATGGCCAAAGACCAACTGGATCGGCACCAGGATGGCAGCGATCCCAAGCCCCATGCGAAGCATGACTCGCGCGTCGGATTTGAAGATGCCGCGCAGCAGATGCCACGCCCCCGTCGCCGCAACGCAGAATGCGGAGGTGAGATAGGCCGCCAAAATCATATGCGGGAAGCGAACCCAGGCAACAGGACTGAGGATAATAGCGGACCAATCAGTGGGTACGAAAACGCCGTCCTGTCCCAACGTGAAGCCTACCGGCCACTGCATCCAGCTATTGCTGACCATAATCCAGAACGCGGAGAGGCTCGTCCCCGCGGCGACCATGAAGCAGGACATCAGATAGAACCAGCTCGGAACTCTTTTCCGGCCAAACATCAGCACCCCGAAGAATGCTGCCTCAAGCGCAAATGCCGTAAAGCTTTCATACCCAAGCAATGGTCCCTGGATGGATCCTGCTCGACGCGACAGCTCGCTCCAGTTGGTGCCGAACTGGAATGCCATGACGATTCCGGTAACGACGCCGATGCCGAAGGCGACGCCAAAAATGCCGAGCCAGAAATCGAACAAGCGTCGGTAAACAGGGCGGAGCGTTATGAGCCACAATGCCTCCAGGAGGGTGAGCCACGCCGCAAGGCCGATCGTGAACGCGGGGAAAATGATGTGAAAGGCCAGGGTAAACGCGAATTGGATACGTGAGAGTAGCAAGGCGGATACGTCCATGGCTCAGCTCCGGCTGGAAGAGGAAATCAAATCGGGACGAGGCGGGTCGAAGCCGTCAGCGGCTTCGGCCCGACCCAGATCGCTCCTCAGCGCAACAAGTTAGTCCGCGCCACATCGATCAATTCGGTGCCGCGCCCGCTGATCACAGCTCGCATGGCCCAGAGGCCGAAGCCCTTCACCTGCTCCAGATTAATGCTGGGAGGCATCGCCAACTCCTGAGTATTAGTCACCACGTCGAGCAGCGCCGGCCCGTCATGTGCGAGAATGTCCTTGATCGCGTCTTCCAGTTCGCCGGGGTCCTCAACGCGACGGGCATGAACGCCAATGGCCCGCGCCATCGCCGCGAAATCCGGATTGGTTAGCGAAGTTCCCATCTCGACAAAGCCGCTGGCCTTCATTTCCAATGCGACAAATCCCAACACATGATTGTCGAACACAACGATTTTCACTGGCAGCTTTTGCTGTACCAGCGTCAAGAAATCGCCCATCAGCATCGAAAATCCGCCGTCCCCCGACAGGCTGATGACTTGCCGTCGGGGCAAAGCGGCTTGCGCGCCGATCGCCTGCGGCATCGCGTTGGCCATCGAACCATGCGCGAGCGAGCCTATCATCCGGCGGCGCCCGTTCATCTTCAGATAGCGTGCCGCCCAAACAGTCGGTGTTCCCACATCGAAGGTAAAGACCGCGTCGTCCGAGGCGTGCTTGTCGATCAGTTTGGCGACATATTGTGGGTGGATTGGCTTGCGCCCGGGCTTTCCCGTCGCGAGCTCGTCGAGGCCGGCGCGCGCCTTGCGATAATTGGCAAGCCCGTCGTCCAGATGGGACCGATCGGTCTTGATATTCAGCTTTGGCAACAGCGCAGCAATGGTCGCCCCGACATCGCCGACCAGCCCCTGGTCCAGCCTTGTTCGTCGACCGAGATTCTCTGGACGCAGGTCGATCTGCGCGATCTTCGAGTTGGTCGGATAAAATTGCCGATACGGAAAATCCGTACCGAGCATCAGCAACGTGTCGCAATCCAGCATGGCGTGGTAGCCGGAGCTAAAGCCGATCAACCCGGTCATGCCGACGTCAAACGGATTATCGTATTCGACGTACTCCTTGCCGCCCAAGGCATGCACGATCGGCGACTTGAGGGTTTCGGCCAATTTTAGTAACATCTCGTGTGCTCCGGCACAGCCTCGCCCGCACAGTAGCGTCGTCCGCTTGCTTTCATTGAGCAGTCGGGCCAACGCCTCAAGTTCGCGCTCTTCCGGGACGACGACGGGCTGACGGACGGCAATCGCCGTCCCAGCGGAAATTGGCGCCGACAACGATTGCAGCGCCACGTCCCCAGGAATCACGACGACCGCCACGCCTCGGCGGCCTACCGCCGCCCGGATAGCTGATTCTATTACGGAGGGAAGCTGTTCTGGATGGGAGACGAGCTCGCAGTAGTGGCTGCACTCGCGAAACAACGACTCAGGATGCGTTTCCTGAAAATAGCCGCGGCCGATTTCCGCACTCGGAATATGCGCGGCAATCGCCAGCACCGGCACACGCGAGCGATGACAATCGAAAAGCCCATTGATTAAATGTAGATTGCCGGGACCACAGCTGCCGGCACATACGGCGAGTTCGCCCGTCAAATGCGCCTCCGCGCCGGCAGCGAAAGCTGCGGCTTCCTCATGCCGGGTATGAATCCAGTCGATATCGCCACGCTGGCGCAGCGATTCCGTGATTCCATTGAGACTATCGCCGACAACTCCATAGATCCGGCGAACGCCAACCGAGTGGAGCATCTCTGTGATAACGTCTGCAACTTTCATTGTCCTGTCTTCGGCGTGGAGCATTTGCGTGACAACGTTCATGGTCTTGTTCTCCGGAAGTTAGGGACCGTTCGGTCTTTAGCGGACGATTAGTTGCCGTTCCCAGCGTGCCAAACTCCACCTTACCTAGCGACCGGGTGCTGAGTACTCTTGGACGAAAGCAACATTCGTTGCTGCATCCTCGCGAGAACGCGAACATTAATGCGGCTCGCGCCCCCAAGCGTTTTTCCTAACTGAAAACCGGAAAGGGCGGCCGCGATCATTCGACCGCACTCTCAAGGCAAACACCTTGAAGAAGCGACGATTGGCGAACGAAAAAAAGACGTGGCAATGCCGTTCAGACACCACCATGCGGGCGAGTACCGCTCTCAACTTCCAGAGATAGCTATGGTGACTCGACGAAGTGAAACTCACTCCGTCGCTTCATTTTATCGACTTCGATAGACTCCCGCCTGGATCCTTAATGATGCTCGGGCGAGATCTTCGGGATAACGCGCATACCGGGAACCGCAATCTTGCGCTCAGAATCAATCTGCACAGTGGCCGTAATACCCGCCACCAGGCGGATACCATCTGGCACTTGATCGATGTGAATATGCACCGGCACTCGCTGCGCCAGGCGCACCCACGTAAAGATTGGATTCACCGAGGCCAGCCCCGCTTGATCCGGTTGTGCGTTCGGAACGTTGATGCCACGGGAGAGGCCGCGGACATGACCGTGAATGATCTCGCTGTAACCCATCAGCTTGATTTTTGCCGTGTCTCCCTCATGGATCTTTTCGAGGCTGGTTTCCTCGAAATATCCGTCGACCCAAAAAGAATTTGCATCGACTATGGCGATTATCCTTTGACCTATGGTGGCGAAGTCGCCGATTTGCGTCAAAAGGTTCGTGACGTAGCCGTCAACTGGCGAGAGGATGCGGCTGCGATCGAGGTTCACCCGCGCTTGGTCTAGATTCGAGACCGCTTGCTGATAGCCGGCTCGGGCAGCCAGCGCGTTACTTTCGTAGCTCTGCTTTTCTTCGACCGAGGTCGACAGGGTGCTCAATTCCTGCCGTCGCTTCGCCTCTCTTTCGAGATTCTGCGCGTTGGCTTGGGCCTGTTGCACCGCGGCCTCAGCCAAACTGACGGCGATCCGATAATCGGTCGGGTCTATCGTCATCAAGAGCTCGCCCTTATGTACGAACTGATTATCGGCAACCGGGAGTTCGACGACTCGTCCAGCCACTTCGGATGACATCGTCACGACATAAGCGCGCACCTGACCGTCGCGCGTCCAGGGCGCCCCCAGGTAGGCCTCCCACATCGCCCAGGCCAGCAGTATTGAAACCAGAACCGTGCTGATCGTAATCAGAAATCGACCGATATGGGACGACTTCTGCTTGCTGTCACGCTTATTCGGCGGGCTCCGGACGCCGCTTCGATTGTCGTTTATCGTAGGGGGGGCCAAGCTCAGTTCAACGTTCTGCATCAGCACACCTCAACGGGCAACGAGAAGGACGATGGATGAGAGCACGATCGTGTAGACCGCGAGCACGAACAATGCCGGATGCCAGACATACCGGAGCAGACCAACATGATCCGCTGCACGGCGCAGCGCGATTATGACAAGCCAAGCCGCAACCATCATCACCGAGATCGGGGCGACATAGACTCCAAAGATATTGACCTCTGCGAAACCCATTACACCGCTCCCGAATCGAAATAAGCGGTATGCCGCGCGAGCGCCTCGGATACCGCGAGAACGCTGCCGCGGGCCCTAAGCCTCAGCCGCCCTGCCGGTTGGGTACCAGGCAGCGTGGCTAGCACTCGATCGAGCCGGCCAAAGCGTTCGATCGCAACAACGCTGTCGCCGCGCGCCAAAGCCTCGAGCGCCGCGTCAAGCTCGATCTCCCCTTCGAACCGGCGAGCTAGACGGCGCAGCCGGATGGTTTCGGTCCCTACTGAAAGTGCCGCCAGGAGCTGCGCACGCTGTAACGGCTCGGCCTGTTCTGGCATCGCCGAAAGGCGAGCGTAGATGCGGCCTTCCCATCCATGCGCCGTCCGTGGAATCGAACTTTGCATCAAGCGGCGCAAGTCCCGCAGCGTGAGCATCAAAAGCCGGCGGACTTGCAGCCCCGGCGATAGTTGCGGCAACAAGCGGAAGGCGAGCGCTGCGGCGCCAACCCCCGCAACGATCGCCAACCCCGAATTATAGAATTGCTGGGTGTCGTAGCTTGCGGTGTTCGCAGGCGCAACCAGCGGCAACAAGATCACAGCGGTTGCCATGAAGGTTGGTGTTTGCCGTAGAGCCATCAGCATGCCTATCGGCACAAGGACCACCCCAATCGCGAGGCAGAGGCCCTCAAACGTCGTGAGGCCAGGCAGCACCCCAAAATTTATAATCGCTGCGAGTGCTGCGGCTAGGCTCGCCCCGATCATGAAGCCTATTGTGCTCGAGTAAGCCTGATTGGCTCTTGGCGAGAACAGGATTACGCCGATCGCGGCGAAGACTAAGGCTTGTGACCCGCTTGGCCACGCAGTCGCGATCCAGAAGATCTCGACCGCACCCACTGCGACGAGCACCCGGGCTGCATTCACGAACGCAGGAAGCAGATCGGGTACACTGAACCAGATGGACCGAGACCTTGGGACGTTCCTAGCGGGATCCACCAGGAGCGTTAATCCATCGAGCGCGCGCCGAATGCCTATCAACCCCTGAGCTGTCCGGTCGGCAAGCAATCGGAGCGACGGAGTGTTGGCTGGCAAGGCTGTCAGCGCTCTTACTGCCGAAGTGCAGGACTTGCGCCACGATGAAGGATCAGCCGTCCAGTCTGCGGCCTCGCCATGCACCGGCGCTGAGCGCAGCTCTCGCGGGATGCTTTCAAGTACAATGCGGGCTTCCCGCCGAGCAGTGTCACCCAGCAAATCCAAATGGACGGCCGCCGCCCGCCAGCCGGACAACGCAGCAAAAAGACCCCCTACCGCCGCCTGCAAAACCGGCGAGTGAGGGCGAAGGTCCGAAGAATCTCCAAGCGCTTCGTCTATCACGGGATCGAGCGCGGCGACACGCCGGATAAAGTCGCGCCGTATCAAGCGCGTTCTGGATTGCTCCGGCCCGGCCAACAAGAGTGTGGCGGCAAGCCGGGCGGCGATTTCAGACGCAATCGTAGCAAGCTGCACGGCAAGCCGACGCCGAGCTCCACCGAAATCTGTACCAGCGAGCACGACGCCCGCGCAGATGATACCGATACAAATTTCGCTTGCGCGCGTGATCGCCAGGATTAGAACGTCTCCGTTGGCGCCGCCGACTGCGCCGACTTCGTCGCTAGCGATGATTGCGGCGGTGATACCAGCCAGCGCAGCCCCATAGCTCGCAAAGTTGCGCAGCAACGTGGCCACAAATCCGCAAACGGCGCCCCATAGCGCCAGACCGAGGAGGAAACCAAGTCGGTCTTGCACAAAGAACGCCGTCAGCACGACGATCGCCACCGCGCCGACCGCAGTGCCGATCATGCGGAACCAGGCTTTACGGAGCGAGGCGCCAAGACTCGGTTGACAGACAGCGACGGCGGACGCTCCGGCCCAATATGCGTTGTCGAGTTGAAGCCAGAACGCGATATAGAGCGCAAGACAAACTGAAGCCCAAAGTCGTAACCCGAAGAGAAGGGCCGGAACTGCGGAACGCATGGCGACCGCGGCTTGCTCTGCAGTGAACAGGTTGGTTCGGAATTGTAGTGATGTGCGAAGACTCGCTTGAGTCATGCGTTCCTCCCGCAATCGCCGTCAAAGCGATGCCCAGCACGTCCCGTCACAGCCACGGGACACCCTCGTCTCCCAGAGGCCCCAGGGCGCGGATTTGACTATATCTGGGTCGAAATGTTCGATGCCCTTGTGGGCGTTGGCGTGTCGACAAGTGGTCGCGTCTCCGGCCACATCTTGGCGCTTCATTTGACGACGTCCTTGTACGATAATGTGCTGCTTTGGAGTTTCCTGATAACAATTCAGCCGAGGCTAAGCCGGCGAGCGAATCTATTCCCCACCCACGGCGGCACCTATCGTGAGGGGGCTTCTGCCTAACAGCGCAAAAGAAAAAGGACCGATGGCGGTACGCCATCGGTCCTGCTTCTGCGCCTAAGCGAACTAGGTGGAGGGGGGATACCTACATTCGCGGCACCAGCTGATCGTGGGGGACGACAATCAGCTATGCATGACCGACGCAGAACTCCTGATCGTTCGTTCCTGTATTCCTTATAAAACCGACCGTCGCGTCAGGCTTCATCAGTAGTAATGACATTAGTCCCTTCGCTGAAGCGATATTGAATTTTCCCGTCAACGTTAGAATAATTCTGACAGTGATGACGCGCGCAACGCGAGCGGACCTTCGATAGTCTCGCTGACTTACCGCCCTTGCTGACGCCGCCATGCCGCCGGGCTCACTTTGACGCGCTGGGAGAAGACTCGCGTGAAATGGGCCTGATCCGAGAACCCGGTGTCGAGGGCGATCCCGCATAGCGGCTCATTGCTGTTGAGAATGAGATGCTTCGCACGCTCAACGCGCTGACGAAGCAACCATTGATGCGGAGCGCACCCAACCGTTTGCTTGAATGCTCGACTGAAATGCCCCGTCGACAAGCGGCATGCGCTCGCCAATTCTGGCAGACTGAGATCGCCCGACAGATTTGCACGCAACATCTCCTTTGCCCGCCTCTCCTGCCAGGGCGCCAAGCCCCCCCGTCCGTATCGCGGGCGGAACGGAGTGGGAGCGTAGGTCTTAGCCAGATGCGCGGTAACAGCCCGCGCAACGTAGTCGGCAAAAAGCTTATTGGTCTGGTCGGGTGTTGCCAGGGCTGGAAGCAACGCCAACGCGAAGTTCTTTAAAACAGCATCAGCGCGGGCGAGAGTGATGGGACAGTGCAGTTCCTCGATTGGTGCGCTGCCTTCTGCGGAGGTGATCTCATCAAATGCGGATTGTGGGACGCAGAAATTTACCACATCAAACGAGCTTCTGATATCTGCTCGCCATGCGCTCCTCATGTCATTCACATGCAGCGTACCGGCTTCGAGCATACCTGACGATTCATGCTCATCGTCACACCAGACGTCATAAGCATCAAGCCTTTCCAAGTGAACGCAGGCGACGTACCACCCGCGTTTGACCGCGCGATCGGTCTTTCCATGGCCTGGCCGTTTTCGCCCGATGTGGTTGACTACGAAATCTCCGCCCGGAATGGTCCCGATGGAAAGTTGCTCCATCACGTCCACGCGATTGGCGAGAGTTTGAGCGAAAACAACACTTACCTCTGTCTCGCTACGGATTTGCTGACCTGATGCAGGTCCAGAACTCGGGCGGGCGCTCGTCTCGACGCCTCTCTGGGAGTTGCTCACTTCAACGAAGCTCATATCGATTTCCTCCTAAGGGCCCATTCAGGCTCGATGCGCTTCGCGGAGCGTCTCAGCTCGTTTGGGCGGCAACTTTTCCGGAGTTTCGGTTTCCGAAGCCAAAGCCGGTTGAGCTTCAGCACGACTTCAATACGACCTGCGCTATGAAGAAGCCCGTTATTGAACCGCAGCAGGTGTGAGAAGTTGTGAGCGATTCGCAAAGGAGACAATTTGGTTCCCGGCGAGCCAACGTGAAGATATGTTGCTCAGTGTCCGCTGGGTTCAGTCAAGACTAGAGAGCTTTCTCTAGTAATCCCGGTACATTAAGCGACCCGGACTCCAGATGGCCGATCCTACCTGGCGGCGGCCATGGGCCGTGGCGGGACTGCTCTCAAGACCGCCCCCGATCACCTGATCGAGGAACAGCGCAGATCACAACCTGAGGGAAAGCATCAAACCGGATTCTGACGGAACAGTTCAGCAACCATCGCGGAGTCAAGGTAGGCGCGGACCTCCGTAATGCAATCGCCTTCGAACCGCACCACCCAGCAATAATGATTGTCGAAACGCATCCCGCTAAGCGCGGTCGCGTCGGAGACGAGTTCGACGACCGCCACGTTCGCCGCGACTATCAAATTTGTCACACGCAACTGAGCTCCGTTCGGCAGCACCTTCCCTAGCTTGCTGAACGTCGCTTCCTGAAACGCCCGCTTGGAGCGGTAGTGGCCGGCAAGCGGATGAGTGCCCATTACGGTCCAGTCGACGCCATCGGCGACATGCTCGAAGAACGCTCTTCCATCACCACTCTCCAGACCTTTGAAGATCTCGCGAACGTCGTCGGGCGTGATAGCCATCCGGGTATCTCCTGATTTGGTAAGCTGCGTGAACTAACGGCGTTTCCCCATTCCTCATCAGAGAACCCTGCTCTCGCTGATGCCGATTGTCACGATCTGCCGAAATCCTTCAGCCGCCCTGGACTGTCTCCTCGATCGGGAAGCACACGATCGCTACCGAACCCTGTCCTCCGAAGCGCTGATTGATCGTGCGTTAAGCCCGCGAGCGAGCTGCTGGATGATCCCAAGCCCCTGCCCCGGCCGAATATTTTCCGGACCGGATCCATCATCGGCCACACGGCATTCCACATTGGTCTCGCGCTTTTTCAACTCAACTCGAATTGTTCCGCCCCCACCAGCGAATGCATGCCGGGACGCGTTCGTGATGAGCTCGGATAAGATAAGGCTCAGTCTCCAGCACTGCGCTGAACTCAGTTTGAGGGGATATTCGACAAGCACGAGCTCGATGCCGTTGTGCCGTAACTTCGCGCGGCTGATCGATTGATACAGCTCGCGCAGATAAGCGGCCGCATCAATTCGCCTATCTGCCGTCGGCATCTGCAATGCGCGATAAACTCGGGCGTGGTTATAAAGATGTGGGCGTGGGTTTGGCCATCTGTCAGTCTATTGTCGAAGCCCATGGCGGCCGCATTCGCGCGAGCAACAATTCCGCCCAGGGCGTGCAGACGGCTACCAAGGAGCAGGCGCAGGCTTTCAACGAGATGCAACGGAGAAGCTTGTCGGCGGAGAATGCAGCGCGACACTTCGAAACTGTCTGCAACTTCGACATTCGAGATCTCCTGCCGCAAGTCTCAATGCCGACGCTGATTCTTCACATTCGCGACGATCTCATGGTCCCGCTTGATGAAAGCCAGAGACTTGCAGCAGCCATGCCGGGTTCAAGATTTGTCTCGTTACCAGGCAAGAACCATATCCCACTCGAGAACGACCCCGGAATGCCCCAGTTTTTCGAAGAAATCTTCAACTTCCTGCACGGCCCCGCTTCGGACACCGCCTGTGTACCGATGGCTTTATCCAACTCGATACGTGATGAAAGCACGCAGCCTTAGGCTCGCATAACTTCGCAAAATTTCGAGCATCTGAAGATTTAAGCATCAATCTCTTCTGCAACCGTTTTGTAAAACTTCGACTGGATCCTACAAGCGCTCGTCCATCTCGCGGCATATTCATCGTCTCATGGTGAGGCGCAGTTGCCTTGACCGGGAACCCACCTAACGGAGATCACAATGCGAAAGACAACTCTATTCATCCTCGGCACGACGCTGATGGCCGGGTCGATGGTTCAAGCGGCGACGGCAGCCGAACAAGCCCGCAAGGCAGACGACACGTCAGCAATCACACAAGACTCGCGTTACCGCAGGGCACATGATCAGCTAAACGGATCTTCCTCGGTCGCTCCATTAACGGCGGAGGAAGAACGAAACAAGGAGGACTTTGGTTTTAGTGGACGGTCACCGTCGCGACCTGGCGGTGAAGACCCGAACCTCAACCCCTCCGATTAGGCCCCGAGCGTGCTTCGGAAGCCTGTCTAGTCTTGTTCTTCTACTCCGCAGCACCATTCCCGCCTCAAGAGTGGGGATGGTGTTGCATCTTATGTTCCTGCCCTAATTCGATTGCGATTGCACATACCTCTCTGCTGGACCGAATGCATCTCGAGAGCGTTTGCCAGGTCGGAATCGTACAATTTCCGCACGCCTTTGAAACCTATAAGGCAGACGTTTAAGCCCGATATCTTCCAGAGATTGAAATGAGATCGCCATGACACAACAGTCCGCTACAACGCAGCCCGAGAAATTACTGTACACCGCGACGGTTCACACGACCGGCGGACGAGAAGGTGCATCGCACAGCTCCGATGGACGTCTGGATATCAAGCTCTCGACGCCTGGTACGGCACGTCCCGGCACTAATCCAGAGCAGCTGTTCGCAGCCGGCTGGTCTGCTTGCTTCGAAGGCGCCCTAGGCCTTGCAGCCCGCAAACGGAAAATCACACTTCCCGCTGGCCTCGCAATTGACGCTGAAGTTGATTTGCTTCTAGCGGACAGCGGTTATTCGCTTCGGGCTCGCCTCAACGTCAGCTTGCCGGGCGTTGACCATGATATCGCCAGAGGCTTGGTGAACGAAGCGCACCAAAACTGTCCGTATTCCAAAGCCACGCGGGGTAATATCGAGGTCGCAATCAAATTCGTGTGACTGGCCTCCTCCCGTCGTGGTTTGAATGCAGCCGATCTTGATTTGAGCGCTATCGACTCGCCTGAGATGTATTTCGGTGTCGATAAGAACCGCGATGCGATCGTGGTGTCCCAGAGCTTCGATGCCGGAGAGCGATCCTACACGGCGCCCGAGCAGTTACCGCTCAATCACTTCGCTTTGTCTGGCGCCTGGAAGCTGGGCAAGGACGCCGCCATTTCATCGGCAGACGGCGATCGGATTGCGCTTCGGTTTCGAGCGCCAAAGTCCGGTTTGAGCGCGTACACGTTTGCGTTCGGAGAATTCGAGGCGCACGCCGAAGTAAGCGAAGAATATCTTGGTGAGATTGCTGGTGACCGACGTCGGACGTTGGGCCGGCCTGAACCGCACCGGCATAGGAGTTACTCGACCACGCCGCCTCACCACGCAAATCTCGGCCAGTCCGGTGCATATTTTAACAATCTCGTCGAGGTACGAGCTGTTTAGCTGGGGCGCGCCCGACGTATCTAGACGCCCGGGGGGCGGACGAAGCCACCGAATTCCTGCTCAAGAAGCCTGGCGAAGTTGATCGTCGTCAGGTCCTCAAGATAAGGTCCAATGATCTGCACACCAATCGGCAGACCTTCTGATGAATGATCGATGGGCACCGCGGTTGCAGGCAGACCGCAGGTGGAAGCAGGGTCAGCCCCCGTGAAGCACACATCAAGGTATGGATATGCCCGGCCGTTGATATCAAGATGACGCGCTTCAATTGGTTCCGAATGATCATGCGCGAAGGCCGGAACTGCAGCCGACGGGTAGACCACGATGTCCCATTCCCGAAACAATGAACGCCATTGTTGTTGCAGGCCGCGACGCTTCGCATCGCACACCAACCAGTCGCGATGACTCATGATGGTCCCGCGCGTACGCTCCGCCTGAAGACTGCGGTCGGCGCTTGTCATAGATGCGGCTTGCCCCTCAACCCTCGCGTACCGATCCACCGGCACACTCGTACTTTTCGCTGCGGCCAACAGCTTCATGTAGAGCCCAGCCGAATCTGTGAGGTTCGGTAACAGAGTGCTGGAGTGTGCGACCCTGGCACCCAACCTGGCGATCCGTTCCGCCAACCGCGCAATCGCCGTTCGGACCACGTCGCTTGTCGGCATGAGGGGATGGCTGTCGATCACGAGAACACGAAACTCCGACAGATTGTCGTGCCGTGAGGGAGGCAATTCGAGCCGGTAACCAGCGCCCTCACGCGCCTCGTCCGGCCCAGCGATGACGCCAAGCGCGAGCAAAAGATCCGAGGCACATCTCGCCATCGGACCTGCGACGCCGAGGTCGCCGCTTCCGGGTAATGGTCGGGACGATGGCGGATTATATCCGCGAAGCGGGACCAGATCGAATGTCGGCTTGTGCGCATAGATGCCGCAAAAATGCGCGGGCACGCGCAGGGATCCCCCAATATCCGATCCGATCGAAAGCGACCCAAAGCCGGCCGCGAGTGCTGCTGCTGATCCACCCGAAGATCCGCCGGGAGAGCGGCCAACATCCCACGGGTTATTCGTCGTTCCATAGATTTCGTTGTAGCTCTGAAAATCTCCAAGGCCCACCGGAAGGTTGGTTTTTCCGACAACAACCGCCCCCGCCTCCTTCAGTCGCGAGACGATCAGCGCGTCTTCCTCCGGCACAAAATCCCAAAACTGGGGGTAACCCCAGGTCGTCGGCAAGCCGGCAATGTTGAAGGCTTCCTTCACTGTGATGGGGATACCGAGCAGCGGCTTGCCTACACCGCGAGCGAGCGCGGCGTCAGCCGCCTTCGCAGCATCTCTTGCTCGATCGAAGTCGCGGACGACAACGGCATTGAAGCGCTGATCGAGCGCCTCAATCCGCGCAATGGTGTGTTCCAGTAGCTCCGTCGCGCAAATCTGGCGAGCCTGCAACGCGGCTACAAGCTCGCCGGCCTGACGGAAATCCCACTCCGAAGCTGGGACCGGACCGGGGTCAATGGTCTTCGGTATCTTGTCGATCGTCTCGGACATTCGGCGTCCTCAATGCTGGCCTGCATGACATCGTTTGAGCGGTGTCTGCGCTACATGCACAAATAGCCGAGGCGCCGACGTTATATTGATCATTTATGCTGTCTTTGGATTGAGATTATCACAATCACCCGCGTCGCTTTGCGTTTGAAACATTCAAGCGCGTTATTCCAGTTCAAGACTGCGGTTCGATGAGCAATCAAGGTGTTACGTGGAGACATCGACCTTATCCCGGCTCTTCCTTTCCACAATTCTTGCGGGACGGCGGGTTGGATGTTGTTCCGCACCCCAACGGAGAATGAATATGAAAGATCATCAAGTGACCGTCATATCGACGAAGGACGCACCATCGCCAACCGGGCCCTATGTTCAGGGCCTCGCGGAACCGAGCCTTATATTCATATCGGGTCAGCTTCCCATTAGGCCGGATGGGACAGGCCTGAAAGATAAGGATTTTGATACCCAGGTGAGGCAAGCCCTTGCCAATGTATTCGCAATCGTGCGCGCCGGCGGCTCTGCGCCGGACCGGATTCTCAAGGTGACGGCTTTTGTTGTCGGCCTTGAGCACTCCCCGCAGTTCAACAAGGTTTACGCCGAAGCGTTTGGCTCCCACCGCCCAGCGCGATCGATGGTAACCGTACCGCAACTGGCAGGCGACTATCTCGTGGAAATCGAAGCCATCGCAGAGCGGTGAAGGAAGCGCATCGCGGCAGGAGCCGGCTCAGCCCACTTGTGCCGCCAGCGGCAAACCGCTGGCGGCTGGGATACGAAGGCAGCAAAGCACCGCGGCGATGGTGGCAACTTGAAATCCATCGATTTGAGCAACTAAGCCTAGGCTGGACCGCCTTTTGCCAAGAGCTCCATAGGTGGAAGGCGGCGATCGTCGAGTCGGACGCATGGGCGAAGAATACATCGCCATATTCAGGGCCTCTCAAGATCCCCGCGAACTTAGTCAGATGTGACGGTTATGGATTGTTCTCCCGGATCCCTGCGCCGGGATTGTGACAACGGTAGCAATCAGATCGAGATCTTCGCCGCCGCCCCGCGAGCCGGCTTTTCCAGTTCGCGGGGACTTGCGCGCAGGTTATTTGCCGTCAGCTTCTTCCTGAGGCGACGTCGACGATGGCCTCGGCAAACGCCTGCGGAGCCTCCTGAGGCAGATTGTGACCAATCCCGCCCTTGATCAGCCGGTGTTCGTATCTGCCCGAGAACTTCTTAGCGTAAGCGCTCGGCTCCGGATGTGGCGCACCATTAGCATCACCTTCCATGGTGATAGTCGGCACCGTAATGATGGGGGCTTCGGCAAGTTTCTTTTCAAAGGCATCATACCTTGCCTCACCCTTCGCCAGATCGATCCGCCAACGGTAGTTATGGACGACGATGGCGACGTGATCGGGATTGTCGAAAGCGGCCGCGGTTCGGTCAAACGTGGCATCGCTAAAGTCCCATTTCGGCGACGCAAGCTGCCAGATGAGCTTGGAAAAATCGTGCCGGTATTTGTCGTAGCCTTCCCGTCCACGCTCTGTCGCGAAGTAAAACTGGTACCACCACTCGAGCTCAGCCTTCGGTGGTAACGGAGCCTTGCCCGATTCCTGACTACCGATCAGATAGCCGCTTACCGAAACCATGGCCTTGCAGCGCTCCGGCCAAAGCGCCGCAATAATATTGGCGGTACGCGCTCCCCAATCGAATCCGGCGAGCGTCGCCTTCTCGATCTTGAGCGCGTCCATCAGCGCGATGATATCGACAGCGACAGCCGACGGCTGGCCGTTTCGAAACGTCTCGGCTGAAAGAAAGCGTGTCGTACCGTACCCGCGCAGATATGGGACGATGACCCGGTAGCCTTCCGACGCAAGCAATGGAGCAACGTCGACAAAGCTATAGATATCATAGGGCCAACCGTGCAGAAGGATCACCGGCGGTCCGTCGGCGGGACCAGCTTCGGCATATCCGACACTCAGAAGGCCGGCATTGACCTGCTTCAGAGAAGCAAATGAGGTATTCGTACCCGGCTTGATACTTCGGAGGCTTGCGAGCCTTGACTTGCTGGGTTGTGCCAGGACCGAGTTATTTAGACCGAATTGAGCAGCGGCGAGTGTTCCTGCCGCAATGCCAAAGAAATGTCGCCGATTACCGTTGATGTTGTCAGACATTGATCTCTCTCCAAAAAAGTGCGCTGCAAGCGCTTCCGCGTCGTCTGCAGACGGACCTTGAGAAATCTCGGCTCGAACCGATTGTACGATTCGCACGCCAAACTCAGCGACCACTCGCCAGCACGAGTGACAATTAGAGACCGATCGACCTACCCGTTCCCAATTTCAAGCGATGAAATTGCAATTCCCAAATCTCCCGACGAAAGTGGAAGGCCGACAGGAAAAGGCCCGATAACCTGCGGTTATCGAGCCAAGTCAGGTGAGTACAAGGATCTCTAACCATCGAATCTCGTGCTCCTCATCTGAGAACTTGGAGCATCAGCGACGCGTCGTTTGGTCGTCTTTATGGTTTCTGTGATAGTTTTCGCCAAAATGCCGTGTTTCGCTCGCGGACCGAATGCGTCTGCTACGCAGTCAACCTGAATTGAAATACGGCGCCCCGCGGTTCATTGGCGCGCGCCCACAAGCGTCCGCCATGCGCTTCAATAATCGATCGGCAGATTGACAAACCCATCCCCAAACCGCCTAGTTTGGTGGTGTAAAAGGACTCAAACAACCGTTCGATTCCCTCGGGTGCCAACCCAGGACCTGAATCCCGCACCGAAACGACGACCCCAGCGTTGGTCTTTGCGGTGCTGATCAGCAATTCCCGCTGTCCCTCGCTCATCCCGCTCATCGCCTCGATGGCGTTGATGAGCAAATTGAGAACCACCTGTTGCAGTTGGACGCGATCTCCCTGAATCACCGGCAGGTTCGCCGCAAGCCGAGTATGAGCTGAAATGCCGTTCTTCTCCATTTCCCGACTGGTTAATGCGATAACCTCCAGGATCACTTCGTTGATCTCCAAGCTAGCCTTCTGCGGGGGCGCCTTTCTGACGAGCGCGCGGATCCGGTCTATGATTTCACCGGCGCGAAGGCCGCTCTCAAGGATAAGTTTGAGCGCCTCCCGAACCTCCTCGAGGTTTGGTGGATTGGCTCCGAGCCACCGTAAAGCGGCATCTGCGTAGGTGATTGCGGCCCCGAGCGGTTGATTAATCTCGTGCGCGATTGAAGCCGACAAGTGCCCCGTCGTTGCGACCCGGTTCGCGTGCGCAAGCTCCATTTGCACTTCGCGGTATCGCTGCTCGCTCTCCCGAGATTCTGCTTCTGCCCGCTTACGCTCGGTCAGGTCAAGTACGAAAGCAACGCCCTCATTCGGCCCTCCCTCGAACACCGCCCGGCCGACCAGCACTGGCACGCGGCTACCGTCCTTGCGGAAGTACTCCTTCTCCTCGGGTTGGACGGCCCCTTCAATGCCTAGTTCTACAAAGGCGCGTGCGGTGCGGTCACGCCAATCCGGAGGTGTCAATTCCATCCAACTCAGATGGCCGGCGCTGAGATCCTCTCTGCCATACCCCACGATACGGAGAAAAGCGTCGTTCGCGTCAATGATGCGACCGTCGAAATTCCATATGACGATACCGATGATGTTCGAGTCGACGAGCCGTCTTATCCTCGCTTCGCGCTCTTGCAAATCGTCATAGAGGCGGATGTTCTCCAATGAAATCGCCGCCTGCGACGCTAACAGTTTGAGCACGACGATCCGGTCGGGCGTGAAGACGTGTGGGGCCAAGCTATTCTCGAGGTAAAGAATCCCAACGAGTCTCGATTCCTTGAGCAGCGGCAGGCAGAAAATCGAACGTGCGTGATGCCGATGAATGTATTCGTCGGCAGAAAACTGCTTCTCGCTTGACGCATTGCCAAGCAAAACGCTGTCCTTTGTTCGCGCAACATAGTGAAGGATCGATTCTGGAAAATCGGTAGCGGTTCCGCTTGTTTGCCATGGACTGACGGTCACCGTATCGCTCCCCGCCGTCGCTTCCGCCACTGTTCGATACTCATCACCTCGCGCAAGGATCAAGAGACCTCGCTCGGCGCCCGCGTGCTCAACTGCTGTACGCATGAGCGTGTTGATCAGCTTCTCTAGGACGATCTCGCCTGATATGGCTTTTGAGAGCTTTATTACGGTAGCAAGATCTAGATGCTCGGCCGAGGTCAGTATCGTACTCGTCGAATCGGGCAGCGACCTCTTATCTCTGAGATGCGGATATAGATCTTCAAGTTGCCGTACCTTACCTTCCGCCCCCCACTGCCGATAGCAGTCGCGCGCGTCCCGCAAATACATGCATCCGATCTTCTCGAGTCCGCGCACTAAGTAGAACCGTGCAGCGAGCTCATTGCCGACTGCCTCATTGTGGACAAAGCCGTTCGCACGCGACGAACCGATCGCCTGCTCGTAGAGCCGCACAGCGTCAAATTCGCGGCCCTCAATTCGCGCGATCTCAGCGCCCACCAGAGCCGCACGGTTTTCGAAATTCTCCGCGCAGTTTTGCGCCCACTCTTGAAGTTGCCTATGGTGAGTTGTCAGCGCTTCGAAATGCTGTTCCCTAGGGTAGGGAAATGCGAAATCCCAGCATGCGGCATGGGAAAGCGCACCATAGAAGTGGATCTCTGCCGTTTCAAAAAAAGATGGCGACTTGGAAACCAGCCCGCCCGCCCTCAATGCAGCATCAGCGGCAGAAGCATATTCACCGGCAAGAAAACGCGCTTGCGCCTTTCGGACCAAATACCGGAACTCGACCACCGCTGAACCCGGATTACCTGCCAGGTGGCGCTCAAATTGATTCTCAGAAAATGACCCATCGTCAAAGTAGCCAAATTTGGCGGACAATCCACGAAGCGTTCGGATAAACGCTAGCTGTGCGGTAATATTGTCAGTCATCAAGCCGAATCGAACCTTTTGCGTGAACGCAAGACCATTCTCGGCCTCGCGCTGCACCTCCGCGAGTTGATCTCCCGCGGCGATAAGGTTCGTGATCAGGTGGTTGATGCCAAAAGCTGCAAATGTAAGATCACCGCTTTCGTTAGCGGCTTCGAAGGCGCGACGTATCAGATCGCGACCGGCTTGGACATGTTTCGTCCATGGCATGATGACATTGCCGAAATACATATACGTACGTGCCTGAAAGCGCTTCAATCCGCGTTTTTCGACGAGGTCATAGCCAAGTCGACCGAATTGAAATCCGGCGTCGTAGTGGCCGAAACGCGGTCCGGCTATGAAGCCAAACCACTGATACGCAAAGCACGACCCGTCGCTGTTGCCATGCTCGAGACTGAGATTCACCATGTGGCAAGTAACGAGTGAACACAAATTGTCGTCGTAGAAATGCGCGGGCGAGACGAATTCGGTCAGGACGTGCAGAGTTTCAAGGGCGTCCCTGTTCGTCATTAACGGCAAGTCAATTAGTTCTTCGATTTTCCGGTTTCCAACCTGAGACCAGATACGATCGTATTCGCGGCGTACTTCATCGCCTGTCGGATGCGATGACCAATCTGTGCCGCCGCGCCGGAGGTATTCAAGGCACACCTCCACGGCGCGGTCGCTTCGCTCTAAAGTCGTGTAAAGCGTAAGGCACAAACGCGTAACGGAGGCTACGTCGTGAGCGCCTTTGGCAAGTTGGGCCAGCATCAAAAGCCGATTTTCCGCAGACACCATATTTGCTGATAGCAATTCACACTCGGCGGTATCGCGTTCGATAGAGAACATGAGCTCATAGTCTTCGTCCCAGCTCTTTTCGGTTAGCAACGCACGAGCAGCCCCGAGGTACAAGAGCGCCGAAGTGTACGCTGTCGATCTTTTGCCTCGCCGCCCTGCAATCAGGTTCAGCTCAGCGAGACGCCTCCGTTCCTCCGTTGACCTAATAAGTTGGGACCCCCGGTTGAGCTGATTGACGATTTCGAAAATCGCCTCTTCTCGTTTCTCGGGACGAATGTACGACAAGAGCAGACGCCCTATTCGCAGATGGGCCGCGGCGCGCGCTCCATCCGGGATCAGCGAATATGCTGCCTCCTGGACCCGGTCGTGCAGAAATCTATAGGCGCCCTCCCAAATGAGAACGAGCCCTGCCCTGACTGCCTCTTGCAAGTTACTGTGCACGTCATCTTCTGAAAGCTCATAAATCGTCGTGAGCATCGCGAAATCCGCGCTGTTGCCCAAACAGGCGAGTTGGTGCAACGCGTTCTGGGTTTCGACGGGTAACCGGCTCAACTTTTCAACCATAAGGTCCACCACATTATCGGTGTACCCTTTGGTATGAATGCGAGCCAAATTCCACGACCATCGAGAATCGCCGCGATCGAAGATGAGTAGCCCCTCTTCGGCAAGCGAATAAACAAACTGAATAGCGAAAAATGGATTGCCGTTAGTTTTTTCGTGGACCAATTCTGCCAGCGGAGCCACACGTTCTGGCTCGCAACGAAGAGAGTCCCCAATCAACTGCTTGAGGTCGTTACCGACTAGCGGTGCGAGGACGATCTCTTGCACAGGGGTTCGAGTTTTTCGAATCATTTCGAGCTTGCGCATCAGCGGATGAGTGGGATCGACTTCGTTGTCTCGATAAGCCCCAATCAACATCAGGTGCCGCACATCCTGCTGAGTAAGCAGGTCCTCGAGGAAATCGAGCGTTGCCGGGTCGAGCCATTGCAAGTCGTCGAAGAAGAGAGCAAGCGGATGCTCTAGTCGCGCGAAAACGCCGATGAAGCGCCGGAAGACCAACTGGAAGCGGCGCTGTGCGTCCTGTGGCGGAAGAACAGGAACCGGCGGTTGTTCTCCCACGATGAACTTCAGTTCAGGTACGAGATCCACAATAAGCAGCGCGTTCGGGCCGAGTGCCTCTTGAAAGGCCTGACGCCAGTTGCGCAGCTCGGCTTCGCTCCTGTTCAGGAGGGGACGGACCAGGCTCTGAAACGCTTGTGCCAACGTGGCATACGGGATGTCACGCTTATATTGGTCGAACTTACCCGAGGCGAAAAGGCCGCGCGGTGGCACCAGTGCTTTGTGAAGCTCGTTGACGACCGACGATTTTCCGACGCCGGAATATCCGGACACGAGCACGAGTTCGGGCGCGCCGCTCTGGACGATGCGCTCGAAAGCGGCGAGCAAGGTATTGCTCTCGCTATCTCTCCCATACAGCTTCTCCGGGACAAGTAGTCGGTCTGGTATGTCGTGCTGTCCAGGCGGAAAATCGTCGATGTGTCCTTGATGCTCCCAGTCACTGAGACAGCGCCTGAGATCGCTCTCAAGGCCCGCAACGGTCTGGTATCGATCCTCGGCTGCTTTGGCGAGCAACTTCATGATAATATTGGAGATCGCAACGGGCACATCCGTCAGCCGCTTACTCGGCGCCACTGGCTGCCGCGCAATATGGCAGTGAACCCATTCCATGGGATCGGAAGCTGTGAATGGCAGCGCGCCCGTGAGCATCTGGTAAAAGCTGACGCCGAGTGCGTAGAGATCGCTGCGCGAATCGACTGACCGGTTCATCCGACCGGTTTGCTCTGGCGCCATATAGGCAAGTGTACCCGCGATAAACTCGGGCGGCGCGGGCGCTTGTCGCTCCCGTGGAAGGCGGGACGCAATGCCGAATCCTGTAAGTTTGACCGATCCGGTGTCGTGGTTCACTAAGAAATTGACAGGCTTGATGTCCTTGTGGACGAGACCGCGCTCGTGGAGCTTACCTAGGGCTACGGCGGTGCTGATCGCAAGATGCAAAAAGCTTCCCACATCCATCGGCGTGGCTAAGCGCAGGTCAAGCGGCTCGCCGCCGGAATCCTCGAGCAGCAACGTGGTCCGATCGCCTTCGCGGATGAGCTCAAGCGGTCGCGCTGCCCATGTCCCGTCCAGGTCGTCCTTCAATCCATATTCGTGAATAAGGCGATCGAGGATAGCATGAGCCGGATGCTCGGCTGCGGATGAGACCGCTAGCACGGTGCTGCAGCTCCCGTCGGATCTGGGCAGCCATCGTCGGCAGAAGACGCGATCCCCGTCCTCCCACAAGACCTGGGAGTGGCTGTCCCTATCGATATCGATCAGAGTAGACGGTTTCAACGGCCGACTCCACCACTTTGCCAATCATGGCCCCGATGCGGTCTCGCGTTTCGCGCTCAATTGTTCTAAGTGCACTACCGGGGAGTGATTATTCCTTTTCTTCTTGCCACCGAATGCCGAGGTTCTCAGCGACGAGCACCAAATCGGCCAAAGATTTTGCGCCCATCTTTCGCATCACGTGACCACGGTGAATCTTCACGGTCATTTCGCTTATACCGATTCTGGCAGCCACCACCTTGTTCATAAGCCCGGCTGTCACCAGCGCCATAATTTGACGCTCACGAGGAGTCAGCGTCTCAAACCTGGCTCGGATATCCAAGTCGGCCCGATCTTCCTTACGACGCTTTGTATCGCGCTCAAGAGCCGCCGTTACTGCGTCGAGCATCTCTTGATCACGAAACGGCTTTGTTATGAAATCGACTGCACCGGCCTTCATTGCCTTGACCGACATTGGTATATCCCCATGACCTGTAATGAAGATGATGGGTATCTTCGTTCCTAATCGACTGAGTTCTGTCTGCAGGTCGAACCCGCTCAGCCGAGGTAGTCTGACATCCAATACCAGACAGCTCGGGACGTCGGGTAGTGGGTGTTCCAGCAGTTCCGTTGCGGATGCAAATGTTTTGACGGCTAGTCCAATCGAACGAAACAAGCTGCTAAGCGCGCCGCGTGTGAGTTGATCATCGTCGATCACAAGTACAGTCGAAACGTCGGTTGCTGGAAAGGCGGAAGCGGCGGGTGCGTCTTTTAACATGGCACGATTGTCCGTTTCACAAAGGTCCCATTTTCAATTGAAAGTGGGATATTGCACCAAGACAGTGTCGCTCACCTATGGTGGGCCTAAGTAGCTCGCACCAATGCCAACCGAAGCTCAAAGGTTGATTCTGCGAACTCAGTTGACCGCAAGCTCTGGAGTTCTTCGATACCAGATGGTTCCGGACGGAACCAAACCAGTGGCTAGCCCCTTTTTGGCACTTTCATGCTATTCCCACAAGGGTTGCATATAATTATAACGCATTTCCGATCTTGCAGAGGCTTCCGCAAGCATAATGTTGCTGTGAGAAATGTGCGGGAAACACGTCAAGGACAGCCGCTGGCGTCGCGGATGTCGGGTTGCACTATCCTGTCCGACGTCAACCAATTAGCCTCCTACAAAGAGGCCAGCAACTGAGACGGCCTCACTTCTTTCTGAGAGCCTGTATCGGCACCGGTTCGGTGTTAAGGTCGGCGCGGGGCAAACCGTAGACAGCCTGGATGTCAACGAGAAGATAGACACCGGCTTCGAATTCCTCCACCAGCAAACGGGCCAAAGAGACAGCGACTTGCGTTTTGCCGATGCCCCCGGGCCCGACGATGGTCACCAAACCGTCGGCGTTTAGCGGCTTTGATATTTCTTGTATTGATGTCGCACGACCTATCATGCACTTCAACCGCGCAGGAAGTTTTCCGGATCGTTCGCGCACGGGAGTTTCCGTGGTCTCTTGTCGCGAGGTATTCGCGCGGGAGATTGACGCGACGAAGCAATAGCCTCGTCCTGGAAAAGTGACCAAGTATCGCGCGCCTGCCTGTCCATCTCCAAGCGCCTTGCGCAGGGCGGCAACATGAAAACGCAAGCTATTCTCATCGACCGTGACATCTGGCCAGACGAGTGCCATCAGATCCCTCTTGTCCACGATCTCTCCCGCGCGCTCGACGAGCGCGATAAGAATGTCAAGAGCCCGGCCGCTCAACTTGACCGGACTGCCGCTCTGCTCGAGAAGCCTTTCGGCCACGGACAATCGAAAGCAGCCGAACAAGATGACATCTTTTTTCGGAGCAACTCGGACAGTAGGGTGAAGAAGCCTAACGTCAGCTGAAGGGGAGGATTTGATGCCGACAGGCCGTGTGATTTGCTCCAAATCCCGGAGGTCAGCTGCAGTGTGATTTGCACCGCCATGTGGCGAGCCTATCCTTGCGGGCCGTTCGCTCGACGTGTTCGTCATCATCCATGTCACCTGCTGATTCTTTCGCCGACGTACCACCTGTCCAAAATCATAGACTCGGCAGTTCGGATAGCGCTATTCCGACCTAGGGTGCTCTTAGATCCCGATTGGTTGTAGTCACGCAAACCAACGGTCTATCTTGGCTTTCGAATGGCGACCGCCGTCGAGGGTCGGTTGCATCGTCAGTTGGCGGTTAAACTGCCACCCACGTTCGCTTCTTATCAATCCGCACGCTGCATCTCTGTCGCGATCTCGATTTTCGAATGTCAGCCAAACGGAGGAAAAATTACCGGACAAGACGAACGACAGCGTTCTCACGGCGATAGCCGAGAAAACATAAGCGTGGTCAGCTTGTTAGCCTATCGGTCATCGCTCAGGTATCACGAGGATCGCACCCCGAAGGTAGTGGACAACGTCAGGTAGCGGAAGCGCCGGGACGGCTCAAGCTGTTAGCACTGAAACGCGAGCGTGATGAAAACGAACGCCAATCGCTATGACGGCAAAGCGCCGCACTACCACCTTGGTGGTATTTCTTGCCCCCCCTTTCCTTGGCATCATGGCGCATTAATTCATCGAGGCGCACTGACGCCAGTCGCTTGCCTCCTGGGAATGGAGAATGACAACGAACATTCCGCTGATATCAATTGTGGACGACGACGATACGGTTCGTGCAGCGACCGAAAGTCTCGTGAGGTCACTCGGATTTGAAACGCGCACATTCGCATCCGCCGAATTATTTCTGCAGTCATCATCACTGCAGGCGACGCGATGTCTGATTCTAGATGTGCAAATGCCGAACATGAGCGGAATCGAACTGCAGGAGCGGTTGTCTGATCTTGGCTTTGAGATACCGATCATTTTCATAACGGCCTATCCCGACGAGGCCGTCAGGCAGCGAGCGATGGAGGCTGGAGCCGATGCGTTCCTGCTTAAGCCCTTTGAAATCCACGGGCAACGCTTTGTCGACTGCCTTTTCGAAGCACTCAAACAAGATAAGAGATCGGCCCCGTAGAAGTGATGAGGGCGCCCTTGCAAGGCAGCGTCACAGATAATTCGGCGAGCCACCTTCCATAACCGCTCATTCCACGAATGAACCGAAGGCTCAAAGTGTAAGCGTTCGTGCGATCCGAAAGCCGCGGCTTCATGCCATGCTGAGACCAGCAACAGCTGGCTGACCGGCACACACTGCGCGATCAGATCGTGGGAATGCATATCGATACAATAGGACAGCCATTGATCTGCGATGTGCGCAAGTAAGCGAGATCGATCAGATTGTTGGGAAGGTCGGCCTGGCTATGAAGGTAGACGTGAACGCCCCCGAGTGCCTTCATGGCTGCTGGAGCGAGTGTGTTATAGTTCAAGCGATCAGACATGGTCTTGCCTCACCTATCAGGGGTCGCAAGGGCGGTGTCGGTAGTGTCGACAACGAATACCGCTAGAAGCTCTGCCTCGCGCTCCCGCGATAGATGAAACTGGTGGATCGGCATTAAATCGAGGATCGATGGCCACCAGCGCTTGTCTGGCCACCTTTCGATGATCCCATACCAAACAGGCCGTCGCCTCGACCGAAATTGCCGCGAGCTTCTAGTGCTAAGGCGTCCGGTTACTGCGCGGCGGCAACGCGCCCTGTGTAAGTCCCAGTCAGAAGATCGACGCCCTTGTCGGCGATCGCCATGACGGTGGCGTTCGTGTTGGCGCTGATGATCCTGGGCATAATGGAGGCGTCCATGACCCGAAGGCCGTCTATCCCCTTGACCCGCAAGTCGGGCGTGACCACGGTCGTGGGGTCTTCCGCCCTGCCCATTCGGCAGGTGCCGACCGGGTGAAAGTTGCTCTGCGTCGTCGCTTTCATGTATTCGACGAGCTCCGCGTCGTCCGTTATTGCCTGTCCCGGCGACAGCTCTTCTTCCACGATGTCAATGAACGGTGCTGTTGCGACGATCGTCCGGAGATACTTTAGCGCCTTCAATAGGCGTCGCGTGTCCTCCGGATCGCTCATCCAATTCGGATCGACCTCAGCGTCATCCTCTGGAAGCGCCGACTTCAAGCGGACGGACCCGTAGGAAAGCGGGCGAACCAAATTGGCCAGAAGCGTAACGGCGTTGCGTGGCTTGACCGTCAGTGTCGGCCACATCAAACCAATGCAATAGATTTGGATATCGGGCGGCCCGGCGGGATCGTCCAAATTGACGAACGCCATCGTCTCGGATCCCGTGGAAGCGATAGGGCCTGTGCCAAAAGCATAATACTGAATAACGTTCCGGATCAGCTTGATCCCTGCGTCCTCGCCGAAATAACCAAACGGGCCCTTCGTCGAAAGCGACAGAAAGACTTCGTTGTGATCTTGCAGATTCTGGCCGACGCCGGGCAGGTCGGCCACGACTGGGATGTCGAACTGGGCCAGGTGATCGGCGGGTCCGATCCCTGAAAGCATCAGGAGCTTGGGCGTGGCGAACGCCCCGGCCGTCAAGACGACTTCATGCGTCACCTTCGCCCGATGGACCTTCCCGTCTTTGACGTATTCGATCCCGATCGCCCGCTGACGGTCGAACAGCACTCGGTTGGCCCTCGCTTCGGTAACCAGGGTCAACCGTTCGTCGCCGATCACCGGCCTCAAGAACGAGTCCGCCGAGCTGCGGCGTTTTCCTCGAAAGGTCGTCGATTGTTCGTACCCCACGCCGTGCAGCCGACCGCCCGTGAAATCGTCGGT
>Ga0210383_10000429_pt1 | contig 39027 bp, 33 predicted proteins | sample IncBWC14OmetaG_FD_160072 | JGI IMG/M metagenome (GOLD analysis project Ga0210383, IMG submission 160072) | Forest soil microbial communities from Barre Woods Harvard Forest LTER site, Petersham, Massachusetts, United States - Inc-BW-C-14-O ...
GGTGTCGAGCGTGTAGATCGACGTGTCGCCGCCCGGCGCGAGCGCCGCCGTCCAGTAGCCCGCCTCTTTGAGCTGCTCGATCGTGCGCGCGACGTTACCGCATCGCGCGATCTTCAGATGTATCCATGCACCGGCTGACGACTTGACCGCGGCGGGCGTGATGCCGGCGGTACGGTCCTTCGCGATTACAAGCGCGGCTACTCCGGCGCCTTCCGCCGATCGCATCAGCGCGCCCAGGTTGCGCGGATCGGTGACACCGTCGACCAGCACGATCGGATCGGGCTGCGCCGCGAGAATTTCTTCGAGCGGTGTGTACTCGTACTCGCGCATCAGGGCGGCGATTCCCTGGTGCCGCGCGGCGGATCCCGCGAGACGCTCCAAGCCGGCGTCGTCGACAAACTCGACGCGGCCGCCACCGGTCCTGACGAGATCGATCTCGGGGGCGAAGCGGCGCTCGTCGCCCGACTTCACATAGAGCACGCGAATCGACGCGGGCGCGGCAGCGACCAGCTCGCGTATGGGTTCGACGCCATAAACTATTTCGCGATCGTTGCCGGCCGGGCGATGAGTATCGCGCTCGTTGGTATCGGCACGCCGATACTCGCGCGCCGGAGTCGCCGCCGCCGCGGGCTTGACCGTTGTGGCCGGCGAATCGCGCCGCGGCGGACGCGGTGCGTTGCGATTGAAGCGCGGGTGGCGATCCTTGTCGCGAAAGTCTCTCATCGATGCCGATAGTATCAGAGCGCCCGGTCAGTCGCGCGCTTCCGAATTGCCTCTCCCGTTCGTGGGGAGAGGCCGACGCTCGTCTTCGAGTGGCGGGTGAGGGACCAGAATTCCTGGTTCCTATTTCCATCAATCGCAAAACTCGGAAATTTGGTCCCTCACCCGAAGCGTGCGGACGCACGTCGGCCTCTCCCTACAGGGGGCGAGGCAAGAGCTGGAAGTTTCAATCGCACGCCTGAATGTCTAAACTTGGATGCTGCACCGGGTTCGGATCGAATAATGAAACTGGCAATTCCTGGATTTGCGATCATCGACCGCTATGTCGCGCGCGAAGTGCTCGCGCCGTTCGCCGTCGACGTCGGCCTGCTGACGTTCGCGCTCGTCACCGGCAAGCTGCTCAAGCTGATGGACATGGTGGTCAATCACGGTGTCAGCCTCGGCGAGGTCTGCGGCATCATCGGCTACATCATGCCGGCGTTTCTCGAGCTGACGTTTCCGATGGCGGTGCTGCTCGGCGTGCTGATGGGCTTCGGGCGGATGTCGAGCGACCAGGAGATGACGGCGGCGCGGGCCTGCGGCATCAGCCTTTATCGGCTGGCGATGCCGGTGTTGATAGTGGCGCTCGGGGTGTACGGGCTTTCGAGCTATTTCGCTTTCTCGCTGCGGCCGTGGGCGAATTCCAATTTGCGCGACAAGCTCTACGAGCTCAGCCAGACTCGCAGCAGCGCCGGTCTCAAGGAAAAAATCTTCAACAGCAACTTCCCCGGGCTCGTCGTTTACGTCGACGAGATGTCCGACACCGATTCGAGCATGAAGGGTGTCATGATTTCCGACGCGCGCGATCCGCATAACCAGAACACGATTATCGCCAAGCGCGGCGCGATGCTCCCCGACACGAAGAACAAGTCGGTCACGCTGCGGCTCTACAACGGATCGATCTTCGGCGTCGAGCCGCAGGACAACTCGACCCACGTCACCAGCTTCAAAACCTATGATCTCGGCGTCAATTCCGAGGAGACGATGGGCGCGACCGACGTCGAGCCGGACGAGATGACCTACTCGATGCTGCGCAACACGATCAAGGCGGCGCGCGCCAAGGGCAAACCGGATTACGACGCCGAGACCGAGATGGCGAGCAAGTTCACCGTCCCGTTCGCGACGATGCTGTTCGCGCTGCTCGGCATTTCGCTCGGACTCAAACCGGCGCGCGGCGGCCATTCGGAGCGCTTCGGCGTCAGCGTCGCGCTGTTCTTTCTCTACTACTCGCTGATGCGCGTGGGCGAGACGCTGGCGCAGCGCGGCCGCCTCAACTCGTGGATCGCGATGAGCATCCCGGACCTCGTGTTCATGGCCCTGGCGTTCTGGTTCTTCTATCGCGCCGCGGCCGACAAGGCCGACCAGGGCCGCGGCCCCGGCGACATCATTTGGGATCTGGTCGAGCGCTACGAGCGCAGCAGGCAGGCCGCATGAGAGTTCGACCGCGCCTGTCGCCCGTGATGGATCGCTTTATCGCAGGCCAGTTCTTCGGCCCGTTCATGGTTTGCCTCGCGGCGTTCACGGCGGCCTATCTGCTCGGCGACATGTTCGATCGATTCGACGATCTGATCCGATACGGCGGGCTTGGACTGTTGGGCCTCGAGTACTTCGCCCTCAAGCTGCCGCTGATCATCTCGCAGGTCTTGCCGGTCGCGTGCCTGGCGGGCGTGCTGCTCGGCTTCGCGCTGCTCAATCGCTCGGGCGAAGTGCTCGCATGCCAGCAGCTCGGCATCAGCCGCCTTGAGATGGCGGTGCCGGTGTTGCTGGTCGCCGTGTTGATTTCCGGTTTTGATTTTCTGATCAGCGAGACAGTGGTGCCCGCCGCGACGCGCGAGGCGAAATATATTTATTCGGTGGAGCTCAAGAAGCGCTCGCTCAAGGCCGTGTTCGCCAACAAGCGCATCTGGGTGCGCGTGCGCGACGGCTTCATTTCGGTCGACAGCCTCGACAAAAAACAGCAGATGCTGACGGGAATCACGCACTACCGCCTCGACGACACGTTCGGACTCAAGGAAATGCAGCATGCGGCGAGTGCGCGATGGGACGGGCGCGGCTGGGTCGAGGTCGGTCTGAATTCTTTCGAGGTCGAGGAGGGCGGCACGGTGACCAAGACCGGCGACGCGCGCTTCGATCTCGGACTGACGCCCGCCGATTTCGGCCTGCTGCGTTTCGACCCCGAGGAGTTCAGCCTGTGGGAGCTCGACCGCTATATCGCGGACCTGCGCAGCAAGGGCCTCGACCCCGGCGGCTACGTCGTGGATCGCGATTTGAAATACGCGATGCCGCTGGCGTGCGTCATCATGGTCGCGCTCGGGATGGCGCTCAGCCTCGATCCGCTGCCGCGCAACCTGAGCCTCGGCCGCAGCTTCGGCCTCGCGATAATCATCGGCTTCGCCTACTGGACGTCGCTGGGAATCACCTCGGCACTGGGACGGTCGGGACTGCTCCCGCCGCCGGTGGCCGCATGGATTCCAAATTTCATGTTCGCGATGATCGCAGTCTCGATCTTCCTCTTCGGCGAAGAACGCTAGCCGACTCATCCCCACCCGCGACGGTGCCGAGGTCGCCCGCCGTTAATCCCCCCACTTGGGAGCGAAAGCGCGTCCGCGCGATTTCGCGATTTCTTTTTCCTAACACTGGGTCCAGGGGTCACCCCCCGCGACGGTGTCGATGCCGCCCGCCGCGCAGGCGATTCTTCCCCTTCCCCTCCTACCGCCGTACGCCGCGCCTTACTCCGTGGCCCGGCGGTGGCAGCTGCCCGCCGACTATCGCGTTGGTGATATCGAAGCATCCGGTGTCGCCGTCCGGGTTGCTGAGTATCAGCGCGAAAGGCCCGTTACCGAACCCTGCAGTGTCGACCCCTGCGACCTCGAGGTTGATAGTCCATTCGCCGCAAGCGGGCGCAGCCGGCGTCGGCAATTCGACCATCCGGGCCGAGACTGTCTCAGGCGGAGACGATTCGAAGAAAGTTCCGAAGCTCTCGTGGTTAACCGTACGCACCGCCCAGGAATCGAGATTCAGCACTATGGCGGCATTGTCGAGAGTGGCGCAGGTGCCGTGCTCGATAACGACATTGAGACCGTTGAATGCGTCGTCGGCCGCGTCGCACGACGGGATACCGTTCTCGATGAAGGTAAACGCCGTGTTGACCTGGTCCGAGTTGGGAGCGGTCCCGCGTGCTATCTGCAGGCGTTCGCTATTCGGCGCAAGCGCGAAGGGCATCGTCTGCAATTCGAACGCGCCGGCGTCGCAGAATAACGGATTGCCCGGATCGGGACGCGGAAAGCCGCGCTGATCGTTCCTCAGCGCCACCGGCGGCATCGACTGGTCGACGCAATCGGCGGCCGGAATAAAATCGACCGCCTCGCTGTTCGATTCGAGCGCGATAGTCTGCGTCGGTCCGCCGTTGTTCTGCAGTCCGAGCGGATCGAGATGCAGCGTAGCGCTGTTGTTCACACTCGGACTGCTGAACCCGCAAGTGTTGTCATCCGAGATGTTGTAGCCGGCGTCGACAACCGGAGGACTTCCAGCACCACTGCAGTTGCCGCCCGACGGTGAGGCGGCCAGAATCGTGTTCTTCAGCGTTGTCACGCCGCTGTTATTGAAAATGCCGCCGCCGCTGCCGCCGGCGCGATTTCCCGAGAAGGTGCTGTTGGTAACCATCAGCGTGCCCCCGGAATTTTCCACGCCGCCGCCGATCAACGCGATGTTGCCGGAGAAGGTGCAGTTGATGAGCGTCAGCGAGGCGCCGTTCAAGATAGCGCCGCCGTCGTCCGCGATGTTGTTCGAGAAGGTGCTGTCGGTGACTGTCAGCGTGCCGAAGTTATCGATTCCTCCGGCGGAGGACGCGTTGTTGCCGGTGAAGGTGCTCGTGGTGACCGTCGCTATGCCCACGTTGCCGATGGCGCCGCCGCTCAGGCCAGCGGCATTGTCGGAGAAGGTGCAGTTGGTGACTATCAACGTGCCCTTATTTTCGACCGCGCCGCCTTGCTCGCCCTCGGGAATGCTCTGCTCGTTTCCATGAGCGATGGTCAGATTGCGCAGATCGAGCGTGGCGCCATTGTTCACGCTGAAAATTTGAAAAGTGTTCGCGCCATCGACGGTGATAGCTTGTCCGATACCATCGATCGTTAAGCTGATCGCGATCGCAGGAAGGCTGCTGCCCAGCGTGATCGTGCCGCTGACGTTGAAGTTGATTGTATCGCCGCTCGAGGCGGCAAGGATTTCAGCGCGCAGGCTGCCCGCGCCACTGTCAAGGGTGCTGGTGACAGTAAGTGTTGCAGCACGCGCCAACCCCGACATCGCTACGAACATAAACGTCAGCGCAATCGCCGCAACTACACCGCGTCGAATTCGATCTACCATCGATTTCCCCTCCCGCAACGGCGCGATTCAGCCATGCTCCCCCCACTTCAGAGCGAAAGCGCGTCCGCGCGATTTCGCGATTTCTTTTTCCTAACACCGGGTGCAGGGGGTCACCCCCCGCGACGGTGTCGATGCCGCACGCCGCGCAGGCGATTATTCCCCCTGCTGCCGCCCGCCGCGCAGGCGATTGTTCCCCTTCTCCTCCTACCGCCGCACACCGCGCCTCACCTTGTGCGGCGGGGCGGGTATCTGATTGCCCACGATCGCGTTGCTGATGTCGAAGCATCCCTCGTTCTTATCGCCGTCTTCGACTACCAGCGCGAACGGGTTGCTCCCTCCGAGACCGATAGCCTCGGTATCAAGACCAGCCACTTCGATGTTCAGTGTCCATTCGCCGCACGTGCCCGTCGGCGTCGGCAACTCTACAATCCTCGCCGACACCGTTTCCGGCGACGGCACCGTGGGCGACGACTGGAACAGCGTCCCATAGCTCACGTGATTAACGGTATGCACCTGGAACGGACTGAGGTCCAATAGCAGTCCGCCGGTAGCTGTCGCGAGACTGGCGCAAGTGCCCTCGAACAAATCGACGTCAACGCCATTGAGCGCATCGGTGCCGTCGTCGCAGTGCGGCGTCACAACCAAGGGCGACTCGTCCACGACCTCCAGCACTGGGAATCCGCTATCGGTGAAGGTAAACGCCATATTGACCTCGTCCGACGTTCCGCTGGTCGAACGAGCGATCTGCGTCCTTTCGCTGCCCGGCACCACCGTGATGCGCCCGGTCTGCAATTCGAATGCGCCGGCGTCGCAGAAGTCAGGATTGCCGGAATCGGGCCGCGGGAAGCCGCGCTGATCGGTCGTCACAGCGCAACTCCCGACCGGAATGAAATCGACCGCCTCGCTGTTCGGCTCGAGCGCGATCGTCTGCGTCGGCCCGCCGTTGTTCTGCAACCCGGCCGGGTCGAGGTTCAACGTCATGCTGTTGTTAACGCTGGTGCCGCTGAGGAAGGCACAGCTGAGGTCATCCGAGATATTGTAACCACCGTCGGTGATCAGCCCCCCGCAGTTCCCACCCGGCTCGGCGGCCATGATCGTGCCTTTCACCGTGGAGCTGCTCTCCGGCCCGTTGTTGATACCACCGCCGCCGACGCCCGCGCTGTTGCCGGAGAAGGTGTCGTTGATAGCCGTCAGCGTTGCGCTGAATTCGCTGTCGATGCCGCCGCCGAAGAAGCCAGTCGCGATGTTGTTGGAGAATGTGCTGTTGGTCACCGTCAGCGTGGCGTCGGCATTCTCAATCGCGCCGCCGCTTACGGACGCGATATTACCCACGAAAGTGCTGCCGATCACCGTCAGCGTGCCGCCGTTTGAGATACCGCCGCCGAAGGCCGCGCCGTTGTGAGAAAGGGTACAGTTTGTGACCGTCATCGTGCCGCCATTCGCGATGCCGCCGCCGCCGCCGACAGTCGTGGCATTTTCAATCGTCAGGTTCTGCAGGTTAACGGTGGTACCGCCGAAAGTTGATATCGCTATCATGTCGCCGAGTCCGCCACCGTTGATCGTGATCCCGGGCGCGACCGTCGGTCCGATGATGCTCAGGTTCTTGTTGATGACTAAGCCCGTCAGCACCGATATCGTCCCGGTCACGTTGAATTCTATGGTGTCGCCGGGCGCCGCCGCCGCAATCTGATTGCGTAGGCTGCCGGCACCGGAGTCATTAGTGTTGGTAACGAACAGCATCGCCGCTCGCGCGCTGTTAGACACCGCCAGCAACAAAACCGGCAGCGCAATCGCTGCAATCACAACGCGTCGAATTCGATCTGCCATCAATCTACCCTCCAGGGCCGCAATTCAGCCACGATCCCCCATTTCAGAGCGAAAGCGCGTCCCCGCGATTTCGCGATTTCTTTTTCCTAACACTGGGTGCAGGGGTCACCCCCTGCCGCTCGCCGCGCAGGCGATTATTCCCATTCTCTTTCGCCAAATCTTATACGCGATCGAAATTGTCGCGCCTAGCGAGCCCTGCTATGACTGCAAAACAAGTTTTCATCCTGCTCGCGCCGCGCTACGCTGGTGCCCGAAGAGGAGACCCCTACCATGCAGATGAATGTGAAGCCGATTCCGACGATCGCCCCCCGCATCAACGAAATCCGTGCGCTCACGGCGAAGATCGTCAACCAGGACATCCTGCCCAACGAAAAGAAACTGTGGGCGGGATACCGCGAAGGCGGAACCGACGAAGAGCGGCGCACCTCGCGCGAGTTGCGCGAGTCGGTCAAGGAAAAGGTCAAGAAGGCCGGCCTATGGGCGCCGCATCTGCCGCCCGAATACGGCGGCTCGGGCCTCGGCTTCCTCGAGCACGCCTACATGAACGAGGTGCTCGCCTACAGCATGGGCGCCGCGGCGCTGTTCGGCGTGGTCGCGCCCAACTCGGGCAACCAGTCCATCCTGCTCAAGTACGGCACCGAGGAGCAGAAGCGCAAATGGCTGGTGCCGCTCACCGAGGGCAAGATGGAATCCGGCTTCTCGATGACCGAGCCGGACTCGGCCGGCTCCGATCCGCGATCGATCAAGACGACGGCGGTCCGCGACGGCGACCAGTGGGTGATCAACGGCCACAAATGGTTCACGTCGAACGGCTTTCGCGCCGACTTCCTGATCGTCATGTGCCGCACCGGCGGCAGCGGCTCCGACAACGGCCGCATGACGCAGATAATCGTGCCCAAGAACACGCCGGGCCTGAAAATCGTGCGCGGCGTCGAAGTATGGGGCCATCGGAGCGATCACTGCGAGATCGTTTACGACGACGTGCGCGTGCCGCTCAGCAACCAGCTCGGCCAGGCCGGCTCGGGGCATCAGGCGGCGCAGGATCGTCTCGGCGCGGGCCGCGTCTATCACTGCATGAACTCGATCGGCCAGATGTGGCGCGCGTTCGACCTGATGGTCGAGCGGGCCACGATGCGCGAAGTTCACGGCGGCAAGCTCGAGACCAAGCAGTTCATTCAAGGCTTCATCGCCGACTCGTATATCGACATCCAGGCGGCGCGCCTGATGACGATTCACTGCGCCGAGCGGATGGACAGTAACAACGATCCGCGCACCGATATCTCGGCGATCAAGGTCTTCGTCCCGGCAGCCTTCGAGCGCGTGGTAGATCGCGCGATCCAGGTATGGGGCGCAGCCGGCGTCTCAGGCGACCTGCCGCTGGCCGGAATGTTCCAGGGCGCGCGCACTCTGCGCCTGGCCGACGGCCCCGACGAAGTCCACCGCATCCTGATCGCAAAAAACATCCTGAGCCGCTACCACAACGGCGAAAGCTGGGACTTCGGCAACTAGCCAACAAGCGGCGGCTGATCGGTCAGATCAGCCGCCGCTTCGCTACTTCGCTTCGCAGCGTCCGCGCTCGCCCGCAAAGCGAATCAATTGAATCGTTTCGACAAGGCCTGGCGTCACGGATCGGCTGTTCAGTTACGAGGATCTGGTTGGCATCGTGGACGAATGGGAACCGACTCAAAAGGCGAGTTAAATGCGCACGTCGATTCTCATAGTCCTTTCCGGCTTTGCTCTGTTCGTAATAGTTAACTTGATCCTCGTGAATTCCTGTACCGATCGCATCGCAACAAGTCCTTGGTGCATGCCTCGCCTGGCGCAAATAGTTGACCTCGTCGTGATTGGCGCGACGGTCGGACTGGTCGTCTACAGCAGGCGGCGCAAACGATAGACTCAAATTCAAACTGACCCTACTACCGATGAATCGTCACTTTAAACGCGAAGGATGGATCCTGTTTATCGTGGTGTTAGAGCTCACCTTGTTCGTCGCGATCCATTTCGTGCGAATCTTTTTGGTCCGAAATTGAAACTGAGACACTGCTCCGATGTCATCGCTCGCAGGCGAAAACTGCATGGCCAAGCTCGTCGGCTTGACGGCGGTGCGCCCGGCTTCGCACGAAGGAAGGGCACTGGTTCAGTTTAATTAGAATCCGAGTGATCTGTACGCGTCGGCAAGTTTCTTTTGCTGGTCACACTCATCCGGATAGTCAGAGTGAATGCACCGCTGATATTCGTCCTGAGCAGGGGTTTCAAAACCGGCCCCACCGAGCGGCGTTGAAAATGGGCTGCCAAGATTGAGCGACGAACAAGACGACAACGATAAGCTCAGTATCGAGAGGACGACGATACAGATTGGGAAGCGCTCTCGCACGCCCCGCGACACTAACCAACTAGCGCACAAAGTTCTACATTGCAGATCACAAGTTGACTATCGAAGAATTGGTTTCGCTTTCAAACTGAACCAGTGCCCCGCGCCTTGGGCCGACGGCCCCGACGAAGTCCACCGCATTCTGATCGCAAAAAACATCCTGAGCCACTACCACAACGGCGAATCCTGGGACTTCGGCAACTAACCGCGGGCGGCGGCTGGCAACGATTCCCGACCCGGTCACCGACTCTACGGAAGAGAAAACGCCGGCGGGAGATGCTCCCGCCGGCGTTTCGACAATCACGTTCACCTGACTACATGTGGCCGACTTCTGACATCTTCACCATCGCCTCGGTGGTGAAGAACGCTTTGTCCACTGCTCCCATGTTGATGTACCAGCATTCACGCTCGGGTGTCTCGATGCCGGGCAGGTAGCACATCGTCGCCTGGGTGCTCTGCACGTCAGTCGAACAGGCTCCAACAACGAATTCGCGCTTGAAAGGATAGATGGCAACTTTCGCGTCGGGCACCGGCCGGTCGCGATAAGCCAGCCAATAGATGTGGTTGCGCCAGAGCTCGCCGCGTCGGTCGTAGGTATCGATGTACGGCTCGAACCACATCTCAGAATCCATGTAGATGACCGTCTTGGAATCGAGCGCCGCCGCGATGCCCTGACTGCCCAAAATGCGGCGTGGCTCCGCCGTCACGATATAAACGTGGCGCATCTGCCAACGTTCGGGACAAGCGCTGCCGCCGCCGTCCGTACTGCATCTCACTTCCGGTGAATGTTCGGCGTCAACCGTCGCGAGCATCTCCTTCTCGCCCAGGAACTTGTAGTCGTACTGCTCGGTCTTGGGATTGAAGCCCGAATAGTGATCGGGATCCCAACTCTGTGCGCCGGTTGCTGTCGAATTGATCGACTCGTTCAGGCGTCGCAGACGCCGCGAACCAGTAGTCCAGGTCCACGTATCGTCGCCATGACTCGGATCGCCGTAACGATAGCGCAGCAGGCTGGTGCCGCGAGCGTCCTGGGGCGCGAGTTCGGGACCGAGCAGGAACAGCCACAGGCGGTTGGTCTTCTTGAAATCAGGATCGACCGGCAGCGGATCGACTTCGGTCCGGCCCACGAGATCGTAACCGGCGTAATGCCCGAGCTGTCCGTAGGCAACCTCAAAGAATGGCTTGTTGAAGCCGGTGTAGACCGTGTCGCAATCGAAGTAACGGAGATCGTAGTCGTCGGATTGGATCGGGCGCCACACATTGTTCCACACAACTTTGGTGGCGACGAAGGGATCGTTCGCGTCGATCAGCGGGAATGGCTGTCCGGCGACGTAGCCGAGCAGCGAGCGATGATCCTTCGAGAGCTGAACCTGCGACGAATACTTCTCGGTCGCATCCTTGTATGGCGGCGGCCAATCTACGCGCAGTGTCGGGACGATTTTCATCGCCATCCCGTGCTGCACTTTGTAGTAGACGCCGGGTGAAACCAATTCCTGCACCTTGGACGCGTTGTCCGGAGTGATGAAGTCGCCCGGCTTGACGCCCGCCTCCCCAGGCAGGCTCATAGCCACGAGAGCAAGAATCGAGATGCCCCCGACGACGACTGCTTTGCGAATCCCCAATATCCCCAATTGCATTTCGAACCTCCTTGAGAACGCTGTGAACGTTTATCCCCTGGCTCGACCAATGCCTATAAAATTTTACAATTGTAGTTTGCTATTAGATCGATAGAGTGCAGATGTCAACTAAAACTAATGGTTCGATTGCCCTCACACCTGTCTGAGAGGATGAACCCGAGGACGAAGCACCCAACAATTCAAAGGCATGACCATGCAGCCGCCATTCGCACAGGCCGTGTATTGAAATAAGCCTTGCTTACGCCACGTTTCGCTAGCCGCCGATTTGGTACATCGAGCGGTCTTGGGTCGAGCGGCCTTCCAGCAGGTGGTGGCCGGTGGGCTTCTGGGACTTCGGCAACTAACCGCGGGCGGCGGCTGATCGCCAGATCAAGCTGCCGCCCGCAGGAGCGGCCCATCGTGTTCGAATTTACGACGCCGCGAGACTACTGCCGGCGTGCGAGGCCTATTTGCATGCTTTTTTCAACTGCAAACGCATGCATTGAGACAGGACGTCCGTATATCCCGCGGCCTCAGCATCGGCAATCGCGGAGTTACAGTCGGACAGGAAGCCATAAGGGCCGACGCCGTTCATAAAATGACTGCTATCCTTGTCGTTATCGCCTTCCTGCTCGAGATACATGGCGCTCTTCGAATTCGATGGATCACAGGTGCTGAAACACCCCTGAACCACATTCGAAGCCGCACCAGCTGCAGTTTGGCAAGCGCTGAGCGTCGAGAACACCACCGTCGAGAGGGTGCCGTCGCCGTCGGCATCCTTGTCCGGTGCGCCCGCGAGATACGCATAACTCGCATGGGCCGGGAGCGACAGCGCCAACGCGCTGAGCAGCATTACGGTTGCAAAGATCGATTTCATTTTGACCATCCTCCAGTTTTTCCCTTATTTTCCGTATCTAAATTCGCCGGCAGCCTGGATAACTAAACCCGGCTTGTTGCAGTTTTGCTACAATGGACCAGTCAAACAAGGTCAAATATAGATAAACATTGTTTAAAGATGCGTAACCTTCTCTAGATTCATCAATAGACCAAGGTGACGTGTGTAAGTCAAACTAAATACTAATTGTAGAGTCTAAACTTCAAGTAGATATAATGGTCTAGTTATATATGAAACTAGCCCGATTTGTACGATTAATTAGCAGTCAGTAGGACGCCCCCCGACGCCGGAAAAGAGCCGTCAGTAGCTACTGCGCGAAACGGAGGCGCTGACGGCACGCAAGAATCAATTCAACAGCGGTCGCAGTCTTAGTTCGGGGCTGGATGTCTGAATTTGAAATCGCCAGTGTCTTAATTTGCCGGATTTAGAAGGACGACTCCAAAATCCTCTGTATGACAAATATCGAGCCGCTGGAACGTTTCACGGCCTGCCGCGCTAATTGTGTACTGGCAGCCTGGGTCTCCGAACGGAATAAACCACCACTTGAATTGCGCCGTCGTGGGTACGTCAAATTTGCCTTCTTCATCAGTGTAAGTTGAGGCGCTCCAATAACCACTGATTTCAACGTGCGCTCGCGGGACCGCGGTGCGCGTGTTCTTGTCCAGGACAGTACCCGTTGCGGGCCACGACCATTCGGGATGCGGAAACAGACAACCGGAAAGACAACAGCCCACGAGCGCGATCGCAGCGGCGTGACGGAGATTCATCGACTCTGAGTTAGCAGACAGGCGCGCGCCCGACATATGGCGATCAGTCGATGCTGTCTTAATTCGGGGCTGAGTGCCTGAATTTAAAATTGTCGAGTGGTTGCAAGGCCAAGCTTCATCCTCATTACTCCGAAGAAAACAACTACTTCAGAAAACTGAAAGAATTGAGGGCCCGTTCGAGCGGGACATTCACTTCCTCCCGGTCTTTTCGGGTTATGACCTTGTCGGGCTCGTCGTCCGCTTTTTGGTTCGACCAAGTGCTCCTTATGCTTAGCTCGTAACACTTTCCCTCATGAAAAGTACGGTACTCGCGCCCTTCAGCCACATGGCCTGTTCCAAGTTCGCTGGTATGGAAAAGTTGGAATCTCTCATGGTTAATCGTAACGGGTTCGCCGTTTTCGGGCGGCTCGTGAGTCCAATCGAGTGAGCGACTGAGACACTCTTTCTCTGCGGTGACCTTTGCAATCTCCGACACCGAAAAAGCTGCAGCCACGCCGAAGCGCTCGAACGCGAATTGATCTGCAAAGCAAACAAGGCTTCCATCGCAGATGGGAATATATGTAAAGCAATATCTCTGAGGATCCCACACTCCTCGCTGGGCCTCCTCCGTGCAACGGATCAACGCACCGGCATTAAACCTGAAACCCCCGTCTGGACTGGTAAAACTATCTGGCGTTGTTTGAGCGAGAAGCGTTGTTGACAGTCCGCAAAGAAACAGAGCGATCGCGGCAACGTGCCGGGGTTCCATTCTTCTACTTTTCCTTGAGGCGCGGATCGTCGGTCGCGACGCAGCGATAAGCAAGGTCCGCGGGAGCGCCAACATTCTCGCGCTTCTTGGTATCGTAGTACCAGTAGGTTCCAGACTTGTCCGCTAGGCCAACCTTTTCTGCGCGTTCCGCTTCGCAGTCTTTCGCGGCGTCGAAACTCTGCACGATGACCCACTTGCTCACGGGCACGCTAGTCACAAAAAGAAAGTCGGAGTCGCGCGGAGCTACCATCAAACACCAGCCCACAAGCGCGAGCGCGGCTGCGTGCCGGAGATTCACTTAGTTTCCTTGAGGCGCGGATCGTCGGTCGCAACGCACTTGCAAGCTATTGCGGGACCTTTTTTTGCTGCACCAATTTCACATTTGCGCAGCGAATTAAACTCCGCTCCCTCAGCTGCCTTGAACCATCGATCCAACGATGCATCGTAGTTGAATCCGCCGCGATAACAGGCCGACGCTTGGCCTCTATTCCAGGAGGAAGAACACAGCGGCGGACACATCACATACCAGCTCACCAGCGCGATCGCGGCAGCGTGTCGGAGATTCATAGACGGGTAGTTACCAGACCGGCGCGCGCCCGACAAATGGCGGCCGGCCATGACCCATCGTCATCGCGGTTGCGTCAGGAAAGCGCACGCGCGCAAGGGCTAACGCAGTTTCGCGTGATCAACCATTCGGGAATATCTGGCCGCTGTCTGACAGGGCCGCGCGGTCTTGAATCGCACCTGGCAGGAAACGACGGCACTGTCCTAAATGCAACGTCCTAAGTGTTGGGTGCGAGTACCCTAAGTGTTCAGGGGTTGGGTCGCTTCTCTTTGGGATGTTGCTTCTGAGCTTCCCAATATTCGAGGGTATGCTCCTCGCATCTGTCGGACCCCCGTTTGTGAAGCTTGGGGCATCCATCAACTTTGCAGAGAACGTCCCTTGAGCCAGCCTTGGCAAGTTTACGCCAGCCCTTCTGTCGGGCGTACCTACTCATTTAGCTCAATAGACCGCGAAGCCCGGCGGCGTGGCGAGAATCATTCTACTTTTCCTTGAGGCGCGGATCGTCGCTTTTAATGCACTGAGCTTTTACAAACGCCGGCTTGCCAGGGGAATCTACGCTGTCCCAATTCATGCCCATTACATCTAACAAACCCTGCCGGTCGTATTCACATTTGGCGCTGTCTGCCGAATTGTAAGTCTCCCATCTCTTCCACTTGCTGAGCGGAGCATTTAGATCAGCCTGCTTGGAACTGACGGGAATGATCAAATACCAGCCCACAAGCGCTAGCGCGGCAGCGTGACGGAGATTCATTGACAGCTAGTTAAGCAGACCAGCGAACGACCGCCAAATGGCCGCCGCCATGACACGGCATCAATGCGGCCGCATCGGGAAAAGCGAACGCGCGTAAGGCGTTCCACCTGTCGAGCGGTCGGCCCCGCGCGCCTATCTGCTGATCAAGGCGGCTCCGGCTGACAACCGTTGTCATTTCGCTATGCCATAATACAAACGATGACTTCCCCAATCGCATCCGCCCGCGCACTCATCTCGGCTCAAACCAATCCAGCTCGTCCGGCATCATCACTCGCCGCCAACTTAACTCCCAACGTTCCCGCGTCCTCAAATCGCTTAACAATTCCGATCCCTCACCGGACGGAAGAGATCGAGGAAACAGAAAAATGTCGACAAAATTCGCGAATCGGACAATTTCCTGAACTAGAACAGCGGTTGATTTTCTCACCCGCCGATCTGGTACATCGACCGGTCTTGCGTCGATCGGCCTTCCAGCAGATGGTGGCCCGTCGGTTTCATCTCGACTGCACGTTTGAGAATTCGCGCGACATCGCCGATCACATCGACGGAATTCGAGCGCAGGGCCTTGCGAACATCCAGTTCGTCGTCGTTCAGCAGGCACAAGTGAAATTTTCCGTCGGCCGTCAGGCGCATCCGGTTGCAGGTGCCGCAGTACGGCTCGCTGACGGGGCTGATGAACCCGACGACGCCGCGCGCGCCGCGAAGCTGATAGTTGCGCGATTCGTCGGCCAGGTTCTCCGACAGCAGTTCAGTGAGCGGGCCGATCGCCGATTCGATTCGGCGCCGCGTCTCGATATTCGAAACGTAGCGCTTCATCGACAGCGTCGCGCATTCGCCGCCGCCCAGCGGCATCAGCTCGATAAAGCGCACGTGCCAGTCGCGCTCGATCGTCAGCCGCGCCAGCTCGACCACGTCGGTTTCGTTGTAGCCGGCCGTCACGACCGAGTTGAGCTTGATTGGCGTCAGTCCCGCCTCTTCGGCCGCGACGATTCCGCGCCAGATTTTCTCGAAGCTGCCCCATCGCATCTGTTTCTCGACAGTCGCGGAATCAAGGCTGTCGAGATGAACGTTGATACGATTCAGCCCCGCTTGTTTCAGCGGACGCGCAAGCTCGGTGAGCAGCAACGCGTTGGTCGTGAGCGCCAGGCCTCCGACGCCGGGCACGCGCGCGAGCCGCTCAACAATTTCCACCAGGTCGAGCCGCAGCGTCGGCTCGCCGCCCGTCAGCCGGAATTTTCGAAAGCCGATGCCGACCGCGGCGCGCGCCACCGTCTCGAATTCCGCCGGCGTCAACAGCTCATCTTTGGGGAGAAAGCGCAGACCCTCGAGCGGCATGCAGTAGACGCATCGCAAGTTGCATGCGTCGATCACGGACAGCCGCAGGTAATCGATTTCACGATTGAAAGAGTCGCGAGGCACAAGCCCATAGTTATCGGAGCAGCCTCCGCGAAACAACTTGGGCCGACTGGACGACTCACTCCTGCGAGCGCGACGAATTTGCGGACTCCGGCATTTGTCGCTCGCCTGCCGCTTTGATAATGCGTCGTCACCGGAGGAAGCCATGCAGACACGAATCACTCTGATGGGGGCCGCGATAGCGGCAGTTGCAATTGCTCTGATAGTGGCTCGAACCGACGCGTTCGCCTCGGGCAGCGAGTCATGCTCGACGACCACGACGGACGTCACCAACGGTCCGAGCTCCGACGGTGCCGAGGCCACTTGCGATGCATCCATCAACGGACCGAACGGTGCGACGGCCCACGCCTCGGGGCAGGACGCCGATGCGACCTCCGAGGCATCAGACGGCAGCGATGCTAAAGCAAATGCGAAGGGACAAGATTCCGATGCGACGGCCGAGGCGGGAGGCGGCAGCATGGCTGCTAGCACCGCGAAGGGTACGGACTCCGACGCGACCACCGATGCAACAGGCGGCAGCATGGCCGCCGGCTCCGCGAAGGGAACGGACTCCGACGCGACTGCCGATGCATCGGGCGGCAGCGGTGCTCAAGCAACCGCAAAGGGACAGGACGCCGATGCGAGCGCCAGCGCAGCCAGCGGCAGCATGGCCGTCAGCACCGCGAAGGGCCATGACGCCTTCGCAACTGCCGAGTCAGCATCCGGCAGCAGCGCTCAAGCGACTGCGTCGGGCACCGACAGCGATGCCCAGGCGACTGCTCTGGAGAGCGGGCACACCGTAACGGCGCTCGCGACCAAGGGCTCTATCGCCATCGGCAGCGACACCAGTCCGCCGACCTGCACGCCAAAGAACGGCGGCAAAGCCACGGTCACCAGCCCGATGGGGGACTGCGGCAAGTAGAGAAAACTCGCAGCTCAAGAAAACAGACGCCGCGGATCAATGATGTGAATTCGCGAATTCCGCCGCCGCCTTAATCTCGCCCTGCGCCTGAATCAGAAGTGCCTCGGCGCGATCGCGATGTCCGCCGTATTCCTTCTTGCCGTCGTTGGCTGTGCGCAATTCCTGCACCGCAGCCTCGATTTTTTCGTGGGCCGCCATCAAATGCGGATGCGACTCGAACTGAGCCAGTGCGACAGAACCAAAACCCAGCACAGCGGCGCCGACAGCAATCACCAGCATTTTGTTCATGATCAAATCCCCTCGAAATTGAATATCGGGCGTTCGTGTATCCGCAGCGCTTCTGCAATTCCAATTCGCCTTCTAGTCGAAACGGCTTTCACCGACAAGGTCATCGAGCGCGAGCGCGCTTGTTGCGACAGGGTTGTGAATCCAGTCGCGGCTATTATCATTGGTATCGTGATGGTGAACACGATTTATCGTTTTGGTGTGAAGGTGCGATTGAGCCTGGCGCTCGTCGTTGCCGCGTTGGCCTTCCTGGCGATCGCATCGTCGAGCTACGCGGCTGACTCGGCCAATCGTGCCGAATCCGACACAGTAGTGGCTGAGGCGGAAACTCTGGTGATGCAGGCCGGTCAGGCGAATCCGGTTGACTCGAAACTGATTCACCAGGCGATGGACAAGCTGCGTGTCGCGATAAAGATCGATCCGCGCAACGACGCCGCTTACGTGGATCTCGGCTTCTGCTACGGCGTGCTGCGCGACGGCGACACGGCGATCGATATGTACCGCACGGCGACGGAGTTGAATCCGTCGGGCAACAACTTTATCGAGCTGGCGGACATCTATATGCGCGTCGGCGATCCCGAGGACGCCCTGCTCGCGGCCAACGCCGGCCTCGTCAAGGATCCTTCCAACGCGCGGCTCTACAACGCCAAGGGCCTGGCGCTGAACGATTTGCAGCGTTTCGACGAAGCCGAAGAAGCATGGGAGAAAGCGCTGCGGCTCAATCCCGATCTGAAAGTTGCGGCGGCAAATCTGCAGGCGCTAAACGCCGGGCCGAGCGGCCGCGGCAGTATCAGCAAGCATCCCGCGCAAAAGCCGGCATCCAACCCGCTGCAATAAGCGCGGGCTACGGGGCGTCGCCGACTGAGACCAGCACCAGGTACGGTGTCACCCGATCGTACACGAAGCCATCCACCACCACTGGCTTCGACGAGTTCGCCGCGTTCGCGATCTGCGTGCGCAGTTTAGGGTCTCCGACCACTTCCAACTGCTTGCTCAAGATCAGGCGATAAAGGATTTGCCCAAGCTCATCGCCTTGATCGAACTGCAGGCTGTCGCTCATCGCGTCGCCGTCGATCGACATTGGGATCTCACGGCCGTCCACGCGCATCCGCACGATCTGCCGATCGATCGTCAAGCCGGAGTCGTCTTTGGCGAGGCGTCCGACGAGCTTGATCTCGTGGTAGTGGTTCGGGTCGTTAGTCGGGAATGAAAAATTCCGCAGACCCACGTTGCTGGCTGATCCGAAATCCTTGCTGTTGGGGCGCATCGGGATTGCGAGCCTGTTCATCGAACCGCTCATGCCCATCGCGCCGGCCCCACCCATCCCCATCGGTCCGGCGGCGAGTACCGTCGTTGCCGCAGTGGCGAGCGTCAACGCCGCCGCGAATCCAGCGACTGCTTTACTGATCATCGATGAATCCTCCCCGGGTTTTGCTGTTAGCCGCCAGTGATCGGGCGCTCGGGCTCCGCCACGCAGTAGGCGCATCGGCAAAGACTCCTGAGCTGTGGCATCGTGTAGATAGTCTCGTGGCCGTCGACCCATCCGATAAACACCGCCGCTTCGCCGAGCCGCGATAGCTGGCGCATCCGCAGGCTCGCGGGCGGCACGTCGCCGCTCACGTTGCCCTTGCACGTTTCGCACGTACATCCGCGACGCAAATTTTCCAGCGGGAAGATGCTGTCGTGGCCGTCAACCCATTGCACGCCGACGGCGTAGCGCCCGACTTCGTGCAGCCCTTTTATCTTCGGAGTCTTTGACTTTATCAGCGCCATCAATGCAGTCTCAGAGTGAGTATAACCCGCGCTCTTCCCGGTGTGGAGACGTCATTTTTCGAGAAGGAGTTCCGCGATCATGGACGAAAAAGCCAAGAAACAAGCGCTGCTGATGATCCCATACGGCCTGTTCGTGCTCGGCGCCGCACATGGCGGCACGGCCACCGCGGCGACGGTCAACTGGGTCACGCAAGGCAGCTTCAACCCGCCGCTCGTCGTAGTCGGAATCAAGAAGGATTCGGGATCGCATGCGATGGTGAAAGACTCGAAGAAGTTTGCGCTGTCGATGCTCGCATCGGGGCAAAAGAATATCGCGGGCGCGTTCTTTCGCCACGTCGAACCCAAGGACGGAAAGTTCGGTGACTTCGCATTCGAGAACGGCGCCAATGGCGCGCCGATTATCAGCGATGCGCCCGCGTCCGTTGAATGTGAGGTCGTTGGCTTTTACGAAATTGGAGATCACAGCGTCGTCGTCGGCAAAGTCACCGAGGCGCACGTCAAGCGCGACGCCGACGCGTTGACGATGAAAGAGACCGGGTGGAATTACGGAGGGTGATTGGCACGCAGAATGCCCGGCGCTGAGATCAACATCGACGAAGTGCGCGATGCGCTTGAGCGGCTGACTGCGAACGCCAGTCGCGAGCTGCTCGTCAAGCAGCCGCATTGGGGCGACGCGATTTTGTGCGACGGGCTGCTTTACGCTTCGCGAGTGCTGAAGTCCGACGCGCCGGTCGAGGCTGCGCAGCGATGGTTCGAGCAGAAGCTCGGCGCTGGTCCGCGCACCAGCGGATGGTTCTGGTTCTGGGCGGCCGAAGCGCTGCCTGCAGTCGATCTGCATCTGAAGACCGACGATCCGCGCTATCTTGAGTATGCGCGCGCGATCGTCGCATTCATGGAAAAGTCGGCGGCGCGAACTCCCGACGGTGCCTTCGTGCCGCATCCGCCGGCGCTCGAAGTGTGGATCGACGTCTGCTACTTCACCGCGCCAGCGCTCGCGCTGCTCGGGAGAATCTCGCGCGACGCCGCGATGCTCGAACGCGCGGCGGATCAGGTGATCCTTCATCGCGATCATCTGATCGATCCTGCCAGCGGGCTTTTCTGGCACGTAGCTTACGTCGATCGGAAATCGCATTCGCCGTGCCTGTGGGCGCGCGGCAATAGCTGGTTTTCGATCGCAGCGCCGCAGGTGCTCGCGGAAATCGGGAACGCCGGTCAGTCGCGACCGCCCGCCGCAAAGGTTGAAAAAATACGCGACGCGCTCGCCCGGCAACTAAACAAGATCGCAGGGCTGCAGGACGATTCCGGCTTGTGGCATACGGTGATAGATCGCCACGATTCGTACCTCGAGGCGTCGTCAGCCGCCGGATTCGCGCTGGGTCTCGGCCGTGCGCTTCGCACGAGGCTGCCCGGCCTCGACGAGAAGCGCGCGCGCGACGCGCACACGCGCGCGCTTCGTGCGATTTGCTCGAAGATAGACGCTAACGGCGCGTTCAACGACGTGTCGCAGCAAACGCCGCCGGGCGACTTTGCGTTTTACAATTCGATCGAAGTTGGTACGGCGCCGTTCGCGACCGGCGTCTGCATGATGGCGCTCAGCGAGGCGCTCGAGAAATTTGGCGATGCCTGAAAAAAATAAAACTGTCGTAGTGATCCCGGGCGATGATGCGGCGCCGGAGGCGATGTCCGCGACGATGGACGCGCTGCGCGCGCTGAAACTGCCGATCGAATACGTCGAGTTCCCGGCCGGCGACAAATGGGTGCGGGGCGAGACCGAAGCGGCCGCGCGCAAGGCGATCGACGCGTCGGACGCGACGCTGTTCGGGTCCACGTCGGGCAAGACCACTGCAATCACGTATCTGAGGTGGGGCAAACAGACCTTCGCTAATGTGCGGCCGGTGCGTTACTCGAAGGGATTCGGCAGCCCGCTCAAGAATCCCGACGGAATCGACTTCGTGATCGTGCGCGAAAATCTCGAGGACCTGTATCTCGGCCTCGAAGGTCCGCTCGAAGCGCTGGCGCCACTGAAGCTGACGAGCAGAATTCTGCGCGCGCCGCTCAATACGTCGGAGCGCGGCGTCTATGCGATCAAAGTGATCACCGAGCGCGCGACGCGGCAAGTCGCGGAGTTCTCCTGCCAGCTTGCAGTGAAGCGCAAGCGCGCCGGCGGCAAGGGCAAGCTGACGTGCACGTCGAAGTACAACATGCTGCGCGAGTCCGACGGGCTCTTTCGCAGAATCGTCGAAGAAACCGCGGCGAAGTATCCCGAAATAAAGTACGAGCAGTTTATCGTCGACGACTTTGCGCGGCGGCTGGTGCAATCGCCGCACGATCTGGACGTGGTAGTAGCGCCAAATTTGTACGGCGATATCCTGTCCGACGCTGCGGCGGGAACTATCGGCGGGCTCGGGCTCGCACCAAGCGGATGCTACGGCGCTGACTACGCATACTTCGAATCGGTGCATGGCACTGCGCCGGATATCATGGGGATGGGCATCATCAATCCGTCGGCGACGATGCTGTCGGCGGCGTTGATGCTCGAGTACCTGGGATTCGGAGCCGACGCGTCGCGCCTCGACGCCGCAGTGCGCAAGGTGTACGCCGACGGCCGCGTGCTGACTCCCGACCAGGGCGGCACCGCGAAGACCTCGGAGTTCGCGCGTGCGGTCGTTGCGAATTTTTAGGCCACTTAATTTAATGTGAAACCCGCCTTGGGTTTCACGCTTCCCTGAGCAGGGGTAACCCCTGCACCTTAGTATCCGGAAAGATGCGGGACGGAGCTTACCCTGAGTACTCGTAGGGTCCCTGTTAGGAAGTTTTTTTGGGACGGATCATTGCCATCGCTTGGGCGATGTCATCAGTCTTTCTACTCCCAAGTTTTTGCACCACTCCTCGAAACGAGCACGCGGAACACCGTTGAATTTTAGATCGTCGAACGACGACTTCAACGGGACGGTTTCCACCAGCGTTGCCAGCTTGCGGTACAGGAGGGCTTCGTCGCGGCGCTCTGCCAGTGTTGTTGCAAGCTGGAGCGCGCCGCGCGGTTTGACCTTCCATTGGGAGGCATCGGCGGGAATCTTTTCGAGATGTTCGTAGGCGCCGATTAAAATCGACGCGCTCTTCTTGCCGAAACCCGGGAGGCCGGGGAAGCCGTCGGCCGTGTCACCGGTCAGCGCCAGGAAGTCCGCCATGCTCTCCGGGCCGAAGCCGCGTTCGGCGCGAAACGCCGATTCGTTGGTCACTTTCCTCTGACGACGGTCGACCTGGACGACGCGGTCGCCGCTGATGCACTGCCCGAGATCCTTGTCGGGCGTGCAAATTCGCACTTGATCGACTTCGTCACGAAACCGGCGCGCGCCTGTGGCGAGGCCGTCGTCGGCTTCGTACTCGCGCATCGACCAGACCGTGATTCCGATCGCGGCAATCGCAGCCTCGGCAGTATCGAACTGCGCGTGCAGCTCGGGAGGAACGCCTTCATCGCTCTTGTACGGCAGGTAGAGATCGTTGCGAAAGGAACGAATCGGATTGTCGAACGCGACCGCAATGTGCGTGACCGCTTCGTCGGCGTCGTGTAGCAACGCGAGCATCGACTCGACAATGCCGACAGTCGCTTTCATATCGACGCCCGCGGGATCGAGATGGCCGGGGCGAGGCGAATAGTGAGCCCTGTAGAGCTCGTAGGTGCCGTCGACCAGGTGCAGCCTCATTGCTGCGAACGATAGCACGTGGTGGGATCAGAACCAGCGATTGCATCCGGCGGCCAAACCGTGCACAAACATTTTGCGCGTAGTGCGCAGCAGAAAATTTCCGGCGAGCGAGGCAGATTCGAGATGTCAAATTTGAACTGGCCCCAGGGGCGTGCAGTAAAGATCGCGCCACGAGCCAATCAGCAATCGATAAATCTCACGGTTCACGAAGCCGGTGAGGGACCGGCGGTCGTATTCTGTCATGGGTTCCCGGAGCTGGCGTATTCGTGGCGGCATCAGGTGCCGGCGGTCGCGGCGGCCGGCTTTCGGGCGATTGCTCCCGATCAGCGGGGATACGCCGATTCGAGTGCGCCTCCGGCGGTCACCGACTACGGCCTTACTGAGTTGACGGGCGACATGGTGGGACTGCTCGACGCGCTGAAAATCGAACGCGCGATTTTCGTCGGGCACGATTGGGGCGGTTTCGTCGCGTGGGCGATGCCTGTGCTGCATCCGGAGCGGACGGCGGGCGTCGTCGGAGTCTGCACGCCGTACATGGCGATCCCGCCGATCTCGGTCCTGCGCGCGGCGGTCAACGGTAAGGACGAACGCATGTACATCGTGTGGTTCCAGGAGCCGGGGCGGGCCGAGAGCGTGATGGATCCGAAGGCGCGGCTGATTTTCGATCGCCTGATGCGCGCGCCGTTATCACCGGAAGAATCCGCCAAGCGCGCGATGGCAAGTGGCGAACTGGATATGAACCCATTCCGGCGCATTGAGGAGCTGAAGGCTGAGACGCCGACGATCGTCACGGAAGAAGAACTCGACACCTACGTGCGCGCGTATGAGAAGAGCGGCTTTCGCGGCGGCATCAACTGGTATCGGAACATCGATCGCAACTTGCGCGAGCATCCTGAAATCGGCGTCGCCAACCTGACGCTGCCGTGCCTGATGATCACCGCCGAGTGGGACGGAGCGCTGCCGCCGCGGATGGCCGCGGGGATGCCGGCGCTATGCTCCGATCTTGAGATGCACAATATCGAGCGCGCCGGTCATTGGGTTCAGCAGGAGTTTCCGGACGAGGTGAATCGCACGATCGTCGATTGGCTGAAGCGCCGGTTCAAGAAGAGCTGAGGCCGCTACTTCGTATAGTCGAAGATCTCGTGCTCTTCGGTTAGGAAGATCGACGAGTGCTCGAAGTCGATGAATTTGGATTCGTCTTCGAGCAGCGCGCGCGCTGCCTCGGCGCCCGCGCCGCCACCGCTGAAGTCCTCGAGACTGTCCCACCATACTTCGGTGATGCCGTCGTAGGTGTTCTTCATCCCGGGGCGGGTTCCGCGAATCCCTTTGCCGGCGTCCTCGTGCACGGTGTGGCTCTGCACGTATTTCTTCGCGCGCATCGACTTCGCGAAGCTGCGCACCAGCGGCCCGTGTTTCTTTAGCCAGTACTCGTGGAAATCTTTTCCGGAGATGTCGGCGCGTTTTGTAATTACGTAAACGAGTTTGATCATAACGGCCTCACATCGCGCGTAGCTTATCCAATATCGACTCGTCAAATAGTTCAGCAGGCATAACTTCGGGGCCGACAAACGCGGCCGGAGTCACGTCGGGAAAATTGCCTCGCATCCGTTCCTCGCGAACCTTCATCCGGCGCGCGCGGGCATGGTCGCCGAATTCCGCGCTCAGGATCGAAAACGTCGAACCCGTGAGCCGCAGCCGGCGCATCCGCTCGCGCCGCTCCTCCGCATACGGCCGAAAGAGGTCCGGCGTCCAGTTGCGACTTTCGATCATCAGGTCGCGCACGATGCGCACATCGCGATACGAGATCGACAGCCCCTGCCCGATGATCGGATCGTTGTGACCCGCGGCGTCGCCGATTAGCACGACACCGGGAACATATGGCACGTCAGTCCACGTGTCTTCGTTGCCGTAGGAATTGCACGGCCCCGACGGAGTGCCGTTGGCGAGATGCTCACTGCCAGGGACGCATCGCAGCCGGAAGGCATCGAGAAAGCGGGCCTGGTTGTCGGCGCCGGCGAAGCGGCGTTTGTCGTCGGTGCTGTAACATATATAGAGGCGCACGCGCTCGGCCGATTGCGGGAACGCGAGAAAGTTGACGCGATCCTCGGTGCCGAGAATCTGCACGTCCGCCGGCCAGCCCGTCGTGTTGTCGACCAGCATCCCGGCCATCAGATGATGAGTCGGATCGCGATGCTGTGCGATGCCCACCTGCGCGCGCACCACCGAGTTGCGGCCGTCGGCGCCTATAACGATGCGCGGGTTGAGCTTGCGCTCGACGCCGTCGTGCCGGAATCGCACTTCGGGCGCCGCTCCCGGGGTCACATTCAAGTCGGTGATGCCGCGAATCAACTCGGCGCCTGCTTTGATCGCTTCACTGTCGAGCAGATCGCACATCACGGGATGCCGCATGCATAGCGGCGGCTTGAAGCCCGCGCCCTCGAAGGCGGTGAGATCGAGCGGCTGCGCTTCGGCAGTGGCCGGGTCCACATCGTCGCCGTAACCGATATGGCGCCCGAGATGATGCCCGCCGGCCGCGATCAACGTTTCGTACAATCCAAGGCGTTGCGTCTCCGCGACGCCCCACGGCGCGATCCATTCGCCGCGAACGTGATCGACATGCACGAGCGATTTCTCGAGGATCGTCACCGCGATGCCGGCGCGCGCGAGTACCGTGGCGAGCGCACCGCCGCCGATTCCCGCGCCAACGATCACGACCTCAGGCTTTGTACTAATTGTTCACCTCCGCCGAACTCCGCGCCGCACGCTATGGCTTCGACATCAGATCGGCCTTCCCGCTCGGCAGTTCGACAGGCACCGAGTTGTGCTCGAGGACGATCAGCCATTTGCCCTTGATCTTCTTCAGGCCATCGGTGCTCCGCATTACCATTTCAGTCTTCGCGCCGCTTTTGTCGGTCGCGACGATGTGGCTGATGTAATGCGCGAAGGCTAGCTTGCCATCTGTGGTGATCTCGAGGTCACTCAACTCGTTAACAAGCGAGCCGGCGGCGACGGTCGCAAAGAAGCCTTCGTTGTTTTTGCGCCATGCGGCCGCGCCGACGAACTGCCGCGGCGGAATGAGGTCGAACACAAACAGATCCTCGCCCGGCGCATAGAACTGCATGACCTTGTCGATGTCCCTGGCAGCGAACGCGGCGGCCAGCTGCTCTTCCAGCGCCTGGATTTGCGCCTTGTCAGCCGAATCCGCTCGTGCGTTGAATGCGATTCCCAGCATGACGATTGCGAAAGCTGCGGCCCCCAGGGCGTACATCTTACCGGCGCGGGTTGATTTCATGCTTCTCCTCTTTCGATCCCCTTGAGATTGACGCCTCTCGGTTTACACCTTCAGCGAACACAGATGCCGCTCGTGGGTGGTCATTTCCCACTGACCCGCATAGTTGTCAAGGTTGAGAGGCAGCACTTGTTGCCGTTGGTTTGCCTTCGATGGCAATCCCGGTTAAGCAGGAATGCCTTGAAGGTGGGCGCTCCGTTGGGGGGAATCCGGTTTCGACAACTCATTGCGATGATCGCGTCGGTATGCGCGGTCGTCGCGCTTTTTTGCAACCTCGCAGCAGCTCAGGACGGCACTTTGAGCGGCGACGAGGCGGCGGTCGTAAAGGCTCGTGTGCAGAAAATTCGCGGCCTCAAACTGAAGACCGACGTGCCGGTCACCTACCTGAGCGTCGAGGAAACGGAAGCGAGGTTCACGAAGCAGTTCGCGAAAGAAGTAAGCCAGGAGGAAATCGACACCGGCGTCGAAGAGAACAAGATGATCGGTCTGTTCCCGCCCGACCTGACGATCGAACGCAAAGACCTGGCCGACATGACGCTCGAGCTGGCCGGCTTCTACGACGACCATCATAAGGACATCGTGATCATCGATCGGCCTGTTACGGTAGCGCTGCCGGAGCGCTATCGGGACGCCGTTGCGCGGTACAAGAAACTCGAAACCGTGGGGACGCTCGGGCACGAACTGACGCACGCACTCCAGGACCAGCACTTCGATATCGAAGCCGCGCTGAAGAAGTACAAGGGCAACAGCGATCAGGAACTCGCCTACAAGGCGATCGTCGAGGGCGACGCGACGCTGTCGGGATTTTCGGTTGTGACCGGCCGCGTCGATGACGAGACGATCGACTACTTCAACGCCCATCTTCAGGAAATCGTGCCGGTGTTCATGGGACGGATGGAAGGCAAGCCGCGCGCGATGACCTACCCGTTCATTTTTCAGTACACCGAAGGCGCGCGCTTCGTCGCCGAAGCTTACCATCGCGGCAAATGGGCCGGCGTCAATGCGCTATTCAAGGGGCCGACGCTGTCGACCCAGCAGATAATGCATCCCGAGCTTTACTTCGACACGCCGACGCCCGCCAAAACCGTCAAGCTCACCGGCTACGAGAAGGTTCTGCACGACTGGAAGAAAGTCGACGAGGACACGCTCGGCGAGCTGATGATGAAGATCATGATCGAGCGCACGATGGGCGAGGGTACGCCGTACGTCGAGGCGGCGACCAAGTGGGCGGGCGATCGGATCGTCGCGCTGCAGAAAGGCAAATCGCTGACGATGCTCTGGATGATCGACTTCCGCAACGCCGGTGCCGCCGATAACTTCAAACAGCTCTACGAGCAAATTCTCGACAAGGTCATCCCGGGCACCACCGCGCGCAAGCTCGAGCAGCGCGGACCGACGGTGTTCGTCATGATCGGCGACGGCGCAATCCGTTACCACGAATTCCTGCCCGAAGTCTGGAAGCAAAGCCGAATCGATGGCACCCCGATCGAAGGTCAGTGAGCGAGATTCAATCCGAAACCTGAACCAGCTTTCACGGCTGGCGCAACTTATCGCGACAGGAACGACGGAGTCGTGCGGGTGCGCGACAGGACTGCGAACGCGCGCAGGCCGTCGGTGAAATATGGGTCGCCGGTCAGGTTGTGACGGGGCGCATCGACGGACGCAGCCCCCACGCCGCCAACAAAGCCCAATCGCGATACGCGGCGCGAGGCGAGCAAGTCGTCGAGCACGTAGTCGCGCGCTTCGTCGACGTTGGGATCGATCTGATGTGTCGTCAGGTTCCAGGTCTTGGTCGTGAAGCGTACGCCGATGTCGCGACTGACCTGGCCGATCCAGACAGGCTGACCGTCGAATCGAATCCCGGTACTCCACAGCCTGAGATGAAGGCGCTCGTTGAGGCTAGCGCGGGCCCGTTGCAGCGCGAAATCCTGCTGGCGTCCGCCGAGATACAGCGGGCTCACCGGCGAATAGCGGTATTGCGACTCGAGCAGAAAAGCCTTGGCGGTTTTCCACGACGTGCCCAGCGTGATGGACTCGGTCTCGTCCCAGGTGCCGAGGCACTCCTGGATGCTGGCGCGATCGCCGACGATAACAAGGTTCAGCGGGTCGCCCTCGGCGGTCCCCGCGCGCGTTACTGGTGCATCGCGGTTGCCGTTCGAGCCAGGCGTGAAGCGCGGCCTCGTCGAGTTGCTCGGCGATGCTTGTGTCTGTGACGGGACGGGGCAGCACGAGACCGGGCACATCGACGGTGAATTGGAAATCGAACTGGTGGGCTACGGCCTAGGAGACGAGCGTCAACACGTTTCACGCCTTCATCGAGCGGAGTGAAAATGAAACCGCTCACTTTCTTCCCGGGCGCGATCATCCCGCTGGGAAACCCGGACGCGCGGAAGATTTCATTCATTCGCCGGTTTGCGGCCCGCGCTGACATCAGCTTGAGCGGCACGAGCAGGAGCAGTGGAAGGAACAACCATCCGAGCACGCCGAACGCGACCAGCCTCGTACCCATCGCGAAATGCGCGAGGTTGGCGGCCTCCTGCGGAGTGTAGTAGTCGGGATCGAGCTGGATGCGATCGAGCCACAACGGTTCGTCGCTGCCGTTTACGACTTCAATCCAGACGGCCTGCAACCGATGGCGCGCGAGGCGGACGCCGAACAGGCGCTCGCTCTCGCGGTCGCTCGGGACTGCAACGGTCGCCTCAAGCTTGTCCTCGCGCCGGGTTTGCGCGCGCTCGAGGAACGATCGCTCCTCAGTATGCGGCGAGTAGTCGACGGTCAGCCATCGCCGCACAGAGAAAATTTCAGACTTCCGGTCGCTCTTCGTTGGAGATTCAGTCACGCAAACGATTTACCGGATGCGTACCGATCTCGAAAGGCAACAATCGCAGTAACACAAATGCGAGCGCCTCGCTCTTGAAGCGAGGCGCTCGCTCATCGCACGAGAAAACTGTCAATCCTGGCTGTAGCAGCGAGCTCGCGCCGCCTCTGCTTCAGCCTCTACGTCTCTGGCCGCCGCCGGATGCCCGGTGCTCTTATCTTGCCAGACCTGGTTCTGGAGACCGCGTGCCCGGTCGCAGGCATATCGCTTGCCGCCATACTCGTAGTATCCCTTGTGCCAACCATGATTGGCGTAGGCGTCCCGGTCGCCTTTGTAATGATCCCACCACCAATCGACCTGCTGGATGTGATTTGAATCTACGCTGTAAGCCGGTTCCGCAAATGTCGTCGCGGACATTGGCAGCGCCAGCATCGCGCCACCTAGCAAACTCAAAACCAGCTTTCTGTTGAGCTTCATGCGAGTACCTCCACTTTTTTTGAAAGCATCATCGGTGCCATCTCAGGATCACTGTTAAAAAGCTTGAAAATCAAAGTGTTGCCAGAACGGTTCGCTCGGTCCTCATAGAAATGGGAGCTACCTTGTCGGCAAAAGTTTCAAACCCTTCCCGGTGAGGCGAAGCCGCCGTGGACTACGCAACGCAGTTGACTTGCGATGTGTACGCGGGGATATTTGCACTCACTCCCCGACGGGAGGTGCACACGCAATGAATAACCAGATGAAAGATCTTGCCGAATCGCGCGCGAGTGCGCCTCCGTCGACCAGTCGCCGGTAAACCAACCGGATTTTAACCGACATCATAGCCACGGAGGCGAAAGCTCCCGTGGCTTTTTTGCGTCTGTAAACGCGCGGCGCGCGCATGCGATTCGACGACCCAGTTATCACGTTTCGAAAATCGCAATGGAGGACGAAGTCATGAGGGAAAGAGTGCAACAGAAAATAAGAAGTGCGCGGACGCAACTTCCAACTATTGAGGCACGAAATGACTACTGCTTTGGAGATCGACGAAGGATTGCTCGACGCGTTTATCGGTGATGGATCGATAACCGACGTCCTTTACGTGGTGCGGAGCGGCAAAGAGGCCACCGTGTATTGCTGTCGCGGCTCGGCCGAGTTCGGCGGCGGGCTGGTCGCGGCGAAAGTCTACCGTCCGCTCGAGCGGCGCAACTTTCACAACGATGCGATCTATCAGCCAGGCCATGACGCAGCCCTCTCGCGGCGCGACAAGTTGGCGCTGCACAAGAAAACTCGTCATGGGCGCGATGTGCAGTACGGAATATGGATCCACGCGGAATATCAGACTCTGCAGATGCTGTACGAGGCGGGCGCCGATGTGCCGCAGGTATTCTCGCATTCGAACGGTGCGATCCTGATGGAATACTTCGGCGACGAAGATGCCGCCGCGCCGATGCTGAATCGCGTCATGATACCGCGCGAGGAAGCGGAGAAACTTCTGCGCCGGATTATCGACAACGTGACGCTGTGGTTGAAGAACGATCTCGTGCACGGCGACTTGTCGCCCTACAACCTGCTTTTCTGGCAGGAGCGAATCGTCGCGATCGATTTTCCTCAGGCGGTCGATGCGCGGATCAACCAGAGCGCGCGATCGTTGCTCGGCCGCGACCTCGAAAATGTGTGCGGATACTTTTCGAAATACGGAATTCGCGCCGACGCGATGAGGATCGCGAACGCATTGTGGGCCAACTACCAGAACGGGAGGCTGTGAGCGCGCGCTAGTAGAAACGGGATTCGCCGGGCGGGCGGGTTTTCCAGCGGCGGTGGATCCAGTTCCAGTGGTCGGGATGCTTGCGGATCATCGCCTCGAGCGCGTCGCTGTAGGTTTGCGTGTATTCGCGCACGGCGGTCTCGCGGTCCCGCCTCTTTTCGGGATAGAAGGCGGGCAGGATCGTTATCTTGTGATGAATGGTGTCGCCCTGCCGCACCATGAATACCGGCATCACGGGAGCGCCTGTCGCGATCGAGAGCCGCGCGATGCCGTCGCTGGTCGATGCCGGCATCCCGAAGAAGTCCACGAACACGCCCTTGCGCACGTCGAGGTCGAGCGCGATCGCGATCATCCAGTTCTGCCGCAACATCCGCATCATCTCGCGCCCGCCCGCCTTGCGCTCGATGATGCGGTTGCCGTAGCGCACGCGCTGGGTGCAGATGGCGGCGTCGATCAGCGGATTGCGCAGCGCGCGATGCACGATGGCGAGTCGGTAGCCGTATATCGATTGCGCAATCTGCATCAGTTCGAAATTTCCGAAGTGCCCGGTCAGCACGAACAGCCCGCGGCCGTTGGAGCGGCGCTCGGCCTCGTCCCAGTTCTCCTTGCCGTCGTAGGTGGCGATCCGCTCGACATTCGCCCGACTCAGCTCCGGCAAATGAGTCCACTCAGCGAGCACGCGGCCCCAACTGCGATACATCTTGCGCAGGATGTTGAGACGGCCCGCCTGCGTCATCTCAGGGAAAGCTATTTCGAGGTTCTTGAGCGCGATCGGCCGGTTGGGGCGATCAAAATTCATCGCCCATCCGCCAAGGCGCGCGCCCGCGCGCACCGCGGGTTCCAACGGCATCGCACGCAGCGCGGCGGTGATCGCAGTGATGCCCGTGAATTCGATGCGGGCTTTGACGGGACCGATCTGTCTGGCCATTGAGGATCGAGAATGGTCAGAGCGGTGAGCGGCGCGCAAGCGTGCGTGCGGAAGTTGCGGTGATGAATGCTCTCCGCGCGGCTCGCTTACGGCGAGATGTTCGGTGTAACTCCGGCCTTGCTCGCGCCGATCGCGCTCGACGAATCCGCCAGCCCATCACCCGAAACTTTTCCGGCCCCGGAATCAAGCGGCGTTACTGCTCCGCCGCCGCTTGAGTATCGCCCGGCGGCTGAAGCTGAGTACGGCGGCGCGCTGGAGATAGTGGCCGACGCGCTCGAGTCTTCGATCTTGCCAAGCGGGGCAGGCGGATACGACGCGGTCGGTCCCACAGCCGAACCTGGCGCCGTGGAGTTCATCGAGGTCGGGCCAATCTCGGTGGTGTTGAACGGCGTATCGGGACTGCCAGCCGTCGGCGCTCCCTCATACGCGGCACCCGGATTCTCTGGTCCCGGAGGCGACGGAGGACCGCCGTAGGGCGCGTTCAGATCTGCCGCGGGAGAAACAGGTATAGAGAAGCTCGGCTTGTAGACCTGCCGGATCTGCGAGGCCGGCATATCGTGAATTTCTTTGCGGCCCAGCGAGTTGACGAATTGCTGACGCTCGTCGAGAGCGAGCTCGCGCAGCTCGCTCTTGTTGCGAACGATGTGCGGCGTCAGAAAAACGATCAGGTTGTCTTTCTGCTTGTCGCTGTTCTTGTTGCTGAACAGGTTGCCGATCACCGGGATGCTCGAAACGAACGGCACACCCTCGTTAGTGATCTGATCCTGGCTGGCGAGCAGGCCGCCGATAACCGCGGTGCGATGGTTCTGGATGAGCACCGTGGTCGAGGCGGAGCGGATAGTCGTCGTCGGGCCGAGCGTGGCGTTCTGGGTGCCGTTGACGACATTTGAAACTTCCTCGTACAGGTCGAGCTTCACGTAGTCGCCCTCGGAGACCTGCGGCACGATGTCGAGCGTGATGCCGACGTTCTGGCGGTCAACCGAGTTGAAAATTTGTCCGGGCAAGCCGGCGTTGGCCGAGGCCGAGCCGACGAAGGGCAGATTCTGCCCGACGACGATCATCGCCTCTTCGTTGTCGGCGGTGAGCAGCGTCGGCGCGGAAAGCACGTTGGCATGAGTGTCAGTTTCAAGCGCTGTGATAAGCGCGATATCGCAGGGAACGCTGATCGTGCCGGTAGTAGTGGGTGTGGTGCCGTTTACAGAGCTGACGGCTGCCGCTGCCGCTGAAGAAATCGTACACATACTCTTCGAAGCGAGGCCCAGGCCGAGGCCAGTCAAGCCGAGCGGGTCGCCGAGCGTGCTTTCGAGCTGACCGAAATTAAGCGAGCCGACGCCAATCGTGTTGCTGCCGAGCGAAGTCGCTGCATTGAAATTGACGCCCATCTGGCGCTGGCGCTCGGCGGAAACCTCGACAATGACGGCCTGCACGAAAATCTGGACGCGCGGCGTGTCGAGGTCGTCGATAATCTGCTTGAGGGTCTGCCAATCCTGCGGCGACGCACTGATAACCATCGCGTTGGTCGCGGGGTCGGCTGTAATATTTACCGGATACGAGAAATCGATGCTCTTGCCGGCGGAGCTGGCGGACGACGAGCCATTGCCCGAGCCGCTCATCGATCCGCGGCTGCGCAGACCACCGCCGCCACTGCCACTGCCGAATCCGCCGCCGCCGCTGGAACCACCGAAACCGCCGCCGCCGCTCGAACCGCCGAAGCTGGCGCTGCTCGATATCCCGCCGTAGCCCCCGCCTCCGCCGCCGATTCCGCCGAAGCCCGAGCTGCCCATCCCGCTGGCGGCGTCGTTGAAGCTGGAGCGGCCGAGCGAACCTTTGCCGGTGGTCGGCGAGAGAGTGGTCGGACCGCTACCGCCGTTGAGCAGGTTATTAAGCACCTGGACCATCTCGAGCGCTTGCGCGTTCTTGAGGCGATAGACGTGGATGCGCGAAGTCGACAACGGCGGCGTCACATCGAGCTTGGCAACGATTTCCTGAATCTCGCGCATCTGCAGAGGCGGCGCCATCACGACCAGGCAATTAGTGCGTTCGTCGGGAATGACTTTGTAGCCCATCGAAGGGCCGGTGGCGGATGCGGCCACGCCCATCTGCGGCCGAATCATCTGCGGGTTCGAGCCGCCACCACCCATCTTGGCGGCCATCAGCTGATCGATCTCGGGGGCCAGCTCACCGGCGAAGGCGAGCCGCAGCGGAATCACGACGATCGATTGCTGCTCGCCGCGCACGTCCAGCGCGCCGATTATCTGGAGCAACCGCTCGACGTTGTAAGCGTCATCGGTAACGATCACGGTGTTGTCACTCGGAAATGCCGCCACCAGTCCGTCGTGCGAAACCATCGGCTGGATGACGCCGATGACGGAGGCCGCGTCGATATTCTTAAGCCGCACCATCCGGGTCACATATTCGTCGCCGCCGGTCTCGGCCGGGGTCTGCGATTGGGTGAGCTTGGCGATCGATCGGACGTTGCGCGCGGGCTCAATCTTGATGACCTTGCCGGCCTGGACGGTGGTGAAGCCTTTCACCTGGAGGACCGATTGAAAGATCGAGTAAGCCTGCTCGGGCGTGACCTTGGTTGGCGAGATGATCGTAACCTTGCCGCGTACCGACTCGTCAATAATGAAGTTACGGCCGGTGATCTCCGAGATGAACTTGGCGAGAACGGGAATGTCCACGTTCTGGAAGTTCATTGTGATTGTGTTCTGAGGGGGCAGCGCTGTGGAGTCGGCGGCGGAAGCGGAGAATCCGATATCAGTTACGACGAACAGCGCTGCGGCAGTCAGCACCGCAAGCAAAAAACGACTCATGCGAGCATCCTCCGCATTCTCGGTCAAAACGTCGTGAGCATATTTCACGTCTGCCGCGCTGCGCAACCCGGAATGTTGCAAATGTCACAGTGCTCGGCGACTATGACGATCACCGACCCGATTTGATTCAATCGAAGACGAAAAAAGGTGATGAAGGGAACATTTGGCGGCCGTTGTCGTGCCCAAATTCCGGCGGGCGCCGCTCGAGCGGCCACTACCGTTTACCGTCCGCTACGCGATTGGCCGCGTCTCCCGTAGAATAGCGGGCGAGGCCAAGAGCATAAATTGCGCTACGAATTCCTGATCGGACTCAGATATCTGCGCGCGCGCCGGCGCGAGCGATTCGTATCGCTGATCGCGATCATCTCGCTGGCCGGAATAACCATTGGCACTTTCACGTTGTCGGTCGCGTTGTCGGTGATGAGCGGCTTCGAGATCGATCTGCGTGCGCGGCTGCTCGCGTTCACACCGCAGATAACGATCGAGCGCGCCGACGGCGGCGTATGGAATCCGGCGGAACTCGAAAAGAAGATCGCGGCGATACCGGGCATAACGGCCTCTGCGCCCTTCGTTACCTCGCAGGTGATGGCGGTCTCAAGCACCGAGTCGGGCACGCCGGGCCTCGTTTCGGGCGGAATTCTGCGCGGAGTCGAACCGCACGATAACGGTGTCCTCAAGGAACTGAAGGACACTCTCGAGAACGGCTCGCTGGAAGATCTGGAGACGATGCATCCGGTAACGATTGTCGACAAGGGCGTCAAACGAGTGGTCCAACTGCCTGGCGCGATCCTCGGCAAGTCGCTGGCGCTCGAGCTCGGCGTGCGGCCGGGCGATCCGGTCATCCTGATTTCGCCGGCGAGCCTGGGCGCGGGAATCGGGCCGCCGCGCCTCAAGCGATTCGTGGTGACGGGATTCTTTCATTCGGGCATGTACGACTTCGACTCGACGCTGGCGTTCGTCGCTCTGAAGGACGGACGCGCGCTGCTGGCCGACGATGCGGCGCTTGAAAGCGGCCTCGAGTTGCGGCTGGCCAACATGTTCGATGCGCCGGCGATACGCGACAAAATTGCGGCGATGGCGGGTCCTGACTTCGAGGTGTCGGACTGGACGACGGCCAACGCGCCGCTGTTCGCCGCGCTCAAGCTGGAGAAGTTTACGTACTTCATGGTGCTGCTGCTGATCGTGCTAGTGGCGGCGTTCAACATAATCGCGACGCTGGTGATGGTCGTGATGGAACGGCGCAAGGAAATTGCGATCGTGCGAACGATGGGCGCTCGGGCGTCGTCGGTAGCGTCGATCTTTCTGTGCGAGGGCGCGGCGCTCGGCCTGATCGGCACGATCCTCGGCGTTGGCGCGGGATTCGCGACGTCGTTCCTGATCGGCAAATATCACCTGATTCGCCTACCAGCCGACATGTTCATGGTGAGCGCGGTGCCGGTGCAACTGAATCCGTGGAACTTCGTTCTTGTGGCGCTGGCGACGGTCGTGCTGTGCCTCGGCGCTGCAATTTACCCGGCATTGCAGGCGGCGCGCCTCTCGCCAGTCGAGGTGATTCGCTATGAGTGATGCGCGCGGCGCGGCAACCCAGGTGAAACCCAAAACCGCGAAGGGACGTCTAATCGAGGTCCGTGGCCTCGACAAAACATTTTATGACGCCGATCGCGAGATTCGGGTGCTGCGCAATCTCGATCTCAACGTCGAGGCGGGCGATGAAATCGCGGTGGTCGGGCAATCGGGTACCGGCAAGTCGACCTTGCTGCATATCATCGGGAGCCTGGAAGAGCCGACCGCCGGCAAAGTTTTCTTCGAGGGTGAGGATTTGTTCGCACTCGATCAGAAATCGCTGGCAGAGTTCCGCAACGAGAAGCTGGGCTTCGTCTTCCAGTTCCACTACCTGCTCGCCGACTTCACGGCGCTGGAGAATGTCATGATGCCGGCGCTGATCGGCCGTATCGACGATGCCGAGGCGAGCCGGCGCGCGACCGAGATGCTCGAGATCGTGGGCCTTGGCGACAAGCTCAAGCGCCGGCCGGCGGAACTGTCCGGCGGCGAGCAGCAACGCGTCGCGGTGGCGCGCGCGGTCGTGCTGCGGCCCAAGCTGTTGCTGGCCGACGAACCGACGGGCAATCTCGATCCGCACACGGCGGGCGGAGTGCATGAGTTGTTTCACAAGCTCAATCGCGAGCTGGGGATCACCCTGGTGATTGCGACGCACAACGAACAGTTGACGCGCAGCGTCAGCCGCGCGCTGCGATTGAGCGAAGGAAAGCTGATCGATGAGCGGCGGTGAGATGCGGCTGAGGGATTCGATCAAACTGTAATGTCGCGCCGCCGAACCTTCACCCAAACTCTCCCGCAAAACAGCAGACGAGAGATATCAACAGGTTGTTCGGTTTACATGGAGGGAGCGATTGGTTAGTTTGGTCGCCGTTTTCAGTGTGGTTGAGTGACATCAGGGAAATTCAACGCGCGCATGCGGCGCGCGCCGTCATTTTGCGGGCTACGGCGTCCGATTCGTGGTCTATTAACCGCGGGCGGGACGCTGGCAATCGCGGTTATCGCGGCGATGCTCGCGGCGGGCGTCGCACGGGCGCAGGGGCCCGCGCCGATAATTTCCAAGATTGAGATTTCCGGCAATCAACGCGTCGAAGAAGACGCGATTCGCATTCACATAACGCAGCAGCCGAACCAGCCGCTCGATCAAACGCTGGTCGACGCCGATATCAAGTCGATTTACCGGATGGGCTTCTTCGATTCGGTGACGGCGCGCGTCCAGCAGCAGGGCAGCCAGAATGTGCTCGTTTACTACGTGAAGGAACGTCCCCAGATCACCGATGTCAAGTTTTACGGGATGAAGGCAATCCGCTCGAACGACGACAAGATAGTCGCGGCGACGAAGGTGCACCCCGGGGCGATCCTCGATCCGATCGCGGTCAAGGAAACCATCAACAGCATCACCCAGATTTACGCCGACAAGGGCTACACCGATACCAAGGTGACCTTCAAGCCGATCCCGCAGCCTGACAACACCGCGTTCGGCGAGTTCGACGTCGTCGAAGGATCGAAGGTCGAAATCACCAAGATCGAGTTCGTTGGTAACCACGCATTCTCGTCTTCCATCCTGCAGTCCAACATGGAAACGCGGCCCTATAGCAAGCTGCTCAGCTGGATCCTGGGATGGGGCGCGCTCGACCAGAAGAAGCTGCAGGAGGACGTCGACCGGCTGACGGCGTACTACTACGACAACGGTTACCTCAACGTGCAGATTGCGCCGCCGCAGGTGGTGCGCACCGGCTCGAACATTACAATCGTAATTACAATCGACGAGGGCACGCCGTACCGCGTCGGCCATATCACGATCGTCGGCAACCTGAAGTTCCCGCGCAGCGAACTGCGCAAGCAATTGACGATGAAGAGCGGGCAGTTGTTCCGCGGCTCCGGCTTGCAGCGGCAGGTACTGGCGCTGTCGGATTTCTACTCGAATCGCGGCTACGCCTACGTCAATGTCGATCCGCACACGCATCTGCAGCCTACGGTCAAACGCGTCGACGTTACATTCGTGGTTAATCCGGGCCACGAAGTTCTGATCGACCGCGTGAACATCAGCGGCAACACCAAGACTTCGGACAAGGTAATCCGGCGCGAGATCCAGGTGCAGGAGCAGGAGCCGTACAGCGCCGAAGAAATCCGCGATTCGAAGGTGCGGCTAGATCGACTGGGATTCTTCAGCGACACGCGCATCACGACCGCACCGGCGTCGCAGCCCGACAAGATCAATCTCGACGTGAACGTGACCGAGGCCAACACCGCGTCGTTTCAGGTGGCCGGCGGTTTCGACAGTTATCAATCGCTGTTCGGTAACTTCACGCTGGGTAACACCAACCTGTTCGGCGGCGGCGAATCGCTGATCGCCAACGCGCAGGTCGGCTTCCTGTTCCAGAACTACAGCATCAGCTACACCGAGCCGTGGTTTTTGGACATCCCGCTCTCCGTGGGCCTGCAGTTGTTCGACAACAAAACCTACCTGCTGAGCTTCAACCAGTCGGCGGCGGGATTCACCTTGACGACGACGTATCCGCTGACCGAACTCGGCTTCAAGAAGCTCGGCCCGTTCTCACTGAAGGACGTTACGGCGGGACTTGGCTATTCTTTCCAGAGCATCGGTATCACCGGGTTGAACCAGTTCACGACTTTCCAAATCGAACGCTACAAGGGCTACACGCAGACCTCGGTATTTACGCCGACGATACGCCGGTTCACGGTGGACAATCCGACCGATCCGCGAACCGGCACGGTCGAGACGCTCAGCATGGAGTTTGGTGGGCTCGGCGGGACCAACTCGTTCATCAAGGGCGTCGCGCACTTTCGATACTTCTACCCTTTCCTGAAGAGCCAGACGCTGGGGACATTCGTTTTGTCGCAGGGAATCACCTTCGGCATCGGGACCAACCTGAATAGTGGGACCGGCGGTGAGTTGCCGCTTTACGAGCGATTCTTTCCTGGCGGTGTGGGCGGACCGGGCGACGTACGTGGCTATCAGCTGTATTCGTTGGGGCCGCAGGTGACGATTTTCAGCCAGAACGGCACGCCGCAGAGCGTCCAGGATGTCGGCGGCAGCAAGGAACTGCTGCTCAGCAACGAGATCACGTTCCCAATCCTGTCGGGGTGGGGAATGCGCGGAGGGATATG
>Ga0210383_10000430_pt1 | contig 38978 bp, 33 predicted proteins | sample IncBWC14OmetaG_FD_160072 | JGI IMG/M metagenome (GOLD analysis project Ga0210383, IMG submission 160072) | Forest soil microbial communities from Barre Woods Harvard Forest LTER site, Petersham, Massachusetts, United States - Inc-BW-C-14-O ...
AAATCACAGCCTATAATCAGCATGACGTTGGCTCCTCTCTCGAGCCTTGGTCTTGTTCATCACAACCCAATCTACTCGCTGCGATGGGCCAACGTCGTTATGCAATCAAGCGGAGCAAAGGACCTATGCAATCTCCAGCCAATTGCACAGGTTCTTCGTTATGTTCAGGACAACATAGCGGCACTCCTCGGGCTGTTGTGGGTTTCAACTCGCAAGCCGGGTGATATGCCGCAGCGCCACGAATTTCGGCTCGAATACACCTCCCGTAGAAGAAATAACCATATTGTTTCCAACAGATTGGAGAGTCCTCACCAACCGCGGGTTTGGCAACCGTTGTGCCTCTTCATGTAGCAAGAGCAAGTGGGCTTTCTGAGCCTTGGCCAGAAGGGTAGCGCCGAAAATGAAGGGCAGAAATGGCATCCTCGGATTGGCGGTGCTGATGATGGCGCAACTCGTCTACGCGCAGCAGCCGCAATCCCAGATCCCGGAACTTCACATCGGCGAAAACACCAGGCTGACGGCCGGGGGCCTGTTCAGCTTCGGCTACAGCGGCGACTATGGCAACGACATTTCCTCCGACCACGGATTGACCGGAGGGATCGACGGCAAGCTCTCCGGCTACTATTACAACCCAAACTTCTTTTCCTTCACCGCCCAGCCTTACTACAACCAGTCGCGGGACGACTCCAGCTTTCAATCACTGACTGGCGCCAGCGGAATCATCGGAACTGCGAACTTTTTTACCGGCAGCCATTTTCCAGGATCGGTGAGCTACAACTACAACCGCAATACCACTGGGACTTTCGGTGTGGCCGGGCAACCCAACTTCACCACCGTGGGACAAGGCAACGGATTTGCTGTGAACTGGAGCGAATTGATTCCGGATCTGCCTACTCTCTCGGTGGGGTATTCGCAAGGCGACGGCAGCGGCACAATCTTTGGCACGAACGAACAAACACAATCGAACACCCGCCTGTTTAACGTCCGCTCGGGCTACGAGATCGCGGGGTTCCGGCTGAATAGTTTCTACGACCGCAACAGTCTGGATTCGAAATACCCCCAGTTTCTGACAGGATCGTCGGATTCGGTGCAGGATTCCGTGGGCAATAACATCGGATTCGGGGCCCAGCACGCGCTGCCGGTTCATGGCCAGTTTTTTGCGAATTGCGACCGGTCGTCCGCGGAGAGCAATTATTTTTCGAACACAGGGCTGAGTTCCAACGCGTCGAACTATACCGACGACATTATCACCTCGGGTGCCAGCTTTCACCCCACGCAAAAACTCTCGCTGAACGTCACTGAGAATTACACCAGCAACCTGAACGGGTTCCTGTCGCAGAGTTTGAGCAGCAACGGGACCGTAGTACCGGGGATCGACCTGGGATCGGGCGCGCATTCCTCCACCATCGGCGGAGGCGCAACCTATCAGTTCACCAACAATCTCGGGGTTTCGTCGCAAGCCACCTATTACAACCAGGAATATTTTGGAAAGACCTACACCGGTAGCTACCTGAGCGGCACGGTGACCTACGGGAAGCGGATCTTCGACATGTTCACCTTCTCCGGTTCGGTGATCGACAGCAGCAATGGCCAGAGCACCAACGCGCTGGGTTTCATCGGCAACGTGAATTTCTTCCATCGTTTCCAGGGCTGGCAAACCTCCGGCGTATTCAGTTACGCACAAAACGTGCAATCGCTGCTGGTGACCTACACGACCTCCTACTACAACTACAGCGCGAACGTGCGCCGCCGTTTGCCCGTGGGATTGAATTGGACCGCAGCTTTCAACGGCAACCACAGCGGGTTGACCAGTTTCCAGGGCACGAGCAGCAGCAGCCAGGCTTATTCGACGACCTTCGGATCGCGCAAGTTAACGCTCACGGGCGACTATACGCAGTCGAGCGGGATATCACTCCTGGGTGCTGGCGGCTTCGTGCCGGTTTCCGCAACGCCAGGTGTGAGCGACTTCATTACTTTCGGCGGATCGAGTTACGGCGGGGGAATCTCGGCGAACCTGGTCCGGCGGCTGGTGATTGCCGGCAGCTTCAGCCGAGCCATTAGCAACACGCTGGGGCCGACCATCTCGCACAACAATACGGAAATCTTCAACGCCCAGATGCAGTACCATCTACGCAGGATCGGACTGCAGGCCGGCTACACGCGCTTCACTCAGGGCATCAGCGCGGTCGGAGCGCCAGCCAATACCACCTCGTACTTTGCTGGAATAACCCGATGGTTCGACTTCTTCTAAGGCGACGAAGCAGGTCAGCGTGTCGCATGGGCCGGTTCGTTGCCCGGCTGGCTGTCTTACTGCCAGTGCTGCTGGCAATGACGCTGACAACTTTGCCGACATACGCGGGTACCGCGAAGAGTCACAAGGAAAAGGCGCAGCCAGCAGCGCCCGATCTGTTGATGGACGGCGGGCGCAAACTCTCCTTCGAACGCAGCTTCAGCCTGGAACGCGAAGTCAATCCCAAGCGCAGCTTCTGGACCCGCGTGGTCGACGTGATCGCCGGCCAGCCCGACTTCCGTTACCTGGTCGGCCCCTACAGCGTGGTCACCGATTCTCACGGGCGCATCCTCGTTACCGACCTGGCGGCCGGGGGCGTGCACATTTTCGATTTCGAACAGCAGAAATACAAGTTCCTCTCGCGCCGCGATGTAGGGAAGGATCCGATGTTCACGCCGCAGTGTGTGGCCGTGGATGCGCAGGACAATATTTATGTGACCGATTCGCAGGCCGGCAAGATTTTTGTCTTCGATCCCAGCGGCAAATATCGTCGCGTGATTGGCAGCCTGAAAGGCGGCGAAGGATATTTCAAGCGTCCCACCGGGATTGCGGTCGATTCCGCGGCCCAACGAATCTACGTGACCGACACTCTGCGCAACAAGATTTTCGTCATGGACATGCAGGGCAGCGTGCTGCAGACCATCGGAAAGATGGGGACTGCTGAGGGCGAGTTCAACTATCCCACCGAGTTGCGCTTGCATGGAACGGATCTGGCGGTGGTCGACGCCATGAATTTCCGGGTGCAGGTGTTTGACCGCGCTGGCACGTTCCGCTACGCCATCGGAAAAATCGGCGACGGGGCAGGATGGCTTTTTCGTCCGAAAGGAATCGGATTCGATTCTGAAGGCCATCTCTACATCGCCGACGGAGAGTGGGGCATCGTGCAGGTCTTCGACGAGCAGGGGCAACTGCTCTACTACTTCGGCGGAAAGGGAATTGGAGCGGGACAGTTCCAGTTGCCGGCCGGACTGCAGATTGATGCGCACGATCGCATCTACGTGGTCGATTCCTTCAACCGGCGCGTGGAAGTATTTCATTACTACGGGATCGCGGCTGCCGAGGGGAGGAAACAACCATGAGCCTCCGCTCAGTGGCCTGCGCCTTCCTGTTTGCCCAATTTCTGCTAACCCAGAGTCCCATTCTTGCCCAGGCGCCGCCCACCGCGGACGTCCTCGGCATGCACAACCTGTCAGTCTCCAGTGGCGCGTCGACCTACTCACAAGGGGGTCTCGGCTGCACGTTCTGCCACGCTCCGCACAGTGGAATCGGCGGCATCACCCCGCTGTGGAACCAGAAGTTGTCGCAGAGTTCGTACGTGCCCTATACCAGCACGACTGACAATGCGCAGGCGACGCAACCCACGCTGGGCAGAACCAGCAGTCTGTGTTTAAGTTGTCATGATGGAACGGTCGCGGTCGGACAGTCGGCGGTATACGGGCCGTTGCCCGTGGTCGGATCAATGAATGCCGCGGATTCGTTCGGCACCACCCTGACCGGCTCGCATCCGTTCAGTCTGGTGCTGCCCATTAAAGACGCATCGAATCTGGTGGCATCGCTGGCCTCGCAGGGCAAGACCGCCGATCCCACCGGTGCGGTGAAGTTGGTCAACGGCAATATCGAATGCACCTCCTGCCACTCGCCGCACATTCAGGCGATCGACAGAATTGCCCAGAATTTTTTAATCCGCGACAGTTCCAGCGGGCAGATGTGCCTCGCTTGCCACGATCCCAACCGGGTGATGCAGGGGCAAATCAATCCGCTGGCCGGTTTCATCAACAGCGTGCATCAGACGGCTACCAATCAGGTTTCACCCGATGCCCATGTCGGCTCTTATCCGACCGTGGGAGTGAACGCCTGCACCTCGTGTCACCAGTCACATAATTCCGTTGCGCCCGCCCGGTTATTGCGTCCGGCCACGCCTGCGGCTACGTCCTACGATCCGGTCACGCAGAACTGCATGACTTGCCACGCGGGCGGAACGAATGTATCGCCGGCGGCTCCCAATATCATGAGCGAAGTCGCGAAAGTCAGTCATCCACTGCCGGTGGGAGTGAATTTCCACGACGCCGCCGAGGCTCCACTGCTCAATCACAATCGCCACGCCACCTGCGTCGATTGCCACAGCGCGCACGCGTCCAATGCCGAGGTGACTTTCTCTGCCCCGCCCGCGATTCGGCCGCCGCAGCAGGGCGCCACCGGAATCAGCGCCCTCGATGGCATGACCCCGGTGAGTCCGGCGGCGAATCAATATGAAACTTGTCTGCGGTGTCATGGCACCAGCATGGGCAAACAGCGGCTCCCGATCTTCGGCTACCCGCCGATTCGCGTGGTGGCTGCACCGGACCCGCTGAACGTGATGCAGGAATTCGCGCAGACAGCAACCTCAAGCCATCCCGTGACCCATGTCGGCACGAGTCCGCTGCCCCAGCCCAGTCTGCTTGTAAATATGCTGGATCAGGCTGGGATGGCTTCCCCGCGACTGGTCGGCAGCCAACTGTTCTGCACCGACTGCCACAACAGCGACGACAATCGCGAATTTGGCGGCACCGGACCCAACGGTCCGCATGGATCGAAGTGGACTCACCTGCTGGAGCGACGCTACGAATTCAGCCAGGCGCCTGGGCCGGGTCAGCTGGTCACTAATCTTTATCCCAATCCTGATACGAGTGTGGACGGGCCGTACGCGCTGTGCGGAAAGTGTCATAGCCTGACCCAGATCCTCGCCAACACCAGCTTCGCTCAGCACAGCCTGCACATTTCGCAATATGGATTCAGCTGCAGCGTATGCCACACCGCGCACGGCATGGGCGCCAATTCCCCGACCTTGACCGGCGAGCGGCTGGTCAACTTTGACGGCAATGTGGTCGGGCAGAACGGCGCCACTCCGGTCGCTTACAGCCACGCCACCAACACGTGCACGCTGGCGTGCCACAACACGGCGCACAATGCAAATGGATCGGTGATCGGGTCAGGGCAGCACACTGGCAAGGGCCGGATCAAGTAATGCTGCGCAATATGAGGGGGCGCCGCGCAAGATCCCGCCGACCGTGTTTGCGCCGGATGGCCAGCCGTGGAATAGCCGGGTCCACTCCTAGAGCAGTTGCGAATCCGACACAAACACGCGCCCCGCCACAGCTTCTCGAATCGCTCGCGGAAGATCTGCTTTAAGCAGCCTTTTTGTCACAAATCCAGTTCCGCCCGCCTCCAGGGCCGCAGCCATGAATTGCACGTCGGCCGTCATAAAATCCATATCCACGCTGAAGAACACAATGGCTGACTGGCACCCGGCGCTGCGCACCCGCTTGGCTACCTCGAGACCGTTGAACCCGGGCATGGCGATGTCCAACACAACCACATCGGGAGTCGTGGTGGTGAGAATGGCGAGCGCCGAATGGCCCTCAGTGACCGCGCCAACGATTTCAAAGTTGGGTCTGAGAACTTCCAGGCACAGTGCGAGAATTTCAGGTGTGTCATCAACCAGCAAAACGCGGGGAAGTTTCAAAAGAGCTCCTCATTGATGACGAGATTATTTGCTGTAAGAATGCAAAACTGGAAAGCTCACTCGAATCGATTTTCATAATGTAGACGATGTTAACGAAATTACGCAATTGACGGTGGTCACCGCTGGCTGTTACTGCCAGAGTTTCCTTTTTTAGAATTTGTTGTACATAAACTGCGCCGTGCTGGCAGCGTGGGTCAGCGTGACAATGACCGGGAAAATCAAGGCGACACCGTAAAGTGGGGAGACCCAGTACCAGCGTGCTGCGAGCGCAACGAATCCCGGGAGCGCATGTCTTTCTCCGCACCGCTTTGCGCCTTTTCGTGCTTCGGCAGTCGTCGCGACGCTCCAAACTACGTGATGCTGACTTCCGTATATGTGCCGTAGACCTGCCGCAGGGCCTCGCAGATCTCGCCCACGGTAACGTAGGCCCGGACCGCGTCCACGATGTAAGGCATGGTGTTGGCGGAGGAGACATTGCCGTTGGTTCCGGCTTTCGGTTCCTGGGCCGCGGCTTTCTTCAGCGCCTCGAGAGTCCGGTTAACGTCGTCGGTGGATCGGCGGGCTCGCAGAGATTTCAGCTTCGCGGTTTGCTGACGCGCCACGCTTTCGTCGATGTAGAGAATATGCGGCGACTCTTCTTCGATCACGAATTCATTCACGCCGACGATGACTTTCTCGCGGGCCTCGGCCGCACGCTGGTACTGGTACGAAGCTTCGGCAATCTCTTTTTGCGGGTAGCCGCGTTCGATCGCCTTCACCATGCCGCCCATGGCATCGAGCTTGCCGAAATAATCGAAAGCGCCGTTTTCCATTTGAAGCGTTAAGGTTTCTAAGAAATAGGACCCGCCCAGCGGATCGACCGTCTGTGCCACTCCCGACTCGTAAGCGATGATCTGCTGCGTGCGCAGCGCGATGCGCGCCGCTTCCTCGGTGGGCAGCGCCAGAGCCTCGTCGTAGGAATCCGTGTGCAGCGATTGCGTACCACCCAGAACCGCCGCCAGCGCCTGCACGGCCACGCGGGCGATGTTATTCATCGGCTGCTGCGCTGGCAAAGAGACTCCCGCGGTCTGGGTGTGGAAGCGCATCAGCCAGGTGCGGGCATTCTTCGCGCCGAAACGGTCTTTCATCACGCGATACCAGATTTTGCGCGCGGCCCGGTATTTCGCGATCTCCTCGAAGAAATCGTTGTGGGCGTTGAAGAAGAAGCTCAGGCGCGGGCCGAACTCATCCGCGTCAAGCCCGCGCCGCCGCGCCCACTCCACATATTCGACGCCGTCGTACAGAGTGAACGCCAGTTCCTGCAAGGCAGTCGATCCCGCCTCGCGAATGTGATATCCGCTGATCGAAATCGTGTTGAAGCGCGGCGTGAACTTCGATCCGAACTCAAACGTGTCGATCACCAGGCGCATCGACGGCGCCGGAGGATAGATGTATTCCTTCTGCGCGATGTATTCCTTGAGAATGTCGTTCTGAATCGTGCCCGAGATTTTCTTCCAGTCCGCACCCTGCTTTTCGGCGACCACCAGATACATGGCCCACAGCACCGAAGCGGGTGAATTGATGGTCATCGACACCGTGGTCTTTTCAAGGTCGATGCCGCCGAAAAGAATTTCCATGTCTTCGAGCGAATCGATGGCCACGCCGCACTTACCGACTTCGCCTTCGCTCGCGGGATGATCAGAATCGTAGCCCATGAGCGTAGGGAGATCGAAGGCGACCGAGAGCCCGCTGCCCCCGTGTTCGAGCAAATATTTGTAGCGCTGGTTGGTTTCCTCCGGCGAAGCGAAGCCGGAGAATTGCCGCATGGTGAAAAGTTTCCCGCGGTATCCCGTGGCGTGAATGCCACGCGTGTAGGGCGCCTGGCCAGGATAGCCAAGATAATTTTCTTCGCTCCAATCGGCGGGCAGGTCGGCCTGCGTATACAGCCTGCGAATGGGCACGCCGGAAATCGTGGTGAAGCGGGCGTGGCCGTGCTCGTCAAGATTCACGCCGCTTGGCGCGCCAATCGGCCGCTCGGGAGCTTTTTCGAGCGTGGGCGCGAGCGCCTTCTCGGCCCATTTCTTCTCGGCGTCGGAAGGATGGCGGTTTTCAAACACGTCCGCGACTGGACTCTCGGCAACCTGCGGTTTCAGCGGCTTCTTTTCCATTCGAACCCCGGTGTTCTGGTATCGATGATAGGGAAGTGGAGGCGCGGGAGCAAGGCGAGGGCGCGGTGTCAGAACGACCGGTCGGTTTGCAGGAGGAGTGCGCACTCAGTCAGAACGTCCTTTGTGAACTGGTGCGTTACTCGTCTGAACTGGTTCGCTATTTATCAGCTAGCCGGACCCCAATCTTCTGCATCAGTTCCGGAGACCACAGCGCCAGCTTCTCATCTTGTCGTTCATTTAATTCCTTCGCCGCCCGGTCATAGCGCGCCAGCAATTCGCGCGGATCAAGCATGCAGTCGATGAGTACCTTACGCCCAAATCGCTTCTCGACGATGACCGACATTTTTGTAACCCACGGTGTACCACGCGCCCTGGGCATCGCCGTAAAAAGTGGAGGCCTTCTCGTTCGCGTCCTGCGCGGATGACCTCCCGCTGATGATGTCCAGAAAAAACTGCTGCAAGGCGCCCAGATCGGAGTTGAAGTTGGCCAGATCATGGTCCCAGCGCGCGTGCTCTTCGGGAGAACTCGCGGCATGCGGATCGACATCTGGCCCACCGGCGGCCGCGAGCATCGCGAAGCCTTCACCGAATGCGCCCATCCAATCGACGGCCGGCTTTAAATTCGGCGGCAAATTGTTTTGCCTGGTCCTGGCCAGTGGGGCGACGCTTGAATAGCCGATGTGGTGCAGTTCGTGGGCCACCGTGTTCTCAAACTTGGCGGCAGATTGCTCCGGATCGAGGTAAAGAAAAATTGCCGGGTCGGTTGCCGTGTCGAAAACAAAGCTGTTGGTTTTAGGCTTGATCTCAGGAAAAACCTTGGCTCGGATGACTGCCTGCTCGGGTAGATAGGCCAGCGCGCGTTGTGCCGAGGCGGCCAGATCGGCTCTCTTCCATGCGTCCAGCGTCTTGCGCAGGGCAGAAGCTTTCGCGGCCAACTCCGGCGAGAGCACGAATTTCTTGAAATCGTCGTCGGTGAAGTCGCGGTGCATGGCGGCTTCACGCTTCCGCAGCCGGATGTAAGGCTCGGTAGAAAAAAGACGCTGCCAGTCTGAATCGGTAATTGCGCTTGCCGCGGCATGCATGTCGAGGATTGCGAGGACAGCGTCGGCCTCGTCGGTGTTGAACCTGAGTTCGATGCGATCGGAAGGGGCGTCTACTCGGGTCGTTTGAGGGTGAATCACGGGGGTGATCAGTGCCAGGAAAAGGAGAACACTGCCGAACGCACGTGAAAACATGGAGCCTCCAACTGGATTGGACGCGGCTCATCAGAGTAACGTAAGCAGCCTTCTTTGAGGCTCGTTGGAATCCGTTATGCGTCTCGCTGCCGCGAGAGTTCCCAGGCCTTGGCGTATTTCCACGAAACATAAACTGCGTGATAGAGGTGCAGCAGCAGGCCTTCGCGGCCATCAAGGAAGCCCAGGCGAAGAAAGTAGTTATAAATAAATGTGAACAGTGGCCGCACGACGATGTTGATCACGCTGAACCGGACTCGACCCTCGGCCACGACCATCTCCGCGCCCAGCGACGAGTACCGGTTCATGTGCTCGATGTAGTCGGAGAGCGTGGGGTAGGAGTGGTGAATGAGCGCGCCGCTTCGCAGTTGGCCAGTTTTGCCGTCGAGGTAAACGTCCTCATGCACTGTGCGATCTTCGAAACGGCCTGAACCCCCGCGAAACAGCCTAAGTTTCGGATCGGGCCAATAGCCTCCGTGCTTGATCCAACGGCCTAGAAACATGTTCCTGCGCTGCACCCAATAACCACGAGCTTCAGCGTGGGGGATTGAGTAACCCATGGCAGTCAAGAGTTCCTGCTTCGGATGCGGTGGCCGCTCTGAGGTGGCGTAGACGATCAGCGACGCTAGATCGCGCTCGACTTCCTCATCGGCGTCGAGGCTCAGAACCCACTCCCCTTCAGCCTTGTCGATGGCTGAATTCTTTTGCGCGGCGAAGCCCTTCCATCCCTCAACGAACACTTTCGCGCCGAATGATTTCGCGATCTCTATCGTGCGATCGGTCGAGCCCGAGTCGACGACGATGATCTCCCCCTTGCCGTCCGCTAAAAGTGGCTGCACGCTGGCGAGCGAGCGGCCGATGTTTGCCTCTTCGTTAAACGTAATAATTACGACGGAAAGGTTCATAGGCGGAATGCGGAGATTCCGTGTTCGCTAATGCGAAGGCGTAGTTTATCAGGCGCGCGCGCAGCGGTCCGGACAGCTTTCCGACCAACAGCAGGTCGCTTGACTCCGCGTTGCGATGGCTAAGCGCAATCGCCATCGCAATGCTACGAACGAGATGACAGAGTAGTTGAAGACTTACATATGGCCTCCCGGCGCAGGCTGCGTTGCGGCGGGTGTGGATGACGGCGCCCCGGCCGGAGCCACATCCGTGCGCGGCGCGACGTAGGGGACGGTGGGCAGGTGCGTGACCTGGCCGCGCGTGGCGTCGGCGACGTTGATGTTGGCGTGATCGAGCAGCAATCCGGTGGCGCGGTCGAGTTCGATGCGTGACTTCTCGTAGGCCGCCTTGGCCGAAACCAGATTCGATTCGCCGGTGGTGAGCGTGGCCGCATCCTGCAGGATGGCGGTCTGGGTGGTGAGTCCGACTTTCAGTTTTTCGAGGTCGGCGTTGAGCGTTTGACGCGCCAAGTCGACGGCGGATTGCGCCGCCTGCACTGCGACCCGGTTCTGCTTCACGTCAAATTGCGCGTTGCGCACTTCGATCCGCACCTGATTTTCCAGCTGCAGTTCGCGTACCTGTGCCTGGCGGTATTCGAGTTCGGCGCGCACCTGGTTCGATTGCGCCTCGCGGTTACGCAGGGGGATGCTGAGCGTCACTCCGACACCTTTGTCAGGCGCGGTCGAATTCACCAGTTGCTGCAGGGTTCCTCCGTAACTTACCGGACCGCCGTTGCGAAACGGCGGTGGCGCGTTGGCGGAACTGAAACAGACGTTCCCGCCAAAGGAGCAATTGGGGTTCACATTACCGCCGACGCCGGAGCCGCCATAATAGGCAAACGCGTCGAGAGTGGGCAGCATGGCGTTGCGCACGGCCTTGGTGTTGAGGTCTCGGGACTGCAAGTCAATCCTCGACTCCACGAGTTCGGCGCGATGGCGCATCGCGTCGTTGATCATGTCCTGGATAGGAATGACCGGTTCTTCCTGCGGAATCAGCATGCCCGAAGTGGGGATGACGTCGGCTTCGGCCAGCACGGGATCTTCAATGCTGCGGCTGAGCGCGTTCTTCATTAGTAATTGCTGCAGCTGCAGGTTGTTCTGGGCGACGATCAGATTCTGTTGATCGGTGGCCACGGTGCTCTCTGAACTCACCACCTGAATGGGCGGTGCGGTGCCGACCTGCGCCTGGCGCTTGGAATCTTCCAGTGCTTTCTGCGCATAGGTCAGAGATTCCTGCTGCACGCGAACATTTTCGTAAGCGTAGACCAGATCCCAGTACATGTTTTCGATCTGGTCGACGGTGGTAATGATTTGCAGGCGGAAAGCCACGTCGGAAATCTCGCGGTTGTTCCTGGCGATGCGGATGAAGCGCGTGTTGGGCAGAGAGCCGAAGCCCTGCAGAAGATTCTGCGTTATTTTCGCCTGGAAGTTTGAACCCAGCTGCGGTGTCAGCAGGACGGTGGTGCTGTTGGTGGTGAGGTGGGTGTTGTTGAAGCCCATCGTTAGCGCCGTCCCCCACTCGAAGCCCTGCGTGTAGGTAAAGTTCGCGGTATAGGTGTTCTGAGCCACGACCGGCACGGGGCTAAACGGGCTAGTGGATTCCGTTTCGTTCTTGTCCAGTTGAAGCGTGCTGGTGAGCAGGGGATCGAAGCTGGTAATGGGTGAACCGATGCCGAGTGTGGAACTAACCAGGCCGTTGGTGCCGGTGCCCGCGCCGCCCGCCGCAACCGTCGTGCCGCCGGTGCCGGAGCCGACCGTGCCGCCCAGTCCGCCGACGCCGCCGCCGGGCGTGTTCTGGACGATGCCGGTGTTGACGCCGAGAATGCTGGCCCCAGATTTCGCGCGTAACAAGTCGGCTTCGGCGATGTTCAGGTTATAGCGCGCGATGTCGATATCGAGATTGTTCTCGAGCGCCAACGCCACGGCATCGTCGATGGAGAGGTAAATTTTTCCATCCTTCATCAGTGCGTCGACGCGCGCTGAGTTGCCCATGATCGGCGAGGCGACTTCCTCCGGCATGTAGGGCTGCAGCACGCGAGGAAACGCCGAGCGCGGAACCGAATAATCCTTGAGATGGACCGGCTGCGGCGGCGCAGGCTGAGCCGCTGAGGGCGCCGCCGGCGGTTCCTGGCCTCGGAGCGCGGTCGGAATGGCCGTCAACAGCACGATGGAAGCGAGCGTGATTGGCAGCAGCCGGAACTCGAAATTCAAACGCGGGAAACGCATGAGTATTCTCCTTGCAAATAATAGCGGCGCGCCTGCACGACTGAGTTTTGATAATGCCAACGTTGGATGCAAGACGCAAAGAACAGGTCTCTTCATCTTAGCGGGAGAAGTTTCATGGAAAGAGCCGAGGATTGTAAAGAATTGTGAGCGAAAAAAATAGCGCCGCTGCCCTTCAGAGCAGCGGCGCCGGAGGGTTTGTAGCGGCCTATTGCTGGGCCGGCGGCGTTGAGGAAGGCACGTCTTTGCGAGGCGCAACGTAGGGAATGTTGGGCAGGCGGTTGACCTGGCCCTTGGCGGCGTCGTCAATGCTGATGCCCGAATGATCGAGTGTAACGCCCACCGCACGGTCCAACTCAATGCGCGACTTCTCGTAGGCGGCCATCGCCGACATCAATGTCGACTCGGCCGTCGCCAGCGCACTCTGCGTCTGCAGAACCAACGTGGTGGTCGAGGTGCCGAACTGATATTTCTTCTGTTCGGCGTCGAGCGACTGTTTCGCGAAGTCCACCGCGGCCTTGGCGGAGTCGACGCTGGCCCGGTTCTGTTCGACCCCGAACTGGGCGTTGCGGACTTCGATGCTGATGCGGTTCTCGGTTTGCTGCAGCGCCATCTGGGCCTGCTGATATTCCAGTTCCGAACGAATCTGCACAGCCTGAGCGGCACGGTTGCGAAGTGGGATATTGAGTTGCACGCCCACGCCTTTGTCGGACCCGGTCGAGTTGACGAGTTGATTCAGGGTGCTGCCATAGCCGGTCGTAGGAGTGATGGGAATGATGGTCTGGCCTCCGGCGGCGGCATTCGGTCCCGAGCAAAAACCCTCGGCTTGCTCTGCCAGTGGTTCGTTCGAGCAAAGATTCGACGGGTTTTGCGCTCCGCCCAATCCCGACCCGCCATAGTAGGCAAACAGGTCGAGGGTTGGCAGCAAGGAATTGCGCACGGCTTTATTGCTGATCTGAGTCGTGTTCAGCTGGATGCGAGACTCCACCAAGTCGGCGCGATGGCGCAGTGCATCGCCGATCAGATCCTGTATAGGTTGCACCGGTTCATTCTCCGGAAGCTCCATGGTGGAAGTTGGAATGACCTCCGCTCCTGCCAGAGTCTGATCGCGCAGGGTGCGGCTGAGCGCGTTCTTCATCAGCAGTTGCTCTAACTGCAGATTCGTGACAGCAATCGTCAAGGCTTGCTGATCTTGGGCAACGGTACTCTGGGCCCGGACCACTTCGATGGGCGCGAGGCTGCCGATCTCTACCTGCTTCTTCGTATCGGAAAGAGTCTTCTCGGCAAAAGCCAGCGATTCCTTTTGCACGCGCACATTTTCATAGGCGTATACCAGGTCCCAGTACATCGATTGAATCTGGTTGACCGTCGTAATCACTTGCAGCCGGAAGGCCACGTCGGAAAGTTCACGATTGTTTTTGGCGATGAGCAGAAAACGATTATTTGCCGCGTAGCCGAACCCTTGCAGCAGATGTTGCGTCAACTGGAACTTAAAACTTGAGTTGAGCTGTGGGCTTAACGGGTTGAATGGCGCATCCCCAACCGCGACGCGCGTGTTGTTAAAGCCGACCGTCATATTGGTGCCCCAGGAAAAGCCCTGCGTATACAGAAAACTGCCCGTGGTGGTGTTCGACGGAGACGCGGGACTAAACGTGCTGGTGGGCAGGATGTGGAAACGGTCCTCTTGCAGCGTGCCGGTAAGGATCGGGTCGAAGCTGGTGATAGTGGATCCGATACCGAGCGTTGAGCCGACCAAGCCGCCCGCGCCTGCGCCCGCGCCGCCCGCACCCAGAGTAGTTCCACCCGTGCCGGAGCCGACCTGGCCGCCCAGTCCGCCGACGCCTCCGCCCGGAGTATTCTGCACGATGCCCGTATTCACGCCGAGAGTCTGAGCGCCGGCCCTGGCGCGCAGGATGTCGGTGTCCGCAATATTCAGGTTGTACCGCGCGATGGCGATATCCAGATTGTTTTCGAGCGCCAGCGCAATCGCGTCATTCAGCGACAGGTAGAGCTTGCCGTCGCGCATGAGCTGGTCAATGCGCGCGGTGTTCGAGAGATTTGGCGGGGCCAGGTGCCGCGACGTGTAGGGCCCGATCGGATTGGGAAAGTGCGACACCGGCTGGGCATAGTTCAAAACCGGCAAGGGCCGCGTTTCCGGTGTGTTCTGCGGCGTGGGGGCCGCGGGTGCTTCCTGGGCCCAACTTGCGAGGCTCAGCGCGGTAAACAGGCTGGCAGCGGCGGCGAGCCGGACGGTCGAAGTCAAACGTGCGAATGGCATCTACTCATCTCCGTTCGTTAGTACCACTTCGTTACCAATTCGTTCAGGAACCAATTTGATTAAGACGCTGCTGCGAATACTCCTGGTGGCACCACCACTGGCTTTCACCTGAGACACCGCGACCAAGATCAAGTCTGCCCAGGCATTAGTACGCAAAGAACCCGGCGAAGGTTCCTGGAAATCTGGGGAAAAACAGTCTTTCCCGATGCTGCGACGGTTACGTCCTGGTCCCGCACTGGCTTTTTCCAGGGACGTAGCGTCAGAGAGGCCCCACTCCTGGAGACCGGAATTCCGCGGAGACCGTCTAGTATATCTGAGCGGAACTGCCCCTGGCTTACGCCGCGCCCCCTCTGGAACTGGTAAATTGCTGGCAAAGCCCGAATTGCTTTGCCCGAATTGCTTTGGATGATGCGACGCAGGCACCGGACTCGAAAGATCGCAACAAAGATTGCAGCATAAAAGATCGCAGAATGCGCAACCTCAAAGTGACTGTCTCCTATGACGGGGCCGACTTTTCCGGCTGGCAGGTGCAGCCCGACGCACCTACCCTGCAGGGTACGCTCGCCTCTGCCATTGGACGGATTACCGGAGAAAAGGTATTGCCGCAGGGCTCGGGGCGCACCGACGCGGGAGTTCATGCGCTGGCCCAGGTCATGACATTTGTCACCCAGTCGTCGGTTCCCACCGGGAATTTCGTGAAGGCGATGAACGACATTTTGCCGGCGTCGGTGCGCGTCTTGGAAGTGGAAGAAGCGCCGCCGGATTTTCACGCGCGGCATTCGGCCCGCGCGAAAGCCTATCGCTATCGAATTTATCGGGAATCGATTTGTCCGCCGTTTCTGGCGCGCTATGTGTGGCACTATCCGTACCGCCTGGGAGTGCAGGAAATGCAGCGGGCGGCGGAACGAGTGGTCGGGGAACATGATTTCACTTCGTTCGCGGCGGTCGAACCCGAGCGCGGACGCGATGACGCTCCAGTTTCCAACGCATCGAATGTCCGAAAAATATTTTCGTCTTCGTGGGATCGGGCCGGGGACGAGTTGATATATACGGTGCGAGGTTCAGGATTTCTACACCATATGGTCAGAAATTTGGTGGGCACTTTCATTCTTGTGGGCAAGGGAACGTTGCAGGTCGATGACGTGACCCGCATCCTCGACGCGCGGAACCGCTCGTCGGCCGGTGCGACTGCGCCCGCGAGTGGACTGTATCTGGTGAACGTCGAGTACTAACCAAACTTCGTCGAGGGGATTCTATGAAAGAGCCTGCTGTTTTGACTACGCCGCAGATCATGCGGGTCATTCTCTACGTCCGGGATGTCAGCAAAGTCGCTGCTTTCTATCAGCGCTTCTTTAACCTGCGGCCACTTCCAGGAACCACCAAAGGTTGGGTTGAACTGGCCAGCCCGGCAGGCGGCTGCACAATTGCACTGCACCAGGCCGCCGTGTCGCAGAAAAGTGGAGCTGCCATGAAGGTGGTTTTTGGAGTCGCCGACGTGCGCGAATTCAAAAGAGCCAAAGAAAAAGAAGGGCTGAAGTGCGGCGTTGTTCATCAGGTTCGTGAAGGAGACGGCTTCGAGTTTTTCAACGCGAAGGACCCAGCGGGCAACTCGATCTCCGTTTCCAGTCGGGGAATCGCGAAAAGTTAATCTCAGAGAGCGCTACATCGAGGGTCAGCTTCCCCCATGTGGCTTCAATCGTCAACCCGGTCGCCGTGGCTTCGCGGATGCGAGACCACCAGAAACCGCACCGGTACCGACGACGGATTGCGAATCTGGTGCCGCTTTCCCGGCAGCACGCGAATCCCGGTGCCCGCGGCCAGCAGCGTGGTTTGACCTTCCACTTCCATGATCACTTCGCCCGACAGGATGTAGAAAAACTGCTGCGCTTTCTGATGGTGATGGCGAATCTCGGCCGCGCCCGGCGGCATGAACTCCTCAATCACGCTGAGTTGCTCGTCGTTCACCAGGTACCAGGCGTCGCAATCCACTCCCCAGCGATAATGTTCGGCGTTCTTCCGGCTCACCGGGCCCGGAAGATCGGGGCTCGCAGGAACCGGGCTACGTGGAGCAGTTGGAATTCTCTTCGCCATGCTTTTCGTCTCCCGCCCACCAGTGTAATCTGGTCGGCATGGGTGAGACGAAGAATTCCAATCCTGCTCATACCTATTCCGACACGGCAGCCGATCCCAAGCGCGAATTGTTGCGGCATGCCCTGGCCACGCTCGCTTATCGCGGCGGAAAAGCCGTGCGCCGCGCTCCCTCGGAATTGTCAGAGTTTCAAGCCGGCGAGGGAGTCCGCACGCCCGGACAGATCTTGGCGCACATAGGAGATTTGCTGGACTGGGCGTTGTCGATCGCTAAGGGCCAGCAGAAATGGCATGACTCCAAGGCTCTGCCGTGGGAGCAGGAAGTCGAGCGCTTTTTTGCCGCGCTGAAAAGACTCGATGACTTTCTCGCCTCCAGCGAACCGCTGCAAGCTCCACACGAAAAGTTGCTTCAAGGCCCGATCGCCGACGCGCTAACCCACGTCGGCCAGATCAACATCCTGCGGCGCTTGGCCCACACGCCGGTGAAAGGCGAGAGCTATTACGCGGCTGAAATCGAAACCGGGCGAATAGGCGCCGACCAGGCCGCACCGAAGCGCGAGTTCTGACCGTGCGCCTCTCGTCAACGCAGCTCGCGAACTACTGGGCGCGGTTGCGATAGAGCGACGCGTCCACCTGCTGAATCATCGCTTCCACATCGAGCGGGATCGCCAGAAACTGGGCGAGCTGCTGCGCAACATCGTCCGGTTTACTCAGCACGTGGTGATATGGCACGCGGATTGCTTTTACGTAGGGCTTCTCCTCGAGCCACGCGTAAACCTCGCGTAGATGTTTCTCAAACGCGGCCGAGATTGCGGCAGAATCGGCTCCCTCCTTGTAGTTTCCGCGGCGCCGCAACATCTGGTCCTGCGACGCCAGCACTTCGGGCAGCGGCCGCTGCATAAAGACGATTTTGTATTCGTGACCGGCAGGAAGCGAGAGCAGAAGCCGCGAGATTACTTTCACCACCTTGCCATCGCCTTCAGCGATGCAGCCCGGATCGCTCGGCAGTTGCTTGATGCGCTCCCACTCGAGATACCCGCGCGGGTTGTCGGTATCGGCCTGGCGTTCGCCGTCAGCGAGCGCGGGCATTCCTCCGGCCACCAGCATCTGCATCATGAGAGACGTGCCCGAGCGCGGCAAACCCGAAACGATCGTGATCATAATTATTTCTGCAGAACTGACAGAGTATCAGAGGCGCTGCGATGCACTGTTTCGACCACCGTGTTTCGGTTGCGGGTTGTTCATTTACTTACCGGTTTTCATTTACAATGAGCGCGTAAGGCCGAATCCGGCGGCATTTTAGACCGCTCGAACGAGGGGTACGTCCTTTGGCGACTAGCGAAGTGACCACTTCCGGCTCTCAGAATATTCAGCAGCTTCCCCACCATAAAGTCAAAGTCAAGAAGGCCGGGCAACGTGCCTGCAACGAAAAAAACGAAAAGGGAAAGTTCTGCGGCGGACATCTGAAGCTCTGGTTCTACGCGACCGACGCGGCCGAGCGCGAGTGCGGCGACGTCGAAAAAACCTGGGGACCGAAGGCTGAAGTGTACCGCTGCGAAAACTGCAAGACGCTGTATCTGCCGACGCCCGGCGAGAGCAAAATCAACGTGGCGGGGCAGGGAATGATTTCAGTTTTCGGCCTGACGCTTCCGCCGAAGGAAAAATAGCTGCGAGCCGCGACCTGGGAGTTTAGGAGCGGTCCAAGAAACTTCGCTGTTTATTTTTCCTCATGAAGCCCTTACTCGCCGCTCGGAGCTCAAAGCTCGAAGCTTGCATGCACACCCCCGACCTCATCTACGACTGGAACAAACAACACCCGCCGGGACTGAAGCCGCCTGGGCCGGTGCTGATTAACGACGAGACTCTCCGCGATGGGCTGCAGTCGCCGTCGGTGCGCGATCCTTCTATCGCCGAAAAAGTTGAAATCCTGCATCTGATGGAGGCGCTGGGAATTCATTCTCTCGCTCTCGGCCTGCCAGGAGCAGGGACGCGCGCCGTGGAGGCCGTAACTGCGCTGGCGCGCGAAATTGTCGCACACAAGATGAAGATTCGCGCCAACTGCGCCGCGCGGACTCACGAGAATGACATTCGTCCGATCGCTGAGATCGTCCAGAAAACCGGCCTGCCCATCGAAGCCGCGACGTTTATCGGATCGAGCCCGATTCGCAGATTCACGGAAGGCTGGACAAACGACTTTCTCGTGCAGACCACGGAGAAGGCCGTGAAGTATGCGCTCTCACTCGGCCTCGACGTCATGTACGTGACCGAAGATACCAGCCGTTGCGATCCCGAGACGGTGAAGCGACTGTATGCCACCGCAATCGCATGCGGCGCTCGCGCGATCTGCATCTGCGATACCGCCGGGCACGCCACGCCGCTGGGCACACTCGCGCTGGTGCGATTTGTGATGGAAGAAGTCGTCAAGCCATCCGGCGAGAAGATTCGAGTGGACTGGCATGGTCACAGCGACCGCGGCTTGGCGATTGCGAATTCGATGGCCGCCATCATCGCCGGCGCAAACTGCGTTCACGGATGCGCCATCGGTCTGGGCGAACGCGTCGGCAATACGCAGACCGACCTGATGCTGGTGAACTTGAAGTTGATGGGCATCGCGCCCTGGGATCGACAGGACTTGACACAGTTGAAGCAGTATTGCCAGGCCGTGTCGCGCGCCACGGGCGTGCCCATTCCAGCGAATTATCCCGTTGTCGGCGAAGATGCGTTTCGCACCGCGACTGGTGTGCACGCGGCCGCCATCATCAAGGCCTATCACAAAGACGACATCGTGCTGGCGAACACTGTGTATTCGGGCGTCCCCTCGCATGTGTTCGGACTCGATCAGGTTATCGACGTCGGTCCGATGAGCGGAAAGTCGAACGTACTCTGGTGGTTGGAACGGCGCGGCATCCCGCCGACGGACGACGTCGTGGACCGCATCTTTCAAAAAGCCAAAGCCAGCGACCACACGCTCAGCGAGGCAGAGATTCTGGAATGTGTGCCGTCAGCGGCACACAAAAAGTGACCTGCGCCTGCGATGGCAACTAGTATGAAACACGCGATTCTCGGTGCCGGCGGAGTTGGCGGTTTGATCGGCGCCTGCCTGGTAAAATCGGGCGCGTCGGTCACCATGGTGGTCAGGCCCGAGTCGCTTGCCAGTTATCCCACACAACTTCAACTCGAAAGTCCGTTTGGAAACTTCAGCGCGCCGGTGGCGCGGGCCGCAGAGGTTCCACCAGCCGATGTGCTCTGGATCGCCGTAAAGGCCACGCAACTGGAAGCGGCCCTGGCTTCCTTCACGAAGCCCGACTCCGTGAGTGCCATCGTTCCGCTACTCAACGGCATCGACCATCTCGCGCGGCTGAGGGCGAGATACGGCGTCGCGCGCGTCATTGCCGCGACCATCGCCGTCGAGACCGAACGTGTCGCACCCGGACACATCGTCCATCGTTCTCCGTTTGCCAATCTGAATATGTCTTCGGCCGGCCGAGTTCTGCTGGGCCCTACCCTCGACGATCTTCAGAGAATCGGTTTCACATGCCGGTTCATCGACCACGAGCCCACGCTGATGTGGAGCAAGCTGGTTTTTCTGGCGGCGTTCGCGCTTTCGACTACTGCATCCGGAAAAACTACGGGTGAAATCCTCGCCGATCCCACCTGGAGAGAACTCGGATTGTCCTGCATTCGCGAGGCCAGCGCCGTAGCCAATGCCGAAGGCGCGAAAATCGATGCCGATGCCGTGATTGCCGCAGTCATGAAAATGCCAGGCAACATGCGCAGTTCCATGCAAAAAGATGTAGAGCAGGGCAAGACCCCGGAGCTCGATGCGATCGCCGGCCCAATCCTGCGTGGCGCCGCCCGCCACGGGATTGACGTGCCCGCAACGAAGAAGCTAGTGGCCGCCGTCGAGCAGCGATCCGGTTATTCGCCGTCGCTTTTGTAAATTCCCGTAGCATTTCGAAATGATCTGGACGGATCGGCCCGTCGGCATCGCCAACAAAGCAAGACACAGCTCCGCTCGAGATGACAAAGCGCAGGAAAAGTGCCCAAAGGTGACGGCACTTCGACCCACCGTGTTACCACCCTCACGTAATGCCGCCGTTCCACATTAGCCAATCCTAATCCCTACCCACGCGTTGTAAACTGACGTAACACTTCCATGAGCCCGAATCCCCCGCGCCCGGATGTTCCGGAGCTTGCGTCTTCCGCGCGAGTGCAACAAGACGTACAGCAGGAGGTCGCGCGCCTGGCCGCTGCGCCCGAGGTGCGTTCGGCCTTCAACTGGTTTCGCCTGCAGGAGCCGCAGCTGGCACATTGGCAGATGGAGATGGCGCGGATTCCGGCCCCTCCGTTTGGCGAGTCAGCACGCGCGGCGTGGCTGGCAGAGCGCTTTCGCGAAGTCGGGCTGGACGATGTGCGCATCGACGACGTGGGCAACGTTTTCGGCACGCATCCTGGATTCGGTAGGCGCTATCTGGCGCTGAGTGCACACATTGATACCGTATTTCCCGCGAACACGCCGCTGAATATTCGCCAGCAGGGAAGCCGCATCTACGGGCCGGGAGTTTCCGATAATGGCGCTGGAGTCGCGGCGCTGCTCGGCATTGCGGCCCTGCTACGGGCGGTACGCATCCGGCACGCGCTGCCGTTTGTGTTTATCGGCAACGTCGGGGAAGAGGGCGAAGGCGACCTGCGCGGCATGCGCCACATTTTTTCCACGCCGCGCTGGAAAGACGCGATTGCCTACAGCCTGGTGCTCGATGGCGCGGGCGCCGACACGATCGTCGCAGAAGCCCTGGGCAGCCGACGTTTTGAAGTAATCGTGCGCGGGCCGGGCGGGCATTCGTGGAGCGATTTCGGCGCTCCCAACCCGATTGTGATTCTGGCCAAGGCGATCGAAACCTTCTCCGCAACGCCAGTTCCAACCACGCCGAAGTCGACGTTCAACATCGGAGTAATTCGCGGCGGGACTTCGGTCAATTCCATTCCCGAGTCGGCCAGCATGAAAGTGGATATTCGCTCGACCTCGATGACCGAGATGGAGCGCATGGAGCAGTCGCTGCGTGCCGCGCTGAATCGCGCCGTGGAAGATGAAACTATGGCTGCCGAAATGCGGTCTTCGGCACAGAAGCGGCCGGCCGGCGTAAGTTGCGAAGTCGTGGTGATCGGCAACCGTCCCGCGGGCGAGTTGCCGGCGGGAGCGCGAATTCTGCAGGTAGTGCGTGCGGTCGATTCGCAACTGGCCAACGCAGCGCAGGTGCAGCGCGCTTCGACCGACGCGAACATTCCGCTGTCAATGGGGCGAGAAGCGATCGCTATCGGCGGCGGCGGATCGGGCGGCGGGGCGCACACTTTGCAGGAGTGGTTCGATTCCAATGGCCGCGAGTTGGGCATGAAACGGATTTTGCTTACGATGCTGGCACTGGCGGGGGTGGCGGAATGAAAACGAGTCTGAGGATAGTCTGCACCTTACTGACGCGAGAACGAGGCGGCGGGAACTTGTGGATTCTGCCGTGTGCGCTCGCGGTGCTGTCCCTGCCCGGCATAGCGCAGACTTTTTCGAACGAACCCGCGCAAGATGCCAAGCCGCGCGCTGACATTATTTTCGAGCACGCCAATGTTTATACTGGCGTGCCCGACAATACGCCTTTCAGCTCCATTCTGCGCGAGGAAGCGATCGCTGTGCGCGGCGACCGAATCCAGGCCGTGGGCAAGACTTTTGAGATTCAGAAACTGAAGGGCCCGCAGACCGAGATCATCGACCTGGGCGGACATTTTGTGATGCCCGGATTCAACGACGCGCACCTGCATCTCGATGACGCGGGAATGACCAAGTTGAGCGTCGATGTGACCGGCGTAAAGTCGCTCGACGAACTGCGCGCGCGCGTCGCGAAAAAAGTCGAGGAATCCCAGGGCGCCGATTGGATCATAGGATCGGGCTGGGACGAGACTTTGTGGCCAGTGAAGGTAACGCCCACACGCTTTGACCTCGACGAAGTGTCGGCCGGCCATCCTGTTTTTCTGGTGCGCATCGACGGGCACATTGCGGTCGCCAATACGCGAGCCCTGCAGTTGGGCAGCGTCACCCTGGCCAGCCGTGATCCTCAAGGCGGCCATATCGATCGCAACGTAAATGGCGAGCCCACCGGCATTTTGCGCGAGACTGCGCAAGGGGCGATCCTGGAAGTAGTTCCCAAGCCGACGCACCAGCGGCGCCGGCAGGCGCTGGAACTGGCTCTCGCCGACCTCGCTGAACACGGAGTCACTTCGGCGCAGGACTATTCGCCGAACTGGGAGAATTTTGAGATCTACGAGGAACTCGAAAAAGAAGGCAAGCTGACGGCTCGCATTTCGGAATGGCTGCCCTTTGACGACCCGCTGGAAGAGTTGAGCCGCAAGCGCAACGCGCATCCGCAATCCGATCTGATGTTGCATACCGGCATGCTCAAAGGATTCATGGACGGCTCGCTCGGTTCGCACACGGCGGCGATGCTCGAGCCCTACGCGGACGATCCTAAGAACTCCGGCCTGCCCCGCTACGATGCGCAGAAGCTCAATGACATGACCAAGGAGCGCGTGCTGGCGGGCTACCAGATTGGTTTTCATGCCATCGGCGACAAAGGCATTCAGATGGCGCTCGATGCTTTTGCCCTGGCCGAGAAGGCCGCGCGCGAAGACCACGTGAAGGCGCCCGACGGCGGCGACGAATTCCGCCTGCGCATTGAACACGCGCAAGTGACCACGCCGGCGCAGATCGCGCAATTCAAAGCTCTGAAAGTGACTGCCTCCATGCAGCCCAGCCACTTGCTCAACGACATTCGCTGGGCTCAGGACCGGCTGGGGCCGAAGCGGGCGGCGACTTCTTACGCGTGGCTCGCCTTTGTGAACAAGGGCGTGCCTCTGGCCTTCGGAACGGATTATCCGGTCGAACCGGTCACACCGTTCCGCGGGCTGTACGCGGCCGTCACGCGCAAAAGTGAGGACGGAAAGCTGGAATATTTCCCCGAGCAGCGCCTCACCATGGACCAGGCGATTGCCGCGTATACTGCCGGCTCGGCCTTTGCTGAATTCGAAGAAAAAGAAAAGGGCAAGCTGGTGCCGGGCATGCTCGCAGACTTTATCGTCCTCGACCGCGATCCGACCGCCGCTTCGCCTGAGAAGTTGCTGGCCACCAAAGTATTGCGTACCGTGGTGGGAGGGAAAACCGTCTACGAGGCCAAGTAGCGCGGCCGCTCCTTCCGGAGCTCTTCAATTCCTCGCTAAACGATTCGCTGCCAGCACTTTATTCCCATAAACAATCAAACGCTTCTGCGGGTTCGTGCGTCTAACCCAAGAAGCACCACGATGAATTTGTGGGTCTCGATGCGTTCTGCCGTACTGCGTAAACGGGTATACTGGAAGGGGTTTGTGAATTTCGGAGGGAAGTAGACTTATGGATTCGGGCGCAATGTGGCAGCGCATCAAGGCTCACCGCTGGGCCTACACGCTGAGTATGCTGGCAACCTTGTCGGTCGGCATTCTGATTGGGACGGTCATTTCCTACGGAGTCAAGGGCAAAGAGGGCCAACAGAAGAGCGACGCGACGCCGCTCAGCATGCCTTCGCCGCAGCAAATGTCGAACACGTTTTCGCAGATTGCGAAGCAGCTGGAGCCGAGCGTGGTCAACATCAACACGGAATCGACCATCAAGAACGTACACCGGCGCCGGGGCGGCCAGGATGATGAAGGTCAAGACGGCGAAGACGGCGGTATGGACGACTTCTTTAAGCACTTCTTTGGTGCTCCCGGCGGGCCGGGCGCACCCGGTGGCCAGGGCGATAACTCGATTCGCGAGAAGTCGCTCGGTTCTGGCGTAATCGTCGACCCCAAGGGATACATCGTTACCAACCGCCACGTGGTCGAGAAGGCGGACCGCATTCGCGTGCGCTTCGAAGATGATCCGCCGGGCGTGCAGCACGAAGCCAAAGTAATTGGCACCGACGACGAAACCGACCTCGCCGTGATAAAGGTTGAGCTCGACCGCTCTCTGCCGGCCGCCAAGATGGGCAATTCCGACAGCATGCAGGTGGGCGACTGGGTTCTGGCCGTCGGCAGCCCGTTCGGGTTATCGGAAACGGTGACCGCCGGAATCGTTTCGGCGAAGGGGCGTGACATCGTCCCCCTGCGCCAGTTCCAGACTTTCATTCAGACCGACGCGGCCATCAACCCGGGCAATTCTGGCGGGCCGCTGGTCAACATGAACGGCGAAGTGATTGGCATCAACACCGCGATTCTCAGCGAGACTAACGCCTACGCGGGCGTGGGATTCGCGCTGCCCTCGAAAACCGTCGTCGATGTTTATAACCAGCTGACCGGGCCGGAACACCGCGTGACGCGCGGCTCCATCGGCATCACCTTTGACGCCGTGGAAAATCCGGCGATCATGCGCGTCTATGGCGCGGGATCGGGAGTTACAGTTTCGAGCGTCGTGGCGGGAAGCCCCGCCGACCAGGCTGGACTGAAGGTAGGCGACACCATCACGCTCATCGACGGCAAGAAGGTGGCGAAGGGCGCTGAACTGGTGGCCGACATTGCTTCCCGCAAGCCGGGATCGAAAGCGAATCTGGGCTTCCTGCGCAATGGCAAGCAACAGGATACAACGGTGATCATTGCCGATCGCGCAAAACTGTTTGCCGGGCGGCTCGGCGACACTCAGGACAGCGGAGACGAGAGCGCTCCCAAGCAGAGCAAATTCGGCGTGACGGTCCGCAAGGTGACGCCGGAAATGGCCGACCGTCTCGACTTGCCGCAGGGAAAAGGCGTCATCGTGCAGGACGTCAAGCCCAGTTCGTTCGCCGACGACGTGAACCTTGGGCGCGGCGACATTATTCTCGAAGTGAACAAACAGCCAGTCAACAGCGAAGAAGAATTCGCCAAGGTCGAGTCGAGCCTGAAGAGCGGTCAGGATGTTGTGTTCCTGGTTCGGCAGCGGGGATCGACGCGGCAGGACGGCACCATCTTCCTGGCCGGTACACTTCAGTAACTGAAAAAAGCCCAACGGGAACTGGTACTGTACGCCTCTATCGAGGATGATGACAATGCCAGCGCTCGTTGGGCCTTTTATTGGTAGCCGTTCGAATCCAGTAGTTCTAGAACCCGCAGGGCCGGTGCAGGGCGAAGGTTTTTCTCGTTGAGAATTTGGGCTGAAATTCGGAGTGCCCGTTTTGTCGCCACCTGCGTCGCCGTGTGCCTGCTGGCGACGTCGGCGAGCGTGTCCGCGGCCGCAGCCCGCCAGACTACAGCTGGCCAGACAACAACTGGCGATGCCGCGACCAAGTCGTCCACGACAAGCGCCACAGCTCCCGCGCACCCCAAGGCCACCGCGAAATCTTCCGCCGCACCGACGGGTGCGAAACAATCCACCGGGGCAAGAAGTACGAGCTCGAAAACCCCAAGTCCCACGAAGCCTACTGCCAAAACTCACACTGCGTCGTCGGGCAAGCGCTCCTCGCGAAAAAAATCAGCTCGCGCCCGCGGCCAGCAAAAAATAGACTCCGAGCGAGCCCGGTCCATTCAGGAAGCCCTGATCCGCGAGCACTACCTCAGCGGCGAAGCCACTGGCGCCTGGAACCAGGCCAGCGAAGAAGCCATGCGCCGCTACCAGGCCGATCACGGCTGGCAAAGCAAAACCGTCCCCGACTCGCGAGCACTGATCAAACTGGGTCTGGGCCCGAGCAAAGACCATCTGCTGAATCCGGAGAGCGCCATGACCACGGTCCCGGATGCGCCCGCCGCGAGCGCCAGACCAACGCACGGTACGACCTCCCCAACGGACCCCGCCCCGTCCAAGACTCCGAACCAGGCTGATCCATCTTCCAGTCCGCAGTAGAAAAACAGCATTCATTTCAGCCACCGCGGACTACGTGCCTGACAGCAGCGAATGCCGGCTGCCGGAGCACTCGAAGATTTGCATTTGGCTGAGAGCTGAAACCCGAGAGCTAGTTCTTCTTGTAGCTTGTCATCACTGGTCGCGGGAAATACGGCAGCGGTTGGTTCGAGATAATCGCGCGCGGATTGCCTTGCACCAGCGCCTCAGCCACGTCCTCTCCGCAGATTTCAGCCGCGGCCTCGCGTGAAGTAGAAAGAATCGGCATGCGCTTCTCCAGATCATGCGCGTCGGTGGCGAGCACATGCACGGCCTGGCGCTCAAGCAGCCAAACCGCGGCGCGGCGCGTGCGTTCTCCCCAGAATCCGGTCAGAGCCGAGCCCGTCATCTGCACCACGCAGCCCTGTTCCGCCCACTCCACAACGCGCTGCAGATTCTCGCGCAAAATCGGGTTGCGCTCAGGATGCGTGATGATCGCCGTGATCCCGCAGTCCCCCAGCTTGAAAAAAGAATCCGTCGTGTTCTCTGGAATGCTGTAGTTGCTGAACTCGACCAGTTGGTAGCGAGTGCCTTCGATCACGTAGCGCGTGGGGTTAGCCAGGGAGTCCCGCAGATTGTCAACCGACAGATGAAAATCGCAACCCAGCAGCAGCTTCGGTGAATCGCCCGTCAGCCCTTGCAGATGATCGAGCAGCCCCTTCAGATAATCGCGATCATAGTGATAGCGATCATTGGCGTGCGGCGTGGCCACCATGTGGGTGATGCCGTCGGCCGCCGCCACGCGGCACATGGCCAGCGCCATGTCCCACGATTTCGGGCCATCATCTACTTCCGGCAGAATGTGAGAATGAATGTCGACCACAAATGTAGAAACACAAGCACGCCGCTGACTTGATTTAATCAGATTCGCCCGCAAAGTCCAAGCGCCAGCGCAGAGACGAATGTATTAGCATAGTCTCTGAGGCTCCGAAGGATGTCTCCAACTCCGCTCGCCCTCGCCACGTTGTTCGGCGTGATCCTGTGCTGGCTCGTGTTCGTCGGGATATTCTTGCTTCGCAGGCGGCCTCCGAAAGCATCCGAGACGAAGCGCGACAGGTCGCCACGCTGGGCATCGCTCTGCAGATGGTTGGCTATTTCCTGGTTTGTTTCCAGCCGCCGTGGCGGCCATTCCTGCCGCCGGTTACTGGAATTTCCGGAGTCGTCGCGATCTCCCTCTCTGTGCTGATTGTAACCATGTCAGTGGGATCAGTTTGTCTTGTTGCGGCTGCGGTGCGTACGCTCGGGAAGCAATGGGCAGTACCGGCGCGCCTTGTCGAAGGCCACAAGCTCATCACGGCCGGCCCTTACTCCTACGTTCGCAATCCGATTTACACGGGAATGCTCGGCATGCTGATCGCCACCGGATTGGCTATGGAACATTGGACCGCAACGGCCGCCGCGACTGTTATTTTCGCGAGCGGCCTGCTCATCCGCGTCGGCAGCGAAGAGAAATTGCTGCGCGCCGCGTTTGGACAGGAATTCGAGGACTATGCCAGGCGCGTGCCCGCCGTGCTGCCGGGAATTTATTGAACATACTTTCCATACCGTTCGCGAATGAATTCCGCGATCCCCGCATAGGCCTTGGTCAGGGTCTTTTCATCCGGCAGGAACACGATGCGGAAATGTTGCGTGCCCGGTTTCTGTCCGAAGCCGGATCCGTGCACAACCATGACATGTTTCTGGCGAATTAATTCCTTCACGAAGATCTCGTCGCTTTCCGGAATATCGATTTTCGGGTAAGCGTAAAAAGCACCGCGCGGCAGAACGCAACTCACGCGCGGCGTTGCCTCACACCACTTCTGCGTCAGGTCGCGGCGGGATCGCAACTTACGCTGCACTTCGACCAGATGATCCTGCGGGCCTTCCAGCGCAGGACGAATGGCGTATTGTTCGGGATGGTTAGCGCAGAGCCGCGCCCGCAGCAGGCGATGCACGCCCTCGGTATAGGCTTTCACTGCGGCCGCTTCGCCGGAAACAATGCCCCAGCCGATGCGCCATCCCGGCACGAGATAATTCTTCGACATTCCTCCAAACGTGACGCAAGGCACGTCGGGCGCGACTGCGGCGAAAGCAAGGTGTGGCGTACCGTCAAGAATTAATTTGTCGTAGATTTCATCCGAGAACACGATCAGGTTGTGGCGTCGCGCCAGTTCCGCAACTTGCTCCAGCATCTGCCGCGTGCACAGCGAGCCCGTCGGATTGTTGGGATTGATCAGCACTATGCCGCGAGTGCGCGGCGTAATCTTGCGCGCGATATCGGCTAGCTCGGGCTGCCATGCGTCCTGTTCATTCAGGTCGTAAGCGTTGAGTTCGATGCCCAGCTTGCACAGCACGGCCGAATACAGCGGATAGTCGGGGCAGGGAGTCAGAATGTCTTCACCGGGATTTACCAGCGCGGACAGGCAAAGGTCGACCGTCTCACTCACGCCGGCCGTCACGAAAATATCCTGCACCGTGGTAATGCCCTTGCGGCCGGCCTCGCCGCGAATGGCTTCAATTGCCTCGGGAACTCCCGGCGACGGCGCATATCCGTTCTTGCCGTCGCGCATGGCTTTGTAGACGGCTTCGATGATATGGGGCGGCGTCTGGAAATCGAAGTTCAGCGGGTCGCCGACGTTCAGCGGTAGAACTTTGTGTCCTTGCTTCACCACTTCGTCGGCCACGCAGGCCAGGTCGCGGATGGCGTAGCGCACATTTTCCAGGCGGGAGGCGGCAGAAATCCCGTGGGCTTCGGTGGAGGGCATAAAGCAAATTCTAACCGCAGCCGACGCCATGGGGCAGGGAAATCTAGCGCCTCGCCGAAATCGGTTTGCGCAAGCGGTGAGAGACGAATCCGTGAGAGCAGATCAGTGAGGGCTGAAAGTGAGCGCGATGTCTTCGACGGTCTTGTCTGGGGCGGGCGCGTATTTCCAACTCTTGACGGCCGCCACCGCTCGTTCCGCCAGGATGGGATTGCCACCGAGAATCTCGACGTTGCTGACCGACCCATTGGCCAGTACGGTCGCCTTCAGACGCACCACACCGCCCACTTGGGCGTGCCGCAGCAGTTCGGGATACTCCGGTTTCACCGTCACAATGACTTTACGGTCGGCTTTCTGCCCTTGCGACGGGGAAACGAAAACTGCGGTCAGGCAGAGCGCCAGCGGAAGAAGGGCGAACGAGAACTTTCGTGGAATCATCTGGAATATTTCGCTTGCCGGTCGAACCGCAGCACAACACCTGTGGCAAGACCCCGACCCGATTGAAATCACCAGTGCTCACGGTAGGTGCTGGAGGTTATCCGGGCAAGATTACCGAGGTACTGTCCGAAGAGGCCTAGGAAATCCGGATCGCGAACCCAAGAAACCCAACCACACAGGGCACGGAGAAAACGCTGAGGTTTCAAAGCCTTAGGCTTTACCTCAGTGTTTCTCTGTGTCCGCTGTGGTTAAAAGGTTCTTAGTCTTCTCGATCGATCTGCGCCTTCTGCAGCTTATCGGAGTAGTCGACGTAAACCGACTTCCACTCGGTGTAGAAGTCGATCGCGCCAATGCCACCCTCGCGATGACCGTTGCCCGTCGCCTTGGTCCCACCGAACGGCAGATGTACTTCCGCCCCAATGGTTGGTGCGTTAATGTAGGTGATGCCGGCATAGAGGTCACGAATAGCCGAGAACGCCTTGTTCACGTCCTTGGTGTAAAGCGCCGACGACAGCCCGTACTCGATTCCATTGGCGATTTCAATGGCGTCATCTAGATCTTCGCAAGGAATGATCGAGACGACCGGCCCAAAGATTTCTTCCTGCGCGATCCGCATCTTTGGATTGACGTCCGTAAAGACAGTCGGTTCCATGAACCAGCCGTACTGGTAGTCGCCCTGATCGAGGCGGTGGCCGCCGCACACCAGCTTCGCGCCTTCGTTCTTGCCGATCTCGACGTAGCTCAGGTCAGTCTGCAGTTGTTTCTCGTTGACGGCCGGTCCCATCTGCACGGTTTCATCCAGGCCGTTGCCCACTTTCAATTTCTTGGCGCGCTCAACCAGGCGGTCCACGAATTCCCGGTACACGCCCTTCTGCACGATCATGCGGCTGGTCGCGGTGCAGCGCTGTCCGGTGGTGCCGAACGCTCCCCACAGCCCACCTTCAATCGCGAGCTCGAGGTTCGCGTCGTCGAGAACGATCATGGGATTCTTGCCGCCCAGTTCGAGCGAGCAATGCTTGAAGCTTTGCGCTGCGATCCCGCCCACGATGCGGCCCACGGCCGACGATCCCGTCAGCGAAATCGCGCGAACATCAGGATGCTCAGCCAGCGGAGTCCCGACTTCCGCGCCAAATCCAGTAACGACGTTGATCACTCCCTTGGGCAAACCGGCGTCGGTGAGTGCGCGGACCAGATTAAAAGTGGAGAGCGGCGTGTCTTGCGCCGGCTTGATGACGCAGGTGTTGCCGCAAACGATTGCCGGCAGCAGCTTCCACGAAGAAATTGCCATGGGAAAATTCCACGGCGTAATCATCCCGCATACTCCGATCGGCTGCCGCACCGCCATGGCAAACTTGTTTGGCATTTCCGAGGGCACGGTCGGTCCGAATAGGCGCCGGCCTTCGCCAGCGTTGTAGTAAGCCGCGTCAATCGCTTCCTGCACATCGCCGCGCGTCTCGGCTAGAACCTTGCCCATTTCGCGCGTCATCTCCCGCGCACAATCTTCTTTGCGCTCGATCAAAATCTCCGCAGCGCGGAAAACAATCTCAGCCCGGCGCGGCGCCGGCACCAGGCGCCATTTAGTGAAGGCGCGCTTGGCGGCGGCCACGGCGGCATCCACGTCGGCCTTGGCCGATTTCTGAAAAATGCCGACCAGGTCGCGTGTGTCGGCGGGATTGCGATTCTCAAACGTCTCGCCGGTCGAGGCTTCAACCCACTCGCCGTCAATAAAATTCTTGAAAACCTGGGTCTTGCCGTAGCTGAGCGTGGCCGGACTGGTCAAAGTATCGGTAGCCATGATGTCTCCTGGGGTTTCTGAACTGGCTTTTCTGAATATGAAGGCCCAAACCTATTGATGCTACAACCCACAGCGAAGGTGCGGCAAGGGATGGGTTGACCCGTAATGGTACAGTTTCAAACTGCGCGGCAGGGTAGCACTGCCCGCTGCCGCGATCTCCGGAGGCAAGAATGCGAGCATCTCTGTTTTATCGAATCGCAGCGGTCCTTCTGCTGTTTTTCGCAGTAGGACATACCCTCGGCTTTCGCCAATCGGATCCGCAATGGGGACTGGGTGCCATGCTTGCCTCCATGCGTTCCATTCAGTTTGAAGTGCAGGGGTTCACCCGCACCTATTGGGAGATATTTGAGGCGGCCGGATTTTCTGTCGGCGTGTTTTATGTATTCGCGGCGATCTTAGCGTGGCAGCTGGGTGGCCTTCCAGCGCCGACCTTGGCGATCATGCGCGGCACTGCCTGGGCATTCGCCCTTTGCTTTGCAGCCATCACAGTGGTGAGCTGGAAATACTTGTTTATCCTGCCCATCGTTTTCTCAATCGTGATTACATTGTGCCTGACGGCGGCGGCGTGGCTTTCGGCGAAGCAGGTTTCGCGATAGTCAGACTGTCGTGAGTCGGGGAAGAAGACCGAAGCTGCACCACCCGCACCCGCCGCAATCTAGCGCCAACGCTTCAAATGCGGCCAGATCTGCTTGAGCGTCCCGAACTTCGCGCCCCGGCAAATATAAACGTCAACCTGCTGCTCGAGCGCGTAAGGATTCGCGGCCGACGTGCCAACAAACTCGACTTGACTGAAAAGCTGTTCCAGGCGATCTCTTCTATCATCGAGCACAATCAGGCAATTGCCGGAGTAGCTGCGCGGCCCCCACAGGAACCATGTCTGATGTCCGCTGAGCGAAGCAGGCAAGCCAGCGCGGCGGCCAAGAAAATCGATGGCCCCAGCCTGCCCGTAATCCTGCGCAAAGATGCCGCAGTCTTTCCTCTCCTCGGGCGCAAGACGGTTCCATGCGACCGCCGTTTCATCCACAATCTCCTGCCAGCCGAACTGGTCGGCATACCACTGCGGCAGCGCCGCGCGCGCATGGGCGTGCTCCATTACCGGGAGCTTGAACGGAAGAGATTTTGCGTACGTGAGGAAACGATCCGGCGAAAAAACGGGAATGACGATGGGCGCGAGATACGCACCGTTCGCGAGCAACAGAACCACAATCACGGGCTTGAACCACTGCAGCTGAGGTGTGGAACGCTCGACGGTAGAACCATCCAGTGCAGACTCCAGGATCACCGCTCCCGCCGCCAGCAGCATGGGATAGACCGGCGCCAGGTAGTAGTTTTTTCCGTGCAGCCCAAAAAAGACCGCGTAGCAGACCAGATAGCACCAGCCCAGCGCGCGGTAAGGTTTCAGCCGCACCCAGAACAGAAGCGCAAACAATCCCGCCAGCCAGATCGGCGCGGTCAAAGGATTCACTAGCAGAGTCTGTTGCAGAAAGTACTGGGCTGGGCCCAATACGACATCGCGGCCCTCCGCCTTGATGTTGTGAATCAACTGCACGAACGGCCAGTCGTAGTGAATGTTCCACAGCAGGTTGGGCAGAAAAATGAGAAAAGCGGCGAACCCGCCCAGCCAGATCCACTTGTCGAGAAACACGCGGCGCTGTGCCGTCAGCAGCAGGCCCACGGCCATCCCGAAACCAAAGAGGGCAATGGAATACTTCTCCTCCATGCCGAGTCCGGCGACCACGCCGAACCACAGCCAGTACCGAGGGTCATTCTTCTTTACCGCAAGAATGAAGAAATAGGCGCAGCCCATCCACAGGTTTGGTTCGAGACAGTTTGTACCCAGAAGGCTGCCGTTCGAGAGATACTGCGGCGCAATGACAGCGCAGACCGCGCTCAGCAGCACAGCGTAACGGCGCCCACCGAGTTCCCGCGCCAAAACCGCGGTCTGCACCACCAGCAGCGACGAGGCCAGCGCCGGAATGAAGCGCACGCTGCGCAGCGAGTCACCCAGCACGGCCCGGCAGACGTGGATCAGGAAGGGAATCAGCGGCGGCTGGTCGACGTATCCCCACTGCAGGTGATCGCCGCACGACATGTAATTAAACTCGTCGCGGAAATAGCCGTAGCGGTTGTTGAAATAGATATGGAAGACGAGTTTCGCCAGGGCGATCGCCCAGACGATGGCCATGCCGGACTCAAGCCACTGCCAGACGACCGACCGCTGGTCGCGATCGGGCTCAGACGACGCCCCAGAAACGCCAATCATAAGGAAACAAGAATAACTGATCGGCATCGAAGTCTCACGCGGGGATGCCTTCTTGTTCGCTTTCGGGGCTTTCCCAGAGCGGGTAAGTGCTTGAGTACACTTCAGTAACGTCCCAAAGTGATTCCGTGGTTTTTCCTCCGTTTTGCTTGTGCTAACGTTGCTCTTTACCGCATATTTACTGAGGTTTCTCGGCCTAAAGTGTCATCCGACGATCGCAAATCGGGGATCCACGTAGCGTGGACCACCATCACGTACCGCAGTGTGTTCCTGCTGATCCTGGCAGGCGCCGCGATATTGTTCATCGCCATGCGCGCGGTGTTTCCCCAATTCACCCAGAACAGCGTGAAGGCGGGCGAGGGCCTGGTCGGCAAAGTACTGGAGCGCGTGGGAGGAATGGCTCCGGCCACCGGTTCGGGCGCTTCGATGGCCCAGCAGGCCCGCTTCACCGCCCTCGACGGCACCGTGCGGGTGAAGAAGGGCAACGGCAACAGTTGGGTCACCGCCGACTTCAGCATTCCTCTCGACAAAGGCGACGTGGTTCAGACCGGCTCCGAAGGCATGGCCAAGGTCGTCTTTACCGACGGCACCAGTTACACCGTGAAACAGGATTCGCTGATCGTGATCGAAGAAAACTCCGCCAATGACCAGCAGCAGACCAACGTGGCCGTGACCGTCAGCACCGGGACCGTCGATCTTTCGACTGCGACCTACAGCCAGGGTTCAAAATCGCAGGTGATTGTGGCGGGCGCCACGGCCTCGCTGTCGCCGGAGTCGGCAGCGCAAGTGCATAACGACCCCAAGGCTGACCAGCACGAAATCCTGATGAAAAAAGGTACCGGCGAGGTCACCCGCAATGGCGAGACCGTGCAACTGGCCAACTGGGAAAAGGTGAGCTTCCAGGGCCAGCAGTCGCGCCTGGAAAAAGCAAAGGAAATCGGCCCGCCCACCCCCATCGCCCCAGCCAACATGGCGCCGCTATTTTCTTCCGGCGAGGCCACCAAGGACGTGGAATTTTCCTGGACGCCGATGACGAATGCAGTTGGTTACCGCCTCCGCATCTCCCGCAACCCATATTTTTCTTCTACACTGGTTGATAAGAAGGTTAATACGGCCGCGGTAACGGTCACGAGCCTGGGGGAAGGCGCGTATTACTGGATGGTGCAGACTTACGACGCCGCCGGCAAAGAATCGGTCGAGAGCGAGAAGAACCGCTTCACCATCATCTCTAAAGGCAAAGAAACCGAAGCCATCGAACTGGACCTGGATCCTTTTATTCAGCACGGGCACGTAATTGAAGTGACCGGAAAGACGCAGACGGGCGCGCGGGTCATGGTAAACGGCAGTGAAGTTCCGATGATCAACTCGGACGGCGGGTTCCATTACTTCACGCCGCCGCTGCCAACCGGAGAAGCCGTAATCACAGTGACCGCGCAAACCGCGCAGGGCGGAGTGAATACGCAGCAGAAGAAGATCATTATTCAGTAGAGAGATTTCGTTTTTGAGCAAGGTTGCCGGGCATCTCGTAGAATATAAAGACAGCCAGCATCCCAATAGAAAATAAAGCTAAACTCCGGAACACCTCCGGAAAGAGAGCGGTACGCCAGAAAGACGCGGGAACATTTCGTCATGTCAAACAACGGATTTCATTCAGGCTCGACGCGCAGTCACAACCTCCGGTCGCTGTTCAGCATTTTCTCCAGCGACTTGGCCATCGATCTCGGCACCGCCAACACGCTGGTGTATGCGCGCGGCAAGGGCATTGTCGTTAACGAGCCTTCCATCGTTGCCATCAATAAAAACACGGGCGAGGTTGAAGCCGTCGGCAAAGAGGCGAAAGAAATGCTGGGCCGCACTCCCGGCAACATCGTCGCCATCAAGCCCATGAAAGACGGCGTGATCGCCGACTTCAAAGTCACCGAGAAGATGCTGAACTATTTCATCCAGAAAGCACACAACCGCAAGATGCTGGTGCATCCCCGCATCGTGATCGGCGTACCTTCGGAAATTACGCAGGTGGAAAAGCGCGCGGTCATGGACTCCGCCTATCGCGCCAAAGCCAGCGAAGTGCATCTCGTGGAACAAGCCATGGTCGCGGCCATCGGCGCAGGCCTGCCCATCACTGAACCCAGCGGCAACATGGTGGTCGACATCGGCGGCGGCACTACTGACATTGCAGTCATTTCTTTGAGCGGCATCGTCTACTCGCGTTCGGTCCGCATGGCCGGCAATCAGATGGACGAAGCGGTCATGAATTATCTGAAGCGGAAATATAACCTGCTGATCGGCGAGCGCACCGCCGAGCAGATCAAAATGGAAATCGGTTCTGCGCACCAGCTCGACAAACCGATGACCATGGAAATCAAAGGCCGCAACCTGATCGAAGGCGTGCCCAAAACAATCACGGTCGACGACGGCGAAATTCGCGAGGCCCTCAGCGAATGCGTTTCGACCATCATGAACGCGATACGCGTCGCGCTCGAGCGGACGCCTCCCGAACTCTCCGCCGACATCAGCGACCGCGGCATTGTGCTGACCGGCGGCGGCGCGCTGCTCAAGAATCTCGACAAACGCATTCGCGAAGAAACCGGCCTGCCGGTTTCCATCGCTGACGATCCGCTCTGCAGCGTCGTGCTGGGCACCGGCAAAATGCTCAGCGATTTCAAACTGCTGAGAAAAATCTCGATCGAGTAGCTCAGAGTCCCGAGCCCCGAGTCCCGGACAAAACTGAACCCTCGGGACTCGCGACTCGGGACTCGCGACTTTTATGGAATCCGTACTCGGCCGCTACCGCAACCTGATCATCCTGGTAGGAGTCCTGTTTCTGCAGGTGCTCGGCCTCGCGACCCAAGTCAAACGCGGCGGCAACGGCAATGACCCCGAAAACACGCGCCTCATCCGCGTCTGGGCCGTCGGTGCCATCACTCCTTTTGAGCGCGTGCTGGTCTGGGCACAGAACGGCACCGGCAACATTTGGCACAATTATTTTTATCTGCGCGGAGTGCGCGCCGAAAATCGCCAGCTGAAAGATCAAATCGAGCAGATGCGGCTCGAACAGGTGCGGCTTAGCGAAGACGCCGCCCAGGCCCGCCGCCTGCAATCCCTGGTCGCCTTCAAAGAACAATTCATCTCCCGCACAGTGGCCGCCCAGGTAATCGGTTCCAGCGGCAGCGATCTTTCCCGCACGGTCTTCATTGACAAGGGCGAAAACGCCGGCATCAAACGCGATATGGCTGTCATGACGGCCGACGGAATTGTAGGCAAGGTGTTGGTGGCTTACGCATCCGTTTCGCAGGTGCTGTTGATCAGCGATCAAAGCAGCGGCGTCGGCGCCCTGCTCGAAAAGACTCGCCTGCAAGGCGTGCTGCGCGGCACCGCCAACGGCGAAGTCGATCTCGAACGTGTCATGAGCGACGAGCAAGTCGCCGTGGGAGAAACCGTGTTGACCAGCGGGGGCGACCAGATTTTCCCCAAGGGATTGCCAATCGGAATTGTCACCAAAGTCGGAAACGGTAAAGACCTGTTTCTCAACATAAGAGTCAAACCTGCCGCCGACCTGAGCAAGCTCGAAGAAGTGCTGGTTCTGGTCGAGAACAAGGAACGCCAGGCCAACGCGGAAGAAAACGTTCACATCCGCGCCTCCGATATTCTGGCGCAACGTTTGCCGTCCGTGCCCGACAAGCCGGCCGAAGCTACCCCTGCCGCAGGTACTACATTGGGCTCAACCAAGCCCGCGGGCGCGAAGCCAACGGCCAAACCTGCGGGCGCTCCAACCACGCCCGCACCGACCACCAACAATCCATCCGGCGCGAATAGTATTCCCGCCACGTCCGCGTCGGGAACATCCGCAAAGCCAGCGGATGGCACTTCCACCCCCACTTCTAGTGCAAAGAAGAATGCCCTGGCTGCCGGCGCCACAGCGTCGGATCCGAAGTCCGGCGCTTCCTCCACAACGCCTGTAACCACCCCCGCGAGCGCGCCGCCGAAAAAGGTCGAGCCAACTCCGCCGCCTGACAATTCGCAGCCGCCCCCGACCGAAAGCAGCCCCCAATAGCGTGCCCATCACTTACACATCTGGGGAGCAGGTTGAGGTCTACCGGTTCAGTATCCCGGTTACGATCGGCGTCCCGCTGCTGGCGCTGTTTGTGCAGGCATTCCTGCCGCTGCGCTTTCCGTTCTTTAGCGACTATGTTGACTTGCCGCTCCTCGTCACGATCTTCTTTGCCATGGCGCGCCGCAATCCGATCACCGGCCTGTTTACCGGCGCTGCCATTGGGCTGGCGCAGGATATGCTGGGCCACAATCCCATCGGAATTTATGGCATCGCCAAGACCGTCGTCGGCTATGGAGCTTCCTCACTGGGCGTGAAACTCGACGTGGAAAACGCCGGTGCCCGCTTTCTGGTGACGCTGGGTTTCTACTTCGTGCATTCCGCCGTGCACTTCGCTGTCGGCCATGGACTGGTCAATATGACCCAGACCTGGAGTTGGTCCCACGGCATTTTGGCCGGTCTGGCAAACGCGATTCTTTCAGTGCCGCTGTTCTTCTTGCTGGACAAATTCAAGCAGAGAACCTGAAGAACGGCTTCCGGCTCTCGCCTTCAGGATTCCGCGCCGTCCAAACCATTAAGCCTATGACCTTCGTTACCAGAATGGTCCCCAGTTGTTGCGTCTTCGGATTTAAAATGAGATTAACTCCCGAGAGGACAATGGCATCGGCCTCGATTTCTGACCGCGCCCACGCGGCGGAAGCCGGAAGCCTGACGCCCAAAACCTGATGTTCGGCCGCGACGAAAAAGTTTCCGAAATCCGCCTGACGGCGGCGCAGTACATCATCCTCGGCATCTTCCTGGTGCTCGCTTACGGATTGTGGAAGCTGCAGGTGATGGAGAGCGGCTATTACTCTTCGGCCGCCGAGAAAAATCGCGTGCGCAACGTGCCCGTGCTCGCGCCGCGCGGAAAAATTCTCGACCGCGAAGGCCGCACGATCGTCGACAACTATCCGTCGTTTACTGCTCTTCTGCTGCGCGACTCTTCGCGCGACCTCGTCGCCGACGCCGACCTGATTTCGCAGGGCCTGCATCTCGATCCCACTGAAGTGCGCGCTCGCATCCGCCACTTCGCGTCCATGCCGCAGTTCCAG
>Ga0210383_10000432_pt1 | contig 38855 bp, 27 predicted proteins | sample IncBWC14OmetaG_FD_160072 | JGI IMG/M metagenome (GOLD analysis project Ga0210383, IMG submission 160072) | Forest soil microbial communities from Barre Woods Harvard Forest LTER site, Petersham, Massachusetts, United States - Inc-BW-C-14-O ...
AGAAGTCAGTCAACAAGAAATAGTTTGTGAGCCTGAAATATTTGCGAGAACGGCAGGGGGTCGGCCCTGCCGTTTTTCTTTTTCAAGCGGATTCCCGGCTCCGTAACGAGTGATGCTGCCACCGGTATTTCGCATTCGCGGGTAGTGGTGCAGTTCGGCTTACGCGTTAGGCCAGGTAAGCGGGAGACCCCTTCGCTACGCCTGAAAAGCGGCTCCGCTCGGGATGACGCTAAGATTTTGGGGTTCGGACTCGAAGTGCACCATTACCCGCCCGCGTTGGAGATTTTGAGGAAGCGTGTGGAATAATCACTTGCGGAGAAAAAATATGTGGAGAGTCCTCGTGCTATGCGTGCTTGTGGCTACCGCCGGGGCACAGGAGAACCGCCACCCGATCCTTGCGCTCGGCTCAGCAGCGCCAAACTTTGAACTTCCGGGCGTCGACGGAGCTATCCATAAGCTCGCCGACTACTCATCCAGCCAGATTCTGGTGGTGGTTTTCACGTGCAACCATTGCCCGATCGCGCAAATGTATGAGCGGCGCATTGCGCAGCTCGCGGCGGATTATAAGGACCTCGGGGTCGCGGTAGTTGCGATTCAGCCCAATGATCCGCAGGCCATCAGGATCGACGAACTGGACTCCTCCGACATCAGTGACAGTTTGGAAGAGATGAAGATCCGGGCCGAGTACAAGCACCTGACTTACCCATACCTTTACGATGGCGAAACGCAGTCGGTAACGGACGCCTACAGTCCACAGGCCACGCCGCACGCATTTGTTTTCGATCGTGATCGCCGCCTACGCTATGAAGGCCGCATGGACAATAGTTATCGCGTCGAACTGGTGAAAGCCCGCGAAGTGCGCGATGCCATTGATGCGCTCCTGGCTCATCGGGAAGTTGCGGTGAAACACACCGGCGTATTCGGATGTTCGACCAAGTGGAAAGAGAAGCAGGCATCGCGCCTCGCAGCGCTGGGGAAAATCGAATCTCAGCCCGTCCAAGTTGAGATGGCCTCGGCTGCGGACTTGAAGGAGTTGCGAAGCAATCCGACAAAGAAAACTTTACTCATCAGTTTTTGGGCGACATGGTGCGGCTCGTGCATTCACGAATTTCCGGATTTCGAGGACACGTTCCGAATGTACGGTGTACGCGACCTGGAATTAGTCACGGTGGCGGCCAACATGCCCGACGAGAAGAACTCGGTATTGCGAGTGCTTGAGAAGATGCATGCTACCAGCCGCAATCTGCTGTTTTCGTCCGACGATACGGCGGCGTTGCAGGCTGCCTTTGACCCGACGTGGGAGTCAGCCGTGCCGTTTACCGTCCTGATTGCTCCTGACGGTAAAGTGCTCTATCGGAAACAGGGCTCGGTCGATATGTTGGAACTGAGAAGAACTATTCTTGCATTCCTGCCGTCAGACTATGACGGGTTTAACAAGTACTGGGCTGCGCCATGAAGACACACCCTGCCCTGCGCTTCCTGAAGTGATCCTCGCCTTGATGCTGTGTCATTGTTTCGTTGCCGAGGGGATTGCTGGAGTTGCCGTGAGCGTGTTCCCGTCAATCACGGTGACGCCTCCCGTCATGGTTGCGACATAAGCCTTGTTGGTCTCGCGATCGACGGCGATCGCGTATGGGGCCTTCCCCGTTTTCACCGTTGAGACTACCTTATTGAGCGCCCCATCGATCACGCTCACGGTGTCGCTGTGAGTATTTGCTACATAGACTCTGTGAGTCTTGGAGTCGATCGCAACGGCCTGTGGACGCTCTTCCACCCCGACCGTGGCAATCACTTTCTCGCTCGCCGCATCGATGACAGTCACGCTATCGCTCCCGTAGTTGGCTGCATAGACTCGCTTCGCCAGTGAATCGACCGCGACCGCACCGGGAATCTCTCCGGTGGGTATCGACGTTACTGCGTTTGTGTTCTCGTCGATCACCCACAGCTTCGCGCTGCCGGAACCGGTCAGGTAGATTTTCTTAGATGGGTAGGCCGCTGTGATGCCCCAAAGGTGTTTGTCCACATCGATGGTGGTTACACCCCCGTTCTGGCCGTCAACCATGGTGACCTTGGCGTCTTCATAGCTGGTCATATAGATCCTGTCCGGCCTGGACTCCCAGGCAATCGCATCGGCCTGCACCCCAGCTTTCAGAATGGTGGTCTGATTGGTCTTGCCGTCAATCACGGTCGTCGTGTTGCTGAAAGTCTTCGACACGTAAATCTTGTCAGTGAGCAGATCCACAGCGACCACATACGGCATCTCGCCAACCGGTACGGTCGCCGCAACGGTATCCGTCGCTCCATCGATCACGCTCACCGTGCCGCTTCCCGAGTTGGCCACATAGATCCGGTTCGTGATCGGGTTAACCGCGATTGCCTCCGGCTCGGTGCCCACCTTCAGCGTTGTTGCCGAACCATCGGCTGGATGAATCACGGTCACGGTGCCGCTGGCGGTGTTCGCCGCGTACACCTCGTGATTCCCGTCGTTCAAAACAATTGCGCGCGGACTGATCTCCAATCCCGCCGGTGCCGGCCGCTCGACCTGTTTGGACGGTCGCCCGGCCCAGGCCCTGGGCCTTCCCAGCGAAAGGATCGCGTCTTCGAACAGCCGGTTCTGTGTGGTGTCGGTGAAGATTTTGTCGCCATGGCCCATATTCATGTAAATCATTTTGTACTTCGTGTTCGTCCACACCACCGGCAAGTCTCCGGCGGTCAGCACATCTTTGAGGCCCAGCGGATAATTTGACGGATCGAAGGTGAGCAGGACTCTCACGTCCTTGTTCAGGCGCGGGCTCGGCTTCCATACGTACCACTCGTTGGCCGGGGCGATAAAGGCTTCCGGCAGAGTGGCTGTCGCCGGATGCGTCCGATCGTCGACGACCAGCCGGGCCGGCAAGGGCGGCCAACTGTTGATGTGAAATACCGCTCCGCCGAGAAAGTCCACGAACCAGGGCCAGTTCGTATCCTTGTCGTTGTAACCGGCTGCATGAAATCCCAGCCACGCGCCACCGCCCTCAATGTAGCGCTGGAAAGCCAGCCTCTGATCCGTACCGCTGGGCGACTCGTTGAGCCAGATGACGACCTGATATTTTTTCAAATAGTCCGGATTCAAGTTTGTCCAGTCGGGGGTCGAATGGAAAACGAAGTTATCTTTCGCCGCCAGATCAGAAAAGAACCGCAAAGCCTGTTCGGCAAACTTGATGTGGTCCAGCTCGGCTTTCGGGGAATAAAACGCGACGACTTGAAACGGCGCCGTCTGACTCGACTCGCGAGTGGGTGTCTGTGCCGTGCTTGTACTGACCGGGATGAGCCAGATGAGAGCCGCCGCGATCACGCAGCAACGTGAGCGATGCATCGAACAAATCTGAAGCGAGATTGGCATTAAGAGTCCTCGTGTTGGCGCTTGAGCATGCGGACCTGACAGCAGTCACTACTTTCGGGTCTCGGGATTTTTCGGGAACTGCATGGTGCGAGTGATGCCTTCGCCTTCTTTGACGAAAATCAGCTGGTTCGGCTGGATGTTTTTCAGGGTGTCGATCTGCCCGCTTGGCCAGCGAATTTGGAGCGACTCGACCTTCTCGGCCTTCCCCAGGCCGAAGTGAACCCGCAGGTCATTTTGTGAGAAGTAGCCGCCGCCGCTGCGCACTTCGTCAATCTGCTGATGCGGCTTGGTTTCGCCCGGTGGATGCGTTACGCACACCAGGTGTGCGCCGATTCCGCTGCGGTTGGATTTCGTTCCGATGGTGCGAATCTTGATCCAGTTGTTGGCGAGCGTTGAGTCGCAGCGGAGCAGTTCGGGGTAATCGTTGACCGTATTCACGACAACATCGATGTCGCCATCATTGTCGAAATCGCCGAAAGCGGCGCCCCGCGACTTGCTGGGCTCAGAGATGCCCGACCCGGCGTGCAGCGACACATCCTCGAACCGGCCATTGTGCAGATTGCGATACAGGAGTTTGCGTTGGGCGTAACCGGCGCCGGCACCCAGTTGCAGTTGGTCGACTTCCGGGTAGACGTGGCCGTTGCAGAGCAGAATGTCGGGCCAGCCGTCGTTGTCCATGTCGAAAAAACCGCAGCCCCATCCCAGGTATTGCGTGTGCGCGCCCAACCCCGCGGAGAAAGTGGTGTCTTCAAAATTAGCGCCGCCTTGATTATGGTATAGAGAAGGCGTGTCGCCGGCGAAATTGGTTTTGACGATGTCGAGGTTGCCGTCGAGGTCATAGTCGGCGGCGGAGACGCCCATGCCGGCCTGTGTCTTTCCATTGGCGCTCAAGGCGCATCCGGCCTCGATCGCGATGTCTTGAAACTTTCCGTTCTTTTTATTCTGGTAGAGCACGGCGGGGGCGGAATCGTTGGCGACGTAAATGTCGGGCCAACCGTCGTTGTCGAAGTCGGCGGTGAGCACACCCAGGGCGTAGGTGCTGTCGGTGTTAAGGATTCCCGACGATTCGGAAACATCGGTAAAGGTTCCATCGCCATTGTTGTGGTAAAGGATGTTCTTGCCACCTTGCAAACCCGGCGGGCCGCAGGCGACCATCACACTCTTATAGAGGCATGGACCGGATTCAGGGACAGGCGCCGTCGCCAAGTCGAGATCAATATAGTTCGCGACGAACAGATCAAGCCGGCCGTCGCGATCGTAGTCGAGAAACGCGCAGCCCGTGTTCCAGCGCGTGCCTTTGCCCGCCACGCCAGCCTTCTGGCTCACGTCAGTGAAAGTGCCGTCGCCGTTGTTGTGATAGAGAACATTCTTGCCAAAGTAGGTGATGAATAGATCGTCCCAGCCGTCGTTATCGTAGTCGCCGACGCAGACGCCCTGCCCCCACCCTGAATGCGCGACGCCGGCCTTCACGGTTACATCGATGAAAGTGCCGTCGCGATTATTGCGAAACAGATGCGAAGTCGGTTCGCTCCCTGGCGGAAAGCCTTCCAGTCGCGTTCCGTTCACCAGAAAAATGTCGAGCCAGCCGTCGTTGTCGTAATCGTAGAAGGCAACGCCGCAGCCGGTGGTTTCCAGCAGATACTTGTTTTTGTGCTCGCCGCCGAAGATGGTTTTCGCGTTCAGGCCAGATTCGCGGGCGACATTGAGAAAGCTGACGCCCAGATTGTCATTCTCGATCTGAGGTGCGCCTTTCGGTGGCTCGGCATTCTGCTGCGCAGAGGCCGCTTGCATCCCGCGCGGACGAGCCATTGCGAGCACGCTTTCGAGCGAGAGCACAAGCGCGGAACGGCTGAGAGATTTCAAAAAAACGCGGCGTGAAGGGAACAAGAGGTCGCTACCTGGCTGCTCGGGTCGTGCTAGAATTCGCCCCTAATCCTTATATTCAGGGTACCGCGACTTTGCAAGCCAGTCGGGCCAAATCCCGTTCCAACGCGGACTCCGCAGCCAGTGGCAACTCTCCGGGCCGCTGGACTTCCGGCCTCGCGTCCTGTTTTTCTTTGGGGATGATCTGGATTCTGTTGGCTGCAGTTTCTGCCTCGCAGCAAGCTTCTCCAAAGCAGGCGCCGTTGCCTGAGTTGTCGCGAACCATCCGTACATGGGAGTTCCTTCCGGTCGTGGGCAGCCGCGCGGGACTGTTCGGCAACGAGGCGGGACGATTCGAAGCCTGGGTTTATCCGCTGAAGATTTTTCGTGATTTTCACCTGACCTTCCACGTCGGCGATCGGGCTCTGCCCGCAGAGACTCTGGCGCGCACGCTGACGGTTCATCCAGACTCGGCGTCGATTGTGTACGTCGGTGATTCTTTTCGCGTGCGCGAAACTTTGTGCGTTCCAGTCAACGAGACGGGCGCGGTGATTGTGCTGGACATCGAGACGGAGCAGCCGCTCGAGGTGGAAGCTGCGTTCACTGCGGACTTTCAGCTGGAGTGGCCCGCGGCGCTCGGTGGAACGTTTGCGGACTGGGACGAAAAGCAACATGCGTTCGTGTTCGGAGAAGATGCGGGAAAGTTTTCCGCATTGTTCGGATCGCTCACAGCCAGAGACGCGCGCGTTGCCTATGAGACGAACTATTCGTCGGCGGACGAAAACTCTTTTCGCCTGGGCGTGACGCCCAAGGGGAAGGAAACCAAGGTGCTCGTGCTTGCGGCTTCAGTCGCAGGTTTCGCCGACGCGACGAAAACTTATCAGCGCCTGCTGACCTCTTATGCAGACTCGATGCGGGAGTCGGAGGATTATTACCGCGCGTATCTCCACAGAACGGTGAACCTCGAATTGCCCGATGCCGCGCTGCAGCAGGCCTACGACTGGGCGCGCATCAGCACGATTCAAGGGTTGGTGAACAATCCGTACTTAGGAGCCGGGCTGGTCGCTGGATATCGAACTTCTGGTCCCGATCAGCGCCCGGGCTTCGCGTGGTTCTTTGGGCGCGATTCTTTGTGGACCTCGTTGGCTCTGAACGCCGAGGGAGATTATTCGACGACCCACACGGCCCTCGATTTCATTAGCAAATATCAGCGTGCCGACGGCAAGGTGCCGCATGAAATTTCGCAGAGTGCAAGCCTGGTGCCGTGGTTCAAAGACTATCCTTACCCCTACGTCTCTGCCGATGCGACGCCGCTGTTCATCATCGCGATGAATGATTATGCATCGCAGAGTGGCGACGTGGGTTTTGCTCGCGACAAATGGGACAACGTCTGGCGGGCGTACCAGTTCTTGCGCTCAACTTATGATTCGCAGGGACTCGCGCAAAATGCAGGCGTTGGACATGGATGGGTGGAAGGCGGCCCGCTGCTTCCGGTTAAGAACGAGTACTACCAGGCAGGACTCGGAGTCGCGGCCCTGCAGTCGCTCTCGAACCTGGCACACCTCGCGGGTCACGACGATGTCAGCCAGCAACTGGCCGCGGAATTCACTCGCAGCCAGACTGCGCTGGATCAAACTTTCTGGGCGCCCGAGATGAATAGTTATGCATTCGCCTTAAAACAGGCCAACGAGCGCGAGAACGAAGTGAGCGTGCTGGCAACCGTTCCCATGTGGTTTGGCCTGCAAGATGCCGCGCACGCGAACCAGACCATCACGCAACTCGCCGCGGAAGATCACCAGAGCGACTGGGGCATGCGGATCATTTCCCGGCAATCCAAAGTCTATGACGGGTCAGGCTATCACTTTGGTTCGGTCTGGCCGTTATTTACCGGATGGGCTTCGGTGGGCGAATATCGCTATCATCGCGAGTTTCCCGCATACGCTAACCTGCGGGCCAACGCGCTGCTCTATGCCGACGGTGCGCTCGGGCATTTTACGGAAGTTCTTTCGGGAGACTACTATCAGTCGTTTTCCACCAGCTCGCCGCACCAGATCTGGTCGGCGGCGATGGTGGTGAGTCCGATCCTGCGCGGCATGTTTGGCCTGCAAACGGACGCGGAACGTCACCAGATCACGCTGGCTCCTCACGTTCCCGCGGACTGGACCTCGTTCGCGATTCGCAATGTCCACGTCGGGGGAGTCGGCGTGGACTTCGAATATCGCAAGACCGCCGACAGCGTAACGCTTGAGACCAGGCGTGTCGGAACGGGCGATTGCTCAGTCGAATTCTCGCCATCCCTCAGCCTGCGAGCACAAGTGGTCAAAGTCGAACTGAATGGACGAGCCATTCCCTTTAAGCGGCAAGCGAACAGCAATGATCAGCATGTCCTGGTGCGATTCCCGGTTGCCGACGGCCCGAGCGATCTGGTCATTCGCGTGAAGAATGACTTCGGACTGGCGTTAACGAATGACTTGCCGCCTCTGGGCAGCGCGAGCCGCGGGCTCCGCGTCCTTTCCAAATCGTGGGATACGTCGAAGACCGAACTTGCGCTGCAGGTTTCAGGACTCGCGGGAACCCGGTACGAATTGAGCGTTTGGAATCCCAGCCAGATTTCGTCCGTTGAAGGAGCAGTGCTGAGCAAACTCGGGAAGTTGGAAATCCAGATGGTGCCGGGATCAGATTCGTACGTGCAGCAGAAGATCACGATACATTTCGCCCGCCCGTGAGGAAAGAGCGCATGTACTTTCCCGGGATGCGGCTCGACCCAGAAAAGGTTTACACTCGGGCAAGGCAACTTCGTGCGCTTCGAGGAGTCGTCCTTTTATGCAACGTGAGTTCGCGTGGATTCTAGTGCTTGCGTTTTGTGGTCTTGCGTTTCCGAGTCGATTGACGCTAATCGCGGCCGCTCAAGCAGCGGGCAAACCAACTGCGCCGAAAGCGGCGGCCAGCAAGGCCAGTAAGACCGTCGACGCGGAAGGGCACCAATGGTGGCAGCATGCGGTGTTTTACGAGATTTATCCGCGCAGCTTTGCCGATAGCAACAACGACGGCGTCGGCGACCTGAAGGGCATTACTGCGAAACTCGATTACCTCAAGGACCTCGGCGTCGACGCAATCTGGATTACGCCGTGCTTTCCTTCGCCGCAAGTGGATTTCGGCTATGACGTTTCCGATTATGAAAATATCGATCCAATGTATGGATCGCTGACCGATTTCGACATGCTGGTCAGCGAAGGGAAGAAAGCCGGTATTCGGGTCATCCTCGATTTTGTCGTGAATCACACTTCCGACCAACACAAATGGTTTTTGGATTCGAAGTCTTCGCGAACTTCGGAGCATCGCGATTGGTATATTTGGCGCGACGGCAAGGGGCCGGGGCAGCCCCCAAACAATTGGACCTCCCTTTTCGGCGGCTCCGCCTGGACGCTCGATCCAACGACGAATCAGTATTACTACCACTTCTTCTACCCACAGCAGCCTGACCTGAACTGGCGCAACCCAGCCGTGAAGGATGCGATGTTTGATGTCACACGGTTTTGGTACAAGCGAGGTGTTGCGGGTTTTCGTCTCGACGCGGTGGACACTCTGTTCGAAGATCCCAAGCTGCACGACAACCCAGTGCTGCCAGGTAAGAACGCATTTGGCGATCCAATCGAGGAAAATAAATACAACTCGAAATTGCCTGAGGTGCATGATGTATTGCGCGAGCTGCGCAAAGTCGCAGACGAAAATAATGGCGTCCTGATCGGTGAAACCTGGACCGCTGACATTGCGGAGCTGAACCGATACTACGGCGAGGGCAACAACGAATTGCAGTTGCCCATGGATTTTCTTTTCACCACGGTCAACAAGCTCTCGCCCGCCGACTTCCGCAAGCAGATTGCCGCTGTGGACTCCGCTTCCGGCTGGCCCACATTCGTGATCAGCAATCACGACATCGTCCGTTCCTATGACCGCTACGGCGACGGCGAACATAACGATCAAATCGCGAAACTCATGGCCGGGTTGTATCTGACTCTGCGGGGGACGCCCATCCTGTACTACGGCGAAGAAATTGGGATGAAGACGACGCCGCCTACGCGCAAAGAGGATGTGAAAGATCCGATCGGGCGCACCGGCTGGCCCAAGGAGAAGGGGCGCGACGGGGAACGTACGCCCATGCAGTGGGATGAGAGCGAAAACGGCGGCTTCTCGAAAGTTGCACCCTGGCTTCCCGTGCCCGCGACGGCCAAGACGCACAACGTTGCCGATGAATCGAAAGACCCGGACTCCGTGCTGAGTTTTTACAAGAAGGTGCTCAAGCTGCGGCACACGAATCGGGCGCTCTTGGACGGAGCCTACGTTCCACAGAATCAGAACGACCAGAACGTGCTTTCCTACTTGCGGGTGTATAAAGATCAGTCGGTGCTGGTGGCGCTGAACATGTCCGGTGCGGAGCAGAAGGTGAGCTTCGACCTGAGTAAGAGCGGGTTTACTTCGGCGAAGAGCCTGGTAGCGACCACGAAATCATCGGTCACGGGAGATGTGGTGACGATCGAGCCCTATGGAGTGTTTATTGGACAGCTGGTGAAGTGAGCGACGCGGTCTCTCCCGTTGAGAATTCTCCAGTCGCAGCGGGGAGGATAGGTACGCAGGGTGGCAGGATGCACGAACTGTCGATTGCGATGGGCATAGTGGACGCTGCGCTGGATGAGGCCCAGCGTCGCGGCGCGCGGGTCAGCGCCGTGCATCTCAGGCTGGGCGCGCTTTCGGGCGTGGTGAAAGATGCGCTCGTTTTTTCGTACGAAGTTGCGTGCCAGGATACTCCACTGCAGGGATCGCAACTGATCGTGGAAGAGGTGCCCGTCATCGTGTATTGCCCGCAGTGCCAGGAAGTTCGAACACTGCCGTCCGTGCAGCTATTTCAGTGCCTGGAATGCGGCACCCCAACGATGGACGTGCGCCAGGGTAAGGAGCTTGAGGTATTTGCCCTCGAGGTCGAGGATGAAATGCGCGAATCAGAGGTAACGGAGTGAGTGAGCCTCGTCTGGTAGAAGTCCGCAGGAATGTGCTGAAGCAGAATGACATGACTGCGCGGTCCCTGCGCGAACAATTCCGAGCGGCGGGAGTGTTTGTCGTAAGCCTGGTTTCGAGTCCAGGTTCGGGGAAGACGACTTTCCTGGAGAAGACGCTGACGCACTTGCAGCCTCGCTATCGAGTGGCTGCGCTGGTGGGAGACCTTGCTACTGAAAACGACGCGGTGCGACTGGCCCGCAGCAAGGCGCCGGTGAAGCAGATCACGACGGGTACTCTGTGCCATCTGGAGGCGGCGATGGTGCAGAATGCGCTGCAAGACTGGGACCTGGGACGACTCGATTTTCTTTTCATCGAAAATGTAGGCAACCTGGTTTGCCCTTCTTCCTACGACCTCGGCGAGAATCTTCGCCTGGTGCTGATGTCGGTGACCGAAGGGGAAGACAAGCCGCTGAAGTATCCGACGATTTTCAACAGCGCCGACGTCGCGGTTGTGACTAAGAACGAACTCGCGAGCGCGGTTGAGTTTGACTGGAAGGCGGCGCGGACGAGCATTCAGTCGGTGCGTCCGGGAATGGAGATTTTTCGCCTCTCGGCGAAAACTGGCGAAGGGATGGAGGAGTACTTGAGCTTTCTTTCGCAGCAACTGGCGGAACACAGAGCCGTGGCGAGGGTCTGATCGACGCTGCGGGTAGAGACGCAGCAAGTTAGGTCTCTACGAAGGGCGCTGAATCCTAGAAGCCGTATTTGGCGATGATTTTCCTTTCCTTTTTTCCAACCACCGCAATTGCCGCGTGTTCCGCGGGCAAAGAAAACGTCAGGGGAACTCCCGTGGCCTGATCGCGCAGGCTGATGGCCGCGTCGTGAGCCGAATCTGAGACGAAGACGTACAACAGGGAGTCCGCCAGCACGGCAGGGAAAACCAACACACCCGGTGGTAGCGGCGATTGCATGCTAAACATCGGTGTGACGTTCAGTCGAGTGGCAACGTACGCGTATAGCTCTGCCGTCGCTTGCGCGTTTTCGGCGAGTTCCACTGGGTATGCCGCCCAGAAGATGAGTCCTTTGCCGTGAGGGACTTCTTTGAAAGTGGAGCCGTCCTCGAAGCGAAGAGAATCCAGCCAGTTCTGTTGCGGCTGACCGAAGGAGAGAGGGAGCGTGCGATCTCGCAGACGAACCGTCGCACTGTGATAGGTGAGTGGTTCGCTAGGGGAGGGAAGTCCAAGGTCGGCGGCTCGGTGCACGATCTGCCAATGCTCGTCGCGATCGACCGGGCCGGTGACGAGCAGGTTGCCTCCCGCCTCAACGTACTTCATCAACGCTTGCCACGCGGCTTCGCTTAGCGCCTGGGGCGAGGGCAGGATGGCCAGCTTGGGCGAGCCTAACTTGTCGATCTGATTTTCTGCGATCACGTAAGCGGGCAGGTGCGCATCGTAGGCCAGGGCGCGAACCGCGCGCTGCTGGGCTGCCAGCTGAAAGTCCGCGAGTACCGAGTACTGCGCGGCTTGCGATGTGACGATTGCGATCGAAGGAAGTTGCGGATCTCGAAGATGCTCCTGCAATGACGGCGCGAATTGCGCGTAGGCCCGCAGAAGGGTGGCCTCCGGCTTCTCAGTGTAGTCGGTGCGGATGGCGCCGATCGGAGTTTCGTTGCTCTCCGTCATGTAGGAATTCGTATTCCACAACCACTCGATGGCGCCCGAACCTTGAATGAACGACGTCGCGATTTTTCGTTCCAGAAGGGCCGCTTCGCTCTCCGGTGTGCGGCGGGCGATTTCGTCGAGGTTCAACTGGCGCTGCAGTCCGGTTTCCTGAATCAGCATGGTCTGTCCGGGCTGCTTGGCCGCCAGCGAATCCCACAGAATGTTGTCGTCGAGCCACCAGGAATGATTCGTAGTGAAGTCGACAGACTGGCCCCAGAAAGCCGGGGACAGGCGATCTTGAATGCCGCCCTCGTCCTGGCCGACGGTTACGAGCTGTCGCGATCGGGTCGCGCGAATCGTATCGCGCATGGTGCGCGCCCAGTGAGCGAATGATTCCTGCGCGAACAGAGAATAATCGTTCAGCCGGAGTGATGTTGTTCCGGTGTACATGCCGCGTGGCGAGAACTCATCTTCCGCAGGAAGAGAAATTGTTCCTGCGACGGAGCCGGGTGAAACATTCCACAGTGCGGCGAGTTTCGCGCGGTCGGGATAACGTTGGCTCAGCCAGTTGTTCCAGGCTGCGAGTTCGATGGGATCGCCGTTGGGGCGTGTCTTCCAGAGCTGCTGCGAAAAACTAGGCTCGTTGATCAGATCCCACGCGAGGTAAGGCACGTCATGGAAGCGTGTGACGACGGATGAAACGAGAGTTTGCTGACGCCGCGCGGCTTCGGGATCGAGAAAGGCGTTCGTCCCTCCGAGAACGTCGGGCAGGAAAGCGAAAAAATTGAACTGCACGGGCAGGTCATATTTGCGGGCGGTCATCAGATAGGCTTCGAGCGTGCGCAGCGTGCGTTCGTAAGGCTGGCCGTTTTCGTCGAAGAATTTATCCCAGCCACTCCACCAGCCGGTTCGGATCATGTTCAGTCCGGCGTCGTGAATCTGGGAGAGATCCTGATTCCACACGTACACGTTGGGATGATCGAAGAAGAGGCGTTGGACCTCGCTCGACATGTACGTCGTGCCGACGACAGCGAGGGGATGGCCATCGAGTTCGAAGTAGTCGTGGTTCACACCGAGATGCGGGCCGGAGCGCAGGAACGACTCGTCGCGGATCCAGAACGCGGAATGGTAGATGGCGCGAATGTGGCCGCCTTCCATCAACTGAGCTTCAACAATGTAGAGGCCCTTGCCGGCGGGGGCCGGCAGCGCGATTGGTTCGTTCGGTGAGGCCGAGACGCTAGCGCGATTCGAAGGCTGCGTTTCGGGATACGTCGTAATTTTCAAAAAGGCAGGAGTGGTGGGTGCCTCGGCCGCGTGCCACTGCACTTGCAGTTCTATGGGCTCTCCCGGCAGGTAGAGCGGCAAGGCCGGACGTACTGTAAATTCTTCGGCGCCTTGCAGCGCACGTCTGGCAAGGGATTGCACGCAGTTTGCGTTGTCGAAGAATTCGGGCGTGAGTTCGGCATTGACGAAAATCCAGCGCCCACCGTCGAAGCCGTTCCGGTAGTGATCGACCTGGATGGCTGGCGCGGAAAGCTTGCGGCCATTCTGCGTGCCCCAGGCGAGAGCGTCGAGGCGGGCGTCGATGGAGCCGGCAGCGCCGCCGCGATGGTAAAGGTCCACCGCGCTGAGTCGTATGACCGGACTGAAGGCGCGCTTCCAGGCGAACGCCGGAAGTTGCAACGGCAACTCGGGATTGGGCTGGAACTGCAGTCCGCCGGAGCCGGCAGTTTGCTGGTACTGGTCGATCATCAGCGGGCGGATGAAGCGGACACTGTAGTCGCGAAGATGCCAGCCGCCGGCATCGCGGTAAGCGGCACGTGTAAATGGCATGCCGCCGAAGACGAGAAGATTGCCGCCACGGTCAAGAAATTGTTTGATCGCGGGCCAGGCGTTTTCAGGAAAGGATGAACCGTACGGAAGCACCAGTAAGCGGGATGAGTCTGCGGCAAGCGCAGCGGAAAGGTGATCGGCATCAGCGACCTGAGCCCCGGGCAAGATCGTGGCCAATTGCGAGGACGGGCCCGCGGAGTCAGCCGCTGGAAAACCGGGTTCGCCGAACACAACCGTTGCGGACATGCCGGACTGGGCGCGGAGTCTAGCGTGGCTGAACAGGAAAAACAAGGAGGCGACCGCGAAGAGCGCAGGTTTTAGCATGAGTGTGGCCCGATGAAGATTCGGCTGAGGAAACGATTGCAGTCTCGGGCAAGGGAAGAAGATTGTCAAGCACTGTCAAGTTAGAGAAACGATTTTCTAGGGACCGAATTCGATGCCGCGTTCAGAAAAATGGGTAGAATCGCGCTTCGGCGATGCTATGATGGCGCGTCCGTTAATTCCCGTAATCTGATTCGCACGCTCTTCGAAGGGTGGATACAGCACTCATGGCGATCGCAGCTCCCAACACTCCTACCACGACTACCGCGCCTGGAACTAAGCAAAGCTACCTCGCGCCGCTGGCTACGGTGACCACGCTGTTTTTCATGTGGGGATTTCTAACCTGCCTGAACGACATTCTGGTGCCGCACCTGAAATCGATCTTTGACCTGAGCTATTTCCGGGTCATGTTGATTCAGTTTGCGTTTTTTGGGGCTTATTTTATTTTCTCGATTCCTTCGGCGAAGATCATCGATTGGATCGGCTACCAGCGGTCGATGGTGGTGGGCCTGCTTACGATGGGTCTGGGAGCGTTCCTGTTTGTGCCGGCGGCGAGCGTTCCGTCGTTTCCATTATTCCTGGGCGCGTTGATCGTGTTGGCCGCCGGGATCACTTGCTTGCAGGTGGCGGCAAATCCGTACGTCACGGTGTTGGGGCCGCCTGAGACGGCGTCGAGCCGATTGAATCTTACCCAGGCGTTCAATTCTCTGGGAACTTTCCTGGCGCCGTTCTTCGGCGGGCTGCTGATTCTTACGACGGCAACAATGTCCACGGACCAGATAAGGGCCTTGGCACCGGATACCTTGCACGCCTACCGCGTGGGCGAAGCGGCGACCGTCAAGATGCCGTATGTGGGTTTAGGTATCACTCTTGTCCTGTTGGCGATCGCAATCGGCAGTTTCAGGCTTCCGAAAATCGAACACGCGCAGCACAAAGTCGGAGAGAAGGTAAACGACTCGATCTGGAGGCACCCAAATCTGATTTTCGGAGCCATCGCTATTTTCGTGTACGTCGGTGGTGAAGTTGCGATCGGCAGCTTCCTGGTGAACTACTTCGGCCAGCCAGAGATTGGTGGGCTGACAGAGAAGGTGGCCGCTGGCTTCGTTGCTCTGTACTGGGGTGGTGCCATGGTCGGCCGTTTTTTCGGATCAGCACTCTTGAGCGGAGCAAAAGCAGCTTACATGGCCTTGGCTTCGGTTGCCGGTGTTCTCGCCTTTCTGCTCTCGACTTGGGTTGCCCACACCTGGGCTGATAAGCTTGCCGCTCCGGCGGGCCATTTTAGTCTGGTGGCTGTTCTCTGGGCGCTCGTTTCTATCTTGGTGACGGCCCGCCCACTCTTTGCGTTGGTTGCCGTCGTGGCAGCTATTCTTGCCATCCTCATCGCGGTCAGCGGCGGCCGCTTGGTTACGCCAACTGGAGTCCTGCTGGGCGTTTGCGCTGTTTGCGCGGCGGCCCTGGTCGCGATCTCCATGCTGACTACCGGGCATACCGCGATGTACAGCATCATTCTCGTGGGCTTTTTCAATTCGATCATGTTCCCCAGTATTTTCACGTTGGGCGTGGCTGAACTCGGGCCGCTTACCGGCGACGGCTCTGGAGTTATGATCATGGCGATTGTGGGGGGAGCGATTATTCCCGTGCTGCAGGGTGCGATTGCGGACAGAATCGGCATTCATCATGCATTCTTTCTCCCGGTCGTTTGTTACCTATACATTCTGTTCTTTGCCTTGAGCGGCTCGAAGCCGAACAGCCAGCGCTATGCTAAGGCGTAACTGCGCATCACAAAGCGGTTAAGATGGTTCGACGATCTTTATGAACGAATTGAGTAATCGATAGATAGAAAGCTCATGGGGCAAACTAAGAAGCTTGGCCAAAAGCCAGAGGTGATTACCCTCAAGGCCGTTGCCCAATATATTGGATTGACGCCCGGCACGGTATCCGCGGTCCTCAACGATTCGCCGTCGGCCCGCTCCATTCCGCAGGAGACCAAGAACCGAATCCACGCGGCCGCCAAGGAACTCAACTACCGGCCAAATTTCTTCGCGCGCACGTTGCGCAACAAACGGACCTACACTATCGGAGTGATTGCGGAAGAGATTGGCGACTCCTACAGCTCCGCAATCATCAGCGGCATCGAGCAATATTTAAGGAAGCGCGATTACTTCTTTCTGACGGTGGTGCACCGCCACAATCCTGAGCTGCTGAACCGGTACTCGCAATTGCTGTCGGAGCGCGGAGTCGAGGGAATTATCACCGTCGATACGACCGTGCAGGACGAACCCATGCTGCCGACCGTGGCCGTTGCCGGGCACAAGAGGCTGAAGGGCGTCACCAACATCACCCTCGATCATGTAAGGGCTGCCGTCCTCGCTCTAAATCATTTGAAGGATCTTTCGCATCAACGGATCGCTTTTATGAAGGGGAATCCTCTCAGTTCGGATGCGACGGATCGCTGGGACGCGATCTGCCAGGTGGCAGCCGAGATTGGGATGAAGATCGATCCTGAACTTACGGTGCAAATCGACACCGATGTTCCGACACCAATGTTGGGTTATCCGTTTGCAAAGCAGTTGCTGGCGCGCAAGCGGCCGTTCACGGCGCTGTTTGCCTACAACGACATCTCGGCCATCGGAGCGATTCGCGCATTTCAGGAGCAGGGACTGCGCGTGCCTCACGATGTTTCGGTGCTGGGTTTTGATGATATTCCGGGAGCCGCGTTTCACACTCCGAGTTTGACCACGGTGCAACAGCCGCTGAACCGAATGGGCGAAGTCGCGGCGCAGGTGCTGCTGGAACGAATTCAGGACAAAAAAGAATATCCCGCTGATATTGCGATCGAGCCTGAACTGGTTGTGCGGGAATCGACGGCGAAGGCCAACGGTTCCTTGTAGCACGGTGCTTCCGCTATAGTAGCCGCAGAGTCTCTCGTCATAAAGTTCATGCCCTCGGCTCACCCACCCAACGCCTCAACCTCGGCTCGAGCGCTTACGTTTGCTGCCTACGCGTCGTTCGTGCCGATCGGGATCGCGACCGTGCTGCTTGGTCCGATGTTGCCGACGCTGTCGACGCGTTGGTCGTTGAACTATTCCCAACAAGGCGCTCTGTTCACCGCGCAGTATCTGGTTTCGACCGTGGCCGTGGCGCTGTCGGGAGTGATGGTCTCACGCTGGGGATTTCGATTCGCCATCAAGACGGGACTTCTGCTGATGAGTGCGGGTGTCGGCCTGCTGCTCGTAGGTCCCAGAGCGATGGGGATTGTCTGCATTGGATTGTATGGAGGCGGGCTGGGGCTAGCCGTTCCTGCGGGCAATTTGCTGGTGGCGGCGGTGAATCCCCTCCGGCGCAGTGCGACCCTGAATGTGCTCAACTTTTGCTGGAGCGCCGGAGCCGTGACGTGCCCATTTCTTGTGGCAGCGGCAGCGAAGGGACAGCACATTCAACTGTTTCTGGCGGCAGTGGCCGCGTTCGCACTGCTGATGGTGATTGGGATCGGCATTATGCCCGCGTCGATTGTCGAGCCAGTTCCGACCAAGGACGCAGCGCGGGATTCAGGCTGGTCGATTCCCTGGAGGCAGCCTGCGTTTCTGGTACTGGCTGCGCTTTTTTTTCTGTACGTCGGTGTCGAAAATGGTTTCGGCGGATGGGTTGCTTCATATGCAAAGAGCTTGGGCAGCCTGGCGCCGACCATCGCGCTCATGACTCCATCATTTTTTTACGCGGCGATGACACTCGGGAGGTGGGTGGCGCCGTTGCTGCTGCGCCTGGCGACCGAAATTCGGCTGGTGCAAATCGGACTGCTGGTTGCTTGTGCCGGGATGACCGGTCTGGTCATGTCGCACGGTCTGCGCGGGGTGATGGCGAGCGCCTGCCTGGCGGGACTGGGGCTCTCTTACGTCTATCCCATTACGATTTCACTTTTGTCGCGGGAGTTTGGCGATGACTCCTCGCGTCTGGGTTCCATCATGTTTACGCTGTCGAATATCGGTGGAGGACTGATGCCGTGGATGGTGGGCGTTGCGTCGACGCGTTTCGGAAGCCTCGAGGCGGGACTGGCCGTGCCGCTGATCGGATGTGGGGCGATTTTTGCTCTCTACCTGAGAGGGTGGAGCATGACGGAAGCAGAACTGAAAGCCGGTGTGCCCGCGGTCTAAGCGCGGACAAGCCTCGCCGCCAGCCGGGCCAACCGAACCAGCCTGTACAACGGAAACAGTGGTCCAGGAAGACGGACTGACTGCCACTCCCCCGGTCCGGGCGTGAAGGCGAGACGCTGGAGGAAGCGCAGCCGATCTGCGGGTTGTTCCCGCAGGCGCATCATCCGTCGAAAGTATGCGAACGACTCCACATTGAATGCCGCCCCGCTCGCGACATGAGATTGGATTTCGTTAGCAAGTGGGACCGAAGCGGGATCGTCCACGAGGCTGACTTGCGCTCCTGGCGGAATTGCGGCGCCCAGGAGTCGATTCGCGAGAAGCATGCTGATGCCTATGATGCGCACAATTCCTAGGGCGGTCGCCTGCGATTCGATCCAGTTCCAGTTCAAAGTTGGCAGGCTCATGATCCGCGCAATGTCGCACAGCCAGACCAGGCGGGCCCACACATGCTTGGCGGCGTGCGCCGAGAGGATGAGGAGCATGTCCTCGGACGACGGCGTCTTCATCGCCCGGCCTGCGACCGTGATCGTCTCTGCCCTGCCGAATACGCCGTCCATGTCAAAGTCAATGGCGTAAAAGCGAGGTTGAATCGCCCACTGCACTTCGAGCAGATTCGGACCGGCGGCGCCATCGAAGGCACACTCGTAGCCTGATTTCAAATAGGCGCGCTCCTCAGCGGCGGAAAAAGTCAGGTGAGGCGTGTAGCCCAGCTCGCGCACCGCATCGCGAATGCGAGACAAGTCTTGCGCGTGAATCAGCAGATCGATATCACCCACCTGTCGCAATGCAATATCGCCGTACGCGGCTTCCGCCAGCGCCAGGCCTTTGTAGGGCAGAACCTCAATGCCGAGAGAAGACAATTGAGCCACGATCCGAATCAACTCCCGCGACAGGAATAGAGCTTTGCGCAGATTGGTCTGATAGCTCTGCCGCAGCGCGGACATTTCCGCAGCCGGAACTGCTTCTTCAAGGTCAGTCAGAGCCTGATAGAGAAGCGGCCGAGTGCCGTGCCGGTCGGCGAGGTTGAAAAGGAGTTCCCAACGGATCGGCTCACGCGCCAGCAGACGCAGGCGCTCGGCCTTTTCCTCACGACGAATCTGGGAACATGCGGTCAGCAGGAAGGACCACTCGGCTGCGAGTGTGGCGCTGCTGGCCAAGAAGCTAGTCGCGGACATGTTGCCGGCTGGAGCGGTGAACGCGAGTCCGAATCATGCACTAACGCTTGCCAAATTTGATAGCGTTCGAATCTGCACCAGGTTACGCGCCTGAGTTGCCGCAGCGTCTTTTTTGGCCAGCATGTTGGCCGAGGGAATGCCGGTTCTCGCGAAAGACTTTTCGCAATCCTGCGACGACGGCCCGCGCATGTTCCCTTCCAGGTACGCCAGGCCGGGACAGCGAGTGCAAGTGCCCGCGTGCGTGCACGATGGGCAAGTCGTCAGATCTTTGAGGCGGATGGAGCGGACTTCTTTCATCCGGTCGGAATCGCGCCAGATGTCGACAAAGCGCTGCTGGCGCACGTTTCCCGTGGGCAGCGGAAACTGCACGCAGGGAAAAACTTCGCCATAGGGCGAGACATAGCAGGCAGTGTGGCCGGCGCTGCAAGGCGTAGATTCAAGTTCGCTCTCACCCGCCGGCGCGGGGATTGCGCAAAACTCGTCCGCATCTCCCACCAGCGCGGTGTCGCGGAAGACCTGCCGCAGCGTGCCTTGATCGACTCCTAAATCCAGGATCGACCGGTTGCCGTCCATCATGGGCGTGATGGTTGGGTCAAGAGTGCATTCGACGCCCATTTCCTCGGCCAGTGCCCGTACGCCGGGATAGTCCTGCATGTTCTGTCGCATCAGAACGTTGGCGATGATGACTCGCAGTCCCTGAGACTTGAGAAAGCGGATCGCGTCGATCGAGCGCTTGAGTGAGCCTGGAATTAGGGTGATGCCATCATGCACTTCGGGCCGGTGCGAATAAATGCTGATCTGCACCGACTCGACGCCGAGGTCGCGGATGCGGGCGGCCTCGCGTTCGCGAATCATCAGGGCATTGGTCTTGAGCTTCACGCAAAACATCAGGCGACGGGCGTGTTCGAGAAGCTCGAAGAAATCCTTGCGCAGAAAAATTTCGCCGCCGCTTAGGGTCAGGATGAAGACGCCGGCCTCGGCCATCTCGTCCATCAGATGCTTGATTTCCGCAGTGGTCATCTCGCCATGATCGTCGTGATCGAGATAACAATGCACGCAGCGCTCGTTGCAGCGGTAAGTCAGGTCAAGCTGCACGTTGAACGGAATGTTCAGCCGCTGCGCCTTCTCGGTCATCTCCTGCAGCAGTCCGCTCATTTTGACTCCCCAGCTCGGGATTCTCCGGCCACGGTGCTATGCGGCGGAATCGGCTCCTCTGAAAGTTGCAGTATCTCATGGCTGGCCAGTTCCCGCGCCAGTGTTTCAGCGTCGCGCAAAGCTTCTGTCGGCTCAACCTCGAACTCTGTGCAGATGCGGCGGTCCACGATTTCGTCGAGCGGCGTGGTGCCGTCGGCGGATTGCCACAGAATCGTAGCGGTCTTGTTCAGGGTGAACAGAGTTGAGTCCCGGCCGGACATGATCATCATTTCGCCGTCCAGACTGCGGGCCGCGACCTTCGGGTTGCGCGCCATATAAAGCCTGCTCATCCAATCAACTCCCAGACCCGGGCATCGGGCACAAACGTAAGGCGCGAAACCGGAACCCGGCTCACGAACTCAAACGCGGAATGAAAAGTCGCCTGCACCAGTTCCTCATCCTCGGCGAAAAACAACAGATTTGCAAGCAGAGATCGCGCTGCCTCGGCGGGCGGAATCGGGTCGATGCGATTCTCAGCGCCCTTGGCCAGCAGGTACAGTGCGGCGATGGGCGCGGAAACATTTTCGCCCAGCTTCGCCAGTTCGCCGGTAAACGGAGTGCCATAGGCGATGTAGCCTGCGTCTTGCTCACGAACGTAGGAAATCTCGTCGGTCAGAAGCGTGGCGTCGGGAGGAGCCAGCCGGGAAATGGTCGTCTTGCCCGCCTCGGAAACACCAGCGAACAAAAACGCCTTGCCGTTGCGAATGGCGCTGGCGGAGTGCAGCAGGAAGCCTCCCTGGCGCGCCAGAACGAGAGTGTGCACGATGCGCAGCACAGCGTCAATGGAATAGGGATTGGCGGTCTGCCGAATCGAGCCTCTTCGCGACTCTGGCTCCCATTCGGCGCGAAAATCTCCGCGCTCGAGGGTCCACCGGCCCCGGTATTGGGTTACACGTACCATGGCCTCGGGATCGGCGAAGCGCGAGGGAGTGAGTTCAATGTCGAAGTCAATCTCGGCCTCTCCACCCTGCGAGGAAGTCACGAAACCGTCATAGCGCTCTCTCAGCAGGCTGAGGAAGGCCGGGTCGGTGGTATGCACGCGCACCGGCATGCCCCCGATTTCAATGATCAGACTCAGACGTTCGACTTCAGTAGTTAACTCAGGCAAGGGACGGCTCGATCCTCAATAGTGTTCAAAATCGAATTGTTTAAATCGACGCGCCTTGAATTTGTGATGCTGGAACCCGCAACGTTGTATCCGACGAAGGGGCGTACAACTTTTGCAGCATGGAGCGCGTGCCGACGACCGCGCGGGCAGCGAATGACGAACGTCGAAAGAAAGCCGCGGCAGCGCGGTTGGAAAGATCCATTCGCCGGCTTGGCAGGATCGAGTTCTCGTTCCGCCGCCCCTCCCGAAAAATCAGGGAAGCTTTACCCATGATGTCGCTTGCGGCCAGCGTGGCATCGGCGTAGGGAAGGGCATCGCCCTGGGTCTGAATGCTCAAGCCATCAACGTTGTTGACTGCCACCACTCGATGGGCTACGAATCTGCGACCGCTGCTGAAGAGGACGATGTCACCCTCGCAAACCTGGTCGCCGCTGGCGGGCTCAATCACGAGCGTATCGCCAGGCCAAACGGTCGGCAGCATGCTCCATCCCGTGACTCGTAGATGCAAGCTGCCGGAGGAGCGCAACACTTCACCGGCCAGTTCAAGCCGGAGCGTATGGGCGTCGTCTGCGGCTTGAGCGGAAAGCTTCATGACACCTTCGAACTGCTCGCGCAGGACAAAGAGGAAGTGCCGATCTTCCCGCACGAAAGCGCGGTCGTCACAAATACTTTTTCGTAGCGAAAAGATGGTTTTTCGTACGGCTGCCGGGTGACCGGAGTGCGCGGGTTGTCATGGGACGAATCGTTCATAGTCATAGGAGGAGACCTGTCTTTATATCTGTCTATTGTAATGCCGATTGCGATGCCTGTACCGCGCACCCGCCGGTGGTGCCGGAGGTTGTGCAAGTCTGGTTGCTGAGCGTCGAAAAATATACTTGCGACGCGCCCGCCAGGGTGCCCGAACCGACGTTGTTGTCGATAATAATCCCGCCAGTGCCGCCCGCGGCTGCCACGCTGAAAGTGGCGGGGGTGCCCACCATTTTCCACGCTATCCGGTTCGCGCCGGTGTTGTCGTTGGTGTTGCCGGCAATGGCCGTATTCCAAACTGGGGCCGCGCCAGCTTTCGATATGCCCGCGTTTGAAGCCCATTCCACATTGCCGTTGCTGTCGAGAATCTCCGCACCGGTGGCATAGGCGTGGCTGGCCTGCCAGGCCGGATGTGAGGCCTGATCGGGACCCTGATTGGTCCACTTAGCCGTGTTGTCACCCGTGTTACCATTGATGATCGTGTTCCAGGCAGGGTGCCCGTTTCTGGCGGTCCGCGATGTTCCTGCTACTCTGCACACTTGTACGTTAAGGTTGGAATCCAACACGATCTGGCCCACCGTATAAGCGTGGGAGGGTAGCCAGGGCTGAACGTTGAAGTTCATGACGCATCCGCCGGTCGCGCAGCTATTGCCCAGGCCACTGGTCTGAGCGCTGGCGAAAATCCACTCGGAAATACCTGCAGTCGCGTTGGGGTTGGAAATGTCGGTGACCGGAGAACATCCGGTGGTGGCGCCAGCCAGCGCGGGCCCAGCGATGGGCGTCCCCATGACGCCGGCCGCGATTGGAATCTGATATATCGTTGGCGCCCCTCCGGTATTTCCACAAACGTAGAAGTTGCCGGTCGCAGTGCCCGACACTTCGTACGTACTGTCGAAAGCGCCCTCATACAGAGCATTGGGATTCGGCGGAGCGACCTGGCTGGTTCCAACGATCGCTTTCGAGCCGGTCGAGCCGGCGGCGAAGGTCGGAGTGAACTGGAAGACCGCCGAGCACGGCAGCGCTGCGCCGCAGGAAGTGCTGCCATCGCTCGAGGAGAAGACGTAGATTTTCTCAGCGGTTGAATCAATCACCGGCCCTGCGACCAAGCCGGCGCCATGATCGATCTGGCCGGATTGCGTGACTACTCCTGTCGGGCTCACCCGGTAGAAAAACCCGCTGGCGTCACCGACAAAAACGTTGCCAGAGGTGCGGTCGTAGACGGGACTGGAAATAGACGTCGTGTTATTTACTTGGACTGGGAATCCGCCCGTTCTGACTTCGCCCGGTGTGCCAAGAAACGCGCCGCTGATCTCGTGCAGCCAACCCAGGGCTCCGCCTACCCAAAGTACGTCGTGGTTGTAATCAGGAAAAGCCGATGAAGTAGTGTCATTGATCTGAGTTCCGCTGCCGTCGACTAGAAATATCCTAGTCATGCACGGGGCAGTGCAGGTGCGGTACGCGGCGTTCGAGACGAAGCCCATGGCCCCGGGGTTGCTCACAGTCTCGATAGCTGAAGCCTTCCATTTCAACAGGACTAAAGCTCCGAGTAAACCATTCGTCTGGACGAACGCAACTTGCGTTCCGTCCTGTGAAAACGCGGGTGAGGTCAGAACCGTGCCTCCGGTGTTGTAGGCCCAGTAGGTCTTCGGGTTGGGTGCCGCGCATCCGGTGGCGTACAGATTTGTGTAGGCGACTACGCTGGCCTGGGTTGCCGAACCCGCCAAGCCGGTATTGAATACGACATAATCAGTGCAACTTGCCGTGTTGATGTGGGACACATACTTTGCGGGATAGTTGCCCGCGCCGACCGAGGCACCGCTGCCCATGCTCTCCGACCACGCTCCCGCCGAGCTCGCTTCCGTAGTGAGGCTGTCCGCGGCCGTCGCGTCGCCCGCCGAATTCGCATCCGTTGGCAAGGCGCGCTGCACATTGTTCCGGTACCACTGCTGCCAGTAGCGCGGATCGCTCGTGACCTGCGCGATTTGTTCGAACGTTGACGGCTCGGAAAAGATGACATGCCGGTGAGACCAGTCGATCGGCATTCCTTCGCGGGCCGGTTCCGACGCATGGCCGGTCAACACCCAGCCCAATACCGCCAATCCAGACAAAGCCACACCCAACCGGAGAAATCGTGCGGTAGTACCATTCATTGTCCTGACTCCGTGGTTCGCGCGAGATGCAAAGAATTGCGGGCGGTGCTCGAGTATTTTTGCGTCGTCAAATCCGTCCTGGTTCCCAGTAACCCGATTTCGCAGCCGGTTGTGGTCAAGCCGCGTCGGGAAGACTGATACTCCGCTCAGGCTGATGATCTTCCCAACTTATAAGTTCGAAACGCCAACAGAAAGTGGACGTATGCCTCCCGTTGGTTGGCTGGATTGCCGCTGATTTTACTTCTATTCGAGGCGCAACGCAAACAAGTTTTCGCGGCCAGTCTGGCACCCGACTTCAGCGGAGAAGCGGCGACAGTACTGGGGTCTTGAGGAGGCGTGGGGCGGCGGGGCGGGATTGAACCGCCCTCTTCCGGCCGGTTGAGGCCAGACGTTTCTCCAAGACTACTTCCGCCCCGCACCATACTTTCGCGGATTCACGGCACTCTAGCTAATCCGGTTGAAAGTTGTTACAAAAGGCGAACATGATCCCAGTTGGGAGACCTGGCTGCCCGCAGTCAGCGTTTTGGTGAGAAGGACGTAGGCTTGCGGATCGTGAATCAGGCTCTGAGAGCGTTGAACTTCTGCTCTTTGGCCACAGCGTCGGGTGTACCTCTAAGGCTGGCGGCTAATTCTATAATTGTTACGGAATCCGAAACAGCTGAGCAGCGCTCCGCCGCAAATTACCGTGGGCACTACCAAAATCTGGAGATCATTCACGATTTTCATACATACCCCTTACAATAGGGGAACCTCGGCCGACCACGACGCCGTCCAGCAGGGACAATAAAATCTTGAGGGTCAAGACCCCCACGGAGGCTGGTGAATCCGATTGGAAGGATATGAGAAAGTAGCGGAAGACATGGAACAGGCAGTGCATGAAGGCAAAGTCAGAAACGTTCTCACCCTGGAAGAAATTGCGAATCTTGCCGCCGAGGGCGGCCAGCCTGCGGAAACGTTGATGAACGTTGTGGCCCTCATCGCCAAGAGGTTCCGGACGGACGTGTGCTCGGCCTACTTGCTCGAACCGGATCGCGCCAATCTGGTGCTGGCGGCGACTGTCGGGCTTCGCAAGGAGTGTGTCGGCAGCCTACGGATGGCAGTCAACGAAGGGCTTACCGGATTGGTGGCCGAACTCGTGCGTCCGGTTTCAGTCGAACAGGTGAAAACCCATCCCCGCTTCAAATACTTTCGGGACGCTGGCGAAGATGCCTACCAGTCGTTTCTGGGCGTTCCGTTGATCGATCGCGGAGTCTTGCAGGGCGTTTTGGTGGTTCAAACCATTGACGCGCGGATTTTCAGCGAGGACGAAATTCGCATGCTGACCGAGGCGGCCACGCAGGTCGCTCCGGTGGTGAGCGAAGCCCGCACTCTCGATCGCTTCATTGCTCCGCTGCAGGAGCGGCTGTGGGCGCTGGCGCGCAATTTGTGGTGGAGCTGGGATCACAATTCTTCCAGCCTTTTTCTCGATCTGGATCCGGCGCGATGGAACGAACTCAATCACAATCCAGTGGCGCTGCTGAGCGAACTGCCGCTCGCCAAACTCGAAACCCGCGCCGCCGAGCTCATGCTCCACAGCCGCGTTAACTACGCCTACCGCCGCATGCTGGAGTATCTGGAAGCGGACCACACCTGGGGCGCGAAAAACGCCGGGGTCCTGCGGCCGCACCCGGTCGCGTATTTCTCCGCGGAGTTTGGCGTGCACGAATCGCTGCCGGTTTATTCCGGCGGCCTGGGAGTGCTGGCCGGGGATCACATCAAGAGCGCGTCCGATCTGGATATTCCACTGATCGGCGTTGGCTTGTTCTATGGCCAGGGCTACTTCCGGCAGAGACTCGATCTCAACGGATGGCAACGGGAAGAATACTTGAAGACCGACGTCAACCAGATGCCGATGGAAGTTGCGATCGGCAAGGACGGACGGCCAATTGTGGTGGAGATTGAAACCCGCAGCGGGCGGATCCGGGCGAAGGTCTGGCGCGTGGATGTTGGACGCCGCGACCTGCTCTTGCTCGATTCCGACGTGGAGGGCAATGCTCCCGAAGATCGCGAGCTGACTTCGCGCTTGTATGGCGGCGATCTCCGCATCCGCATTCGCCAGGAATTGCTTCTGGGGGTCGGCGGGTTGCGCGCGCTCAAAGCCCTGGGAGTTTCTCCGGGCGTACTACATCTGAACGAAGGCCACAGCGCGTTCGCTGTGTTGGAAGCGATTCGCATGCGCATGGAAGAAGAGGGCCTGGCGTTTGACGCCGCCGTGCCGCGGGTGTCGCGCGAAGTCGTTTTCACGACTCATACTCCGGTGCCTGCCGGCCACGACCGCTTCGATGCTGGACTGATCGAAGAGCATATTGGGCCGCTCCGCGAAGCGCTGGGGCTTTCGAAGGAAAGTTTGATGGGACTCGGCCGCGAGAACACGAACAACGGCGACGAGTCCTTCTGCATGACGGTGCTGGCGTTGCGGCTCTCGCGCCGGGCCAATGCGGTTTCGGCGCTGCATGCGGAAGTGTCGCGTGCCATGTGGACCGGGCTGTTCCGCGACAAGGTGGAAGACGACGTGCCCATCGGACACATCACTAACGGCGTGCATGTTCCGTCATGGCTGGCGCCGCAAATGTTTCGCCTCTACGATCGCCATCTGGGAACGGACTGGCACCAGCGCAGCAGCGAAGCGAAAATCTGGCTGGGAATTGAAAACGTGGACGACGGCGAGCTGTGGGAGACGCACCTCAACCTGAAGTCACAGCTTATCGAATTCGTGCGCCGTCGCGCCGTCGAGCAGGCTGAACGGCGCGGAGAATCACCCGAAGTTTTGCAGCGCCTGGAGCGCGCGCTCAGCCCTGATGCGCTCACCATCGGATTCGCCCGGCGGTTTGCGACGTATAAGCGGGCCAACCTGATCTTGACCGACATGGAGCGGCTGGCTTCGATGGTGAATGATCCGAACCGCCCAGTGCAGTTCGTGTTCGCCGGTAAGGCTCATCCGCTCGACGAGCCTGGCAAGCGCGTGTTGCAGCAGATTGCCGAGCTGATGCGCGACCCCAAGTTCCGCGACAAGTTCGTGTTCGTCGAAGACTACGACATCAATGTCGGGCGCCATTTCGTGCAGGGCGTCGACGTCTGGCTCAACAATCCGCGCCGCCCGCTCGAGGCTTCTGGCACCAGCGGCCAGAAAGTCGTGCTCAACGGCGGCCTGAATCTTTCCGTGCTCGATGGCTGGTGGGCCGAGGCTTTCGACGGCATGAACGGCTTTGCCATTGGAACCGGCAGAACTCACTCCAATATGAACGTCCACGATACGCGCGACGGCGAAGACCTGATGCGCACGCTGAGTGAGGAAGTGATTCCGCTCTATTATGCGCGTGATCGCGACGGCCTTCCGCGTGGCTGGATCAAGCGTATGAAGCGCACCATCCGCACGCTGGGCTGGCGGTTCAACGCCGATCGCATGGTGATGGATTACACCCAGAAGTGTTATGTGCCCGCGGCCGGCGGAACGTCCAGCGAGATGAAGGCCGGCTCGTAAAGAGAACCCGTTGCCGGATCGATGCGTCCCGGAATGGGGGGCTTACTTCGTTTTCAGAATTCCGCCGAGTGCGCCGAGCGTGCCATCGATGGGACCGGTCTTCAGGTTCGTGATATCCAAACCCAGTATCTTCGCGACCAACGGATATACGTTCACGTTCTCAAATGGTTCCAGCGTGATTCCGGGCCGAATGTCGGGACCGGCGGCAAAGAAAATCGCTTTCATCTCAGGCATCCGCGTGGCGTCGTAGCCATGCATGCCTGCCGGAGGATGTTCGGCGCTGCGAGGATCTGCAGTTGCACTAATAAAATACGGGCCAGTCGGAACGACCACGGGATCGCCTTCCCGAGGATTGCTGTCGAAGTGAAGATACGCGGGCACCTGCGTTCGGCGATACACCACGAACTTGTCGCTCTTTCCACGCAGCGCTTCATAGGCCTTCTGCGCATCCTCATCGGATTTGGGATAGATGGTCGGGCCGATGATCGGCGCGAAGGACGACGCGTTCAAACCGTATTCATCAAGGTGAATGGGAGCGCCCTTCACCTCGACCATCCCATGGTCGGCCAGCACGATTAAATCCACGGGCAGTTTCGATTCCTTGATGCCGTCGACCAGTTTCCCGATCTCGCCGTCGAGTTCGTGCACGGCGTCGGCCACCTGCGGGCTGTCAGGACCATAGCGGTGCCCGGCCGTGTCGGTGTCAGAAAAATAAAGCGTGATCATGTGCGGCCGTTGCTCTGGCGGAAGATGCAGCCAGGCGAGGACTTGCTCGACCCGCTTCGGGTTGGGAAAACTTCCGTCGAACTTGAGGTAGTAAGTGGGGCGGACTCCCTGCACGTCGGCCTCGGAACCCACCCAAAAAAAGGAAGCGGACCGCATGCCCTGCTGTTCGGCCAGCACCCACAGCGGCGTTCCGCCATACCACGTGCCGTCGCCGACCGACTTGGAATCGTGATAGCTGTACGTATCCTTCCTGGCCGGATCATAAAAACTGTTGGCCACAATGCCGTGATGCTCCGGGTAGAGTCCGGTCACGATCGTGTAGTGGTTGGGGAAGGTGATCGACGGATAGGAGGGAAGCATCCCCTCTGGCGCGCTCGCGCCCTGAGCAGCCAAAGCGAGCAGATGATCCGCGTGATACTTCTTCGCGTAGTCGTAGCGGAAGCCATCCAGCGAAACCAGGATGACATAGGGCTTCGCCATCTGCTGCGGAGTATTCGGCCCGTGATCGACGCTGATGACCGGAGCTATGCCGGCAGAGTTGACCGAAGGCGTGGCCTGACCGTATGACGATGCCGCCAGCCAACCAGACGCAAGGGCGACGCAGAGAACGCGTTTGAAGGTCAGGATTGCGATGCGGCGCAGCGAAGGCTTAAGCGGCGTGGACATGAAGAGTCTCCAAATATAGAGGCAAGATAATTCGCCGTCCAGTTCCCCGCTCAATAAAACTGCACGCGGCAGACTTTGGGCGAGTGCCAATGAGACACCTTAGAACGTCAGATGGAACTCCATCCTCAGAAGGGCGGAAGGGATGGACTGGCTTCGGGGACGGGATTCTGTGTTGCCCGTTTGCGAACCACACTGATTCCATGTTCGGGGTCAGCGTGAATCGTCAGGTCGACGGCACACGAGGAACATAGCCAAACATACTCAAGCGCGGCGAACGTTCTCTCGTACCTGGCATTCGCCGAAAGGCTGCGCCTGGCGAATGCCACCGCTTTGGAGTCAATCAAATAAAGCTTCCCATCGTGGAGATAGCGAAACTCACTCGGACATCCCGGATTCGCGCACTTGGAGAGCATAGAAACTCCGAACCTAACGTGAAGAACCAACAAAGTTTTGGACGAATCCGGCGATCTCGTCCGCCGCGGTGTCTAGCGCGAAATGCCCTCCGTCGACAACGTGGACTTCAGCGTTTGGCACATCTTTGCGATAGCGCTCCGGCTCGCCCGAGTCGAACGAGAGCTCATACTTTCCCCAGATGACCAGCAGGCGCGGCTGTTTCTCGCGCATCCACGCTTGCCATTTCGGATAAGAGTCCACGTTGGTGCGGTAGTCGTAGAACAAGTCGCTTTGGATATCACCCTGACCGGGCTGATTGAGAAATCGGAATTCATCGGTCCAGAGATCCGGGTCGTAACGTTCGACGTTGGGATCGTTGCCGACGTGGCGCGTGCGTGTGGTCGCGAGCGACAACAGATTTGTGCGCAGCGCGGCTTCGTTGGGCGCGCGATCGGCCCAGAAGGCGCGCCGGGTCTTCCAATTCGCGCCCAAGCCTTCGTTGTGGGCGACGGCGTCTTGGACGATAAGAGCCTCGACGCGATCGGGATGCTGCAACGCCATACGGAAACCTACCGGACCGCCGTAATCCTGCATATAGAGCGTGTAGCGCGGGAGGCCGAGCGCTTCGGTGAAGTGATTCATGACTTCCGCGATGTGATCGAAGGTGTATGCGAATTGCTTCGGGTCAGGCCAATCGCTGTGTCCGAAACCCGGGTAGTCGGGCGCGATCAGATGATAGCGATTGGAAAGCCGGGCGAAGAGCGGTTCGAACATGCGCGACGATGACGGCAGTCCGTGGAGTAAGAGAATTGGCGGCGCATCTTTCGCGCCGGCCTCTCTGTAGTAAATCGACAGTCCGGCGATCTTTATCGTGCGATAAAACGTGGGATGCGTCATGGGATGTTCATTCTCCGTGCGCTCAGGCAGCTATCCGCTGTGCGGATCTGGACTTGTGCGGTGTGCCGATGTAAGGAAACGAGGTGAGCAGGTCCGTGTGCGGGCCTACGTTATCTCGCGTGATCTTTCCGTTCGTAAGGATGGAAAGGAAGACATCGACCGCGTCGTCGGTAAGCGCGCGTCCATTGGACGGGTAGGACGCCGGCTTGCCAGGAACAAAAGGGAGGATGTCGGGCAGCAGAATCGCTGCCGCTCGCTTTGCTTCCTCGGGCGCATATCCACCCGTGTGCTCCAGCGAGTGCGCGAAGACGGGGATGAAACGGGAATCGTCCGCCGGCTGCGCAGCTTGATAGTCGGCCTGGTGGTCGCCAGGGAGGAAGACGGATTGCGACGCCAGCGCGCCGCGGTCCGCCTGCACCCATTTGCCGCTCGCGCCGTCGACCGTGCGATGCCACAGGCCGATCTTTCCAGAGCCCAGGGCAGAGTTGGGCACTTCCAGCACGATGCTGCACACGTCTTTGTCGGTGAAGAAATCGGTACCGGTGAATTTTAGATCGTTCAGTGCGCCCAGCGTGTCGAAGAAAAAAGGATCGCTGCGCCAGCCGGCGAAGAAGCGGTAGTCTCCGGCCTCGGTGACCAGGGCTTCGCTGCCGGTCGAGACGGGCGCTGCTTCGATGATCGTCTGGCCGTCATCGCCGATTCCGGCCGCTTGCACGCCTTCAACTCGGCGCACGGTCGCTGTCAGAGCTCCTGTTTTGTCTGAAGTGAAGCGGTATCGATATGCGATGTCGGCGACGCGGTCGCCGTTGGTATCAATCTTGAGCTCATATACTGCCTGGGTAGCGAAAGGGTCGTCGGTCGTGGGTCCGGCTGGCTTGAAACCTACAGATGGATGTACGTTCATAATCAGGATCGATTTGCCTGCGTCCCCAGGCTTCGGGAAGGCATACAAGTCGGTGAGATCAAGGCGGGCGTCCCCGTGGGGAAAGCCAAGCTCCGGGCCGGAATAATGATGTGACATGAAGTTATCTTCTCCTCACTGCGTCAGATTCTTGTGCGCTGCGTGCGTTCCCCGACAATTTCACATGGTTAGAACGACGCGAAACTCCGCTTTGCCGCTCAGCATGCGCGCGTAAGCTTCTGCCGCTTTCTCGAGCGGATAGGTTTCAATCATGGGACGGACGCCGCTGAGCTCGGCGAACTGCAGCGTGTCGTCGGAGTCTGCCGGAGTTCCCGAGGCCCAGCCTTGAACGCCTCGGCTGCCATTAATGAGCTGTATGGGCGTGACTTCAATCGGATCGAAGGCGGCGCCGACTACCAGGAGCTTGCCGTTTGGCGCCAGGCCGTCGATCAACTCGGACATCGCTTTTGAGTTTGGAGCGGTCGCGAGAATGGCCTGCGCTCCGCCTAGCTTTTGCAGTTCCTGTGCGGCGCTTGTTGCCGTGGTGTCGATGTAAATCGTTGCGCCGAGTTTCTTGGCGAGCGCAGCGTTTTCAGATCCGCGGCCGATCGCCGCGACCTTGTAGCCGAACTTCTGCGCGAATTGGATTCCCAGGTGACCGAGACCTCCGATGCCTTGCACAGCAACGAGATCGCCGGGAAGCGCACCACTGTGGCGCAGCGAGTTGTAGGTGGTGACTCCGGCGCAGAGTAACGGTGCGGCGTCGACGTCGCTTAGAGTGGATGGGATTGATACCAGCGCTTCAATGGGCGCGACCATGTATTGCTGGTAGCCGCCGTCATAGCTGAGTCCGGTAATTTTCAGATTGCGGCAATTGCGAAAATCTCCGCGTCGGCACTCGCGGCAGGTATTGTCTTGACCGCCATGCCAACCGACGCCGACGCGCTGGCCCTGCTTCCAGGCGGAAACACCTTCGCCTACTTCATCGATGACGCCCGCCACCTCGTGTCCGGGAATGCGCGGATATTGAATTCCAGGCCACAAACCATCTTTCGTAAGCACGTCACTGTGGCAGACGCCACAGGCTTGCACCTTGATGCGCACCTGTCCTGCGGCTGGATCGGGAATTGCGCGCTCGACAATCTGGAAATCCGCTCCGGGGCTGGGGACCTGGGCGACTTTCATTTGCGTCACTTTCATGGGTACGACTCTGCTGGTTGCCATTACTCCTCCTGCTAAACTTTTTTATTTGCGTTGGTGATCTACCTCGCAGCCACCAGGTTCGATTCGAATTTCATCCTTAAGGGTGCATTCCTTTGAGATGCTCTTACTTCTTTCGGGATAGTTCGTAAAAAATGTAGTGCCGTTTCCTGAGGGCTCCGTTTTTCAACCCTTAACCTCAAAAATGACTTCCAGTTCGACCGGCGTGCCTAGCGGAAGGCTTGCGACTCCGTACACGAGACGGCAGGGGTTCTTGTCTTTGCCGAAAACGGCTTGCAATAGCTCGGAGGCGCCATCCGCCACTTTCGGGTGATCGCGAACATCTCCGGCAGTCGCGATCGATACTCCGAGCCGGACGATGCGCGTAATTTTGTCGAGCGATCCCAAATGTTCGCGTGCGACCGCGAGGACGTTCAACGCTGCGAGGTGTGCTGCCTTCCGTCCAGCTTCCAAACCGAGTTCCGCGCCGACGCGGCCGATGAACTTCGCAGCGCGGCCCTCGGTGGGAAGCATCCCGGTAAGAAAAAGAAGATTGCCTGTCTGCACCGCCTCCGCGTAGGTGCCGAACGGCTGAGGCGGCGTGGGGAGCTTCAGGTCGAGCTCTTTCAGCCGCTGTTCCGCGCTAGCTGGCGAAGGGCTCTTGAGGGTTGCTGACTTGGCTTTCGAATTTGCATTCATTTCTGTCACTCGTCGACGGAAATCGGTGTTTAGATCCACCGCTTCACCCAGCGTAGTGTGCGGCTTTTCGGTATCAAGGCGCGTAGTGGGTGAAGACGAAGTCGTGAGTCTTGGCAGCCTCGTGGCATGGGAAGCAGGTTTTGAGCAGTGACTCGTCAGCTGGTTTGCCGTCGGTGAACTGAGCTAAGCCCCAGCCGCCGGTTGCGGCGTATTTCTTTGAGTCCTTGACCATAAACTGAACGTTCGTGGCGGACCCCGCGACGAAGGATTGAGCACGGCCGAAGACTTTGTTGTTTTCCTCGGACGGGATGTAACTCCACGCCAGGCGGGCAATAATTGTGCCGTCCGGAAAGGGAAGCTTTTCGTCCCGATAAGCTTCGATCGTTACGTCGTTACCCAGAATCGCACGAATGTCGTTGAGGCTACCCTCTTCGTGAGCCACCGAGATCAGCCTCCAGTCGCGATATCCTGGGGGAATTGTGATTCCGAAGATCGGGGTGGCCTTTTCATCGGCGTTTCCGGAAGCGGCGGCCGAGGTCGCGACAATAGCGGCAACCGCTGCAAGTGCGACCAACAAGAAAGCGATCCATTTCATAAAGGTCTTCCCTGCTAACTGTTGTCGCAGTCTTTTCTGGAACGTCGCGGGTCATTCGCGAACGACTTCGTGGTTGTTCTCGTTCCTGTCGCTAGCGCAGCGGTCGGGACGCAAACGGGAGGCCTTCACCGAACGATTCCGGCTGCACCCACGCCGCTGCCCTGACTTCAGCATTAAGGTGCGTAGCGAGTGAAAACGAGGTCGGTCGCTTGGGCCTTCTCGTGGCAAGGGAAGCAGCTTTTCATAAACGCTGCGGCGCCCGGTTTGCCGTCCGCGAAGTGACCAAACCCCCAGCCCCCGGTTGCCGCGTATTTTTTGGAGTCCTTGACCATGAACTGGATGTTCGTGGGAGCGCCGGGAACGAAAGATTGGACCTGACCAAAGATTTTGTTGTTTTCGTCTGATGGGACGTTGCGGTAATGCAAAGCCGCGAGGATTGAGCCATCCGGATACGGAAGTTTGCCGTCCCGAAAGGCGTTGAACGCCACATCGTTGCCCAGGAGGGCACCTAAACTGTTGAGGTTGCCTGCTTCATGGGCCGAGGAGATCCACTTCCATTCGCGGTACCCTTGAGGGATCTCGGTGACGTAAGGCGCGGCGGGTTCCCCATCCGCGTGCCCTCGCGTGGGGGCCATAAGGGCGACAAGACCGGCCGTTGTTAAACCCGCAACCAGCAAGAGAGTGTAGTGTTTCATAAAGCGTTCCTCCATGTGAATACGTTTCGGTAAATTGAAATCAGCAATCCGAACTACAAGGGGCGGATTTCTGCTGCGGCGATTTGTGGTGCAGCGTTGAGCTGCACAGTTGCTCGACCCACGACGACCTCACGCTTGATGGCCGTTTAGGCGGAACTCGACGCCACCAACAGAAGCAGGCCAAGTGCATTGACGAAAAGTCGGGTCGGAAGGTGCTGTCGCCAGTTGCAATACGCTGTTTCGATGATCACGGTCGATTCCTGCTTTCCATCGTGCGCTTCCGGTTGATTCCACGAAATGGCGGCGTCGCCATCACACCAGAAGTGTGGAAGCGAAACAATTGGACGATAGTATCGGCGATACTTTGGTATCGCGCAGGAGGGCGAACTGGCTTCGATGATTCGCGCGGAGAGATAGCTGATTTGCGAGCCTCGCGGCTGCTGCAACCGTGACTGCTCGCCAATCTCGAGTTGTCGAACGAGGTAGGCTATCCATTGACCCTGACTCGTCGAGCCAATCTTCTGCCGAGAGTCTGGCCTGCTCGGAGCCAAACAGTTCTGTGACCGCGCGCATGAACGCGGTTAACTCGCGCTCTGCCATGTACAGCTGGTCCTCACAAGTCGAACCGGAAAGCGATGTGGGTTTCATTCAATCCTCCTGTTGCCAGGCGTGTCGCAATTGCCGTGAGAGCTTCAAAAAGCGTTTGCGTATAGTCGAAGTTTAGGCAGGTGGTGAAATTCGAGAAACCTCAGGAACTACAGAATTCGTCCTGCATTTTTCTGCAGGTCGAAAGTGGGGAGAATTTGACGATTGGGAATGGGGCGAAGTCGCGAGGTGAAACTGATTTGAGCGCTGCGGGTTTAAGCGCTGCGTCGCTGGATGTCGATGGGGCGCGCAGGCGAATTTGTGAGCAGATTGCGTGGCTGATTACTGCGCCGGCGTTATCGTGATATTTCGGAAAGCGACATGGCCGGCCTCGCTCCCCTGCAGATAAATCGGAGCAGGAAGGCCTTCGTGGCTGTCCAGGGCGCCGCCGGTGATGCCGGCGATTTCCTGATTGTCGATAATGGTCTGGCCATTTTGTACGACGGTGACCATGCGTCCCACGAATGTAATGTCGTAGGTTTGCCATTCGCCGGGCCGGCGTGGCTGTTCGGGCGAAGCGGCCAGGAATCCGTAGATGCCGCCAGTGCGCATGGTTGGGCCTTCGGGCTCGGGATCGTCTTCGATTTGCAGTTCGTAGCGGCCGCGCAGGTAGACGCCGCTGTTCGATCCTTTTGCGCAATTGAACTCGACGTGTAACTTGAAATCTTCGAACTTGGAATTGCTGATCAGTTCAGGACCATGGCCGGGACTTATGAGCGTTCCGTTTTCGACTGTCCATGCCGGAGTTGCTTTTGGGTCGCTGGGCGTCCAGCCGGTCAAATCCTTGCCGTTGAACAACGATATCGGCGTTCCCCACTTTGGAGCACTTGTCCTCTTCAGCGAGGGCGCTCGCTCGCCCGTCCACGTCCACGGAGTTCCGTCGGGACCGGTGGTGGTTCCCACCAACGTTTTTCCGGAGAGTTTGCCCACAAAGACCATGTCGTCTTTTCGTTCTTCCTCTTCTTTGGGGGAAATGAAAGTGATCTGGCCATTCGCCAGTTCACACTTTGGGAGCGGGCGCGCGTGTCCCCAGCGGCTCACCATGCGAGCTTGGAGCTGACCGTTTTCTTGCGTGATCTCTAACCATGAGGGAGCTTCGTGAACGGGAGTCTTCAGGGTCAAGTCCCAACGTCCTAGAAAAGGCTGCACCGATGCGTCGGCAGCATTTTTCGGCGCGGAATATGCTTGCAGCGAAAGCAGCAGGAGAAACGTCGTAAGCGCGAATGCTTTCCGCGCGATACCCGCATCGTTCTGATTACCGTTCCGCTGATTTGTCATGAAGCGTTCCCTCCAGCAGGCGATTGTAATCGCTTGCATCGCGAAGTGACAGGAGGGCGCGGCTTCAATCCTTGAAGGCTGCAACCTTTCCTCTGAGGACGGTGACGGACGCTTTGGGCAGCATGAACACAGTCTGCGGGCTTGCCGCGAGCGTGGTCGCCACCGGGGCGTGATCCGGATCGGCGTGACTGTCGGGACCGTCGTTGATCCACACATACTGCTCACTTCCGAACGTTACAAAAGTGACGGGGCTGGAAAATGAGACGCTCTGTTTACTCTTTGAATCGTCAAACTGCACGCGTACGGTGTGCGCGTTGTTCTCGTCGCGGTTCACCAGCATGATCGACCAGTTTCCGTCTGGCCGATAGACAGCGTACGACGTGACGAGCACATTTCCGGCGGCATCCTTAATGTCGGTGGAAGAGGGGAACATGTGATGCACGCCGGAGCGGTGCTGCACCCACTCCTGGTTGATCATGTGGGCGGCAAAGTAGGGCGAGGTGTAGCCGTTGATGTCGTAGTCTTCGTTCGAGACGAAGTTCGACCATGAGGCCCAGCCCAGACAAGTTTTCTGCACACCTTGCGGCTGAATAGGCGAGTGATAAAACGCTGCGCCTCCACCTTCGAAGAAGGAGCCGACGTTGTCGGCCAGCCAGAGCGCGGCGAATATGGTGGTCATCGGTCCGGTGAGTGCGGCCGCCAGATGATTTTCGGTGACCATGAGCGGAACATCTTTGGGGACGCCGTCGTCTCTCCACACTTGCAGAATGTGTTTCATCAGCTGAGGTTCGGTGTAGAGAGTCTTCCAGGTAATGTCACAAGGTTCGAACGGATAGTGTTCGAAGGACACGAACGCGAGGTCGGAGATGCGGCCATGCGCCTTCAGGTAATCGACGAAGCGGGCCATCCAGGAGACTCGGCCTTGTGCGTCGGGCCAGAGGCGAATGTCTTCATTCACCCCTTCAAAGACTGGGCCGCCGAGCTTGAGTTGAGGATCGACCTTGTGGATGGCCGCGGCCCACTGAATATATAAAGCCGCGTAGTCTTCGGGCATGGAGTGCTTGCCGTCCGGCTCTTCGCCCATTTCAATGTAGCCGATGCGGTAGCCGCGTTTTTCGATGTAGGCGATCTGTGCGGCCGCGTCGTCGGGCGTGCCGTAAAGCAGCGTGACTGGAATCATTGCGGGAAGATTGTTGGTGAGTCCGCTGGTGAAGAAGAGGTCGAAGCCGGTGTGCTGGTAGCTTCCGGTCGCGTTCACGTCAGCGGCCGAGTGCCAGGGATCGATCGAAGAGGAATTGTAGGTGGTGGGCCGATCGCTGAGAGTTTTTTGCACCTCAGCGAAAGCACCGTTGGAATCGACGCTGCCCACGCGGATTTCCTGTATCGCGTATCCCACGCAGTTGCGGATGTCGCCGGCTCCATGCAGATCGCAGGTGTTCGACGATTCTGTCATCAGGACGCGGATGTATTGAGTGGTGACGGGCGCGTCGGCGAGTTTCAGGTATACCGCGCCACCTTGCGCATTCTTTATTGCGCCCGCGGGGAATGTTTTCCATTCGCCCTGCGGGCCTTCGTCCCAGTCGAGCGCGCGTTTCCCTACCCAATACTCCACTTGATAAGTTGTGGCATACGGACTGGCCCAGGCGATGCGGACGGCACTCACCGGCTTGTCGGCCTTCAGATCCACGACCACCCATTGCGGGTGTAGTGCGTCGTTCTCGCCGGTGAATTTGCCGGTGAGGTATGGATTACTTTTCCAATAGCTGAGATTCGGAGCTTGCAGCGGGCGGTCTCCGCTGGTGGAGAAACCTCGATGAGGCAACGCATAGGAGAGGATGTAGCGCACCGGCTCTTTGAGCTCGGTGCTGCCGGTAAAGTATCCGCTCTTGTGCGTCGGATCGCTCCACGTGCCATTCTCGGTCCAGTGCCAGGCAGCCATGCGGAGTTCGGAATTGTTGCGATAGGTGATCGGTCCCCAGCCCGCCGAAAGAGATTCCTGAATAATGTGCGGGGTAAAAACCTTGTCGATGCCCTCGCGCGACAGTACGTCGATGGAACTG
>Ga0210383_10000434_pt1 | contig 38738 bp, 36 predicted proteins | sample IncBWC14OmetaG_FD_160072 | JGI IMG/M metagenome (GOLD analysis project Ga0210383, IMG submission 160072) | Forest soil microbial communities from Barre Woods Harvard Forest LTER site, Petersham, Massachusetts, United States - Inc-BW-C-14-O ...
CAAAGCCGCCACGATGCCCAATCAAGTCCCCGCCCCCACCATCAAGCGCCGCGCCCGCGAACTCCGAGCCCTAGCCGACCAAAAGTCCGCCGCCTTCCGCCGCACACAAATCGGCAGCACCCTCCGAGTCCTGACTCTCCACCGCGACGACCATTCCATCAACGAACAAACAGGCGCCGAATACACCCCCGCCCTCTCCTCGAACTATCTCCGCGTCAATGTCCCTGGCATATTTGAGGCGAACCAATGGCTTAACGCGACACTTTCGGGCGAGAAAAACGGCTGCTTGTCGGCACGGATGGTCTCAGACTATCAAAATGCTAATTGTTGATCTCCCAAATGAATCGATATTGGTGGAACTGACGTGAGCAAACTGACGTGGGTCGCAATCATCGTCGTAATCCTGGCGATCTGCATAGGCTTGTTTCTTGCCGCGCATATTGAAAGTTACCAAGGACTCGGCCACGGCTTTTTCTTGTTGTCCCGTTGGCGAAAGGCCAATGGAGGATTTGAGAGCATTTACCACTATCAGGAGCTCCGTCACTATTGGAAGAATCTCGGTAGGACGGGCCCATGTTTCGTATCGCCATCCGGAAGATTCGCACTTTACGAGAACTACGAAGGCCAGGGAGAACTCGCTCTTTTCGACGCTGACTCAGGGAAGACTAGCAACGTCACGGACGGTTATTTCGGGATTCCCTCGGACGCGGAATGGCGCGAACCGGATCACGAAATTCATGTTCTGTATTACGAAAAGCACAAACCGAGCGTCATACGCCTTCCCAATTAAACTGGATTGACGAATCCTCTGTGTCGGATTTTTCTTCTTTTTCTCTTTACTTCATTACGTCCCTATTTCTTCACTTCGTTTTTTCTCAACTCTCAAAAATCACCTGCGCCAAAGCCTGCGCCTCCGTATGCGTAATACTCAAAGCAATCCTCTTCACCCCCAACTCCTCCGCAATCTTCTTCGCCTCCCCATCCAACCGGATCGTCGGCCGCCCCCCCAACTCCCGCACCACCTCAAAATCCACCCATCGCACCCCCCGTCTCCACCCCGTCCCCAACGCCTTCATAGCCGCTTCCTTGGCCGCAAACCGCCCCGCATACCTCTCATACTTGTTCTTGAACCGCTCGCAATACTCCCGCTCCCCCGCCGTATACACCCGCCGCAAAAACGGCTCCCCATGCCGCTCAATCGCCCTCTGAATCCTGCCGACTTCCGCCAAATCCACTCCCATCCCAATAATCAAAGTCTCCCCTTATGGGGCACGATTCATCGTGCCCTCTTTCTTTTTTCTTACTCGGGTGTCTGCGTACTCAACCGCCCCTCGCTCCGCTATTCCTCCCGCAGCGCCACCATTGGATCCACTCGCGTTGCTCTCCATGCCGGAATGACGGTCGCGGCAAACGCTACCGCCGCCAACAGCGCTGGCACCGTTCCGAAGGTGAGGGCGTCTGTCGTGCTTACCCCAAATAGCAAGCCGCTCATAACGCGAGTTAACGCCGCCGCGCCGACAAGCCCCACCACGATTCCAACGCCCGCCAATCCCATTCCTTGCCCAACTACAAGCCGAATAATGTTCCCCGGACGCGCGCCCAGCGCCACTAGCACCCCGATATCGCGCGAACTCTGCGTCACCAGATGCGACATCACCCCATAGAGACCGATGGCTGCCAACAACAACGCAAACACCGCAAACGCTCCCAGCATCGTGCTCGAAAAGCGCTGCCGCGCCATCGAATCGCGCAGCCGCTCCTGCATTGTCTTGATTCCGTAAACCACCACGTCCGGATCGACCGCGTGGATTTCGCTCACCACCGCTGAAGCAAGTGCTGCCGATTCCGATGACGTGCGCACCGCCAGAAACATTCTCTGATCCGGTTGCTGCTGTTGCGGAAAGTAGGTCGCGATCTTGCCTTCTGTCTCCAGGCCGTATTGCTTGACGACGCCCACCACTCCCACAATCGTGATCGGCTTCTTTGGATCGAACCACAAATGCTTTCCAATGGGATCGCTGTCCGGCCAGAAGCGCTGCGCGAATTTCTCGTCGATAATCACCACCTGCGGCTTATCCCCCGTATCGTCCTCGGTGAAAAATCGGCCCTTGCGTAGCGGAATCTCCATCGTCCGAAAATAGTCTGCGCTGGCGAAGCGCTGATCCACTTGTAATTCCTGTCCCGGCGGCGGAGCATAACCCTCTACATTGATTTCACCCCAACCCACCTCGCCCGTTAACGGTAGCGCCGAAATCAGGCCTTCCACTACCACCCCCGGCAGGTGCGCGACGCGGCTCTCGATTTCCTTGTAGAAATTGATGAGTGGTTTATCGTCTTTGTCGTTCTGGTACTTCTTGCCCGCGGCCGCCACCTCCATCGTCAGCACATGATCGGTGGTAAACCCCGGCGCCACGCTCTGCAATCGCAAAAAGCTGCGAATCAGCAGTCCCGCTCCGATCAATAACATCAGGGAAAGCGTCAGCTCCGAAACAACCAGCAAACCTCGCAAACTGCGCCTCTTCAAATACAAGCCACCGTCGCTCTGTCCGCTCCGCCCGCCAGCCTTAAGCGAAGTGTTGAGATTCACTTTAATGGCCCGCCACACGGGCGCCACGCCAAACAGAATCCCAGTGGCCAGCGAAACGCCAAGCGTGAAAATCAGAACGCCCCCATTGATGGCGATGTCCTCCAATCTTGGAATATTTCCGGGATTCATTGTGCGGACCACGTAAATACCTAACTGCGCCACCAGGAGCCCGGCCGCACCGCCAAGGAGTCCGAGTAGAACGCTCTCTGTAAATAGCTGCCTCGCTATCCGTTGCCAGCCGGCTCCCAAAGCCGTGCGGATGGCCACTTCTTTTTCTCGCCCTGCGGCGCGTGTCAGCAGCAGGTTCGCTACGTTGGCGCAAGCGATCAACAGCACCAGCCCGACTGACCCGAGCAGCACCAGCAACGCCCGGCGCACGTCACCGACAACCTGCTCTTGTAAACCAATCACATGCATACCGAAGCTGGCGCCGCGCTTGTCCTTCTCGCGAATCCGGCTGGCGATCATCTCAATGTCCGCCTGGGCCTGCTTCACCGAAACGCCCGGCTTCAGCCGCACCATGATGTTGTAGTTTTCGTCGCCCCTGTTTTTCTCCGCATCGGCTCCCAGCGGCAGTGGCGCAAAGATATCCATCTTGTCCATCGACGTTTCCGAAGGCATCACTTCGTCGGTAAGCTCGAAACCATGCTGCATTATGCCCGCCACGATGAACGGTTTACCGTTGAGTACGATGGTCTTCCCCAGGATTCCTGGGTCTGCATTGAACAGGCGTTTCCATATTCGCTCACTGAGAATCGCCACGTCCGCCTTGCCCGGTTTGTCGTCCTCCGGCAGCAGCAAGCGGCCCAGTAGAGGCTTTGCCCCCAGCATCTCTAGCAGGCTGGACTGCGTACGCGCTCCAAAAATCCGCTCCGGCTGCTCGCGGCCCGTCAACACAAAGGTCCGCCCCTGCGCCAGCGCCATCCTTTCAAAGGAACGATTCTCGTTCTGGACATCAATGTATTCGCCCGGAGACGGCCAGTCGCGCAGAATCCCGATTGCCGGAGAATGCAGCCACACCGCAGCCAACCCCTCCGGGTGCGGATAAGGCAGTGGACGCAACAGCAGAGCATCAACCACGCTGAAAATCGCAGAGTTGGCGCCGATTCCAATCGCCAACGAAGCCACGATCACTGCGGTCATCAGGAAGTTCTTACGAAGCATCCGCAAGGCGTACTGAACATCTTTCAAAAATGTCTGCATCACTCCTCCGTCTTAAACGCCCACCCCAAAAACGCCTCTCCATCCCGCTCAATCGCCGTCTGTATCCGCCCAAGTTCCGCCAAGTCCACTCCCATCTCAATAATCACGTCGTCTCCCCGTGTAGGCGCGCGCTTTCTTGGCCTGAGTTTCGATGGCAGCGCGTCCCGCCTTCCTCATCTCTTGTAGGGGCACGATTCATCGTGCCCGCTTTCTTTTTTCCTTCCAACTCGGCCAGCTAATGACCCAAGCGTCTTTGTAGTGGCGGGTCTTTAGACCCGTGCCTTTCTTCTCCGCAACCCCCTACGACATCCATATAATCGGTTTATCCGCCACTTCCCACTTGCCTCGTCTCTCTTTCAGAATGTAGCGCCAACCCGTCCCGCACAACCCGCCACAATAAAAGCTCACGGAAACCATAGCCTCATCCAGGCCTGAATCAAATCCTACCCGTGAAAAAGAAATGACCCCACTCGCTCCAGGAAACAGTTTTTCAAACGACAGCGGTCCCTCTTCTTCAATGGACAAGCCTTTGAAGTGTATGTTCTCGGATGTAATGAAACTCCGTGGCAAGTCTGTTTGAAACGTCCTGGAGAGATGGCCGGCCGTGCAGGTCTTTTCGAGAAAATCCTCAACTGTCTCGGTCCCAGCCGAACCACTTATCCAGCCGCGAGTCAGGAATCGATAAGTTCTGTCGAGCAAAGTGTCATACAGTGGCGGGTCGTCAAACTTCCAATGTTCTTGCTTGCGAACCTCTTCTTTGCAAGCCTTCCTATCAATCCCGGCCCTACTTTCGCTTAGCAACTCATCACCAAAAACCAGCTGCGTCACGTGCCCCGGTCCACCGCCGGGCGCAATCATGTCGCGCACCACCGCGGCATAAACTTCATCTTGAGCCACTGCAACGGCCTTTTCGTCTAAATTATGTTTTGGCCTCGGCGCATAAGACCGCCAAACAACCGCTGCGCTGATCAGAACACAAACAGCCGCAGCAATCCACGCACGGCGCCTAGTTATTCTCGCAACATTCCACATTTGTCATTCCGAGCGTAGCGAGGAATCTGTTTTTTCCTTCTCTGTGTCTCTGTGACCTCTGCGTAAATCTTTTTCCCGCTTTTCTTCACGCACTACCGTTGCGATTATACTTGTTCAATCGTGCCCGCCACCAAAACATCATCCAAGCGCCCTGTCCACAAGCCTCGCGTCCCATCTGCACCCGCAACCAACTGGACTACCCGCGCCTCCGGCACACTAAAACTTCTCCAAGTCCCAGCCTTCTCCAAACTCCCCTGGCTAATCCACGCCTTCTCTACAGTCCCCGGCGGCGTCAGTCCACTCGAAAACGAGAAGGTCCTCAACCTCGGATTCACCGACTGGGACACCCGCGAAAACGTCCAAGAAAATCGCCGCCGCTTCCAAACCGCCGCAGGCGCCAAAGATCTCCCGCTGATCACCCTGAAGCAATTCCACTCCGACGTAATCCACGTCTTCGACAACCCGTCCACCGCCCCCTGCCGTGGCGACGCCAGCATCACCAACCGCCCCAACCTCCTCCTAGCCATCCAAACCGCCGACTGCGTCCCGATCCTCCTAGTCGACCCCCAAAAGCGTGCCATGGCCGCCATCCATGCCGGATGGCGCGGCACCCTGGCCCGCATCGCCGCCAAGACCATTGGCAAGATGCAAATGCATTTCGGCACCAACCCGCGCGACCTCCTGGCCGCCATCGGCCCCAGCATTGGCCCCTGCTGCTACGAAGTCGGCACTGAAGTTGCCACCCAATTCCTCTCCCAATTCGCCGACGCCCCCTCCTACTTCGACGAATTCCGCACCGGCGACGAGCCCAACCCCATCCAGTGGCTCAACATGATGCCCCCAGGCCACCAACCCCCGCCCAGAGGCGTCCTCCTCGACCTCCGCAAAGCCAACCGCTCCCAATTCCTAGCCGTCGGTCTCCGCCCCCAAAACATCCACACCATCGACCTCTGCACCGCCTGCTGCCACCCCGACCTCCTCTTCTCCTACCGCAAACAAGGCCCCCAATCCGGCCGCCTGATGTCCGTAATCGCCCTCCGCCCCTAATCCAAGAAAGGGGCGAGTCCTGATCAGCGCGGGCTACACATGCCGTTGCAGTGCACACTTGCCAGTGTACAAGAGTAAGTGTACACTGGCATCTATGAAGAACATCACTTTAAGCGCCGACGCCGACATCATCGAAAAAGCCCGCGCCGCCGCCAAGTCCGAAAACACAACTCTCAACGCCGCCTTCCGTGAATGGCTCGAGTCCTACGCACGTAAAGAAACCGTCCGCGCCCACCGTGAACTCATGGAACGTCTCAAGCACGTCAAATCCAATCCACCTTACACTCGCGACGAGATGAATGAGCGATAAGTTCTTCCTCGATACCAACATCTTCGCCTACATCTTCGACGAGTCTGCGCCGGATAAACGCCAGCTTGCCGTCGGCTTGGTCGATCACGCCTTGGCCACCAACGAGGGCGTCATCAGTTTTCAAGTGGCGCAGGAGTTCATAAGCCTCGCGTTTCGCCGCTTTCGTCCCCCCTTGTCCTCGACCGAGGCTGAGCAATTCCTGGCCATGACCCTTGGTCCGCTCTTGGCCGTTCAGTCTTCGCACGTGCTTTACTGGGAGGCCCTTCACCTGTCCCGGCGCTATTCCCTCTCCTGGTATGACTCCCTCGTCGTAGCCGCCGCCCTCGAAGCCAACTGCCGCATCCTCTACACCGAAGATCTCCAACACGGCCAAAAATTCGACAACCTCAGCGTCCAGAACCCGTTCCTTTAACCCTAGCCCTGTCCTTCCTTCAGCGCTTGAATCTCTCACTTTGTCGGGAAAACCCCGACGCTCCAGCCCTGCCGTAAATCATCTCACTTTCCCATTTCGGTCCTTGACAAATAGTTACTTCAAGCGTATAAGTAAATCTAGGTAGCATTGTGCTTTGATCCTCGTAGCGCCAGCATCTTGCTGGCGTTTTTTGCTTTTCGGGGCGTCTCAATGCCGTTCGATTCCACCCAAACGGTTCCATGCTTTTCCACAGCCAGTAAACATCTGGCGCACAGCAACACCCGCAACTCCATTTGTTTCACGCGTTTCCTTCACGGTTCTCTGGATACCGGGGGTGGGGGTGCACACTTCCAATCACGTTTCTATCCAGCGGCAGGCGCCGACGACGAGGCATTCTCAATCTGCGTCAACGCCAATTGTCCGCAGGCCGCCATCACGTCGCGCCCGCGCGAATACCGCGTGAACACCGGCACGCCCCGGTCCAGCAAAATCTTATGAAAGGCAGCCACCCGCCCTTGATCCGGCTCCGCAAACGGCAGCGCCCCCGGATTCCACGGAATCAAATTCACTTTCACGCGTCCCAAATCCGTCATCATTTTCGCCACGCGCCGCGCATCTTCCGGAGAATCATTCACTCCGCCCAGCAGCACATATTCAAAGGTCACGTACTCGCGCGCGCCTCGCGGAAATTTCTTGCACGCCTCCAGCAACACGCTCAGCGGATACTTCCGATTGATCGGCATCAGCTCATCGCGCTGCTCGTCATTCGACGCATTCAACGAAATCGCCAGCTTCGGCCGCAGACTTTCACCGGCCAGCCGTTCAATTCCCGGCACGATTCCGCTGGTCGAAAGTGTTGCGTGCCGCGGCGCAATGGCCATTCCATTGTTGTCCAGCAAAATCCGCATCGCTGCCATTACCGCGTCATAGTTCAGCAGCGGCTCCCCTTGCCCCATCAACACGATATTCGTCCGCGGTGCCAGCTTCTCCTTATGCTCTTCAAGCGGCAACAAAACCTGCGCCAGGATTTCTCCAGCCGTCAAATTCCGAATCAATCCCAACTGCGCTGTCATGCAAAACTGGCAATCCACCGCGCATCCCGCCTGCGTCGAAACACAAATCGTCTGCCGCCCGTCGCTAGGCATAAACACCGCCTCCACAGATGCAGCTCGAAGCGGCCATCTCTTCTCCGCGCCCTCTGCGCTCTCCGTGCCTTCTGCGTTAAATGTTTTTTCTCCAGTGCCCAACTCAAACAAATACCGCACCGATCCATCGGTCGACTCAAATCGCTGCCTCACGACAGGCAAAGAAATCGTTGCTTCCTTCACAAGCTTCTCGCGCAGCGCAGCCGGCAAATTCGTCATCGACGCAAAATCGAGTTGTCTCTCCGCATACAGCGCATGATAAATCTGCCCGCCGCGATAGGCAGATTCGCCCATCGCCACGCACATCGCGCGCAACTCCTCTTTCGATTTTCCAAGCAATTCCATATAGAATTTTCCCGCGACCCGTCGTCGCTCCGTTCCACCGCGAATCACCCTACAGAATATCGTGTTTCGCTCACAAATTTCTTCTTTGCACATTCTTCCGCATCTTTTCGGCGGTATAATTATCCTGCCATGCCAAGACAACTCGCCGTCGAGCCACTCGCCATCGCCGACTGGGTCAAAGGCCTCGCCTCTATCCCCGAGCGCGATTTCTCTCTCGAAAATGTTCAGGACTACATCATCCGCCACGCCGTCCGCCCCGAAACAATCGACAAATACCTTTTTTTCTCGAAAGGGAATTACACCCGCAATCTCATTTTCAAAAACGATCTCTTCGAGTGCATGACCATCTGCTGGGAAGTCGGCCAGGACAGCCGCATCCACAATCATCGCGATCAGAACTGCTGGATGTCCGCGCCAATCGGCCGCCTGAAAATCCAGAATTTTCGCGTCGATGAAAAAGACGCGAGCTGCGGCACCTGCAAAATCGTTCCCACCGAAATCTACGAAATGGACGGAGCCCATCCCGTCCATGTAAATCCACTAGAACCCGTTCATCAAGTTTTGAATCTTCCGGAATTCAATCAACGCGCCGTCAGCATCCACGTCTATTCCAAACCCTTCGACACCTGCGAAGTCTACGCCAGAGAAAAGGGCACCTACGGCGACGTCCCCCTCCACTACACCAGCGAATACGGCAAGCTCCACCCCGACGAAAAGCTTCTGTAGCACAGGCACTCCTGCCTGTGCGCTCTTGCCCCCTGGCAAAAAACTCAGGCACTGCAGTCCGAGCGCTTTTCCAAGCCGCCTGTGTCACAATTAACCTATGCCCACTGCCACGGAAGTCCGTGACATCCAAAAGCACGTCCTCGGCAACGGCCTGGTCGTCATCACCGAAACAATGACCCACGTCCGTTCCGTGTCTGTCGGTGTCTGGATTCGCAACGGTTCGCGCCGCGAAGTCCAGGAAGAAAACGGCCTGGCTCATTTCATCGAGCACATGGTTTTCAAAGGCACGGAGCGCCGCTCCGCTGAAGCCATCGCTCGCGAAATGGATTCCGTCGGCGGCATGCTCGACGCCTTTACCTCGAAAGAGCAAATCTGCTTCAACGCTAAAGTTCTTGACGAGCATCTGCCCATCGCGTTTGACGTGATCGCCGATCTTGTCCTCCGCCCCAAGTTCGATTCCGAAGACGTAAAAAAAGAGCGCCAGGTCGTCCTCGAAGAAATCAAGATGGACCTGGACAATCCCGAATATCAGCTCCACGACATTTTCACGCGTGGCTTCTGGCCCGAGCATCCACTTGGCCGCCCCATCCTGGGCACTCCCGAAACCGTTCGCGCCTTCAATCGCAAACACCTGATCGATCGCTTTCGCGACTGGTTCGCCCCCGACCGTCTCGTCATCACCGCCGCAGGCAACGTCACGCACGAAAAAGTTTTGGACCTCGTTCAGCGCGAGTTCGGCGATCTTCGCCCGGCACGCACGCTCGAAGATCACACCGCTCCCTCGACGCAAGCGCCCATCCATCTCGAAACGAAGCGCGACCTCGAACAAGTTCATCTTTGCATCGGCGTACCCGCGTTGCCGCTCGGCCACGAAGCGCGCTTCGCCGCCGCCGTCCTCAATAATCTCCTCGGAGGCGGCATGTCTTCGCGCCTCTTCCAAAACATCCGCGAAAAAGAAGGCTTGGCCTACGCCGTCTTCAGCGAGCTCACGCCGTACTCCGACGCCGGCATGTTCACCGTCTACGCCGGCACGGCCAAAGAAACCGTCGGCCAGGTCATCGACCTCACGATCAAAGAATTTCGCGCCATGAAGGAATCCCCGGTAAGCGAAGAAGAACTCACGCGCGCAAAGAATCACTTAAAGGGTTCGCTGATGCTCTCGCTGGAATCCACCACGTCTCGTATGTCGAATTTAGCCCGCCAGGAACTCTATTTCGGCCGCTTCTATTCCCTCGACGAAATCCTCGCCTCCATCGAAACCGTCACCCTGGCCGAAGTCCAGTCCCTGGCCCACGCCTTCTTCCGCCCTGACCAAATCGCCGTAACCGTTCTAGGCCCCCTGAACGGCTTCACCCTCGACCGCTCCCGCTTGTCCTGCTAGGTGCTTAAGACGCTTTTCTGAAGGTGAATCGATGTTCACAGATGTCCGCGACGTTGCATCGCGCGTTTCGATAGCGACTTCCGTTGCGAGCCTTCTTTTGGTATTCTCCCGCACGGTCTGCCCTTAATAATGTATGAAATGCGACGCATGCTCTAAGGTATTACCTGACGGTTTTACGGACTGTCCCTGGTGCGGCGCCCTGCGCGGCTCCTCGGGCACTGTCGCCGCCTCCGCGTTCGATGCCGTTTCTCCTTCTCGTCCAGCTTTACCGAACGCGCTCGTGTGGATGGGCGTTTCTTTGTGTTCTACATGCGTCGTCGTTATCAACCACTTCGTAGTCTTGCGAATCTATGGTCCGCGCGAGTACAGCTCCGCGTACGTCATTGGGAGGACGGTCGGTTGCTATGTGATCCCGGCGATTTGCGTTCTCCTTTATTACAAAATCAGCAGCAAGAGTTCGGCTCCATCCATAAAATTCCTAGTTATTTCTTGCCTTACAGTTTTATGGGCATTTCTGTTTCTCGTTTCCGTGCGTCCACGCTCTCCGTATCAACAGGCGTTGCGTGCATTCGCGGAAGCAGACAGGCAGGCTCGGGCGAAAGCAACTCGAACTGTCCCTCCGACCAAATGGGATCCAGCGATGCATTCCTTTTTTGACGATGTCCGATCGTTCCATGCGCGCTATGTCTCGGCGGTCTCCGAAACGGAAACTTCTGCCTTTCCGCTGTGCTCACCGGACTCCTTCCGCGACGCTGCCAGCATCCAACAGGCCATGTCGCAGCTACAAGCGAGAATCGCCGTAGCCAAGGAATTTTCTTCACCGGAAACCTTGTTGAGCAAGATGCCCCAGTATGTGGAAGCGATTGATGCCACCGACGCGGAGAGGAAGAGCTTCCTCGATGGATTCAGCAACTCTGCTCGAAAAGATTTAGGCGCACGGAAGGACGTGAGCGACAACGAACTGAGCTGGGCACAAAGCTGCACCGCCGTCTACAATTTTGCCATCGCCATCAAAATGATTACTCGCTTCAGAACGGCCAAATCGTGTTCAAACAAAAGAGCGAGGGCGCTCAGTTCGATCGCAAGCTGGAGATTGCCAAGCTGAGCCATCTCGAATTCCTCCAGGCTTACGCCCGCTTTATGACCGCGCAAAATGCGTCCTTCACTCAATTGGGGTTGCCGCCCTTGGATCTCGGGGGGCGGCCACCGACGGCCAGTTCCGTGACTGATTTTCTGTCGCATTCTTCGCAGGGAGCGGATCCAAAAAGCGCTCATTGATAGACGATTGCGCTCAGCGATCCTTTCCGTGTTGACGGGCGGGAATCGAAATGCCATCATTCTGAAAATTCGATTTTGTAGCGCCGGGCTTTAGCCCGGCATCTTTTCCTGGCGGTAACGAGGAGCAACCGATCGGCTTGCGGGTTTCCATTCTGGCGTCAGGCAGCTCGGGCAACATCACCTTGCTCGAGACGCAGCGCACCCGACTCCTCGTGGATTGCGGCCTTGGCAAACGCGAAACTCTCGCCCGTCTTGCTGCCATCGAACTAAACATCGACCGCATCGACGGCATTCTCATCTCCCACGAACATAGCGACCACTGCAATGGCCTGCCGCAAATGCTCGGCCTTTGGAAAGCGCCTCTGTATGTAACGGAACCGACTATGGACGCGTTGCACCGCGCCTTGCCCGAGAGGCTCGCAAAGCGTTTGCGCGGCGTGGAAACGATTCAAGCGGGGCAGCATTTTACGATTGGCGACATTGATGTCCACGCTTTCCAAATTCCGCACGATGCCGCCGATCCCATCGGTTTCACGTTTCGCACTAACGGCACCAAGATGGCGATCGTTACCGATCTTGGATACATGCCCGAGCTTGTGAAGGTTCATCTGCGCGACGCCGATTGTTTGCTGCTCGAATCGAATCACGATCTGGACATGCTCAAAGTCGGGCCGTATCCGTGGGTCGTCAAGCAGCGCGTCCTCAGCCGCACCGGGCATCTCTCGAATCACGCCGTCAGCGAATATCTTTGCGATCCGGAAGGTTTTGACGCGCGCGCGCGCTACCTCGTGCTCGCACATCTTTCGCAGGAAAATAATAATCCCGATCTCGCGCGTCTCTCCGCGGAAGAAGCTCTCAATCGCCGCCCCGCGGAATGCGCGTTTCGCGGCGAGCTGATGATTGCCACGCAAGATCGTCCCCTCAAGCCGCTCGAGCTCTAAGCCCGCAGCGCGAGAAAAGCAGATTTCATCGCGCAAAAAACGCGCGATGGAAAAGAGTTCTCGCTACGCCCGGAATGACAAGTCTTTTTGGCTTTAGCCGAGCCGCCAGAATTTCCACTCGCTTTTTCCTCCCGGCTCTTCTAGACTAGTTTTGTTCTTGGTAGAGGTGCGGAGGCCATGAGTAGCCCGGTGAGCAATTCCGATCAGCTTCGGAGCGCCAGGCAAAAGGGGCCAGGTTGTTGTACTCCGCCGAAATCGCAGCGGTAGCTGTTGCCGCCGCGGTTGGGGAACAGGTCTAAGGCCTGTCCACTGTCATCCGATTAGATGGCTGCTTTGCAGCCAGTGCTAAAGCCGGGTGGAGCGCTATCGAGAGGCAGCAGCCTCGAGCATTTCTTCGCGGTTCCTTCCTTTCGTATCGTTCCCTCCAGAAATCGCGGGATTGAATGAATCTTTTCGAGCTTACGCGCGCGCTCGTCGATATCGAATCGACGACCAATCGCGAGCAGAACGTGGCGGACTTTTTGTTCGCGCAACTTTCCATGCTTGCCTCGCGCACTTCCGGACGCCTGGAACGCATGGCGGTCGAGACGAATCGCGACAACATTCTTGCGTCCTGGGGCCAGCCGATCGTCACGCTTTCGACGCACATGGACACCGTGCCGCCGTTTTTCCGATCGCTCGAAGACGCGGAATTCATCTGGGGGCGCGGTTCCTGCGATGCGAAGGGCATCATTGCCGCGATGGTTGCCGCCGTGGAAAAACTTCTCGATTCCGGTGCCACAAATCTTGGGCTGCTCTTTGTCGTCGGCGAAGAGCGCAACAGCGCGGGCGCGAAAGTCGCCGCTGCGAATCCGCGCGGCGCGAAGTTTCTGATCAATGGCGAGCCGACTGAAAATCAACTCGCTCTCGGAACAAAGGGAGTACTGCGCTACGAAATCACGGCGCACGGAAAACTCGCGCACTCCGCTTACCCGGAGCTTGGCCATTCCGCGATTCATTCGCTGCTTGATGTTTTGCGAGCCATTCGCTCCATCCCGCTGCCTGAAGATCCACTGCTGGGCCACAGCACTCTTAATATTGGCACCATCGCGGGTGGCCGCGCGCCCAACGTCGTTGCCGATCACGCGCAAGCGGAAATCATGTTCCGCACCGTGGGTGATCCGGCGGAAATTCGGCAGGCCGTGCTCGCCGCAGTCGCAGAAAGCGCCGAAGCTCGCGAAGTGTTGCACATGCCCGCGCTTCGTCTCACGGCTTTTGACGGACTTCCCACTACCGTCGTTGCGTTCGCCACGGACATTCCTACGTTTAGCGGCGCGTGGGGCCAGCCGTTTTTGATCGGCCCAGGGAGCATTCATTTGGCGCACACCGCGGAAGAGCGCATCCCCAAAAAACAATTGTCGGAAGCAGTGGATATTTACGCGCGCATGGCGAAGCAACTTCTCGCCACAGGAGCCGCGCAAGCATGAGCCAGGGCCTTGCCATCGTTGGCTACGGAAAAATGGGCAAGCTCATCGAGAGTCTTGCGCCGGGGTATGGCTTCGAAGTACGTGCAAAATTTTCTGGTGGCGACAACCCAGGTGGAGAAGGCTTGTCGCACGAAACGCTGCGCGGCATTGACGTTGCCGTGGAATTTACGACGCCTGTGGCGGCGCCTGTGAATGTCCAGCGCCTCGCTGCGCTCGGCGTGAACTCCGTGGTTGGCACGACGGGCTGGTTCGAGAAGCTTCCCACCGCGCGTGAAGCGGTCGCGCACGCGAATGCTGGACTAGTTTGGGCAGCGAATTTCTCCGTGGGCATGAATGTTTTCATGCAAGCTGTGACGGAGGCCGCGGCCCTTCTTGCGAAACATCCCGAGTACGAAGCCTGGGGCTGGGAGATTCATCATTCCGCGAAAAAAGACGCCCCGAGTGGCACGCTCAAGATATTGGCGGAACAAATGAAGGCCGCGGGTTACACACAACCCATCAGCCTCAGTTCCAATCGAGCAGGCGCGATTCCCGGCACGCATGAAATTGGTTTTGACTCGCTCGCGGATACCATCACACTGCGCCACACAGCGCGCAGCCGCGAAGGATTTGCTCGCGGCGCCTTGCAAGCGGCTCGCTGGATCGCCGGAAAAAAAGGTTTCTACGAGTTCAAGGAGATCCTCGGCGAACTCGTTTGAACTCGTAGCGCCGGCCTTTAGGCCGGCACATTCGGCAGCGGTGCAGGAGATGCCGCAACAAATTCAGAAGATGGCGGCCTAAAGGCCGCCGCTACGGGAGTCGCGATTTTCGGCAGCACGACGTTTAGAAAAGAAGGAGAAACACTATGTTTACCGGAACAGGCACTGCGCTAGTCACTCCATTTCGCCGCGATGGTTCGCTCGATGAACCCACGCTGCGCGCGCTAATCAAGCGCCAGATCGATGCCGGGATAGATTTCCTCGTCCCGTGCGGCACGACCGGCGAAAGCCCGACGCTGACGCACGAAGAGCATTTGCGCGTCGTCGAGATCGCCGTGGAGCTGGCGAAGGGACGCGTGCCCGTCCTGGCCGGGGCAGGTGGGTACAACACCGCCGAAGTGATTGCGTTGGCACACGAACTCGCGGAAATCGGCGCAGACGGGATTCTTTCCGTTACGCCGTATTACAACAAACCCACACAGGAAGGCCTCTTCCAGCACTATCGCGCGATCGCCGAAGCCATCACGCTCCCCATTGTCGTCTATAGCGTGCAAGGGCGGACCGGTGTGAACGTCGAACCTGCGACGGTGCGGCGACTCTCTGCGATTGAAAATATCGTCGGCATCAAGGAAGCTTCAGGAAACATTTCGCAAATGGCGGCGATACTCAACGCTGTGCCGGACGATTTCAACGTACTCAGCGGCGACGATGCGATCACTTTGCCACTGATCGCGCTTGGCGGACGCGGCGTGATCTCCGTCGTCTCAAACGAAATTCCATCCGAGATGACGCGCCTCACGCGGCTCGCGCTCAATGGCGATTTCGCAGGCGCGCGAGAAATTCACCGGCGCGTTCATCCGCTGATGGAAGTGAACTTCGTCGAGTCGAATCCCGGCCCGGTGAAAGCCGCCATGGCGCAAATGGGTTTGCTGGAGCCGGTATGGCGTCTCCCGCTCGTTGCGCCGAAATCTGAAAGCGAAGCGCGCATTCGCGCCGTGCTAGAATCGCTCCATCTGGTCAATGCAAACACGCAAGCGCATGAGGCAGCCACACAGTCTCGTGCGACAGTCCACGCTGCCGCATGAGCGAATTCATGCTGCCGCAGCAAATTGAGCGCTTGTTTGACACGCCTCCGGCTCAATATAACGACGAACACTTCCGGCTCTTCCGCGAATTCAAGGACGCCGTCAATCGCGGCGAAGTCCGCGCGGCGGAGCCGGATGCTGCCTCGCCGACAGGCTGGCGCGTCAACGCCTGGGTGAAAAAGGGAATTTTGCTTGGCTTTCGCATGGGCGCGGTTGTCGACATGTCCGTCGACTCGACGCGCCAGCCGTTCATCGATAAGTCCACGTATCCGGTGCGCGCGATTACGGTGGGCGATGGAATTCGCATCGTGCCCGGCGGCTCAAGCATTCGCGACGGCTCGTTCATCGGGCGCGGCGTTGTATGCATGCCGCCGATGTTTGTCAATGTGGGCGCGTACGTCGGGGATGGCACGATGATCGATTCGCACGCGCTCGTTGGAAGCTGCGCGCAGATTGGGCGCAACTGCCACATTTCCGCCGGCTCGCAGATTGGCGGCGTGCTCGAACCGGTGGGCGCGATGCCGGTGATCATCGAAGACGAAGTGCTGGTGGGAGGGAACTCCGGCGTTTACGAAGGAACTGTGGTGAAGCATCGCACGGTTCTCGGCACCGGGACGATTCTGAATCGCTCGATTCCCGTTTACGATCTTGTGCGCGACGCGATATACAGCGCCAGCGAAACTTCGTCCGGGGAGTCGCTACCACTCGTCATTCCCGCGGAAGCCATCGTCGTTCCAGGCTCGCGCGCCGTGACGCATCCCGTCGGCGCAAAACACGGCCTCAGCCTGCAGTGCGCCGTCATCGTGAAATACCGCGACGCCAAAACCGACTCCCGTATAAAGCTCGAAGATCTTCTACGCTAGTCTCCTAGCGCGATAGAACCTGCTCAAAAAAATCGAGTGCGCGGGGATCGTTGGATTGGCCCAGCCAGAACATGGCTTGCTTGCGCACTTCGCGGTTGCGGTTCGTCTTGGCCACTTCGATGAGTTTTGGGACGCCTTCGTCTTTCGGCATTTGGCTCAGCGCGAAGACGGCTTTCTTTTTTACTTCGGTGTCGGGATCGTTCTCGATCGCGCCGGTGATGGCGCCCATGGCTTTTTGTCCTGCTTTTTGCGCGAGCCAGAAAAGCGCTTGTCCGCGGACATGCGTGCTTTCGTCATCTTTGGCCATGCGAATCATTTCATTCAAAGCTTCGGGTTCGTGGCTTACGGAGAGCGCAAACGCTACTTGCGAGCGAACTTCGGGGCTAGGATCGCTCTTCGCCATCTTTTGCAACAGCAGCTCACCGGATTTTCCGCGCGAGGCGCCCAGCCAGAAGGATGCGTGTTTGCGCAGCTGCTCTGGCTGATCGGGGGCGACGAACGACTCGAACGCGCGGTCAGCGGCCGGATCGGCATGCAGCGCGATTGCGGACAGCGCGCCCTGGCCAATTTCGTGATCGCCATGACCCTCGAAGGTCGCTTTGCGAACAAAATCGGCGAGCAGCGCTACGCTCTCCGCAGGCTTCACGCCGGTGAGCCAGATAAATGCCAGGCCGCCGGCATCGAGGGTGCAATTTTCCGAGGCTTCGCGAATGCGCATCACTCGTTTGGTTTCGAGGCGGAAGAGAACAACAAGTTGGCGCGAACCTTCCAGTTGAATGGTTCCGCTTGTCGAGTTTTTTTGCGAGTTTGAGCTGATGACGTTGTTTTCTTTTTCGAGCCGGCAGGTGCCGCATCCGTTGTAGCTATCGTTGAAGTTCCCGCAGCACATGGTACGGTCACCGGAGACTTCGGTGACGCTGTAGCCGACCCACTCGGGTTTGTCCGCTTGCGTTTCGATGCCGCGAAGCATTTCCGCAAGCGAACCACTCACCGCTCTCGTCTCGATTTTCGCGTTCAGGACCTGTGGCATTTCGGCCGACTGCCCCGCTTCCAATCTCGCGGCCGCGATAAGCGCTACCGCCAGAATTGCTTGTCCGGCTAGCATCATTCGCCATGTTTTCATGATCACCTCGCTCAGCTTTCTGCTCTTGCGACGCGTTATCAGCCACCAGTCACTATTCGCCAGTCACTGCCCAACTCACTTCTGCAAAATCTCCATCAGATAATCGTTGCCTTCCTTGGAATTCATCAGCGCGAGCTTCGACACCGCAGTCTTCTTCAGCTGCGGGTCTTTTTCGCCTCGCGCAATGGTCACCAGCGCGTGCGCGTTGCCTTGAATGAAAAGTGCGTTGAGCACTGCCTCTTTGTTCTCGCGGTCGGTTTCTTTCGCATAAATTGCCAGCAACGCTTCCTTGGCTTCCGCCGAACCGATCAGTCCGAGATTGCGAATCGCTGTGCGGCGAATTTCCGGGTCTTTCTCTCCCTGCGCTGCTTCCGCCAGGAATTTCGCGTCCCCGGTGAGAAAGAGCGCTTGCAGGATGTCTTTCTTTACTTCGGGCGAAGTCTCCGCGGCATAGAGCTGCCGCAATTCCTCCGGTGCATGAACGATGCCCAGTTGCCGGATCGCTTCCGCGCGCAGCGACGCATCTTTCTCGCCCTTTGCCGCGGCCAGCAAATGCTCCTTGTCGCCGCCGATCATATAGCTGCGGAGAATGGCGCGTTTCACGGAGGGGTCGCTCGTGGAGGCGTAAATCTCCGCAAGCGTTTGACGCGACCGCGGTCCACCAAACATTCCCAGATATTCAACGGCTTTCCGCTGCAGGTCCGGATTGCTCTGCCCTTTCGCGATTTTTGCAAGAACCTCTTGCGCTTGCGGCGAGCCGTTTTGTCCGAGCAGGAAAAGCGCGTTGGATTTAAGCTTTGGGCTCGCGGACCCATTCAGAAAGGTCTCTACCATTGGCACGCCCTTAGCCGGGTCACCTTGCATGATTCCGCGCAACGCCAGGATCTTAAGGTCATCGGTCTGATTATCGGGATTCGAGGGCTGCCCGTTCGACTGCCTTACTTCGATTTCCAGCGCCTTGGCATCTTTTATCCAGCGGCTTTGCGCATATTTTTTCTCGAGATCGGCGATGGTCGCCAGCGCGGAGTCTCTCTTGCCCAGTTTGTTCTCCGCGTAGGCCTTCCAGTACATCGCCGCGTCTGTCTGGGGGCCGTTCAACGAAGCAAGCTCGCTGAATTTCTCGGCAGCGCGGTCGTAGCGGTCTTCGTCCAGCGCTTCGCGGCCTTCACTGTAAAGCTCATCGAGCCGCTCCAGGTGTTCCTGCTCGCGGTCGCGCTTTTCCTGCTCCCGGTCGCGCGCTTCTTCTTCGCGGTCGCGTTTCTCTTGCTCGCGATCTCGTGCTTCCTGCTCACGGTCCGCGCTGCTCTGTTCCTGCCAGGAATCCGTGGCCGAAGCTGCGGCGCTATGGGCTCTTGCAGGCTTCGCCATCCACGGCCCGATCACCAATGCCGCCGCGATCGTGCAAATCTTCACTGCTCTGCTTGTTTGCTGTCCGATGCTCATGCTTTGTTCCTCTCTCCTGCTTTCGATTCCGTCGCCGCTGGCGCGGAATTCGTTTTGTTCTGCTTTTCTTGCAATTCCTTGCCGACCACTCGAACTTTGAACAAAATGCCATGCGCCTCGATGCGCTTCTGCAGCGATTCCAGTTTCGCTGGCGTAATTTCTTGCGGACTGTGCGCGACGTCCATCAGCACGCGTTCTAGGTCATCCAAAACGTCGGCCAGCGCGGCATCGCCGCTTTGCTGGGCCGTTTCGCGGTACAAGCGGTTGGCGTCCAGCAAATCTTCCGCTCGTTGCTGCTCGGCGGAGATATTGATTTGCTTTGCACCGGATGCCGGAGGCGCGGCGTTGGCCAGTTCCATCAACACCATTTCCGACTTGCCCAGGTGATCGCCTACCGCGACGACGAGTACTCGTTCACGTACTTGGGCTACGCTTGCAGCTGGAGCTCCAGCGTCAGGTTTCTTTGTCCAGCGCCCCGCAACGAACGCTGCAATCACCATCGCAGCCATTGCGCCGAGAGCCACCCAGCGGCGCGGTTCGAGCCACGCACGCCAACCCCGCCCCGCTTTTTCCGGAAGCCGCGGCGCAATTTTTTGCCAGACTGCGCGCCCGTACTCCGGGCCTCGCTCGGGAACAGGGAAATTGTCCAGCGCGCTCAACACGGCTTCGATGCGGTCGAGCTCCATGCGGCAGGCTGTGCAGCTCGTCAAATGCTCGGCGATAGCTTCGCGTTGCGTAGTCTCCCCCCCTCGATAACCAATCAATTCTTCTTCGGTAAAATGTTTCATAGTTCTGTTCCCCTGGGTTCCGGCGCGGCTCCTGCTGCTTTCGCTTGCAGCGCGCCTCGCGCACCCACGTACGGTTCCAATGCTCGCCGTAATTTCTGCACCGATCGAAAAACGGTGTTCTTTGCCGCGCTCGTCGTCGATTTCAGCACGGCGGCAATCTCTTCAATCGCGCAGCCTTCCCAATGGCGCATCACGAAGGCCGTTCGCTCCGAAGAGCTCAAATCTTTCAACGCTTCTTCCATCTTTTTCCTCAGCTCGATGTTGCCCGCGAGCCGGTCTGGAGTTGGCCTCTCGTCCGCAACCAAATCCAAGGGATCCTGCTCTTGCTCGTCCGCCAGGGCGCTTGGTGTTTGTCGTCGCGAATCTTCCGTGCGCTTTTGGCGCATGCGATCAATCGCGTAATTCGCGGCGATGCGGTAAGCCCAGGTGCCGAAATTCGCGCGCGAACCGAATTGCCCGAGGTTCCGGTAAGCCCGCAAAAAAGCCTCCTGCACCACTTCCTCGGCGTCGTGCTCATTTCCCGTCATGCGATACGCCAAGCGAAAAAGCTGCTGGCTGTGGCGCTCGACCAGCACTCGGAAAGCATCGCGCTCGCCCGCGAGCGTACGCTCCACTGCGATGGCATCGCTTTCTCGGGCCGCGCTCTGGAGAGCCTCGCGGTCTTGGGTGCTTCCAGCGCTTTCGTTCATCCGAATCATTAGACAGGAAACCGGCTTTGCGGTTAGGTGCAAGATGTCCGAATTCGGACACTTCCGAGGCTACTTTATAAGGTGGGCCGTAAGTGCGGCAATATCATAGGGCTGGGCGGCGCCTTCCGTTCAGCGACTGTGCCGAAAGCAAACAGCCAGCTGCTGATGCGCGTCTCCATGCCAAGCCGCGCAGTACGAACGCGCCGAAGCTCGAGTTCGTTACTTCTTTGCTTCTCTACTTCTTTCCTTCGCTTTTTTCCTACTCATACCTGAGCGCCTCCATTGGATTTATCTTCGTCGCCCGTCGACCGGGGAAGTAACCTGCGACTAGCGCCACGATGGACAGAGCCGCCACTGCCACGACGAGAGTCACGGTATCGCGAGGACCTATCCTGAACAATAGTTGCTGGAGCAGTCTTGTGGCTGCCGCTGATATGGCTATACCCGCGAGGAGACCGACAGCGACAACGGAAATAACGTCGAGCATGATCAGCCGGAGGATTGAACCCGGTTCCGCCCCCAGTGCCATGCGGATTCCGAACTCTCTTTGCCTCTGTGCAACGATGTAGCTAACCGTGCCGTAGAGACCGATGACCGCCAGCAATAATGCCAAGGAACCAAAGAAGCCGGAAAGCTGGGCGAGCAGGCGCTCCTGGACCATGGAGTCGCTTACCTGCTGTGCCAGCGTGTGAAACTCGAGGATAATCGCGGGACTCACAGAGGCTACCGCCGCCTGGACCGCCGAGATGAGCGCTGTAGGTCGTAGTGCAGTGCGCAACTCGAGCGCACCCGCCAAACCGAGGTCGGGAGGCTGAGTGGCGGGAAAAAGACCGTGGGATGAATCTCCTCGCGCAGCGACACGTACTTGGCATTCCGGACGACACCCACAACCTCGATCGGCGGTCCGGGTTGCTCCACAATGCCGTCAATCCAGAATGTTCTGCCAACGGGATCCAGGTCTGGAAAGAAGCGACGTGCCGCCGTTTGATCAATAATCGCCACCATGGGAGAGGTGGCTGTGTCGCTGCCATTGAAGTCCCGGCCCGCCACGAATTGCATTCGCAACGTTCCAAAATATTCAGGCGAGACGTTGACGGACATAGACAGAGATTCCGCATCTGTGAAGCCTTTGGACCACTCTGTGTAAACGTTATGTGCCCCGTAGCTCACTTCGGCAGGTGTCACGGATGAGCGGCTCGCGGAAAGGACGCCAGGAAGAGCCCGCAGCCGGTTCTGGATTTGGTCGAGTACGGCGGGACGCTGATCTCGAGGTATTTTCGCCGGCCACAAGTCGGTATACACGATTAGGACATTGTTGCGATCAAAGCCGGGATCGAGCGTCGCCAGCTTCGCGAAACTACGCAACAACAATCCAGCGGCCACCTATAGCACCAGCGAAAACGCTACCTGCGACGCCACGATCAACTTGCGGCTCCGAAACCGAGCCGGACGGTCCAATTCGACCGTTCGGATACCTTTCATGGCCGAGATCAGCGATACACTTGTGGACCGGAGGGTGGGGAGGATGCCAAACAGGGCCACGGTGAGAATGGCAACCGCAGCGGTGAATCCAAGAACACGGCCATCGAGCGAGAGATTGAGAAGCACAGGCATGTTCCCGAGCGCGTAGATATTGTGAATGGAGATACTGCGAATCAGAAGAACGGCGCCCCAGCGCGCAAAAAGAAATCCGACGATCGCGCCCATCAGAGAAATCAGCATGCATTCCGTAAGGAGTTGCTTAATTAGTCGCCACCGGCTTGCGCCCAATGCGTACCTTACCGCGATTTCCTTTTCACGGACAACGCCGCGGGTCAGCATCAGGCTGGCAATGTTTGCGCAGGCAATTAGCAGCACGAGGCCCACAATGGCCATCAGAACGTGCAAGGGCTGGTCGAATTGCTGCCGCAAGGCCGAAGTGCCTGTCGCAGCTGAACTCACCACCAGCTTCTCCTTCACAAAGCTCCGCTGCTCGTCGGCAGGCCAGTATTGGGGCAAAGCGGCGGTGAATATGCGAGGGGAAAGTACCCGGAGTCCGGCGATCAACTGGGCTCGGCTGATGCCGGGCTTGATCCGGCCGGCCACGTTCAGCCACCACATGGAGCGCGCTTCCAGTGACTGTATACCAGAGATCTCCACAGTGCAGATCGGCACAAAGACTTCTGACTCTCGACCCACGTCCATTCCATTAAAGCCAGGCGGAGTGACCCCGATGATTTTAAAGGGATGGTCATCGAGCGACAGGGTACTGCCAACGGCGCCACTTGCGCCGCCATAATGACCTTGCCAGAACCCATAGCTTAGAACAGCCACGGCTGGGCAGCCGCGGTAGTCGTCAGAGCCTGTAATCAAGCGTCCGGCAGCCGGACGGAGCCCTAAGGTCGTAAAGAAGTCACCACTCACAAACGACCCCTCCGAGGGCTGTACTGTTCCACCTCTGGCGAGATCGAAGCGGTTATTACTCCAAGCGAACACGCCCGAAAAAACATTCTGTTGATCTCGTACCTGTTCCCACAGAGGGTTACTGAAGGAGGGCGAGGCTCCGCCGTCCCACAGAAAAGAAAGGAGGTTGCTGAAGCTGGCTGGACCTCCGCCGGCGTAGCGGGGATCTTGCCTCTTTAATTGCAACAGCTCGTCAGGCCTGTTGACCGGCAGCGTGCGCAACATGACTGCATCAATGAGACTGAAGATAGCGGTGTTCGCTCCAATACCCAGCGCCAGGGTGAGAACCGCAACCGCCGCAAATCCAGGGCTCCTCCGCAGTGTGCGTAGGCCGTAGCGCAGGTCTTCATACAAATCTTCCAGCCAGCGCCAGCCCCAGGCGTCTCGTGCCAGCTCTTTTACCAATCCCACATTACCGAATTCTCGGCGCGCTCCGGCCTGCGCTTCGTTCGGCGATACTCCTCTCTCGATGCGTTCCGTTTCCGCCATTTGCAAATGGTGCTGGATCTCCTTTTCCAACTCGTCGCTTCGCTTGCGCCAGTTCCACCAGTGCTTCATGGCTGGTTCTCCTTCTTCGCGGGATTCAGCGTCCCGTCCGTCGTTGCCTTTCGTCGTTATTTCGTTACATCTTTATTTCGCTTTCCTTATTATTCATACCTCAGCGCCACCACTGGATCGACCCGCATCGCTCGCCGCGCGGGCACGAAGCACGCCAGCAGCGTCACTGCGAGCAGCAGCACAATCACTCCGGCAAAGGTCAGCGGGTCCGCGGCCTTCACGCCAAACAACATATCTTTCGTGTAGCGCGTAAGAGCGAGCGCAAAAACCAGTCCAATTGCCGCGCCCGCAAGGGCCAGCCGCATTCCTTGTATCAGCACAAGTCGCAGTACATCACTCCGTTCGGCCCCTAGCGCTGTCCGGATTCCAATCTCCTGCGTCCGCCTAGCCACCTCGTAAGAAATCAGTCCGTACAATCCGATGCACGCCAGCAGCAGCGCCAGCGCGCCGAACACACCTGAAACACGCGCTACCAGCCGTTCGTTGAAAATCAGCCGGTCGATCTGGTCCGATTCCGTCAGGATTTTTGTCACCGGCAGGTTGCTGTCCATCTGTCTTACCATCGCGCGCACGCCCGGAACGAGTTTCATGGGGTCCGCTTCCGTGCGCACCGAAAACGATGCATCCCCGCCGGTGATCGGAACATAAGCAGTCGGGTCGACCGCGTCCCGCACCCTCGCAAATTTTGCGTCGGCCACGACTCCAGTAACCTGGAAGCCGGAACTTTTCCCTATCCCGACGGCCGGGTCCTCCTTGTGCGTACCGAAAATCTGCCCAAGAGGATTCCCTGGCTGCAAATAGCGCCGCACCATCGTCTCATTCACGATTGCGGAAATTGGTGGGAGCTCCTCGGCTGGCCCTGCGTTTGCCGCCGTTCCTCCCGATTTCAAAGCCGCCGATCGAATCCTTTGGGCCGTGGCAAAATCCGCGGCATTGAAGTCTCGTCCTGCGTGCAATGGGATTCGCATGGTGTGGAAGAAGTCAGGCCCCACGGGCATTACGTCAATGACCGCCAGCTCGTTCTTCGGCTTCCCCGGCACTGGATATCCCAGCTTGTTCATGCCGCCTGCGAGCAATGGCATCCACGAATAGCTCACTGCCGAAACCCCCGGCATTTTTTCCAGCCGCTCCTGCAGCTCGCGAAACAAATTGTCCGAACCAGCTCGTGTATATCCCAGCGGGTGGGTGTCGAGGCTGAACGTCAGCACATTTTTAGGATCAAATCCCGGATCAATATTCTTTAGATTCTGTAGGGTCCGCACCAGTAGCCCTGCACCTGCCAATGCCACAATGCTCAACGCGAGCTGCACGACAACAAGCGAATTTGCCGCGCTGAACCAGCCGTGTTTCGCTCTCCACGCTGGCACGCTACTGCCCGCGCCTTCCTTCAGTGCAGGTGTCAAATCGACGCGCAAGCTGAAGAGAGCGGGGGGCAGGCCAAACAGTATTCCTGCGAGGATGGTCACGGCGCCTGTGAATAGCAGCGCCCGCGCATCGATCCCCGGCGAAAATGGCAGGTTGCCGTGCTGGCTCGCCCAGAGGAACCCCACGATCGATTGCAACCGCCAGCCTGCGAACAACATTCCTATTGCTCCGCCAGCGCAGGAAAGCATCAGGCTCTCCGTCAAGAGTTGCCGGAGAATTCTTCCCTTCGAAGCGCCAAGGGCAAGCCGCAACGCCATCTCTTTCTGCCGGAATGCTGCGCGAGCGAGCATCAGCCCCGCCACGTTCGCGCAAGCAATGAGCAGTACGATCCCGACGGCCAGCATCATCATGAACAAGGGCCTGGACAGTTCCGTTCTCGATCCTGTTAGCCCTTGCCCGAGTGGCTCGAGTTCAATGGCTCCGCCGTCTTCCGGCTTGAGCATCGGCCGCCCCTCAACGCCGTACGCGCCGTGGGACATTTCATTCTGGAAGAGAGTACTTAGCTGTGCGGCCGCCGCCCCCGTCGGCTCACCTGGCTTCAGCCGGCCGACGACCACAAGCCACCAGTAAGAAGCATCAAGATTCTGGTTGCTCCAGAAGGCCTCGATCCGCGGCGCTATGGCAAGCGGAATCCACAGATCGATCGGCCTGCCCGGTGTAAGCGAATCGAATTGCCTCTCCGCCACTCCTACAACCGTGAATGGCACGCGGTTCAGAAGTATCGTTTTTCCCACAATGTCTGCCACTCCACCAAATTCGCTGCGCCAGTAGCTGAAACTGAGAACCACGGTGGCTGGGGCGGAGGCCGTGTCGTCTTCGTGGCGGATCAATCTTCCCAATGCGGGCTTGGTCCCCAGCGTTTCAAAATATTCTCCTGTCACATAATTCGGCCTCCGCACTGTGCTTGCCACTCCACTGCCGCTCAAAACGAGCGGAGATGTGCCCGCAAAGGCAGCAAAACTGGCGAAGGCATCCTTCCTCTTTTGGATCTCTCGAAAAAACGGTACTGAAAACGAACAGTCCGACGTCATGATTGGCTCGGATGACGTTGCGCCATTCTCGAGATTTGGTTCGCAATCTCCAAATTGGCCGAAGCCGGCGTTTGGCTGCGTTCGCGCCTTCCATCGCAGTAAGACGAGCTGTTTTGCGTCCCTCACTGGAATGGCGCGCAGCAGCGCAGCGCTGATAAAGCTGAAAATCACCGTGTTTGCGCCGATGCCGAGTGCCAGTGTCAGGATCGCAGTGGCCGTGAATCCGGGGCTTTTTCGCATCGTACGCATTCCGAAGCGCAAGTCCTCGTACAAATCTTCCAGCCAGCGCCAGCCCCACGCGTCTCGCGCCAGCTCTTTTACTAGACCCACGTTGCCGAATTCGCGCCGGGCCCCGGCCTGCGCTTCGTTCGGCGATGCTCCTCTCTCGATGCGCTCCGTTTCCGCCATTTGCAAATGGTGCTGGATTTCCTTTTCCAATTCGTCGCTTCGCTTGCGCCAGTTCCACCAGTGCTTCATGGCCGGTTCTCCTTCTTCGCCGGATTCAGCACTCCCGCGATCGCGTCCGTGATCTGTTCCCACCGCGTGCGTTCTTGCGTTAAGCGCTTTCTGCCCGCCGCCGTCAGCTTGTAAACCTTCACGTCCTGCTTGTTTTCCGAAACTTTCCATTCCGCGCCGATCCATTTTTTCTTTTCGAGCCGGTGCAGAGCGGGGTACAGCGAGCCGGCATCGACTTGAAGCAGTTCGCCCGAGTTCGCGCGAATGGCCTGGGCGATGCCGTAGCCGTGCCGCGGGCCCCACATCAGCGTTTGCAGGATCAAGAGGTCCAGCGTCCCTTGCAGAAGTTCCATCCGGTTTTGGTACGGCACGAATTTCTCCTCTGGCAGTATGGCTATAGAGCGCCTATACCCTACCATATAGACTATCTATATCCTAGAATGTTTGATCGCAATCGGATGCTGCCCTAGGCATCCCTGCAGACACTTCGGCTGCGCAACTTACGGTATGATGGAGTCGAAAGCGCACAGCCCATACCCGAACCTTATATCTGCCAGGCCCTTGGAAAGTCTGATCGGGCGAGACTCGCGTAACGCCCAAGGAGAGACCGTTTGATACCTCGTTACACGCGCAAGGAAATGGGCCAGGTTTGGAGCGACGCGAATCGCTTTCAGAAGTGGCTGGATGTTGAGTTGGCCGCCACGGAAACGCTTGCCGAAGCTGGACTCGTACCAAAAGATGCCGCCGCGATTATTCGCGAGCGTGCCAAAGTGGACGTTCCACGGATTCACGAGCTGGAAGCGCGCGTGAAACATGATGTCATCGCGTTCACGATGAATGTGGGCGAATCCATCGGGGATCCCGCAGCCGCGCGCTGGCTGCACTACGGCCTAACTTCCAACGATATCGTCGATACCGCGCAGGCGCTGCAGATTCGCGATGCTTCCCACCTTATCGAGCGAGGGCTGGTGCTGTTCGGCGAAGTGCTTGACTTGCGCGCGCACCAGTTTCGCAACACGCCGCAAATCGGCCGCACGCACGGCGTTCATGCGGAGCCGATTACTTTTGGATTGAAAATAGCCAACTGGTTTTCGGAAAATCAGCGCAACATAGGACGGTTCTGCGCCGCAGCGCAGCAAATGGCCGTTGGAAAAATTTCCGGAGCTGTGGGTAACGCTTCGCACCTTGGCCCGGAAATGGAAGAGCGCATCTGCAAGAAGCTGGGGCTGAGCGTTGCACCAGTGGCTTCGCAAGTGATTCAGAGGGACCGCCACGCACAGTACCTCAGCGCGCTCGCGCTCATCGCTGCGTCGCTGGAAACCATCGCGCTCGAGATTCGGCATTTACAGCGCACCGAGGTCCGTGAAGCGGAAGAGCCGTTCAGCGGAGAGCAGCGCGGCAGCTCGGCTATGCCTCATAAACGCAATCCCGTTACGTGCGAACAAATTTGCGGCCTCGCGCGGCTGGTGCGTTCGAACATGCTCGCGGCGTTCGAAAATGTAGCGCTGTGGCACGAGCGCGACATTTCGCACAGCTCCGTCGAGCGTATCATTCTGCCGGACTCGACGATTCTCATCGACTACATGCTCGCGAAGATGACGTGGATCATTGCCGACATGCGCGTCTTCCCAGAGCGCATGTTGCGCAACCTGGAATCCACACACGGACTAGTTTATTCCGGACAATTGCTGCAAGACCTCGTCGAGAAGGGCATGCCGCGCGACGACGCGTACAAAGCCGTGCAGGAAAATGCCATGGCCGCCTGGGAGACGGATTCGAATTTCCGCGAGCGCGTGGCGAATGACGCGCGAATCACGAAGTACCTCGATGCGAAAGCGCTCGCGCATACGTTTGATCTGCAGCGGCAGCTTCGCTACGTCGACGCCATTTTCGACCGCGTCTTCGGTGCGCATCCCGCCGGCGAAAAGTCCGCCGCCAACAACGCCTAAGAATATGGAGTGCGGCAGCTCTGCTGCCGCTTTTTTGCTCCGTTTTTTCCAACGTGAAATTTCGCGATTCAATTCGTAAAAAACGAAGAGCCCCGGTTGTCCGGGGCTCTTTCGCCTCTTCTAATTTTCGCTTGCGCGGAAACTAGCTGCGGAGGCGGAAATCATTAAGAACGAAACGCGAACAGCGAAAATCGAAAACCAACGCCGGAGCGAAGGTCGAGCTTCTACTCGACGCGCTGAACGTAGCGCGCTTCCGTGGTGTCCACTTTCACTCTGTCGCCGGAATTTACGAACGGCGGCACTTGGATGACCAGGCCTGTTTCGAGCGTCGCCGGCTTCATCACGGCGCTGGCCGTGGCTTTTTGCAGTGTCGGCTCGGTCTCGAGAACTTTTAATTCCATTGTGTCCGGCAGATCGACGCCGATCGGTTTTTCCTCGAAGAATTCGATCTTTACGGTCGTGTTCGGAATCAGATAGTACACCGTTTCGCCGAGCTCTTCGCGGGTCATCTGCATTTGTTCGTAGGTTTGCGTGTTCATGAAGTGAAACTCGTCGCCCTCGTTGTAAAGGTATTCAAATTCCACTTCGTCGAGGATTGCGCGGTCGACAAATTCTTCGGCGCGGAACCGGTAGTCAATCATGACGCCCGTCCGGAGATTCTTCATGCGTGTTTGCATGGAGCCGCGCTTGTTGCCGGGTGTGCGGTGGTCGACGCTGAAAACCGTAAAAAGCTGGCCCTCGTGCTGGACGACCATGCCGGGGCGGAGTTGTGTGGCTTTAACGCTGCTCATAAGCTCCCTGAACGATTGCAAATTTCGGAAATTCCTGCAGGCAGCCCGCTCTGCGATGCGGTGCACGCGGAATGACTCGAGGCACGCAGGGCGGAATGTCGCGCCCAACGCGAATAAAGAGTATAAAGGGCGGCGTTCACAACGGTCAATTGTCCTTCTTTGGTTCTTTGGCGCGCTGGTCGGCGGCTTCGGCCATGATTTTTTCGATTTCGTCGGGATTGCGGGGGAGGCGTTCGCTCAGGAATTTGTAGCCCGTTTCGGTGATGAGGATGTCGTCTTCGATGCGGACGCCGAGATTTTCTTCGGGGATGTAGATGCCGGGCTCGACGGTGACGACCATGCCGGGCTCGAGCGGTTTGCAAAACTCGCCGGGATCGTGGACATCGAGGCCGATATCGTGGCCGAGACCATGAATGAAATACTGGCTGAGCGATTTGCCGTGAAGATCCTTGCCGTGGGAATTGATGTAGTCGTAGGCAGTTTTGTGGACGCTTTTGGAGCCTCGCTGGCAATAGTCCATGCCCGGTTTGATGGCCGCTAAAGCGGCGTTTTGTGCGCCCAGAACAATTTCATAAATTTCGCGCTGGCGCGGCGTGAATTTGCCGTTGGCTGGAAGCGTGCGCGTGATGTCGGCGGAGTAGCCAGAGTATTGCGCGCCAACGTCGAGGACGACGATGTCACCGTCTTCGATCTTTCTCGAGAGTTTGTCGTAGTGCAGCGCGGTGGAGTTGGGTCCCGCGCCGACGATGGGAGCGTAGCCTTCGGCTTCCGAGCCGCCCATGGCATGAACTTCCACCATTTTGGCTGCGATTTCGTACTCGTGGAGGCCGGGGCGCATCATACGCATCGCCGCAAGCTGGGCGTCCAGCGAGAGCTCGATGGCTTGCGTCAGAAAGGCAATTTCGCCTGGTGATTTGATTTGGCGCAGGGCCTCAATGTTGTAGCGAATGTCCTTTAGCGTGGCTTGAGGAGCTGTGGTGTGAATCCAGTCTGTGACGGCTTTTTCGTGGGGATAGCCGCCGTTTTCTTTTTCGTAGGGAAGAATGGTGCAGATGGCGGGATAAAGTTTCGCGAGTTTTTCGAGAGTGGCGCGCATTTCGGGGTACGGCAGGACGGAAGCAAAACCGGTGCGGGCTTCGACGCCGGGATCGGTTGGCGACATGCGGAGGCCGTTCCATTTTTCTTTGGCAGGATTCTTCGGCGGGAGAAAAAGAATTTCCTGCGGGCCATTCCAGGACGATGCATTTGTGCCGATTTTTTGTGAGGGAAGAATAATCAAGCCCGCGCCTTCTTCGTTGTGGCCGGTGAGGTAGTAGAAATTGTTTTCCTGCGCGAAGACGTAGGTTTGCGCGGATTCTTCGCGGCCGGTGAAACCCCAGAGGAGGATCGGGGCATCGACTTGGGCGGCAAGTTTGGCGCGGCGAGCGGCGTAGACGCTATTGGCTTCGCGCTCGCGGCGTTGCTGGGCGTGGGCCGGTGGCGGGGCGCAGATGGAACCTAAGACGGCGAGGACGAAGACAGAGTAGTTGGCACGGCGTGCTATGCCCCTACGAGAAGGAGGCCATGGAGCGACGACGGACCATCCAAAATTTTTCAGACGACCACTCATTCGTTTATCTCTCCACCTGATGTATGGTGCACCCACAGGGCATATGGGTGGCTTGGCTGGAGCCGTGAGATTGTAACGGAAGTGGGTGTCGTCCCCAATGAGGGATTCGGATGTGAGGTTCGCCGACGGTGGACAGCTCACGGTCAAAGTTGGAGAGGAATCTCAATCCCCGCTAGTGCGAGCGGCAGTACCCGAGGCACCCGCGCGGGTGTAGAATGCGGTTTTTGAAGCCTTAGAGGAGAAATGTCCTCTAAGGATTGAAGGAACATGGAACCGAGGGTAGTGATATGAAGAAAGCCATTTTATTTCGAGTCGTTTTTATTTTGGTTGCGATGATTGCGCTTGGTTGGTTGCCGCAATCGGTGCTTGCCCAACGTGGAGGCCACGGTGGCGGGGGAGGAGGATTCCACGGCGGCGGTGGTGGAGCGTTTCACGGGGGAGGGAGCGTTAGCGCCGGAGTCCATTCTGGGTTCGTCGGCGGACACTCGTACGGCGGATATCATGGCGGCTATTATGGAGGGAGGGGCTACTACGGAGTTCATGGTGGTTACGGCTGGGGCGGACGGTATTGGGGCCGAGGATACGGTTATGGCTGGGGCTGGGGATTTGGCTTTGGGTGGCCGTATTGGGGTTGGGGATGGGGATATCCTTACGCCTACTACAGTCCCTGGTATTACGCGCCAGGCCCATATTATGCTTATCCGAACTACGGTCCTTCGAGCGATCCAACGGGCTATCCCGATCCGGGCAACGGGAACGAAGATCCTCCACCGGCAGATCCAAACGCGCGGCCCTTGCCCAACCAGAACGGACCCGCAAGATCCTGGAGACCACCGGTACCGGGAGGCGGAGCGAATCCAAACTACGCAAACATCGAGGCTGCGGCCGCTGCGCCGCGTGGGCCGGTCGTCTCTGTTGACAGGATAAACGTGACGGCGGGCAGTTACCGAGCCGCGGGTTCGATCCCGGCGCATTACACCACAGTGCGGGCGACTACGGAGCGGGCGACTGTCGAGCGGGCCGCTGCCCAAGCGGATGTGCCGCTTCGACCGGAAGTGCAAAAAGCGTTGCAAAGATTGCGCGAGATGCCGCCGTTTGCTCGCGAGCGGGAAATCGAAACGGGCCGCTACCGCCAGTTTTCTACCGAGGAGAAGCAGGTTTTAAGAAATGGCGAGTAAGCGATAACGAAGAGGAAGACCCACCTTTTCAGAAACCAAACCTGAAAAGGTGGGGCACCCCAGGAAAAAATACAAAGTCAAAATCACGGAGTGTGGCGCTTAGGCGGTGCCGCGTCCACGGACACGATTTATATGCCGAACATAGAGTTGACTCCGGCGCGGGGAGCCTTGGCGGAAGGGTCGCGGCGTTCCAGAGCGGGAAGGGGCGCCTGCTGGGCGTCTAGCTGTGGAGGCATAGGCTGGCCTGCGCTGGACGCTGAAGCGGCAGCACCAGGAGGTGCGGCGCCGGGGGATGCCGCAGTTGGCTGGGCAGGAAACTGCTGGAGATAGGCGAGATCGCGAGGCTCTTCCGTGCCGGGCTGAACGGCAGGAAATGACAATTTCAATCGATGCTCCATCGCGCTGGCGATCCGGTGCAATTGCCAAATGAGCTTTTCGAGCTCTTTTGAGCGTCCGAGGTTCAAGCTGCGGTCCCACAGAAAGCGGATGGCCAACACCAGGAGAATAGGCAGCCCGATAGCTAGTGTGGCCAGTACGATGGTGAGGAGCAGGGAGTCGAGAGACGTAAGGGATTCGGTCAACGGTAGCCTCCAAGTGCAGGATGCTAGTGATAGGATAGCGCCGCGCGGCGACCGTGACAAACGGGGCGAGGTTGGCGCGGCCCCCCCGCCAGGTGGAAAAGCGCGACGGACTCAAATAGGCGTCGCGCTTTTCGAGGATGCAAGGAGTGCATCTGGTACTGGCGAATCCTCCCTGGCGTCAGCTACGAGAGCGCGCCGAGAGGATTCAGGGAGACAAGAAGCACGCGCAAGAATCCTCCCGCAGAGTTCCAGTGGAGCGCAGTTCCATACAGCACAGGATCACCCGTGCTGGCAGCAAATTCCGTTACGCTCGCGGGCGTGGTTCTAGTGTACAATCCGTGCCAATACCGTAGTTCAAACGCCTGCCTAAAGAAAGAACGGAGATGATTATGAACAGGAAGAGCTTTGTGTGTATTGGTGCGCTTTTGCTTCTCGCCGCCGGGATAGCTTCCGCTGCGGGGACAGACGCGTTTATGGGTAATTGGAAGTTGAATGAAGCCAAGTCGAAGATAGGTCCAGGTTTGCCGAAGAATTCGACGGTCGTGACTACAGCGGACGCCGACAAGATGAAAGTGGCTATCGACGGAACGGACGCCAAGGGCCAACCCTACCATAGCGAGTGGACGGGGAAGTTCGATGGCAAGGATTACGCCCTCACAGGTGATCCCGCCAACGATATGCGTTCGTATAAAGTCGTCGACGATCACACGCTTTTGACTGTCAGCAAAAAAGACGGCAAAGAGACCCTCAGTGCCCACATCGTGGTGTCCGCGGACGGGAAGACTCGCACTGTTACAGCCAATGGGACGAATGCCAGCGGCGCGAAGACCACGAGTACGCAGATTTACGACAAGCAGTAGCGGCAAGATGGGAAGTTAGAGGCGTGAAAGAGGGAGACCCACCTTTTCAAAAACCGAACCCGAAAAGGTGGGGCACCTCCCGCCCGTTCTAAAAGTGAGCGGTATACCCTGAACAGGTGTTTGTCAGTTCTGATTTGCTAACTGTGACTAACTTTGAGGCTGAAATCTTGTCGACGACTCTCTGGGCTCGGTCGTAGCTGTAGATCCCTCCCAGCGTTTCTTTGATAACCCAGTGGGTGCGTTCCTTTGCAACCGATCCCCGGTTGATTTCCGTGTAGCGATCTCCGTCTGGTCCCTTTTCGGGTTGTAGCTCTATTAGAAAACCCGCGTTCCCGTCTCTCCGATAAATTATGAGATGTATCTCATCTTTCTTGTCTGTAGCTTCGTCAATAACACCGCGTGTAAACCGCAGGGTCACGGAGTCGGCCGGTAGGAAATCCGCGCTCAGCGCGTGCGGATTACTCCGGCTCGTTAGACAACTAATAATCCCACTGATGTTCGTTGCGTTGTTATCCTCAGTTCTTTGCTTTCCAAAACAGCATGTTTGCAGGATCAGAACGGTCGTGACGAACACCAAGCCAAGCTCTCGTAGGCTATTTCTGAGTATATACGCCGACATATATGGAACTCCCTTTCAGCAGCGGGACTTGGCCAATTGAATTTTCCGACACTTTGGCTTGATTGCGGTCCAACGGGGGGAGCATACCACTGTCGTACTTCACAGTGGGGTGAAGAAGCAAGGGCACATAAGCGAGAGAAGGCAAATTTAAAATCACTTCGGCGGACGAAGCCTGGCCCAGCCGCCGTGTGAGCGGTTGGTCAAAGATTTGAACGTGGGTGAAACGGCGATGGGTGAGTAACCGCGCTTGTACATTCAGAAACTAGTGGGCCACTTTCGAGCGGCGTGAAAAACACGAAGGATTTCAACTACACTTGCGCGGACTCGATAAGGAACAATGTAGGGTGTGTCCCCGACAACTATTTCGCATGTGCCTGAAACTCGGCCCGGCCGGCCTATGGCGGGATTCTTGCCGAGCAGGTCTACCGCGCGCATGATTCTTCGTACCAGACGACCAGCCGCGACTGGATTGTCTTCCGCGATGTAGTCTGCTTCTGCTTCGAGATTAGCCAGCGCGACGCGCGGCCTTCTAACGCGCACGGCGAGACCACTTCTTCGCCACGCGCTTTACTTCGTTCTCAGTGGCAAACTTGCCTAGGTCCGCCTCGGCCAGTGCTTTGTGGATCTCTTCGATTTGCCAACTGTTTAGAGTAACGTAATCGCAAATGACTTCCGCAGCCAGGAAAGAGCGCGACCTGCGCGTGGCACTGGAGAGTTTGTCCAGCTTGCCAGTCAGCCTTCCATCCAGGCGGAGGGTAAGAATTTTCTGAGACGCCATCGATGCCTCCCGACTACATCTGATTACATTGTGTTCGCGTTGAAAGCAGTTGGGAAGCCAGGAGGCATTGACGCCGCGCGAGGAGAAGATGACGCAGAGGCGCAGAGTTAACAGAGACGTGCTGAGAAGAGGGCACGACGTGTCGTGCCCATACGGGAGAAAGGCCGGCGGAGGCTAGGAAATCTTTTTGGCTTCGAAGGTTTGGGAGTCGGCGTGGAGGGTAAGGCCGGTGATGGCGCCTTGGGCGTCTTTGTGGAAGGTGAAGGTGATGTCGCCGGAGAGGACGAAGAATTGGAGTGGGGACTCAGGGAGGAGTTCGATGGGGTCGGGGCCGAAGGGTTCGGCTTGCACGTAGAGGCTAGGGGATTTCAGGCTGATGGTGAGATTGCCTATGCCGGCGATTTCGTAGGTGCCAGGATAGGCGGCGAATGTTGCGGGGTTGATTTTGATGAGCGCGTGCTCGATCGGCTTGTAATCAGGCCAGGCGTATTCCTTGGCGACGGCGCGGAAGATTTCTTCGGTTAGTTCGCCGCCACTGTCGGAGTTGGTCATGACGGCGAAGCCCTGGCCGGAGTCGGTGTAGGTTTGGATGTTGCAGCGGAAGCCTTCGTTGGCGCCGCCGTGGCCGAAACTCGGTTTGTCGCCATTTGATTCGAGGCCAAAGCCGAGGCCCCAGGTGCCGATTTGATGAGTGAGCATCTGGCGCGCCATGTCTTGCGAAAGAATTTTCGAGGATTTTCCGGCGTATTCGGCTTGGACTTCCATGGCCATGCGAGCGAGGTCGGAGGGTGTTGTCCAAAGACCCGCGGGCGCCATTTCAGGGTAGGTGTGCCAGCCACCTTTCACCGGGTCGCCGTTGGCGCGATACGGTGTGGCGGCTTCTGATGCGCGATTTTGCGGGAGCGGTTGTTCGTAGGTGCTATGGGTCATGCCTGCGGGACCGAGAACGAGTTCACGCATGATTTGCGGGAAGGGCTTTCCGGTAATGTCGGACATGAGCGTTTGCAGGACGACGTAGCCGCCACCGGAATAGCGCCAGAGAGTGCCGGGGACAACGTCGACGCGGATGGGATCGGAGTTGGCGGGCTTTTCGCCGTTGAGGATTTGGACCACGGTGGGAACGGGTTCGTCCGAGGCGTAGCCTGCAAAACCATGGACGGTGAGTCCGGCGCTGTGACTGAGGATGCGGCGGACGGTGACTTTTTCTTTTACGGTAAAAGCATTGTCGGGGACTTTCCAGGTGTGCAGCTTGACGTTGACGTCTTCATCGAGAGCGAGCTTGCCGTCTTGTACGAGGCGGAGCGCGGCGAGGGCCGCGACTGGTTTGCTGATGGAGGCGGCTTGGAAAAGCGTATCGGGTGTGACAGGTTTTTTGGAGGCCACGTCGGCAAAGCCGTAAGTTTTGGTCCAGATAATTTGGCCGTGGTCGAAGAAGGCAACGCTGACGCCGGGGACTTTGTAGTGTGCCATGCGGTCGGCGGCGGTCATCGCCTGAGACGGCTGGCCTTTGATGACGACGGCGGGGAGGAGACCGGATTCAATGCGGGCGATACGCGCGGCGAGAGCGGGATCTGCTGCTTGCGCGGGCGCGGATTGCGGATTTGGCTCGAGGGAGAGATTGCTGGCGGAGAGTTTGGGAGATAACAAAGAGGAGCTGGAGAGAGCGCCCGCTAGGGCGGCAAATGTGGCGGTTAGGAGTACAAGAGTTCTCGTGATCGTTGATCTCATAGGGGAGCTCATGGGCGGAAATCGTACCACTTTTGAGGGCGAGAGGATTTGATTGGTTGGCTGATGGTTGGGCGAAATTCAGGCGTGAATGAGCGACTTTGCGTGGGTAGAAGAGGGTGGGGCCCTTACAGGGTAAACAAGCCCCACCCCTACAGTTGCTTGGTTGGCCGGGCGCTGAAGAAATCGATGAGGAGTTCGGAGACGCGGGCGGGTTCTTCGTGCTGGAGCCAGTGAGAGGCGTTGGGGAAAGTGTAGAGCTCGGCGGAGTCGCAGTAGCGCAGGCTGTCGTGGGCCATTTCGGTGAGGAGGAAAGCGTCGCGTTCGCCCCAGAGGATGCGAGTGGGGACGTGGACCTTCGAGTCGGGGAACTTGGAGCGATGGCGCGCGGCGGCGCGGTACCAATTCATCATGGCGGTGAGAGCGCCTGGTTGTGACCATGCGGCGCGGTATTGGGCGAGACCTTCGGCGGAAAATGTATTGGGGCGGCTGGAGTTGAGAAGCGCGTTTTTGCCAAAGCGAAAATCGAAGGCGGAGAAGACGAGTTCGGGCAGCAACGGAAGCTGGAGGAGGAACATGTACCAACTGCGGCGAATTTGGCGAAGGTTGGATTTGAGATATCGGAGCATGACGCTGGGATGCGGCACGTTGAGAATAGCGAGCTTGGCGACTCGGTCTGGATGGAGGAGCGCGGTGGACCAGGCGACGGCGGCGCCCCAATCGTGTCCGGCGAGGAAAATTTTTTCCGCGCCTAGTTGGTCGGAGATGGCGAGGACGTCGGAGGTGAGGTGGGAGAGCGTGTAGTTGGCGGCGCCGCGCGGCTTGCTGCTTTTGTTGTAGCCGCGCTGGTCGGGAACGATAACGCGGAAGCCGGCGGCGGCGAGCGGCTCGATTTGCTTGTGCCAGCAATACCAAAATTCAGGGAAGCCATGTAAGAGGATCACGACGGGACCATCTGGCGGGCCGGCGGCGACGGCGTGGAGTTCGATCGCACCATCGTGAAAGATCAAGCGTTCGAGAGGAATTGGCACGGTGCAGAGTTTACATGGAAGCGCGACGGAAAAATGCATCGCGCAAGCGGGAGGGGCAAGCCCCTCCCCTACGTGATGGATGTGGTCTCGAGGCCGTAAGTCGTGACGTAGGATGCGGTGGCTGCGATTTCCGAGACGCGAGCTTCGGAATCGCCGTGGGGGACGGCGTTGTGCGGCTCGGAAGCGGATTCCGGCGGGAGAGCGCCAATGGCCAGATTCCTCCCGGCATTTTTGGCTTTGTACATGGCGCGGTCGGCAAGAGCTAGAACTTCTTCGTAACTAACGTCGACGGGTGAATTCATATTCCACGGGAAGGCGGCCCAGCCAATGGAGACGGTGCGATGCAGAGAGATTCCGCCCGCGCCTTTGATTTTGAAGGGTTCGCCAGCAACGGCGGAGAGGACACGCGCGGCGAGCGTGGCGGCTTCCTTGCGTTCGCAAAAGCGGGAGACGACCAGGAATTCTTCGCCGCCCCAGCGGACTAAAACATCCGAATAGCGAATGGCGGAACTGATGCGGGTCGTCAGGTCGATGAGCATCTGATCGCCTGCATCGTGGCCGAAACGGTCGTTGATTTCTTTGAAGTGGTCCGCGTCGATGAGATAGAAAATGATGTCGCGATTGCGGCGGCTGCGGGTCGGATCGGGCGAGGAATAGGCGCGCACGGCCTGGCTGACGTCGCTGGCGATGGTGGCTTGGAAAAAACGGCGGTTGCGCGCGGAGGTGAGCGGATCGGTAAGAGACATCTCCTCGAGTTCCTTGTTGGCCTGAGCGAGAGCTTCGCTGCGCTCGGCGACGGCTTCCTCGAGGCGGAGGCGCTCGCCTTGCAGCTTGCGGGTGCGGTAGTTCACAAGGGAATAGAGAGCAAAGAGGCCCAGAAGAAAGACAAAACCGCGTGAATACCAGGTTTGCCACCAGGCGGGGATCACCGTGAAGGAAAATTCCGCGGGAAAACTAAGAGTGCCGCGTGCGGAACGGCAAGAAACGGTAAAGCTGTAATCTCCGGGCGGAAGCGCAGGATAGCGAGCTTCGCGGCCGGAGGTCTCATTGGTTTCGCTTTCGAGGCCGGCCAAGCGATAGGAGCAGCGGACATTCTCTGGATCGCGGAAGGTAAGAGCCGCGAAATCCGCGCGGAAGGTGTTG
>Ga0210383_10000436_pt1 | contig 38662 bp, 48 predicted proteins | sample IncBWC14OmetaG_FD_160072 | JGI IMG/M metagenome (GOLD analysis project Ga0210383, IMG submission 160072) | Forest soil microbial communities from Barre Woods Harvard Forest LTER site, Petersham, Massachusetts, United States - Inc-BW-C-14-O ...
TTTGACCAGCGTTCCATAAGGCAATGCGCCGCCCCTGCGCGTGCCAAAGTTGTGCAGCACGGTCAACTTCCATCCGGTGATCGATTCCGTGATCTCGAAGGCCGTACCCTTGTTTCTTGCGCCGCCGTACGTGGTCACGCCGAAAATGACCGTCTCCGTCTTCCTCCCGACCTGCCGGGTGCTGAGGGTGGGGCTGGCAGACAAAGGATAGGCGCCGTCACTACGCCCACCAGCGAAGCTGTGGAGCACGGTTTCCGTCCATCCGCTGCCCGACTTTGAAAGTTGGAACACCGTGCCTCGGTTGCTCACGCCGCCCTGGCTGGTCGTCCCGTAAAGATTGCCATTTTCGTCCATGCTCAATCCGCCCAGAGGCAATTGACCGTCCGCGCAATTGGAGAGCGAGCAGAAGTTGTAAAGCACGCTGTAGGTCCCCGAGCTTGAAATTTCGAATATGACCCCGCCAAAAGCCACGTAAGGGCCGCCCTCCGACGCCGTGCCGTAGAGATTGCCGTCCGCATCCATGATCAGCCCATCAAACGGGCCTTTGCCTTCAGGGCCGATGAAGGAGTGCAGCACGATTTCGCTCCATTCCCCATTCGACGCGCGCTTCAGTTCGAACACCGTGCCGCCGTTGGCCGGGCCGCCGCCCTCCGTCGTCCCGTAAACGTTACCGGATGAATCCAGAATTACACCGCCGAAGGGATAGCCGCCGTCGCCGCCGAGGCAGAAGTCGTGCAGTACAGTTTCCTTGCCAGCGCTCGATACTTCGAACGCCGTGCCCGCTCCGCAACTGCCGCCCTGGTACGTCGTGCCATAAAAATTGCCCGCGCCATCGCGGATCAGAGCCCCGGTGTCGTAGGGACTGGCGCCATCGGTGCCGCCGGCGAAGTTATACAGGACCTTCTCGGTGCCCGCCCGCGCGGCACTTGCCAGGAGCAGAACCGCGGTCAGAATCGCAGCCGTTTTCACTCGCATGAAGCCGTTTCCTTCTGGCTTGATGGTGGGAGAACCATAAACCGCCACGCGGTTAGAATCATACACCGGAGCCTGTCGGCAAAAGAGGACGACCTTAAGAGCGTGCGGATTCACAGGTACGGATAAACCGCTCGCAGTGCCGGGAAGCGGCCTAAGAATGCAGCCCACGGTGGAAGTGGCAGTTACAAGACTCAGTGGAACACCGTGACGGCGGGACACGCTCCGCTCCAGTCGCGAAGCGGCGGCATATGAAAACCCGGCACGGCAGTGCCGGAAAAACGAGTCTTCTGAGCTTCGCACGCCCACCCGGACGAGGAGTCCGGGGCTACCTAACCAATCTTCGTTACGCAGCCGGCTTATCAATCTTAACCGCCAGGAACGGGTACTCGGCGACCAGGCTCTTCAGCCGATCAGCGTGCCCCCGCAGCACCTCGTTGAGTTCGGACAAAATTGGCCGCAGTTCGTCGACGTCCCGTGCTGCTATGGCTTGAGCGCACAACTCGCGAATACGTCTTTCCAAGGTCACGTCAAAAGGCACGACCGTCTCCCGGGCACAAGAATACCCAAGTATGCCTTAAGGAAATAAATTGTTCGATACAGTACACACTGTATTGCCTACGCCCGATGGGCGCGCTAACTTAAGTCAGGTTCGCGGTGAACCTTTCGCAGTGAACCTTGCGGTCATGGGTTAGTGTCCAGCTGAGGCTGACGTTCGGGCCCTTACGACCGCCCTGCAATCCTGTACCCCAAACTCGCACGTTTCAGGCCGGACCGAGTCCGGCCTTTTTTTGCATCGAGCGCGGCCCATCCCGAATTACATGCGTAAAGGGGTGATCCGCCCCGTTCAAGTGCAATTTAAATGACATGAAGAATGGCAGGAGGCGAAGAAATTAGAGACCCATCCTTCCACACTACTTGGGAAGGATGGGAGTAAGAAAGCGGAGGCGCGAAAGATCGAGCCCTGAAATTCTATCGATGCACCAAAATCCAGGTTCACTGATCAAGGTCGTCGTCAGGAAGCACCGGATCAACGGTTGCGCTATTGGCAGCCGTGCCGTGGAAGCCGAGAACGGTGGTGGATCCCAAAATCGTGTACTTGACTTTGCAACCCGGCCCGCTCGCCGTCGTCGCCGACTTCACCTTCTGCGGAGTGGGCTTGAATGTCGTCGGGTGCTTCAGAACCGCAGTGGTCCAACTGCCCGCCTTCAAATAAGTCGTATCCGTGGCCATCAAACCTTCCGGGCCTGCGACCACAAGGGTCAACGTGTCGGCTGTACTGAGGAGGTTGATAGTCATCTTGGATGGCGTTGTGGTCGTGAAATGATTGCTCCCAGCCGTCACCGTGATGGCGCCCGCGGGAAGCGTGTAGGTAGCCGAGGTTGCGGTATGTTTGGTGGACGACAATGATTCGCTGGCCATCACTGTGATCTTTCCGCTCTTGCCGTTCAGGCCGAGCGGGTCCGGTCCCGAGAGAATTGGGCCAAGCGTACCGTTGAGGGTGATCGTCAGCGTGTGAGTTGCAGGGACAACACCTGGGTCAATGGTTGCAAGTTCATTTGATTGTGCCCAGATGGCGGAGCCAAGCACAAGCAGCGTGGCCAGCATTAAGGCGAATGTGTGGGCTATCCTGGATATCGGGGTCATAGGGGTTCTCCTTCTTCAGCGGCAGGCACGGAACACGAGTTTCGGTGCAAGGAAAGCTATCACGGCAGACCCGCAGGCTGTCAACGGAAAAGTGGTTGTAGGCGCAGGCGGCGGCTCCCAGCAAGACAGTTTCCGACAACTGACGCGGGCCACAAGAAAAGGCCGCGATCTAAATCGCGGCCCTTTGGATATTTGTGAAGCTTGATGAGTTATGCAGCCTGTCGCGCGGCCAGTTCCTGCGCATAATGGCGCGCTTCCGACGGCGAACCAATGACCTTCATCTCTTTCCAGTCATAGGGCAATTCCTTGCCACAATCCAGGCACACAACGTACATGCCAGTCAGCGACGCCGCGGTGGAAGGGCGCGAAGCATTGCGTGAACGGGAGCGGATACTAATAGGAAAGCTATAACGCTGATGCCAGCAACCAAAGAACGCATCGACTATTTTTGTGATCATACTTCGCCTCCACAGCAACCGGACGTCCCGTCCAACCCAGGATTTCGCGAGGGCCATTCCGCAAAGCTATTCAGTTAGATTCGCCTTTGAACAAAAAGGTGCGTCCATTCGCTATAGTGATAAACCCAAGGCGAGCGTTACAGTTGCGGCTGTGGGAAAGGCTTGCGGAACAAGGGGTTATGCAGGGGCGTAGTCAGACGTGCTCCGGACCGGCTTTTTTGCGGGCATGGCACTTGGAGACGATAGCAGTGCGAAGGCGGGTGCGAAGATCCTCGGGCAATTCGTAGAGCTGCGAGTCACGATAAATCTCGATAGTCTTCTTCGTCGTATCGCAAACCACGTAGCAGTTGTGGCACCAAGCCAGATGATCTTCCAATTCGGCCTTGGTGCGCTCATCAATCGCGCCATCAAGGTAATTGGTCAGCTCATTCAGAAATTCAGCACATTTCACTGGTCGGTGTCTCCGGTTTCGGGTTTTTGTTTGCCATTTGTAGCCTCGCGTCGTTGAAAGAAACGGCTGAGTCGTTCGCGTAATTGCAGACGCGCTCGCAACAACCGCGATTTCACCGCCGGGATGCTGAGGTCCAACGCCTCGGCGGTTTCTTCCGTCGAAAGCCCTTCCACATCACGCAGGACGAATACCGTCCGAAAACTTGCCGGCAGGCCTTGGATGGTGCGAGTTAAAATCTCCCGCAACTCCGCCTGATTGTACTGCTGCTCTGGATTTGGGCTCCAGTCCGCGACTTCGCGGGGCAGGGAGTCTTCCTCCGTCTTGACTTCTTCGTCGAGCGAAACCATGCGCTCGGGGCGGCGGCGGCGCAACCGCATCAGCGCTTCGTTCACCGCGATGCGCACCAGCCAGGTGTAAAACTTCGACTGCCCCTGAAACTGGTGCAGATTGCTATACGCCTTCAGGAACGCATCTTGCACCACATCTTCCGCGTCTTCGCGGTTCTGCGTAATGTGCTGCGCGATGCGAAATACGTTCCGGTCGTAACGCCGGACCAAATCTTCAAAGGCCCCGACGTCACCGCCCTTGGCCGCTTGAACAAGCGCTAGCTCGTCCGTTACGGGCGTATCTATTTTTGGTTGGATGGTGGTCATCATTCATCCGATGCAACAATTTTCACGCAGCGCGGGCGAACGGAAGTGTTATTTTACTTGGTAACCTGCGGTTGCGCGTAACTCTTTTGACGTAGCTTGTGTTCAGCCGTTTCGGCTAAATTCCATGTTTGCTGCCGTAAGCGGTCATACCCTGGAGGCTATCTGATAATGAATCCAAGGGGTAAACCACTAAATGCCGCATCGGCTCAAACCCGCATTTTTGCTGGCGCGAAGCGATGTGGTGAAAATTCTGCCTCCCCGAATACCGTTGATGAGATGGCTTGCAGTTACTTCGGTCATCAGCGCAGCCTGACCCAGAGGCCGTATAATCTGGAGTTTACTGGGCAGATAAGCCAAGAAACCAAGTCCAGCTGCTAAAGCGCTCAGAGACAACAATGGCACAGAAAACCCCGATTGCGCAAATTGTCGAGAAGGCGGTCTCCCAGGTTCTGGAGGAGAATCTTGCGGAATTGCGAAAGGGCTTGGTTCGCCGGGTTCTGGAAGAGGTGCAACCGCACCTCGGTGGCTCGACAGGAAGCCGGTCAGCGGGAGGGGCAGCGACCGATCTGTTGACGGCAGTTTCGGCGATTCATGCGGGCACAACGCAGAAGGAAATCCTGCGTGCTCTGCTCGACAACACTGCAGGCTACAGCGGGCGAGCGGCATTGTTCGTGATCAAGGCGGGTTCGGCGACGGGATGGCAGGGGCGCGCGTTCGACAACAACGAAGGTATCAAGGATTTTTCGCTGGATGTAAACACCGGTGCGCCGTCTCGGGCTTTGCAATCACGGGCCGCAGTGAGTGGAACGGTATCGGAGATGGATCCGCGATTCGTGTCGCAATTCGGAGCGCCCGCGGAAGATCAAGTGCTGCTGTTGCCTCTGCGCCTGAAAGATAAGGTAGCGGCTCTGGTGTATGCCGATGGGGGAGCTGCAGCCGGCGGAAAGATGGATGGACCGGCGCTGGAACTGTTGGTCGCGGCGACCAGCGCATGGCTCGAAGTCGCTTCACTCAGGAAGCAGGCGCTGAAAGAAGGGACGGCCGACGCGGGCGCGAGTGAAAAATTCGAAGCGCCTCCGGTGCAAACGGTCTCGTCTTTTTCCGATCCCTTTGCCGGCCATGCGCCGAAGCACGTGGCGCGGCCCGCCCCGGTTGAGGAACCGGCGATGGCGGAGGCCGCAGCCGAAGTAGTGTCCGCGCCAGCCGCGATGTCGGCGGCGGCGCCGGCGCCCGCGACTGACGCTTTCGCCCACATGTCGGCGGAAGACGCGGAAGTCCACCGCAAGGCGCAACGTTTCGCGCGCCTGTTGATGGATGAGATCAAACTGTACAATCAGGCGAAAGTGACGGAAGGCCGCAAGCACAAAGATTTGTACGATCGCCTGAAGGAAGATATCGACAAGAGCCGATCGACCTACCAGAAGCGCTACGGCGGCACGGCGGCGGCCAACGCAGATTACCTCACCAACGAACTGATTCGCAGCTTGGCCGAGGACGATGTTGCGCTGCTTGGGCCAAACTTCCACCGCTAGTTCGTATCCCATTCCATTCTCGCTTCCATCCTCGACACAGAACGCGGAAGGATGGGCACCCCTTGTTATGTGTGATTCGGATTGGCACTGGAAATGGGTTTGTGTGAAGCCTGGTGCACAGGGTTGCAAGCGGTTGCGACCTCCGCGGCGTTACGTTTTTGGTTACTCGGGTGGTTACCTTGTTAAACCTTTGTGCTACGTCTATGGCCCATTCGGGCGTTGCACTACCGGTGTGGGCTTGCTACCTTCACGACAGTGAGCCTCCCCTTAGGTGCAGTGACGCAGCTTTCTGGAGGTGAGTTTATGAAAATCGTTCATCTGTGTTATGCGGCGTTGGGTTTCGCGGTGGCTCGCTGGATCTTTAAGCGGGAGCCGATGCCGTTGGCTGATCCGGTCACTCGGTTCCGCTCCTCTGGCTTGTTGTAGGTTGTTTCCTTCGTCATGGGCGTGCGGCGCCCCGTTCGCGCAGGCTGCTTCGTCCCGCACGCCCGTATTTTTTCGCTATCACGTGATCTCCGCCTCTAAGGGTCTACGACCAAAGTGCATCGCCCCGCGCCGATTTCCCGGCCTGTTTCTGACTACAATTTAGCTTAGGCGGAACGTACGTTCTTGCCGGCGAATTTCCATGCGTCATCCGGGTTATTTCGGCGTAGTTTTGGTTTTTCTGGGGATGCTGCTTCCCCATGGCGCGGTGGCGCAGTCGGACGGCGCCGTGTCACTCGGCGATCTGGCGCGCTCTCTGCGGCAGAGCAAAGAACCCAAAGCGCCGACGGCACCTACCATCATCGACAACGACAATCTTTCCCAGGTGATCGAGGAGGTCGAACACTTCCGGCTGAACGGGAAGCCGAAGTTCTCTTTTGATGGTGTGGGAAAAACTTTCCAGATGAGTTCGCCCGATGGAACCTGCAGTCTTTCATTCAACGCCAACGCCACGGCGCTGCTGTCGAGTCCATTCGTGTCGGAGAATCTGCCGCAAAGCGAACTGGCCAAACTGGATGGTCCGGCGAACATTCACGGGGACACGCTGGAACTCTCGGTGTACAACGCCAGTTCGTGGAACGTGAAGGAAATTACAGTGGGGCTGACCATCGTACGCCACGACGAACCGAGCGCGGCATACTTCGGCTCGGTCAAACTACTGCCCGCGGCTGCCGACGAGGAGCTTCCAACTGACAAGCGCTCGGACTCGACGCTTCTGCTCCACCTGAAAGGTTCGGCGGCTCCGTTCGCGACCACCGTGTTTCGCGAGAAGCTGGAGACCAGCCTGAGCGTCGATCAGGAGTGGCATTGGGCAATTGTCGAAGCCAAGGGGATTCCCGCGGCTGCAGTCCCGACCGGTTCGACGGATCAGTCAATCGCAGTCAGCAGCCAAAGCACCAAAGAAGTTGAAACCGCGCGGTAGCCTAAATCACGCTTCGCACCTCTTCGGTTTTTCCGCTCTTCATGCTCCGATAGGCGGCGTCGAGAATCTCCTGATTGCGCCAGCCTTCTTCGCCGGGGATTGGAAACTCGGCTCTGCCCTCGATTGCGGCGGCGAAGGCATCCACCTGGCGCGCGTAGGCCGGGCGGTTCGAGACTTCGCAAGTTTCCACCACGGCTCCGCCTCGACGCAGCTCAAGATGGACGGGTCGCTCTACGTTCAAGGCGTCGTCGGCGCGGAGAGCTCCGGTTTCGCCAACCAGTTCGAGGGGAGTGCGGTAGTCGGCGAGAAATGAAACCGCGACCGTGGCCAGAGTTCCGCGCGCGAATTCTAGCAGCAGCGTAGCACCGGCTTCCACGTTGCCCGCGTTGCCTGGAATTTCACGAGCATTTACCCGCAGGACGTCGTCTTGAAGAATGAAGCGCAGGGTGTCGACACAATGCACACCCACATCGGCGACCGGGCCGCCGCCGGCGATTGCGGGATCGTTGATCCAGGTACGCGCGTGTCCGTGGGCGGCGGGGAAAGAAAATTCGGAACGGGCGAAAACTGGTTTGCCGATGCTTCCGGCCGCTACGCGGTCGCGGAACCACGCGGTGCTGTCTTCAAAGCGAAAGACTTGGGCAACTCCCAGCAGAACTCCGGCCCGACGAGCGGCCTCAACCATTTGCCGGCATTGGTCGCCATGGACTGCCATGGGTTTCTCGCACAATACCGGCTTGCCACAGGCGGTCGCGATCAGTACATCTTGCAAATGGGACGCGTTGGGTGTGGCGATGAAAACAGCGTCAACCTTGGGAGAGCGACAGAGCGCTTCGGCTGAATCGAAAGCCAAAGCGATGTCGTGCTGTTGCGCTGAGGCCTGTGCCTTTGCCAGGTCGCGCCGGGAGAGAGCGGTGACGCGACAATTCTTAGCGAGAGCGAATCCGGGCATCAGTCGTTTGGCCGCGTGCAATCCGAAACCAATGATTCCGAAGTTGATCATAAAGTCTGCCCTATTGTAGGCGCGCGCGTCCTCGCCCGTGCGGCAGCGTTTTGGCTATTCGTTGGCGCAAATTCCGACGAACCACCCGGACGAGGGCGTCCGGGCTACGTGTGTTTCGGCACAACTTATTTTGTTACTGCCATCGAGGATGGTGCAAACTCGGTCGTTGCTGACTCCGAAGTTGTGGTCAGAACTCCGGTCGTGACATCGATCGACTGGGCGGAAATCGTCATTGAAGTTTGACTGCCGGTGTAAATGAACAGGTGGTTGGGATCGATCACCTCGAACAGGGGAGCTCCACTGGTGCCGAAGGGCGAACCTGTAACCTGGGTAAGAAAACCCGTGGTCGGAGCCACAGAGAACACGGAAATGTTGCTGGCTCCAAGGTCGGCGACGTAGAGAAACTGGCCCAGCACCTCCAGCGAGGTCGGGCGGGTTCCCGTGGCGAAGGTGCCTAGCAGTGCTAACGCCCCGGTCGTGGAATTCAGGGAGAATACTGAAATAGTGCTGTCAGTCGCGTTGGCTACGTAGACAAGGTTTCCCGCAGGATCGACCGTGATAGCGAGAGCTCCGTTGCCAACCTGAACCGGAAGGCCGGGTACGGGTTGCAAAACCCCGGCGTTTACCGTGTAGGCGAAAACCAACGCCAGGTTGGCATCAAGCACGTAGAGGAATTTTCCTGATGGAGCTAGCGCCATCGCAATCGGATTGGCAGCGGTGGCGAAGGGAGATCCGGTGACTGCTGTAAGCGCTCCTCTGGTGGAGTTGATGGAGTAGACCGAAACGCTGCTGGAGACCTGGTTGAGGGCAAAAAGAAAGGTGCCGGAAGCGTCCATGGCGAGGGAACCCGGCGTAAGTCCGGTTGGGGTTCGCGGCAGCACTTCCTTGAGCGAGCCTATTGTCGGGTCGATGGTGAAGCGCGAGATGGTGTTATCGAGTTGATTGGTCACGTAAACAAAGTGGTTGGGCGGATCCACCACGATAGAGGATGGCGAGTTTCCCGACGGATACGGCGATCCCACGATGCTGGTAAATTGGGCCGTAGTGTTATTAATGCGAAAGGCTGCCACGGCGTTCCCGCTGGGCAGCGTGACATAAGCGGTGTGAGTGGCGGTGGATCCGCACCCGATTAGAATTGCCAACCCCAGCATCATGAAAACCAGGGAGATTCTCTTGCTCGGCATTTATCGAGCCCCTTCAAGAAAAATAGAAGTTGCGACAGCTCTAAGAAACATGATTTTTGAGGTCTCCAGGTTCGGGACGCAAGCCTCTTAAATTATTCACAGTTTGGGACGCCGGCCAATCTGGCCGATGTGGAAAACCACCCCGGTTGAGACTCGTATATCGTTTTGGGTCGCTCTAAACGTGTTGGTATTCAGGTAATCGGCCTGGACGCGAAACGTGAACCTCGGAGTCAGGTCGCGGTCGTACCCGCCTCCCGCTGCGAAGGCGCGTCCGACGCCTACGAATCCATCCTTGATCGACGTCGAGATATTCACCGTATTTTGGGCCTTGCCGAAAAGACCATGAAAGAAGAACTTGGACTTGTCCCTGCGCAGGTCATACTGCGGACCAATCATATAGTTGTAGACCGTGAGTTGATTGCCATAATGACCGCTGCCATCCGCAGTCACGGCGAAGCGGGTAGTGATGTTGAACGTTACCTCGCCGTTAAATCCACTCAAGTTGGACCAGTCTGGGTAGCCAAGGGTTGGCGAATCAAATCGCAGATAGGAGTAGCCGCCAAAAAATTCCCACCGGGGAGCTACCTGTCCGACGGAAAAGGAAGAGAATGCCATGACAACCGAAAAAACGAGGAAGATGAAGCTTGCCCCTCTTTTGCAGGGGACGGCCACACGTTCGATGGTCATTAGTATGAATGCACCAACTTCCCTCCAGGATTGTGCTGAAGCCGAGGGTAATATAGCAGCTCGCTTTACCTTCGCGCTCTGTGTTGCCGAAGCTTAACTGTTTGTAATCAAACACGATTCTACCCGGAAATTCACCAGCGCTTTTAAATTCTGTAACTTGCTGATTCCAGGTTGTCGCTAATGCCGCACATGTCGCCAAAGTGCCAGACTTGTGTACGCCGTGTGTACAATGCCAAAATGAAGTTGCGCTCGAAGTCCGCGTACACAAAGCGCTTTCCTTCCGGCGAAGTTGTGCGCGAAAGGGAAGTCTAACACGAACGCCTCGCCGTATAAGTTAGATGCAGGCAGCAGCTCAATCCCAAAAACACCAAGCCGAGCATCGAGAATCACGAAGAAGCGGTCGAAGAAGCCGAGGTGACCAAGGAACCCGACGTTCATCTCGCTGACTGGTCCTCCGGTCGGGAATCCCGCGTGCCCGGAGAATGATCCATGGTGATGTTCAGGATCGGGCGAACTACACGCTGGCCTTCGGGGAACGCGGGGCTTGGCGATAGATCGAGCGGAGTGAACGGGAATGAGTATTCTGCCATGTGATAATTTTAGGCCGCAGTCAGCGTATGAAGCGGGGAAGACAATAGCGTCGCGATTGACATTGCTCGCAGCCCCCACTACGCTTGCTGCAAAAGAAGGGACGCGCCACCATGTTCTGTCCCATGCTGCTCTTATTCTCGCTGTTACTTCCAGGTGTCTCGACGGCGGGGGACGCGAAGCCGCAGGCAAAGATCGGAGAATTGCTGATCGTTGCGGACGGCATCCTGTATACCCACGAGGAACTCGCTAACAGGGGAAACCCGCGACCCGGCTACCACTACGTCCGCATCAGCGGCACGATCTCGAACGTTGGCAAGCACGCCCTGTGCGGCCTACTGTCCGCTAAACTCGAAACTACCTACAACCTTGAATCCCTCGGAACAGTGACACTCGCCGGTTCCCCGATTCCTGGCATACACCAACTGCTGCCTGGCGAACATCTTCCTGCTGAGTTCGACTTTGATGTGAAGGATGGAGTTGACCCGTTGCGGCTGGTCATCAAGCAGAATGAGAAGGGACAAGGATGCAGCCGCAAGGAACCGCTGCCGTTAACTAGTCGCGAAGCCAGCTTCACCGTTGCTAACATACCGACCGTGGCCGAATGAATCCTCAGCCCGAGGCTTTCGCTCTCTAGGCAACCTTACTTGGGGTTGGTCGCTGGAGTCGGTGCGGGAGGCGTGGATTCAGTAGCGATCCCGCACTCCTTCCGGGCCTTTTCGAGATCGTCGTGGGTATAATGTGGATCGAGAATCAAGACGCGACCTCCCTTGGCGCGGATTTTGTCCACATCCTTATCCTTGATCTGCGAGCGGAATGGAATTCCAGCTGGGTACTCTCCGGCAAGATAAAGCATTGCGTGGCGCTGTTGCCGCCCGGCTTGACTCCATGTAGCAATTCCCTGTGGGGGCTCAGCGGGCGCTAGAACGACACACGGCTGATCTGCGGCCAGAGCCAATGACGAAAGCAGCAAGACGACCAGGGGCTTCATAACGGCTCAACATAATAGCACCCTTCCCTCGAATCGGCACATTGCAGAAATAAGGAGTCTCGACCTGGCAGTATGACTTAGTGCGTTCTTATGTAGGACGACAAAGCGATTCCCTTCTTCCATTTATTCCCCACCGGCCAGCGCCGATCAATCTCAGCCATAATCTGCTCAGCCCACCGAATCCCGTCCGCGATGGCGCTCACCGTAGCAGGAACTCTGGTCCCGCCTTCATACATCGCCAGCTTGCGCGCTGCAAGGATGCTGGCGGCGATCAACATTACGCGCTTGCGGCCTTCGTCCATTCCGGCATCGTACACCTTTCGCCGTATATTCGCTACTAATCTCGATGACCGTGGCAATGGGTAAGGATGGGTCGAAGGTGCCATTGCGGTGCAGGTTGGCCAAGGAGCACAATCCTCGCCATGAAGTCCAGGCTGATGTTGTCGATACTTGCTTTCCTCCTAGCGTCTACCTCGGCGCTTTGTCATGAGAAGCCAGTCCGGGATTGTAAGGTGACGTTCGCAGTGGTCTATCTTGATCGACTGAACAATACGAACAACGGCATTCCCGCGAAGAACGTGAAGGACGTTGAGAAGAAGCTGAGTAATTACGGTGATGTTTGCTACGCGGGGGACAAGAAGGCCGACTTAGTTTTCTTCATCCACACAACGCCCGCTGTGTACCATGGAACCCGAGTCTACACCGATAATTCCACATCAACAGCTGCAGTGACCGATGCTAATGGCAACTCAGCTGCAGCCGCTGCGTCTAGTTCTTCGACCACCGCAGTTCCCTACGCGGTAGATTACTCGGTCTTCATCCTCGACATCGAAAGCCCGCAGCCAGACGGCTCCTATAAGATACTGCGAACTCTAGACCAGAAGGGCCTGTACCGCACCATGTACGGCATCGGTTATGGCAAGGGCAAACATCCCATCCCCAACCTCATTGATGAAGGCGCGAAGTGGCTTCACGAAAATAATCTTGGCAAATAGTCCGTGGGGCCGGTTCGTGCCATCGACGACTGGCCGCACCCGAATTGAACTCAAACGAAATCTTAGAAAGGCGGCGGGCCAGAAAAGGGCTTCAAGTCGACGTACCCATTTCCGGCAAGAATCACCTCGCGGATTGCGTTCTTATCTACTAGGTCCCCTCGTAACAGTGCACAACAGAGCCAGTACAACTCAACAGCACTGACGAGCGCCACGGAGTTTCTTTTCGCACCGTCAAGGACGTGAGGAGAAAACACCGAATCGGCAAGCCTCTTGCTCGGTTCTGTTTCACAGAGGCCATTCCCCACAAGAATACCCTTGCTATATTTCTTATTGACCTCCGCATCGGCGAGGATCTTTGTGACAAACGGCGAAAATTCACTCTGTGCAATTTGGTTCTTTGAGCCTTTAACTTCTACAATTCCGGCGCTCGATCCTTTGGTCGTTCGCCCGTCAATTTCGTGAATTGTCCCTGCTATCACTTCGCCAGGGGTGGTGCCGAAATCCAGGTCGTCTAGCGCACGGAGCACAACTGGTTCGAGCTGGGCTTTGCCTTTCTCATACAGGAGTTTGCGATACGAGGTTCTCCCTTCGAATTCTGTGACGCGCAATTGGCGCTCTTGCTGCAGCTCTGCAAGGCGTTTGTCTAAACCCGCAATCGCGGCCTCAATTGGCTCAAGCCCAGGAACGAGAGTTCTGCCAATCCACTCGGGCGGAATGGTTCCTTGTCGCTTAAAACGATACTCAGCGCAGGCTTCGAAGAACGATTTTTCGTCCAGACTCTGGACGTTGGGAAGGATGATTAGGTGCCCCTCCCCGTAGGGCATCTTCCCGCCGAGCGCGCCCGCTGTCCCCGCATGAGCGAAAAACTTCAATGCTTCGAGCGAACGAGGAGTTCTTACGAGGTATGAAGTCCACGCGACGGTGCTCTTTCTTAGGACGTTTACAAACGGCTCGGACGCAGTGTTGTAGGTCACTTGGGTTCCGCTACCTTTGCGTAAGCCGCTTGCGAAGTCTGGGTCCAAGAAATCATAGTTATCCACGATGCAAGCCCCTTGGCCATACCGGTTACCCTCGACCCTATACACATCCGGCACATCAAGAAAAACCACGAGGACACCGCCCTGACGAAACAGTGAATCAAGCTCTGTCTTCTTCGTTGACATGATCGACTGCAGGTATTGACAAGTGGTTGAATCGAGGTGCGGCCAGCCCTCAAACTGTTGCGGGCGAATGACAACGACATCGAAGTCAAAGAGTGCCCAGTCGCTGATGAGTGACGCTTGGATGACGCTTGCGTCTGCAAACGGAACGTTAATAGAAATCACCCTAAGCTTCTTGGTCATTCACTAGGGATTCTATCGTAGGGAATCTGCCTTCTCGTTAGGAAGTGATGATTAGCAGGGATTATGTTGTCGTGGATGCCTGCTACGCCGACTAGGACGCTGGTGCGGACTGACTAAAGACGTTGTCGGTAGGTAGACCAATGTAATAGCCCAATCTGCCAGCTCTTAAAGGGGATCCCATCGTTGCCAGGCGATGCTTGGTACCTGCGCGCACGCGAGGGGACAGGCCGGTGGGGTAGACCCTCGACTTCCGTGAACCTCCCTAAGTCGCCACCATCAGCCGCGAGACCGACATCACAACTACACCTCTCTCCGCTGTGATTTCTGGTTCGCGGATCGATTGCGGTTGCCGTGCGGATTCGTTGCCAAGCTGGATTCGTTGCTGATTGTCGCGCGGTTTTCTGGCGGTTAGTTTCTGAATTTCTCGCCCTCCTAAAACCTTATGCGCATTCAAAACTCGCGCTCGCTTCTAATATTGCACGCAAATTTTCGATGCGCTCGACTGCGAAATCGTGTCAAGCGAAATCGCAAAACGTATTTCCGGCTGTCTTCGCATGTGCTTAGCCTGTGGTTAGCATATCACGAAAACCGGCATTCGGAAATTTCGGTGCTATGTTCGCTCCCGTCGCAAGCGGCTGCAAGTTTCTAAGCAGGTGCTTAGCACGCGGAGGAACACCATGAGCAGAAAGCATTTCATCGCACTAGCGGCAGCGCTCAAGGCAGAGAAGCCTGGCGCAAACTGGTCCGCCAATAAGCATGTCCAGTGGGAACTTGATGTCAAGGCAGTAGCTAATGCTTGCGCTCGGTTTGACGGCAATTTCAAGCGGGAGCGATTCCTAACGGCCTGCGGAATTGAGGGCGGCCATGTCTAGAGCGGCAGAATACAGAATCGCACTCTCGCGACTGATAGTTCCAGCTGCCTCGGTTCCTCAACCTACGCCAAGCCTGTGCTATCCGGATAGACATCGCCGTACCGATAAACAGATCGCGGTGACCACGGTGCGGTACATGGCAGCCACGCTGATAGGCGTCCTGCTGATCGTTGCCGCGACGCTATTCATGGGGGTGCGCTGATGGCGACAAGTATGTTCGAGGTATCAAGCGCTCCGATGCAGGCAGGCTTCAGTTTTCCAGAGCCGCTGAGCGATAAATACAAACCCAAGCGCGTTGCAGATTTTCTGGTTGCATTCCCGCGCAACGTGATGCTTAGCCTGCTGCGCAATCCGAAACCGAGCGCTTGGTTTTTCTTGGGCGCAAGCGGCCTTGGGAAAACCGAGATGGCGATGGCCTTTGGGAATGAATTGCCAGCGCATGTCTATCACATTGCCAGCAAGGACTGCGATCTCGCTAAGGTGCGATGGATCAAAGATCGCGTGAAGTACGTACCTGGCGACATCATGAATCCTGGCGTGAAGCCTCTGCTGTACCTGTTTATCGTTGACGAGGCGGACAGTATGACGCGCGATGCGGTTGATGCCTTCCTGAGTTTGCTGGACGCTTCTGGTCGCCCGAATAACGCGATATTCATTTTCACGGGCAATGCCCAGCCGAACGACCCGAGCGGGAGATTCATGTCCAGAGTCAAGATGTTGCCGTTCAGCAAGGAGGGCATGTCGGGGGAGATCGCGGCGCTACTGGCTTCGATCTGGCTGGCAGAGGGCGGCAAGCCTGAGAATGCGCCGAACTTCGCAAGGATCACGAAAGACGCAAAAAACAATATCAGAGACGCGGTCAACACCATCGAGATCGAGCTGATGGCATTGGACTGTGCCGGAATGGAGGTGACCAGTGCGTGAGGCTTGCGGCTTGATGCTAAGCGGTGCTATGGTGCGGTTATGAAGAAACCGATATTCTGTGCCGAGCACCCCGAGGTCGAACCAATTGTCATCCGCTACTGCCCTGCGTGTCGCGGCGGTCATGGCGGTACGAAGGCGGCAAAGCGGATGACTGGCAAGGCGAGAAAGGCTCGCGCGCAAAAGGCAGCCAAGGCGCGTTGGAAGAACAAACCAGCCAAGTGACGGGTGTTCACGAGACGTTGCCGATTTTCGGCATCAATTGGCGTGGGCCTGGGCGACGAAATCTCAGTGGTCACAAGGCGACCGATTCATGAACGCGAAAGGGGGAGACGATGAAGATTGCATTGCTCTCGCGAGTCAGCACGAGCAGGCAGGACAACGAGAATCAGCTAATCCAGTTGCGGGAGTTCGCGGGAATGCAGGGCTGGGAGATTGTTGCCGAGTACGTCGATACCGTGACGGGCAGCGGCAAAAAGGCGAGGGCACAGTTCGATGCCATGATGGTTGCGGCGTCGCAGCGTAAATTTTCGCTGGTCTTATTCTGGAAGCTCGACAGGTTCTCAAGAGAGGGCACGCGAGCGACCCTACGCTACCTCCAGCAACTCGACGACGGGGGAGTGGGATGGCGGAGCTTTACCGAGCCGTTCTTTGACAGCTGCGGGATGATGAAGGACGTTGTCCTCGCGATCATGAGCACTCTGGCCCAGCAGGAACGCATCACGATCTCAGAGAGAACACGAGCGGGACTTGAACGCACGCGGAAGGCTGGCACCAGGCTGGGTCGTCGTCCGGCAGATGTTGACATGGCGTTGGTGGAGAAGCGGCACGCGGGCGGGGAAAGTCTGCGGGGGATCGCGAGATCGCTGCAAGTGTCGCCTGCGCTGCTGATAAAAAGGCGGAAGGCCGCAAGCGCGATGGCGTAAGCGCCCAGAAGAATCAAGCCCAACGGGAGGTTGTCAAGATGGCGTTCTCCAGTTGCCGGTCTCGGGGGATCGCATGTAGCTCGATGAGATCGCTAAAGACTGCTCCGCGCGAGTTCCGCTTTGCGAATGCGATTCAACCGCACGGCCCTATTATCGTCGATGGTGCGCCGGATCTCGGTTAGTAGCTTGCGCTTGTTGTCGTCAGTCTTCCTGGACCATGATGGTTGCGAGATGAGCTTCGAGGCGCGCGTGTAAAAGTCTTGCCCTTCCGACTGCGCGATCTGCTGGCGTTCGGTCGGTGATAGCTGTGACGCCTTGCCGCGATACTGGACCTGGGTTGGTGGATTCGGAGTTGAGACGCCTAATCTGGCCAGTTCCTTTAGTGCGGCGTCGTTGTTGGCTGAGGTTACCGGGAACGGGTTCGCGCCGCCGAGACTGGACGCTGGCCTCTTAACCGGCTGGCCTGCGATGTCGGTTGCAGCGGGCACGCGGGAAGTCAAGCCAGGGATGCGAGCTTCGATGGCTTGCACGATACCCGCTGGCTTGCGAACTGTGCGATCTGATGCCTGTGCTACGTCCTTCACCATCGCTGGCACAATCGATGCCACCTCGCGGCTGATGAATGCCTGGGCGCGCGCGCCTGGGTTGGTAATTGCTTCGGCCAAGTTGCTGAGCGTCGGGAGGAACGCCACGTCGGTCAGGTTGCGCGTGATGTGCTGGACTGCGGTGTCGGCCTTCGACTGACTTACCACTTCGGGATCGCCAGCCTTCATCGAGTGCACGGCGTCGGCAACCAGCGCGAAAGTAAGGCCGACTGGTTCAAGACGACGATAGCTAACGTAGCGGTCACCGATCTTCACACTATACGGCTGCCATCCGGTCGCCTCAATTGTCTCGCGCTTCGCCGGAGTTACTGGTCCGCCGCCTGTGATGAAGCCATTGGCAGCAAGATATGCGACGCCTGCAGCGAGGGAACTACCGACCAGGCCCGCCGCTTGAGCATCAACGTCACCCTTGGCGATGCCTTTGAAGAAGCCATACGGGGAGTAGTTGGCGGATTCCTTTACGAGATTTATGGGCGTCTTCCAGAAGGGCAGTAAGTATCGGAGCACACCAGTGGGATCTTTGCGGATCGTGCTCTGTGCGCTTTTGGCAAACTTTCCGAGTTCGGACTGGAAGGTATTGCGGAGGGCGAGATCGTTCGCGGCCTTGGTCATGTCGGCATCGGGATGCGCGACGAGATATTCCTGCCGTGCTGCCAGCTCAGTACCGCTCAAGCCTTCGGACAACGCGGCACGCGCGGCCTGGGAATTCAGCTCGCCGAAGTAGTTGGCAACGTACATCAGATTCGTCTGGCGCGAGAGCACGGTCGACGGGATTCTAACGATGTCGCCTACGGTGCCCTTGATGGCGCGTTGCCCAGTCTTCTCGAAGTCCGGCATGTCAGCTAGGTCGAACTCGCCACTGAGCACAGACTTCGCGTGCGACATCGCATTGATGACGCCTTTCGCGTACCAGTAACTCTCGCTAGCGAATCTTTCGTCGCCGCCCTGAACCTTACTCAGCCCAGCCGCCACGACTTTCCTGGTGGCCTCCAATGCGATCATGGTTGCCTCGGAGATACCTTTCTTGATGACTGTCGCGGGTCCGGAGAGTAGCGCATTGCGATACAGCTCGAACATTTTATCGGCGGTAGTTGAAGGCTTAACCTCGGCGAGGAACCGGCTAAATTGTTGCGGGTTGTCTGGATCGATCTTGCGCAGAAGTGCCCTCGCTTCCGTCATCGCCTCCGGACTCAATCCCCGAAGAGCATTATCGATCTGCACGTCGGCTGGATTATTCCGCATACTGCCGAGAGTGCGGCCAGCCTCCGCTGTGATGCCCTTGATTTTGTTTTCGACGGCTTGGTATTGCGCCAGCGAGTCGGATACTTCCTGATCGGTTGCCGTTTCCGAGCGGGCGAGGTCCAAGACGTTACGCCGACTGCCACTCAAGACCGCACGCGAGGCTAGAGCGCCTTCGGCATTCAGCGCTGTTCCGCTCTCGATGGACAGAACGTCAGCAACATTCCAATCCAAATCTTTGGCGAGGCCACGCTGCGCTTCGAACGTGATCGGTGCCAGCCGTTCCGGGGCAATATTCGCTTGGACTTGGTCCGTCGCTTTCCTCAGAACTTTATCTACATCACCGTTTGTCTTGATTGCCCTAAAGTCAATGCCCGCCTTCTGCAGCTCGTCACTGTTATTGATCGCTCGCTGGATGGTGTCGGCTAGGACTTCGGACTTGGCGACGACGGGCACATGCCCATCTGTCACGATTCGGGCAGTCGCGATATCGCTTGGACCGCGCACGCTGGCGGAGGCGTTTGCTGGCATATCCTGCGCTTCGAGATGGGACTTAGTCGCCGAGCTGTCAACCACACGAACCTCTGGCGCTGACTGCTCCATCACCGTCGCAGGTCCATCAACATGAGCCGCCGCGCGATCTGTGATCGTGGCCTTGATATTCTCTGGCAGGCCCTTGAGGCCGAGTAGTGCGAAGCCTTCTTGCAAAGCGGCATGGGCGTAGTCACGATTGCGAAGAGCATCGATAGCGCCGAGTTGCTGCACTACGGCGAAGAGTCCGGAGCTGGCGACCTTTAATGCCGGGCGCACGGTTGCCCCGCCTTCTAGCAGGAGCGGCCAATTCTTGGGATCGATCAGCGTGCCAGCGGCGATCTTCATGCCTTCGCGAGTTAGGTTGGTTGGATCGACAGCCTCGCCATAAGCCATTGTTTTCGCGAGCGCAGGGTAGCCAGATGCCGCTAGCTTCTGCTCAGAGTTACGTTGTCCCTTCATCAGCCAGTCCGCCGCCGTATCGATGCCCGCTGATGCCGCCTTGGTAGCACGCTCGATGGGTTGATCGATAGCACGCTCTGCGCTGTTGGCTACTCCGATCCCTTTGCCAAGGTAGTCGTCGCCGAAGATGCGATTGACGCGGTCCCAGACGGACGGCTGCGGAGCTGGTTGCTGCGCCTGCGATAGCCCGGCATCGATCAAGTTGGTCAAACCTGCATCGATGACGTTTGTCGAGGGCGCAGGCGTGGTAAGACCGGAGTCGATAACGTTGGCTTGATCGCTCATTATTGGCCGATACGTGCCAGCGCTTGCTTCTTTTCAGCTGGTGTAAGTTTCGTGGATGAGTTGATTTGCGCTGCCTGCTGGTCCTTCGGGAGTTTGCCTACGAGATTCAGCGCGCGATCTACATTCGGCGAGACTTGGCTTGGCTTGGCGGTAGCTGGTGCCTGCGTGCGTGGTGCTGGAGCATTGCCGTACTCGAAGTGTTGCGGAGTTCCGCCATTGGCGCGGATCTCATCTTCGTAAAGGCTCTGCGCCTGCTGTTTCTCGAAGTTAAGTTGGGTGAGGGCTTTGTCGGGGTCCGCCTTCCCGCTGTTCATGCCGGTCCAATAGGTATGTTCGGCTTTCGACAATGCGGTCTGCTTCTTGATCTCGATCTGCCCGAACTTCTTCTGGTTGGCGTCGTGCTTGTCTGCCAGGGCTTGTTGATGGGCCGTTCTCGCGCGTTCGTTTTGGTCCTTCAGTCCAAGCGCATAAAGAGAACTCATGCCCTCCGGCGACACAGAGTACGTCTTGTTGTCATCTACGATCTTCGCGCCACGCGCTGCGTTGATCGTCTTGCCGCTTACTTGCGACGGCTGCTTGAAGGTGGCCGTGGGAACGTCATACGCTCGGATCGAACTTTTCGCGGACATGTTCACTGGACTGCCGCTATCGTCAACCCAACGCCCGCCATCGAAATGAAGTTCTGACAAGTCGGTCGTGTCCACGAAATGTCTCGCATAGCCGTCTGGGGCGTTTAGCAGGCTGGGGTCTTTCACAACCGCTGCCCCGAATTGATCCGCGCTCACAGTGTCCAGTGGGTTGCCGCCTATTGTGATCTTCACCGGCTTGCCGCCAGAATCCACCAACGTCTTCTGGTATGCACGGCTGGCCGCATTCTTCTTGTCGATCTCGGACTGGACCATCTCGGATTGATGTTGATGAAGGCCCGCGATCTGCGCGTTGATGTGCGCGACCGTGGCCTGGTGTGTTGACTCCTCGTCTGACAATTTTCGCGCCGTGACCTGGTTATTGAACTGTTGCTGCGCCTGCGCCCGCTTCTGTTGGTCGATCTGCTGCGCACGCGCCTGCGTAGATTCCGCTCCTGCTGCTGCGCCACGGCTGAAAGCGCCCATGAAGCCGCCTTTGCCACCACCGCTTGAACCTACGGCCCCGCCGATCAGGCTTCCGAGCACAAGATTCCGGAAGAAGGTTGAAGGCTTGCCGGGCGTAGTCGTAGTTTCCATCTCGCCGGTTTGCGGATTGACATTGTAGGCAGTGTCCTGACCATGGGCAGAGGCGTAGAGCGCCTTCACAGCTCGGCCTAGGATGGAATGATGCACCATGTCCGGCGATGCGGCAGGCGCGACTGAAGATGGCACAGCGGGAGCTTGAGGCTGCGGAGCCTGCACTTGCATTGGGATTTGATCTGGCGTCTGCGATTGCTGAGTAGGTACGTCGGGCGGAGCTTGGCCGAGAACAGAAGCGGCGTCATTAGTTACTGGCATGAGGACCTCGAAGAAGAACTGGAAGCGCGGTTACAGTTAGGAATTATTTAGACCAAACGACGGGCCGGGGCCAGCAGCGAAGCTGCCGTTACCGCTAGTGCTACCGCCACCGCCGCCCATGACACTGGTAGCCAGGCTTTTGCCCACGCCTCCGGTAAAAGCGTCTAGACCACTGCCGAGCGCGCCGCCAAGTATCCCGCCGATGGCATTAAGCGGACTCGCTGCGTTGGTCATCTGCTGGTTGTAGTAGGCGGAGTCGTATGCGCTGTTACCAGCTTGGTTTGCCCCGGCGATATAGCCTGCGGGATTCAACTCTGCAGCAACGCCGCCCATCGCAGCAGACGCGGCATTGAAGTTCGCACGCCCCTGCGCGTAACCGGCTTCAGTAATGCCAAGATTCTCGGATGACTGCTGGTTGGCGGCAGCCTCGGCGACGGAAGCGTTCAACTGTGCATTCTCGCCGGAAGGGATGAAGCCGTTACCGCCTTTGGCCGCCAGGTTAGCGTTGAGCGCAGTCGAAGCCTGGGCGTAGGTAGCGGCAGTACCTTGAGTCGCCTGAGATCGCATCGCCGCATCTTCTGCGGAGGTAAAGCCGTATTGACCTGGCCCGGCCGCGAGGATCGGCTTCCAGGCGTTCTGCAGGCTGGTCAGAATGTTCTGTTGGCCCGCGAATGTCTGAGCGTAACTATTCGTCATCGTGCCGTAGAAAGCTTGCTGTGCCGCCGCCAATTGCTGTTGCTGCTGGCTGGGACCTCCGCCGCAGGCTAGCTCGATAGGCCCGTCGTACTGGAAACCTTCACGCGAAATTGGTTCGCCGGTTGAGATAAGAAAGGTCGCGGACGTTGTGATGAACATTGGAACCTCGGGGTAGGAAAGGGTGGGGAATGCGGAGGGGTTATGCGGAGAGAAGACTGCCGATGAAGGAACGGGATACTTGGTACTGCGCCGCTAGTTCGCGTTGCGTCATGCCGGAGGCACGGCCTGATCGAATATCTACGATCTTCTGTCGCGCCTGATTAGGGTTTGCCATGCATCGCTGCGTCTGGCGCTGTTGGCTTTTGCTGGCCCATACTACTTCGCCGGGCGCGTAGTCGCCATCGTTGAACCGATCTAGCGAATGTTGTGGAGATGGCCGAGGGCCGAGCGCGGCGAGGAATTGCTGGAAGCTAGTGAACCTGAATTTAACACCGCGCGCGCCATAGCTCTTGAACTTCTGGCAGCGAGGATTCGTACAGCGTTCTTTGGCGTGATGATAGGCGCGATACTCGGGCGAGCTACTCAAGCCGTGCGTGGTACTCCGTTGTCGTTGTAGGCAACCGCAGCTTCTACTCAATCCCCGCCGCAGGCTAGCGCCAGCAATGGCCTTCTCGGTGCCGCAATCACAGACGCATCTCCATCGCTTCTTATCGGCCCGATCTAATACGCGCAGCCGCGTAAATCTACGGCCAGTCAAATCGATCTTACTCATCTTGACCTCTTGCCTTTCTTCTCTGTCCACGCCAGTTCTCCAGGCGCAAAGTTCGCATCTGCATCGCGGCGCATGAGCCAATAGTTGCCAGCGGGCTTGTCTCCGACTTCCGTCAAAAATGAAACAAAATCATCAAACAAGAATCGGATACCTCTTGCGCCGTAGTACTTGAAGCTCCGATTAGTCGGGCATTCGCACAGGCTTCTCTCGCGCTGGTAGGCCGCGTAGACTGGGCTGTGGGAGCGGGCTCGGGCGTGGCCGTGCTTGATGGTCAGCGTTCGACTATCCCGGTACCAGCAGCCGCACGATTGAGTCGTTCCGTCCCGGAGTTGATCTAACCGCGCTGTCGTCAACCTTCCGCAGCGACAACGACATTCCCACATGCTGGCCCGCCGCCTGCTACTGCCCACGCGACGAACTGCGGTCAGGCGACCGAAACGTTGGCCTTCGATATTCTCTGCAGAGTAGCCACGCGGAATACAGCCACAGGAGCGGATTGCGCCGGATAGCAAAGAATCGCCACGTACTTGCTTGCGCTTACTTCCGCATTCGCACTTCACCAGCCAGTACGTATGCTTGGCATCTCGCTTGGTTCCGCGACGGAGTACGGTAAGGCGGCCAAAAACTTCATCTGTTAAGTTGATTAGCATAGAGCTATACCAGTATCCCGCCTGCCTTCATGGTCGTCTTGGCATAGTGGCGGAGGGTCTGATGGTAGAGTTTGTCTACGCCTTCATCGTCCAGGGCGTTTAGCTCTTGCGTAGTAGGGGGCGTGGCTTCAGGCTGGGCAAACATCAGACGTTCACGCTGGAGGACTTTGTCATCCTTCAGGAAGGCATCCCAACATTGATCGAGATCGTTGATCGTGACGACTGGCCGCAGCCTGAAATACCTCTTCTGGAATTTCCGCCACTCGTCGGAGTCCTGAACGGGGCGAGACTGATACCAGACAAAGGCGACGGCCTCGTTTCGCGTTGGTAAGGTTCGTACATCGGAAAGGAAATCATTGGCGTCGATATAGTTATCCTCGGCATTCGGAAGGGAGTAGTCGAGGTACTGGCTGATAGCTTCATCGATCTTTCCCGTCTTGGCCGAAGCAATGACGAGTAACTTCTGCGATGCGGTTAGATTCCGAGCCGAGCCCACTGCCTGGAGTTGTCCACTGCGGCACAATGATCGGAAAGCTTTCGTGAGGTTCTGACTGGTCCATTCCAGCCGGTGGTCATCGATCCACGCGCGCATAAGTTCATAGCTGGCGTCTTCTCTGGGATAGTCGGGATTCGCCTGGATGAAGGCTACGGCCTCCGCTTCCTCGCGCTGGTCGGTAACCTCGGCGATTAGATCAGCGTTGCCGGTTTCTTTGGCCACACGGGCGAGGCTGTCAACATCTGGGTTGCCAACGAACGCCGCGAGTCGGTTTGTAGTCGGGGTGGGCGCTACGTCTTTCACGGCGGTTGACCGAGAAGCGTTGAACTTCGGCAAGCCTGAGCAATCCACATTACTCAAGCCGTCCTTGTCTGAAGCCTGGAACTCATCGCTGACGTTGCGGCGATAAAAGCTTGGGCTGGACGAAAGGTCGAGGTTGGAAAAACCATCCGCATCGGAGGTCGGGAACTCATCTGGTAGGGGCATTTGTTTCTCCTAGCTCACCGCAATGGGCGCGTGAGTTATTGTTTGAAGCTTGGTTTGTTGATCGTGAGGCGGGTGTCTGCCCGGCTGATTGCTTCGCCACGGCTGGGCGCGATGCCAGTACGAACAGAATTGCGAACGCAGAACGTCGCGACAAAATAGCCGCCGCCGATCTGTCGTACTGTGATTTTGCTTCGGTCGTTCATGGTTAAGGAAAGCCAGCGATGTGGCCCATTCTCCAGCCTGGCTCTGACGGCGTCGGCGAGGGCGCTTCTGGTTCGGGCGGTTGTCGGGTTAAGTCCTCGGTGCCCCGCAACCAAGCCTTGAGAGTCATGCCGGTTAAGTCGGGCTTCGAGAAGCGAGAATCGAGATCGTCGAAGGGGTCAGGTTGCATTACGGCCTCGGCATCACGGCCACGCCTTTACCTCGGATCGGGGTCTTGGCTAAGAGTTCTTTCTCCTCGGCATCTGTATCGCCGCGCTGGCCGTTGAAAGGCTGAGTCAAGGGCTTCGATATCTCGAAGTCTTCAGGGCGCGCTGTGCCTGGATCGAATTGACCTGGGGATTGTGGTACTAGCTGGTTGTGGTCTTTGTCTTCCATTGTCTATGTTCCTTTCAACTGGAGTTGGTCTAGGAATTCGGTGGCCGCAATGCGAGCAGCGGCGATGGTGGAGTGCTGGGCGAGGTGCCGGATGGTCGAGGCAGCGCGCGCCCTGATGGAGTCACTGTGCGTGCGTTGGTAGATATCTTTCAGGAGCGTGAAGTCGGATTCCCGGTAGAGCGCGAGAAGAACGGGATCGACCAAGGCGTCGATGATTGCCTGGGTCGATGGATCGTAGCTCCGGAAAACTTCTATGCGGTCGGCCAGCGTCAATCGGGCGTCGCGTTTGAACCAGGCAAGAATGTCGTCGTCGATGTCTTGTTGGCTTGACGGCGCGTTGGCATTGCGCCCGTGGCGGCGTGGAGATGGCAACGCTGTCTTTGGCTGATCTGCTGTTGCAAGTTCGCGCCGAGCTGCTTCGCGTTCGTGTGGCGGGCGGCGTTCGTCATCAGCGATCTGCTGTAGGAGATCCGTCTTGTAGTCCGGCATCCAGCGGGGCATTCTTGGCCTTTCTGATTAGCATTTCCAGCTCACGTCGCTGGGCTATTGCGAACCGGAGTTTGTCCGGCGTCTCAGGGTTGCGCTCAAGTCGCATGAGAAACATCAACGGCGGTCGCGACATCGCTTTTAGTGCCGCCAGGCGTAGACGCTGAGGGTTGCGAGGGTTACCGAGAATTCGCTTATACGCCGTATCGGGGAGACTGAATTCGGGCATGGAGTGGGTGGAGCGTCACGATGAGATTAGACGCGAAGAATGTACGTACAATCATGCGGTTACGTGGTTTGGCGAATTGTAGATTTGAGGAGAAGTGATGACTGAGGGTGGAATTGAGATGTTTTGGCGTCGAGTGTCGCGTGCGCCAGGTAACCGGCGAAACCAGCCTGCAGCTACACCCCCGTGCGCGGTCGTTTCCCCCTCGGAGGGTTTTATATAGTGTCATGCCCTGAATATCTAACCCGTACGTAGGAGGTATTCGCGCGTCGGCGTGGTTTGGTATACTGGAGCTGTTGGGCCGAGAAATCGCGTACTGGTGCCTGAATCTAGACGCCGACTTTGCGAAAACTTGTCCCGGCAATGAAACGGAGGACTCCGGGGCTAACCACCTGCGGAGGGGGAAAAATATGACCCCGTGGCCTGGCGGGCACGGGTGTACCGAGCAGTTAATTGATTTCCGCGAAGACGCGGTTACCTCATGTTGTTCGTCGGCTGCCAGCGACGAAGGACGGAGGGTTTGTGTCTTTGCCGGATATTGTCCAAGCTTCAACGTCACTTCAATCTCTTGCCGATGTTGCTGAAGCATACCACTCGGTACCCTTGGTAGTTCTCTTTATCTTCCTCACGCTAGTCAGCACAGTGGCGATGGCGGCGAAATTCTGCCTGCGATGCCTCGCCGAGGTGGTGGATGCGTTCTATGATTTCAAGAGGGATTGCGCGAACAGCAGGCGGCGTGGCGAATAGGAATCGGGATCGCAACCAATGTTGAGCTACCACATTCTCGGCGTCGAACACAGTCGGCAAAAATTGGACCGGCATCTCAAGACGAAACTGGAATCCATCGTCGAGGCAAAGCGCACCGTCTTGATCGCCGAAGAAGTAAATGCCAACCAGCCTGACGCGCAGCAGAAGTCTATCGCCCGCGACCTAGCGACTGCCCGCAAGATTCCCTGGCGTTCGATTGATATGAATTTCAAACAGCAGGAAGACGCGGGAATTAAAGAAGAACTCGACCACGCTCACCATCAGCACATGCTAGGGGTCGATATGTATCCCGCGCACGCGCATGATGTCAGGGAAGACTACTGGCTCGACCGGATTGAAGAAGAGTGCCGGGCAAGAGCTATCACAGATGGAACGGTTCTAGTCATCTGTGGCCGGAGGCATCCGCACTCTTTGGCCGATAAGGCGAGGAAGCGCGGCATCAACGATATTGATCTCAGCGAACATCCTGCCGGTTTAGGTAAGCAGGTCGGCGAGCCTGACCTATGACGATTGGCTTCGCTCTCGCCTTGCGCCGTTCCGTCTCTTCCGCTGTCAACGGTTTGCATACTTGCCTGCCAGAATCCCATGCATAAACTGGCCGCTGAACGGGGCCACCGCAGTTGGGGCATGGGGCCGTCATGATTGCGAGAGCATGGTAAGGATGGCAAACTTCGCTTTGGCAGCGGGCGGCATCATCGATTAATCCGCATTCTGCCGGACGTTCTTCGTAGAAGTCGCACCCGCAAGAATAGCTGACAATCAAGTAGCTCACGTACGATACCAGACCTGCAGCGCGGCCTTGGTCGCAGTCGATAATCCCGTCACCACGAAGTCCCGCCAGATAATCGCGGTCTGGTCAAGCAAGATCTGGATGATGTCGAAGGGCTCGGACGCGGCAGGGGCCACGATTGGGATGGTCAGCAGGATCGTCGAGGATTGCGGATCGCTTACGACGATGGTGCCAGCGTTGACGGCAGTCCCGGTGACAGCCGGAACTACCAAAATCACAGTCGGTTTGATGCCACGGCTGCCGACACCGGCCAGCGTACAGCCCGATGAGCCGCGCCAGTTGGTGTTCCCAGCTGTCGAGGTGTCGGTGTCCAGCCAGACGGGTTGATTGTTAAATTGGTTGCTCATGAGGGTTGTGTACTTTCCGGGGCGGGTTAGTTGCGGTCGGGATGGGCGTTCCTGGCTTGAGGGGGATTTGAGTGTAATGGCCTGGTTACGCCAGTTATGATGGTTAGAGCGATTCTTTCCGGGAATAACCGCCAATGGTTGATAAACCAAAGCGCGTGGAAGCAGCGAAGTTGATTGAGGATTTCCTGTCCAGCCGGATTACCAATTTCGAATACGATGAGCAGTACCCGCGTTCGGATGACCCCGCGCTTTTTGCTATCTACTCGATGCTTTGGTTTGCATACTCTGACGTTCGTAAGCACCGGATGGATGGAAAGCACGCACTGAGCAGCGAGGGGCGACAAGTAGTCGAGAAATGCATTTTGTTCTTAAGAACCGAGTTCGAGTACCACGGCCCGAGGAACTTCGTAAGCCTGTCGGCACCGTTCAAACGCATTTGGTACAAATTGCGTGGCACTGCCCCACCAGAGACTTCCCCAGTGTGGCCGTTCGACGCCCCGGAGCAACTTGAAGCCGCTCGCCATGAGGTTAGCCGTCCATGATTGGGGACCGTATGCCTATTCTAATCAGTACTTCTACGGTGGCGATGGGAGCGGGATGGAAGTCGGTAGGAGGCCAACTGCTGGCTTCGGGCGTGCTCCTGCTGAGCGGTTATCAAGATATAGGATTGCGCACCCGTGTCGGCGCAGCCTTCGGGTTCTTTATGGCTTTGGCCTTCGGCATCTCAGCTCTGGTTACTGCGATGCGGGCTAACCTTTCGTATGCTGCCGCGATCTGCGCTGTCGTTCTTTGCTCCGAAATTTTGTTGATCCTGCGCTGGTGGCTTCGGAGGACTTCCGCGTAGGCACTTGGGGTGAACGCGGAGGAGCTATTGCCTTCAATTGGCGAAAAATCCCCATTACACTCATCTGCCTTCCCTGAGGGGATTTGAGTGAAATGGCCTCCCTTGAAAAGAGCCGTAACTGACTGCTAACAGATGGTTGGCGGAGAGCCTCTTTTCATGCTTCGTTGTGACCGGAGTCCGGTCATGCTGACCTGTTCTCAACAGTTGAGCGGGAGCATAATATCAGTTGGATCAACTGGCCTTGTTCCATCGAATACAAAAACCGCGACTGACTTTTATTTTCGCGCTTACCGGAGCGCTCAGCTTCTGGCTGCCCGATCTGGCTCTGCATATCTGGGCGCGACAGAACTTCAATTCTCTGCACGTCCGGATAATCACGTTTGTGATGCCAGCGACGTTTCTTATTGCCTACGTGAGTGCACGGAGATTTGCCGTGAAGCGGGATTTTAAGTGGGTCGCCGCTGCGATGTTATTTGGTGTATGGCTCACTGGCGGCCTATTCATGGCGCTCTCGGCAACCGTATCCGGTGGCGGATTTGCTGGTCCAGACGGCGTTCGGGGCGGCCTTCTCATGGCTCTGTTGGGTGCACTTCCGCCAATTACATTGATGGAGGCCACATACGATGGTGGCGGGTTGTCTCTCCTTGCGGTGACGTTTGGCCCCCTTCTGATTTATGGTGTTCGAACGAGCGGGATACTTCATCCGTTGCGTCGTCCCCCAAGTTAGCTGTTGTAACATCCCCATTACGCTCAGTGACGCCTGGACCGGGGGTTTTGAGTGAAATCGCCTGATTTCGTCAGTCAGCCTTGGTTGGCGTAAACTACTGGCGTGAAACATGCGACAATGCGAGTGCTTCTGCTGCTACTGTGTGCCGCCCAGACGGTGTTCGGGTGCTCGTTGACGTCTATGGAATTGCGGCAAGTCTCTTCTGACTTGACGGTTGTTGTCACACATCGTGGAAAACCTATCGCGGGTATCAAGATACAGGTCGTCCCGGAAAAATTGACCGAACCCGTATTTAGCAGCACCACGGATGTGCACGGCACCGTTTTAATAGAGGGTTTGATGGTAGGGCGCTACCATCTCACCGCCTCACACGAGGATTTTGATGCAGGAAAGGAATGGATTGAAGTCGTTGCGGTTCCCGACGCCAAGACCAAGAGACGCTTCGATTTTCAATGGGCGGACTGGTCATACGAAAGTCGTGAGGTAGCGGGTACGCTCACGGGACTTGTTCCGGGAAACTCCGGCAACCCGCTGATGGACACCGCACACCCGAGAGAAGCCTTCTTTCCCGGTGTTGACTTAACGTTGAACAACGCTTTTTCTAACGATGAGTACCGGGCGGTTTCAGATAGCACCGGAGCATTCCGCATAGCCGATGTACCGGAGGGCGTCTACATACTGACCATCGCTGGTGGAATGAAGTCCATCACAGGAATCGCCGATGTCACAAGAGTAGTCGTCGACGTGATACGTACTACCACTACAGCCTCGCTGCCATTAAAGCTGAAAAACACCGGTTGCTACCGGACGGAATTTCAGCTAACTGATTGACGAATCAGCCAGCAATGACGGCATTCAAGGTGGCAATTTGACGATAAATCGCGATTACACTCAAATCCCCAGACCAGCTTAAAACCAAGGGTCGTCATCCTCGACCTTCGCGGTAGATCTCGCGACGGCTGCCTTGTTCTTGCTTCGCAGGTTCGCCATTACTGGTACCCAGCCCTTCGGCACGTTAAGGTCGTAGACTTCGCGCATCAGCTCCATCGCGCGCGCCATTCCGTGGGCAGGATCGCGCCACGGGCTACCGATGCTCTCTGATAAGGCCAAAGTGCAGCAACGCAGAAGTTCGGTAGGATGGTCATAGCGCTTAAGGTACTTCGGCTCGAAGGCACCACCGGAGATCTTCCTCACACAATCGTGTAGCTGTTCGCGCTTGGCGGCAGTTTCGGCCTGCGCCGGGTCTTGCCAGGTCTTAAATTCGGGCCGGGCGGCGGGCGCAATAATTTTAAAATCTTGCACAGGCGATGATGGGGTTGACTCTTCGGGCCGTGGGGGGAATGTGCCAAAAATTGAAGCTGGCATAGTCTGGATTGGCGATAATGATTTTGATGGTGTTGAATCCGATTCTCTCTCTTCTCCTGTGCCCCTCGTCACACTAGTCAGAGAAAAAGGTCTTGCCGTTGGTTCTGACTTTCTTTCATCTTCATTCCCCTCCATCAACCGAGCGTTACTGGGATTACTGGGTTCTCTTTTGACTGGGATTACTGGGTTTACTGGGTTAGGAGAAACAGATTTCGCGATCCGGTCCGCTATCTCATTACCATCCAACTGTTTGCCGCCATCCGAAAGTCCCTCAGAATCGATTTCAAAGTCCCTCGGATAGTCCCTTGGATAGTCCCTCGGGGGTGATTTCAAAGTCCCTTGGATAGTCCCTCGGTCCGCGATTTCGCCATCAACGTATCGCTCCAGCTGCCGCCCTGGACTGCGCGGCGAGATGGTGTATTGGGGCGCAGCCAGGAGCCGACATTTACGGCCATTGATCGCAGCTACGTCATCATGCCTGGCAACAATCCATCCGGTCCTCCTGAGGCCATTTCGGAGCCTCCGCGACGGGACTAGGAACCCACATGCTTCCAGCCCCCATAAGCTGCGCTTGATCTGGCTCGTGCCGTAAACTCCGCTATCGCCGTTCCGACCGCGCTTCGCAGTCTTTTGCCAGTCGCGCACCCAGATGAATCGCTCGGGATCTTGAGCCGCCAGCTTCTCGGCGTAGCCAATTACCTGTCGCATGCAGCCCGGTCCGAAATGTCGCTTCAGCGTGCACGCTTTGCCGCGAGTATTGACTTCGGGATTGAAGCTGCGTTCGCCGCGCCGGGAATCACTGGCTCGACCGGCCTTGACACCTTCGATGACTGCCCTCTGGTCTGGTGTGCCATCTTCGACTACGACTAGCTCGCGTTCGGGATGCCGCAGGGATTCGGCGTAGGCAGCAGAGAACGCTTTTCGCAGGCTTGGCAGATCACCGTAATCACTCGGTCGAAATACAGGTCCGACATCATTTGGGGTTGCGGTTGCTGTCGCCATGCCTGGGTTGCTCCCTCTGCGGCTTGAATGTGTCGGTTCGGCGTATCAGTGTTATCTGGCCATCCTGGAAGTCCAATTCGATCGACCCCCAAAGATGTGCAGCCTCAGCTTCCCTGATGTATCGGTCGATCAGTTCGTTGGCCATTTATCTTCCGCCTCGTCGATCTCGGTTCATATCTGAAGTTCTCCGATTACGCGCTCGCGCCCAGCAGATCGCAACACCAGCCTTGTCGCGCCCTCGCTGTGCTGTATTTCGATCTGGCCGCCGCGACTAGATTTCAAGATTTCAACTTCGGTTGCTCGCTTCAAAGGCTGGCCTGGCAGGGGCGGCAGCACGGTGAAGGCGACATTCCAGCCCAGCGCAGGTTGTGCGGCGGGATCGAGGAAGGACTTGCGATGCATGAAGAACTTCTGGCCTGCCTCGTCCCGTAGGATTGCCCAGCCGCCAGACTGTGAATTTTGGATGTGGACGAGATGACCGACATGGCGCGGCTTGCGTTTCATTCAACGCCCTCCTCGGGCTGTCCGGAAAGTCGGACGATGTCGCTGTCCGGAAAAGTGGACACAGTAAAAAGTAAAGGCGCTAATCCACGAATGGACCAGCGCCCGCACACTAGAAGAGCCCCCGTTAGGGAAACTTGTGTCAAATCTCTGCTGCTTCTAGATGTGCTTACTGGTCTTGCCGTGTTCCTAACTTGGCGTACTTCTACGGAACCAGGTCTGTAACCTACTGAACCCACTGCCCGTATTTCATTTCGCGCCTTTTGGCGGCATTGAACTTTTGGCGATCATTGATCTGCCGCACCAGCCGCAGCTTGATCTCCGAGACAGCTTGCTGCGTCAGCTTCAGCTTTTCTGCGATCTCTTGCTGCGTGCAGTTCTGTTTAGTCATTAGCCAGACCTTCTGTTCCCGGACCGGCAGGCCTGTAAGCCAAGGATCTTGGTCGAGCACGACGCCGAGCGCATTCCAGCAAGTCTGGCAATATGCGTACCCTCGTGGCGGCTTAGCGCGGGTCAAAATCGTGACGCGAGCTTCGTCAGCGGAAAAATCGAGGCCGCAGCCGTTACACGGGTAAGGGTAGGCGTTGATTTCTTCTATCGCCTTGGCGTACCGCGTCGCCAGCAAATTCTCTTCCGGCGATGGGTAGACCGGGGCCAACTTCTCGCTGACTTCGTCGCTATCGTTTTCAAGGAAAGGGAGCAGGCGATTGTCGCGCGAGATGCGGTCGGCCTCGCGTGGTGCCTTGCGCAGGTCCTTCGCGCCAGTCTCGTAGTGCAAAGCGTCGTAGTCGCCAGCGTCGAAGGCAGCCAGCTCATCCGGCTTCATCAGGGAGCGCCAGGCGTTTGGGTTTGGCTTTGGGGCCAGTGGGGCGAGTTGTTCCGCCAAGGATAATGACATTTTTAGTTTTCTCTTCTAGTGTGTACTGCTGCCGGGTGCGCCGGGTCGCTTTACCGTCGTGGCTGAATCAGTTTCGGGAATTTCAAACTACTGCGTCTTCGATCTGCAATTCCGCCTCAGTGTCATCGTCGATGACAGGCTCGACGCTCTCCGGCTCATCGGCCACGGCGGGCTGGGTTACCGGGATGGCGGTTAACTGCTGCGCTGGCGTAATCCAGAACTTGGCGTCGGCCAGCAGCAATCGCTCGGTCTTGTCTGGGAAGCGAACGGCCAGCACGGCCTGGTTGCTGTCGGTATTCCGCGCCTCGATCAACTGGCATTCGCCGTGGACCCGGTGAACTAGATCGACTCTCGGTGCTTTCTTGCGTGACTTTTTTGCTGCCATTTCAGCCACCTTCCTGCCTCTTTCTTTTTCCGGTGACGCCAACCACGCAGCGCTTACGAAAGTGTACAAATCGCCCTCTGGAATCAGTAACCTGCAGACCCAGAAATGGCGGTTAGACCAGTGCTATGAGGCTGGTCGGATCGTTTCGCCATTTGCGCCTGTTTGTACTCCAGGGATCGGCGAGATGCGCGTGCCTTGGCTATCTCGGGACTGCCCATGAACAAAAGCAACCTCTCACCGCTTCCGATGGCCGACTTGTTGCCTTTGCAGTAGCCGTTCTCCATCAGAAATAGCTCGGCGCAGCGAACGGAGTTGAACCAGAAGGTCCGAGCTTTCCTTTGTCCGAAATGCTTACCCTCGATCAGGACTGGGATCTGAAGGCTGAATTGCTTGTCGGCGCTAAACTCCAACGGCAGCGCTTCCGAAACGTCCGCTCGCCCGAAGATGTAAGCGCAGGCGTACTGGCAATCAATTCCGCAAGGTAAATGGCATCCTGCGCAGGGGAGCGTCTTTACTTTGATGACGATGTCTAGGCCGTCGCGGGCGAAGCTACCATCGGCTGACTTGTGGAACAGAATGCCGTCAGGGGTCACTGGACCATCATTCTTTTGCGCACCCGTTCGACAACGGAAGCGGGGATCAACAATGTGATGTAGGGGCGTTTAAGGGGTCCGGACCGGTTCCGAGGCGTTGCCTTCTTGAGTACGCCAGGTTCGTTCATGAACAATTCCCGGATCGCGTTGCGCTTTAGGCCAAAGTCGGGTACCAGCTCGTTAATCCTGTACTGATGTTCCATTAGTCTTCGATCTCCGAATTCGAGTATTTAATATTATACCACACACACTTGACATTTGTCAATTAACGGGCATATAATACGCCCCGCATCTGAGTCAAATTACCGCAAAGTATTAGCCAGTAGATGTTCATATCGCACCATCCACAAGCTTGCAGCATTTACTCCTTGTCGCGATGTTTGTCATCATGCGTGACAGGAACCCCATCAGTCAACGCTTATTTTGTCGCCTCTTGTCGCCTTTTGTCGCCTTTTGTCGACACTTTATTCGCAGTTTTCAGACTCGGGATGGCCAAACATCGGGCGAGGGTCGAGCAGGGAGCGGCGGGCTGGGGTGCCGGTGTGTGTTTATTTCGCTTGCGATTTACGCCCAGCTACTGCTCTGCCCACGGACTTTCGCTTTGGATAGCCGGGCGCGCCCTGAGCGGCGAATGACGCGATGACGATTTGATTTAGCCTGCGCGCGCGATCCGGGACAAACGCCTTGTAGATCTCCGTCGTTCGCGTGCTCGTGTGTCCCATGAGATCAGCTAGGTCGGACAAGTCGCCTTGTTTGGCCTGCAGGAACTCCTTGGCGAATGTATGCCGGAACTGGTGCGAATGCGGATTCTTGGGCTTCCCGTTCGGCCACTTTACTAACGGCCATAGCTTCCTCAAGGCGTTTCCCCACACGCTGACGACTGAGGATGGTTTCGTTACGCCATTCCAAAAGAAATAATCGGGGTGAAGCCCTGGGAGGTTGCGCAGCTCCTCAGCCACGAGCGCAGGCAGGACCGTCGTGATCCATACTCCAGTCTTAGCCCGGCTTACTTCCAATACGTCGTCCGCCCCGAGCCGCACCCGTGGAAGTGTAGCTGCGTCCCGGATCGCTAGCCCACTCCAACGCATTAGCTGGACGAAGGCCCGGAGCTTGTCACCCGTTACATCGGTCCTTGCCCCAGGTCCGGGAGGCCGGTAGCCGACGAGGCTATCGTATCTATATGTCGCGGCCAGAATGGCTTCGTATTCGTCCCGCTCGAAAGGGATGACCGGAGTTATCCCCTTACTACCATACTCCGGCATTCCTCCAGTCGGGTCTTGATCGAGCGTAAGCCATTTCATCCTGTAGATGCAGAATCGAAAGAATGTCACAGTGTGCCGCCGCCGCAGTCTCCGCGATCCGGGGGCTAGATTCTTCCACTCATCTGCCGTCCAGTTCGCCAGATGGTCGCTCGTGATTTCATGCAAATAGAATACGGGATCGGCACACTCGGGGTGCTCCGGGTGCGCAGCGGCCAGGTAGTCACGCATGCTGTAAAGGGTGCAACGATAGATACGAGATGTGGACTCCGCGCGCGCCTTACTGGGAAGCCACTTCTGGATAGCATCTGCGATCAGTACCGTTTTCAACTTCCTGGTCTGCTTAAGTTCGGCCAGCTCTCGCTTCACCGGGTCCTGGCTATCCCTGATCTCTTGCGCCCTTGCTTCTGCTGCGCCCAGAGAAGTAGTGCGGGCCGTCACGCGGCGGCGGCCATTTTTGATGTACAGCCACTTGGGGCACTGGCACTTCGGGTGGCGCTTGTGTTCGATATAGGGGCAGTCCGGAACGTGGCGCGCGTACACCTCGACATCAGGATTTACCGCCGCTGTGATCGTCATGAATGAATCATACACTTGTGTACAAGCTGTGTACAGACAATTTATGAAATGCGTCATCGTCAGTGTTTATGCGGGTGCGGTGATTCCAGCGCGATTCTACCCGGAAGTTGCAAACAGAAGTAGGCTGAAGCGTGTAATTCTTTGTAAAGCCGGACGATCTCGACTGCATTCGCGCGGCGGGTTGGTTGATGGATAATCGAATATGCGGTTCCGGTTTAACCATCCCCGATGGCGGTTATCCGGTTTTTGTAGCAAGTGAAATGTCCGGTATGGAAAACGACAGCAGCAATTCCGCGATGTTCGCTAAGGCTGATAGAGGAATCCGCGTTGTTCGCTCTCAGTGAAATACACGCCCACGATCAGGCCGTGCGCGTTGATGCCGACCGCGTATGCCGACTTCGCATGAGGAATCGAAATCACTGTCAAAGTGCCAGCGGCGTCCAGCATGAAAGCGCCGTCAGCCGTCTGTTTCTTGGTCGCAAATTCTCCAACGATTACACCTGCATTGTTGATGGCCAGCGGAATCGTATGCGTCGTTTTCGGCGCATCGAAGGAAGTAAATCCTGCTTGTTGCGTCCAGTAAAAGCCATGCACGAAGCCTACAGAGTCCTGCCACGAACCGACAACTTCGCCGTTGTCGTTGATGGCATAAGGCCAAGTCGCCACTGCATTGGGCACGTTGAAACTGGTGTTGATGGTGCCGTTCGAATATAGAAACCCTGAAGGCGTGGATAGATTAAAGGTCGGTGACCACGAGCCTACGACCTGATTGAGATTGTTGATGCCGAAAGCCTCGGCTGCTCCATCGGGCGGAGCCAGCAGAGTTGCCAGGTTTCCCTTTGGGTCCATTAAGTACGCAATGCCGGCTTCGTCTTTCAGTCCATAGTTGATCACGTAACTGCCGACGAGGTAGCCGGCCGTGTTTACAGCTGTGGCACTCGGGTGGTCGCCGCGAAGGAATTGCACCTTTGTGCCGCCGAATGGCCAGTAGAACGCGGAGATGCGATAGGTGCCCACGATTTCGTGGGAGTTGTTCACCGCCCAAGGAAAAACTTTGGCTCCCAGATGTTTGACGGTTCCGGTTGAACCGTAGCGCAGAAAACCGCAGGGCTCCTCGGGCTGCCCACAACCATACGCTCCGACAACATCTCCGTTGTCATTGATGCCAGTGGGGTATGCTCCTCCTTCCGGGTTGACTGCGAAGGTGGTGAGAGTTTGTGCTGCTAGGCCAATCGAGAGCGTCGCGAAAACCAACAAGAGTTTCGGAATAGACCGCATAGACTGATTCTCCTTCTGGGGAGGAAGGGTCGGTGCACCCCCGAAGCGTAGCACAAAGCCATGAACGATTTACAAGACAATTTCTTGACCGTGCGACGGGCCGAAGCGGCGAAACCCAATCACCCGTTTCCGCAAATGGCCGCCTGTGAAGCCGCACTGGAATCGACATGGGAAAGGCTGCGATGAAAACTCGTCACCAGTTAGCCTCAGAATTGCGGTAAAAAGCCGGGCCACAATACTGGACGCGAACCGCTCTCAAAGCAGTCGCGCCGATCTGCAGGAGTTTGGCGGTCTTCTTAGGATCGGTAGTTAATCCAGTTGACATCACTCGTGCCCGGTCATAACATTCCGACACTACGCCGCTTCAGATTTGCATGATTGGTAAAGTACTGGGTCACTATCGCGTACTGGAAAAGATTGGCTCTGGGGGAATGGGTGAAGTGTACCGTGCCAGCGACGAGCGGCTGGGACGGGACGTAGCCCTCAAGATCCTCAAACCCTCTCTCGCCCATGATCAGGATCGCCTGCGCCGTTTCGAGCAGGAGGCGCGCGCCGCCGCTACCCTTAATCATCCCAACGTCGTCGCCGTTTATGACATCGGCAGGCACGAGGGTGCGCCCTACATCGTCTCCGAGTTACTGGAAGGGCAGACGTTGCGCGATCGGTTGCTCGGTGGCCCTGTGCCGCGGCGTCAAGCAGTAGACTACGCCTCGCAGATTGCGCAGGGGCTGGTTGCGGCGCACGAGAAACGGATCGTGCATCGCGACCTCAAGCCGGAAAACATCTTCATCACGAAAGATGGCCGCGTCAAGATCCTCGATTTCGGTATTGCCAAGCTCACGACTTCGGAGTTTGGCTCCGAGGGTGACGAAGCGGCCTCGCCTGCGAATATGACGACCCAGACCAGGACAGGATCGATCCTGGGCACGGTTGCTTATATGTCTCCCCAACAATTACGAGGCAAAGCGGTGGATCATCGCAGCGACATTTTCAGCTTTGGGGCAATATTTTATGAGATGCTCACCGGCAAACAAGCCTTTGCCGGCGATACCCAAGTCGATACGATGACCGCGATCCTTAAGGAAGATCCTCCGGAAATGATTCGGGAGGGCGCGGACATTCCCCCGGCATACGAAAAGATCGCCCGCCATTGTTTGGAGAAAGAGGCTGGAAACCGCTTCCAGTCGGCCCGCGACCTGGCCTTCGCGCTCAACACGCTCTCGGACGTTACCACCACTAAACAAGTCTTTCCGTTCCGCAGCGGCGGGCTGCGACTGCGAACGTGGTTGCCACGCGTAGCAGGGGTATTGTTGCTGGCGGCGGCTGCCGCTTTCGTTGGAACCAGGCTTAGACCGGCTGCGAACCCGGAATTTCATCGGGTTACCTATGAGCGTGGAACAGTGTATTCGGCTCGATTCACTCCGGATGGCCGTACCGTCGTCTACGGAGCCGCGTGGAATGGCCGTCCGCAGCAAATTTATTCGACGATTCCCGACTCTTTGCTGGCCCGCCCTCTGGACCTGCCCGCTTATCTTCTCGGTCTTTCGCGCACCGGTGAACTGGCTCTGATACTGCGCGGGAGGCCCGGCTCCCGTCTCGAATTCGAAGGCGGGATGCTGGCGCGATCTCCCATGATTGGCGGCACTCCTCGGGAAGTGCTCGCTGACGTGGCCTGGGCAGATT
>Ga0210383_10000438_pt1 | contig 38585 bp, 63 predicted proteins | sample IncBWC14OmetaG_FD_160072 | JGI IMG/M metagenome (GOLD analysis project Ga0210383, IMG submission 160072) | Forest soil microbial communities from Barre Woods Harvard Forest LTER site, Petersham, Massachusetts, United States - Inc-BW-C-14-O ...
AAAGCCCAACGAGCCAAACCAGTGTGCGGAGGAAGTTCATGGGCACGACCCCCCGCCCCATGTCACGCAAATGAAGCCCGCGCCGCCTGAGCCCCCGGTGCCCCCTGCCGTTACCCCAGTTCCCCCGCCTGCACCAGACGCACCGAAACCCGCATTGCCACCCGCGCCACCCGTTCCGGTTCCACCTGATCCACCGCCCCCGCCACCGCCTCCCGCGCCGACTGTTGCGCTGTAGGCACCGTTGCCGCTCGTGGTTGAGTTCGCCCCATTACCACCGGAGCCCCCCGTTCCGCTCGCTACGCCGTTGCCGCCACCACCGCCACCGCCTGACCCCGATGGGGCATTTCCACCCGACGCCGCGCCACCTGCCTGCGCGTTTGGCCCTTTGCCTCCCGCTGCTCCGGTTGAAGTTGTCGCGGCAGTTCCGATCGTCGCCCCAGTCAAGGTATCATTACCACCCGCACCGCCGCCTCCCCCTGAAGCTGCGGCGTTGGCGGTTCCGCCTGCGAGGCTGTTCCCATTCAGACCAGTGACGCCTTGACCTCCATGACCTCCCGTTCCCGTCGCGTTGGAGTTTCCGCCAATAGCGGATGCTCCCTTCGTCGCGCTTGTGGGGGCTGTGCCCGCGCCTGCTGCGTTGCCTGCGGTGGTCGTCGTGGCGCTGACGCCGGGGTTTGCTTTCCAAATTACTGTACCAGCACAGGTGCCGGTGGTTGTGGTGATGCAAGAGGCTTGGCCGGTGCCGCCTGAAGCGACGACGCCGCCAACCGTCGCGAAGCATGTTGCGCCACAGGTTGTCAGGCCGGTGCTGGCCGTCGCGATTGTTCCACCTATGATGTAGTAGTATTCCCCAGTCGAACCGGAGCTGGAGCCCTGAGTTCCGCTCGTGAGACCGTTGCCCCCCGCACCGCCCGACGAAACCACATAGACGTTGATTGTGCCGTTGCAGGCCGAACTTGGGGGGGTGAAGCTTCCCGTTGAGACGCCGCTGGTGCCGACGAGTTCGTAGTCGCCTGCAGCGCAACTGGTACCGCCGACAGAGGCGTTATAGTTTGAGTCGCGTGATTGCCCAAGCATCCCCGCGTGGAGAGGGGCGATGGCTAAGAATGCTAGGAGGACAGGGACTAGACGCATTAGATCGAATAGCCCCAAGCAGTAACGGAGACAACGCCACCGGAACCGGGGGCGCCTGAGACCACAGCGATGGAGGTGGTGACGGCTGAGGCGGGGATGCAGGGGACGAAGGCTTCTTCGGTTACGCCGAGACCGGACGCGAGAGGCGCGGTCCATTGAGTGAAGTTGAGGGTGCCGCTTATGGTGCCGGTTACAGTGGCGTTATTGGTTGCGGCTGCGGTAGCGTTGGCTCGGATGGAGAAGCCACAGATATAAGTGGTGTGGCCGGTGACTGCGGTGAGGGTTGCGGTTGTGGCGGCCGTGGTGCCGGTTGCGCTGGCTGTGATGGGGACAGCGGTGGCGGGATAGGGGGAGATAGAATCAACCGCGCCGATGTTGACGGTGTGGGTGGACTGCGCGGCGATAGGGGAGGTTAGGTCTGTGTGGAGTTGATTGTTTGAGGAGACGTCGTCAATCTTGAGCGCGAAGTTGGGCGTGCCAGTTTCGCCGAGTTGGTCCCATGTGGTGCCGTTGAAGCCGTAGAGAAAGGAGACAACTGGTAGATTGGTGGAGGAGGTCGCTACGCCGCTGGATGCATTGGAGGTGGAGCCGGTTAGGCCACCTGCTTTGATATTGACGAGGGTGTTGCCGTTGACATCGACTAGAGGGGCTACCATCTGGCCCGAGGTGTAGGTCGGGGGAGAGGAAAGGTATTCGTAACCGGAAGCCGTGCCCGCGGTAGGGAAGGTAGCGTTGAAGTTGGATGAGGTGCCTCCGCCTCCACCACCTCCAGAAGTTATTAGTTTGCCGTTAGTGTCGCATTGGGCATAGATAAAGAGGCCGGAAGCAATGGTGGGAGGGGAGGAGTTATAGGCACAGACAAGGGGGATGCCGGTGCCCCCAGGAAGCCATTGCTGAGAGAAGGCGGGGATTGTTGCCAATAAGAAGGCTAAAGCGGCAAGGAAGCGTCTCATTCTGCGGCGACCTTCTTAAGGGAGTTGGTGCGGTGAATCGCGGCCTCGAGTTCGGCGGCGTAGTTCACATTCACATTGAGGTTGGCGGACTTCTTGCCGTAGCCGAAGCGGTCCATAAGGTCCGAGACGACGGAAAGGGCGCGATTCATCGGGACGAGTTCGCCTCGATCGTCGGCGTCGTCGAAGTGATCGTGGATTGTGCGAAGGCCTTTGGCGATGGCGCTCACACTCATATTTGAGATGTGATCTTGCTCTTCGCGCCAACCTTCGTCAATCATATCGCGATAACGGGCAACGTTCTCTTGCATCGCGGGGTCATTGCGATAACGACTGACAGTGGCGAGAGAGACTCCCGCAACGTTGGCGACTTGGACATTGCTGAGACCAGAGGCCATCAAGCGCGCGATGTTGTGATGGGAGTCACGGAGCTTCTGAATGCGAGCCCAAGGAGCCGACTTCTCCCGCAATGCAGGAAGGTCCGCCTCCGTGAGAGGGCGGACCGCGAGGATGTGATAGGGGTTGCCGCGAGTATTGCGCGGCCGTTCACCGGGCTTTAGGGACATGACTCAGTCGGGGTTTGAGGAGGCGGGCCAGTGGATGCGCGAGGGAGGTGCTTCATTGTCCTTCTAGGATGCCACAAACTTGCGCGAAAGTCAAGAACATTCTTCTCGCGCAACACAAATTCTCGTGTCCAATCCGAATAATTCCGAGAATTATTATTAGATACACCAGTTCGATTTTTGCATATCGTGTATCGGAGGTGTCTGGGCGCGCCGGAAAGATGAAATTTTGGCCCCGGGGGTGAGCCGGGGCCAAGGTCTAGGACGATCGTTAACCCGCGATGAACTGGTTGAAGGAGATGACCTTGGTGCCGCCAGAGGTGGCAGCGGCCCAGGCGACGAGAACGCCATCAGTGTTAGGGCCAACATCACGGCCTAGGGTGACCACAAGGCGCTTGCCAGAGGGTGCGTCGACCTTGTCATCCAATGCCTGTTGCAGAGCAGCCTTGACTTGGCGAGCGTTGATCTCGGCCTCAACGGCAGCCATGGCGAGTTGCTGCAAGTCGCGAGGCATATCGGCAAAGGGAAGCTTGGCCCAGGATAGCTTCGCCTTGTCAGCGCGAAGGATCGCATCGGCAGCGGCGGAGGTCTGTGACTTGAATGCGATTGTCATGTTCATCTCCATTTGCGTCGCATAATCGCGACAATCACAGCCTCACATGGCAATGTGGCAGGAATGAGGCAATCAGTAATTAAATCGAAAGTAATTAAATCTTCTGGAATGCAGAAGCCCGAAGCCATCACTGAGGATATGCCGAAGCCATCACCATATCCATATCTCCATCCTGCGCGCCAACCTGACGCCAAATGCAGACTATTCCTAGACACCTCTGAGATTTCCCTCCGATTTCCCTTGGACTCTGAGATTCAGCGTGACCAAGGCCCATCTCCATCCCCCCAGCACCGACCATGGTCTTAGGGGTATCTTCCAAAAAAAAAAAATCTTAGAACAGGTATAGGTAGTAGGGATGGGAACGGGAATGGGTCGGTATTACTTCAGATCTCAGAGTCAGGGGTTGTTCGGAAGAAGGTCTCAGGGAGATCAGACTGGTTAAGGGGAATGTCTGAGGGCTTGACAATCAATTCAGTAGGTGATATACTTGATGGTATAATTGATAGAGCTGGACATATCAATGCCAATGACAGATGCGGAATATAAAAGCCTATCTGATCGCGATAAGGATATAGTCGATTGGTTCAGATGGTATATCTATGCCCATTGGTATTATCACTCGGAAACTGATGAAGAATGGCAGGCATTACTAAATAAATATGACTACGAACAGGCGCTGACGAGCGCGATGCAAAATCCGTGCCACGAGCCGTCATAATTCCGCCACAATCGCGGCGCAGACTGTTGATCGTCGCCGCAAATCCGTGGCGATAGGAATGGAGCAATAAGATGGCAACAATCAACGATAAAGAAATGATTGATCTCCTTGTAGCCAAGAATGGCTACTATGCAGATGATCCAAGAGTGATGCGGATCATTGAGTACACAAATATGTTCGGCAAGACGGCCTATGGCATTGAGTATGAGCAAGACCTTGGCAAGTATACCCAAAGCAAATGGGTCAACAATCCCAAGGTATACTGGAGGGCTGAGTCATGACCCACATCATCATCCCAATCATCACTATCTGGTTCGGGCTCAATGTCGTCGGTGTGCTAATCCTTGATATGGCGGCATTGAAGAGGGAGCAACGTCATGATCGCTGATCACATCAAGCGCAATGCCCAGCGTCAGGGATATGCTCGTGTCTGGTGCATCTGTGGCAAGCTTTCAGACTCCAGAGGCCGACATGAGCAACACGTCATCAACATGGCCGCTCTTGGCGAAGGCGCGGACAAACATCACACAAGCTCAATGATCGAAGCGCGGTTCAATAGCGACTTTGCTAAGATGATGGAATCGTGATAGCAAGTCCATTGGCATCACATCCAAGGATGCCAATGCACGTGCAATCACAATCCCGTGGTGCACAACAAAGTCCTCAAGTACCATAGAACGAAGCAACAGGACGTCCTAGCACGACCTACGCCCCGTTAGTGTACATGGGACTCAACCGGATAGGATGCAACGCCTCATGGCCACGCTTCAAATTCCGATTGCTAAGGGTGGGAAGGCTGCGGTCTTCTCATTTGACAGTGATCTCTTCAATGACCTTCCTGCAGAAGTTCAGCTTGAGATCATTGGCGCCGGTGTTGAGAAGTTCCTCAATGCTGGTATGTCGTCCTCTGACAAATTCCCTGCACCGACAAAACTCGTTGGTGAGGAACTCGACAACGCCAAGACTGCGGCACTTGCCAAGGCCGAAGCGAACCTCGAAGACCTCAAAGCCGGGAAGATCAAGGTCAAATACGACGCCTCGAAGGCCAAGGCAAAGCCGGCTTCCGCCGAAGATCGCCAGATCCTCTCCGAAGCCAAGCGCCAAGCCATCGCTGTCCTCAAGAACCGTGCCAGAGCCCAAGGCATCAAGCCCCTCAGCGCTGTCCCGGCATCCAAGTGGACCGAACTGGCCCTCAAGGAAATCGAGGCCAATCCGAAGTACCTCGCTGATGCGAAGGCCACTATCGCCTCCCGCACCTCGACTACGTCGGAAATGGACCTTGCCTCTCTGATTATCATCAGTCCCGAAGCGGCAGCCAAGGCGAAAGCCAAGTCCGCCAAATCCAAGGTCGATGGCGATCAGGCTTCGGCAAAGCAGGCGGGAATGCCAAGGCCGCAAGGCAAGGGCAAAGTCCCCCCGGCCCGGCCGCAGCAGAACCCTCAGCACACAGCCCATTGATAGGGCTGCACTGAGCACGTGCCTTAAGCACCTTAAGCAGCAACGGGCACTCACTAGGCATAACGGATTGATCGAGATGCGAAGACGGCTCCGCTTAGGTTTCGTACCCCACGGCCAGATCCATCCCAGTCCAGCCCACAGAAGCTCAGGATGCTAAAGACGTCCCAAGGTGACAACGTTAAGTCGTTGAGAGCATCTCTAAGTGATAGCATCACCTCTCAATAAGCAATGAGCAAGTACACAGGAGTAGCCCATCTACTCTTATGCTCAGGATTGCCTTGGTCCGCTGAGGGGGATTGGTTCTCCATTCCCGTCCCCCTCAGCTCTCCCTTTCGAGATCAGGCTAACGGGCAATCCTGCCCATAGAGCCCGATGAAAGCCCAAAGTTGGAGTAAGCCCAAATGTCAATCGAAGCACCTCACACTACCGGCCTCTTCGCCGAGCTTCTGGAAGGGGCCAACGCCCTTGCCCAGAGGCCGACATTGATTGCCGAGAAGGACCAAGCGATCGCCGAGGCCAAAGCAGCTCATGATCGCGCCGAGTCCTTCGCCAATCGCCTCTGGCAGCGAGAAGCCGAGATCAGCGATCTCAAAGCCAAGCTGGAGGAAAAGGAGGCCGCTCTAGCCCAAGCCACCTTTCAGCACAGCGAACTTGGGTCTAAGCTTTCGCTTGTGGCATCTGTACTCAAGGATGTCATGGGGAACGCCACGGCGGCAATGGAGCTAGTGGAACCACCAAAGCCGGAGCCGGAGCTGGTCATTGGAGAGCCCGTCACCGTTGAGGGGGTCAAGACGTATGATCCGGACCCTACGCCGTCCACCGAAGCATCACAGTCTTCGGATACGAACCTTGGCTCAACGACTACGAACTCCGAAAAACAGGTTGGTGGCCCTGTTGACCTCCCCGGCACCTTCATCCACAGTGAAGGCTTTATCGAAACCAAGGTCGGTGAGCATAGCATCATCGAGCCGACACGTGGAGAGCCTTTCGTAACCTCGCCAGAGGATCAGAGTGCCTCGGGCCCTACTGCGTCGTCGATGGACGCGCCGTCAGCAGTTGCAGCGCCAGCAACTGGATCCTCGTCAGCCGACACTCCTGCCGTCAACTCAACCGCTGCCTCCTTGCCTAAGCCCTATTGGGAGAAGCCCAAAGACGAGGAATGGTTCTCTTGGGCCAAGGCCGGGAACGACGTTGCCCCTTGGGTCACGTTCAACTGGGACGAGAATGATGCTCTGAAGCGAGCTTATGCTATGAAGCGCGCTTAACCCTAACGGAGATGGGTGAGGCCAACAACCTCACCCAACAACCCCCAATGTTCTACCTCGTAGTCTACGTCACCGGCACCCTCTACGCCTACATCGGCCCAATGCCAGACGCATCCATCTGCAACGTTGCCAAATCCGGCTTCTATGAGGAATACCACGGCGGAAATGAAATCGTTGCCAAGTGTGAACAGCGTCAATCATCCCCCTCCAGAATGGAGCAACCCTCATGACCCGACGCATCAAGATCGAGACTCTAAGACGCGATCCTGATTGGACAGACGATCCAACTCTGATTGGCTATCGTCGCCCAATCACCCATAGACAAGCATCAGCGATCATTAACGCCAACGTTGATGATTGCAAAGAGGAACACAATGGGCGCAGCGGCTGGTATCTGGTCCGTACCGCTGATAGCAGCCTCATGCTTGCTTGCTACCCTCATGGTGACACTTATCTCGCAACAGAAGCCTATAGGGGGACGCTATGACCCTCCATCGCAAAATCGGCGGCATTCATTGGTTCAGCCTCGGTCGCCTCCGCATCGCCTTTTGCATCAAGGCAAAGCCCACAACACGCATCCGCGTTCCTGATAGTGATGGCATCCCTGACTACATCACAGTCAAAGCTGACAACTATCATCGCCGTCACACCCTTGAGAGCCAAATCAAAGCCCACGTCCTCAAGACCTATTGCGCCGAAGAACGCAACATGTTTGGAGGGTTCTAGCAATGACCCTCGCATCCTCCGCCGCCCCACCTCGTGCCCTCAAGATCTGGGCATCAGGCTCTGACATCTACATCGAGATTCCAGGGCACAACGGAAAAGCCCCCTACATCACCCGCTACAACTATGACTCCCGTGGCGTGCATCTGCTACTGGAATTAATCGGCGCCCATCGCTGTGATTATGACTACATCGACACAGTGCCAAACGACTATCGCTCCAACTTCAACACTGGCCCCGGGGACGCTGTTCAACAAGCCTCCGCTGACCGGGCTCTTTTGGCCCTCAAAGCGATATTGCGCAAATGACCGGGCTAAAGATAGCCTTGACTCTGATGCTATGTGCCTTCATCTATCTAGTTGTGGGTCTTACCATAGAGGGCTGCTTTAGTATAACCTTGCCTATCTGGCCCATGCTCAATCTATTTGGAGGAGGCTTTGTTATCAGCCTCCTCAGTCTTCTCTACATCATGTGGACAGAGCAACTATGACCACTGAGTCCCCATCCCAGCGCATCATGCGGCGCTTTGACCGCCTATCCCCAAAGCAGAGGGAGTTCTTCCGCAACTCCCTTTTCAACTGGTCAGTCAGCAAAGACCAATCTCAAATGACCGTAAAACAACTCCGAGCACGCGATGAGCACCTCCGCCATGCCCGCTAACACCATCATGGCATGGGGAGGACGACATCTGATCCGTGCCCTCTCATCAACCAAGTTCACAGTGGAGCCTATACATAAGCGTAAGCCTCATGCCTTTCACGACTCCCGTGGTTGGTGGCTAAGGCTCAATGATGGTAGTTGTATTCCGATGCATCTCGACTCTGGCACGTGGTATCTTAACCATGCTCGTTGACCTTTCCCTCCCAGAAGGCACAGAGCTTGCCTACCTTCGCGGACCACAGCGCGGTTGGTGGGAAGCTCTGATCCGCCGTCGCCTTGATAGGGACTCCATGAGCATCGCCTATGCCGTTGGCTTTGGCACTGACCACAACCCAGACCACGCCATCACATTCGCCGTCGAGGCCCTTGAGCGCGATCCGCAACTGATCTCAGAGGCATTAGTCCAGCCAACCTGCGCTCTATCCAATCTCGACGCTGCCCTTGCCAACCTGCTCACCGCTACGCCTATGACGCCCTCAAAGCCCCTCTTCAAACTCAAATCCTAGGGAACCCTAATGAGCAAATATGAAACCCTCGGCGGCTACGTCACAAAGTCCGAAGCCTTCTCAAAGTTCATGCACCACATCCGCGAAGCCCAAGACCAAGCCCTCGTCATCTCCCACCTCCTCCGCACCGAGGACACCAAAAAGGACGAGCTTTTGGCGACCGGCTGGCGCGGCATCGCTGAACTAATGGACCGCATTCACGCCCAAGTCCTCAAACTCGGCCAAGGGAAGATGCAATGATCGCGGCTCTCTCAAATAGATTCATTCTTACTATGTACCCAGATTCCACAGCGCGCCTTCAATTCGTTGACGTGCGTCCAGATAACACTTCCGAACCGATCAGTGAACTAGTATTATCTCACAAGAATCTAGAGCAACTTGCGAATCTAATACAAAGTCAGTTGCACAATGACCTTAGTCAAGGAAAAATGCAATGACCGCCGCCCCTGAGCCGGAGTTTCCAGCGGAGATGCTTGAGCGCTGCACCGCAGCGAAAGTACGACCCTTTCGCTGGGAAGACGTAGCAGAAAGCGCGAAATCCGCTCACAGATGGGAGACAGAGAATGTCCTCCGCACCGCCGAGGAATGGAAGCGGGAGCATGGAGAAGGGGACAAGATGCGTGAGGCGCTGGTGAAGGCGCGGCAGAGGATATTCGACTGCAAGCATAATGCTATGTTTAGCAGCAAAGACACGATTGTTCGACATGTCGCTGAATTGCTGCCTGAGATCGACGCCGCCCTCGGCACAGTAGAGAAAGAAAGATGAGCGCCATTAGTTTCAGGAGAAACCTTCAGCTTGACAATCCCATCTACCTATGGTACAATCAGACACAATCCAAAGAACCATGAGGATCTCTGAATGAGCCTCCCTTCCCACCTCGACGCCTACGAGGACTGTCTCGATTACTTCGAGAAAGCCCTTGCCGATCCCTCCGGCATCCGCATCAGCTTCGACGACTATGGTCAAGCCAATCTCTTCACCATGCGGATGCACCAATGCCGCGCCTTGCATCGCGCCTTGCATCGGCGCGTCTACGCTCCTGACGACCACCGCCATGGCCGCTCCGAGTTCGACAAGCTAATGGTCCGCCAGCCGCGCTATGATGACGTCGCGCATTGGTGGGTCTACGTCGAGCGCGCTGATGCCAGTGTCGTCTCGGTTGAGTCCCTAACGACTCTCTACACAGAGCCTCTTAAGGACAAGCACGATGCCTGAACAAAGATGGTACGTCACCTGCTGGGCGAATGCAACTCGCTATCCTGATATGATACCCGCACCCGAGGATGAAGTCTGGACCGTAAGTCTAAACCCGAATGAGCCGGGATGGGAAAATGATTCGGACACTGATGGCTATGGCCTAACTAAGGCTTTCGCACAAGGAACTTGCAGATGCCGCTAATGAAAAATGGAAAGCGTCTCATGCATGAGCTTCGCATGTTGATAGCCGAGACGCTCATTAACTGGGCTTTTAGTATCATGCCACGTCAACACCCTGATGCTGCTATCTGGGCAAGATACATGGGTCTGGCAGTAGATGTGATCAAGGTGAGACACCATGCCTGAACCGCGCCCCGGCTACCTCTTCGACCTCATCAAAACCGCCTCCGAGCTTGACTTCGGTCTCCTAATCGAAACCGACAACGTGGAAGCGTGTCGCACGGATCTCTATGCCAAGCTCAAGAGCAACGGCATCTCAACCGAGGATCTCGACATCCAAGTAGCCGTACCATCGACCCCCAACACCATCTACATCCTCAAGCGTAGTGTGGAACTTCCGGAATGAAGGACCTCCACCTACTCATCAATCCGCCATTGGTCTTGTCTCTAGATAATCTCGCACCATTACTTCCAATAGCCTCAGGAACAGTTCATTATGTTGAGACAGTTCCTCAACGCAAAGAACGGCTGAGACGTGAGCATCGTCGTCTCTACATGCGTGAATGGCGTAAGAGAAGGAAGTCCCTTAATGACCAGCAATGACCTCCACCGCACCAACATCAACCTGCGCAAAGACGATGTCGAATACCTTCGCAATCTCTTAGGTTTCGGTTGGACCGAGAAGGTCCGCGAGATCGTTCACGAATACGTCCGAGAGATGCAGAAGCGCGATCAGATCTACCCTTACGAGGTATTCAAGCAATGACTCCCAACCTCAAGCCCACCTGCCACCACTGCGGTGAAGACATCGAACCTGATGACGAGACCCACGAGGACGAAGGCTATATCTATCACCTAGACTGCTGGGATGATCGCGATCTCGAGAACGAGGAGCTTGATAAGGATGAGTGACCTAACCCCTCATGACTTAGAGCGTCTCCGAAAGCAAGACTTCTTCAACCGGCGCATTAATGCATTCATCGAGCGCTATTGCCCTCGCTCTTATGAAGGCCGCGATTTTGACATCGAGCTTCGAGGCTTGATCATGACTGCCTATGAGCTTGCTCAAGAGCCCTTTGCCTATGAACTGAGAGCATATCGCGATAATGCTGTTGACGCTGCAATGCTGAGGCCAATCAATGTCCGAACCTAGCCCCCTCGATCTCCTGATGTCGCGAATCGAAGAGATCAACCACAAACAACCACCGATCCCAGCCCAGGACATCGACATCGTCATTGCCTATAATCGCCAGATGCGCCAACGCAAGGCTTCTGGAGAGAAAGTGCCAAAAGCCAAAGGCGCTGACGCGGCTAAGGTGATCCAAGCCCTAGATGTCCTAATGTCAGCCACACCCAAAGTCGCATCCAAGCCCTTGTTTAAGCTAAAGGCCTCGTCATGATCTCTAAAAATCTAATCGAAGCATTAGACTTTGTTCGGCTATTTGCGGAAGAGGTAGCCCGTGACATGAAACTAAGTGATGCTGGAGACAGCTACATCTACATAGGTAGCATGAACAACGTAGAAGACCTAAAGAAAAGTCTATTAGATTTCCACGATCAGCGAGACTTCGACGATGACATTAGATGAAGAAATCGACTCCCTCATCATTGATGACAAGTCACTGAGCACTGAGCACGTGCATTCACCATCCCCATTCCTTCCAGGGACTAAGATTCAGTATGCATTTGATTCAACCACGATTAATGATTTGAAGACGTGTCCGAGGCTTTATTACTATAAGCACATTGAAGGCTGGGCGTCGAAGGATGAGAGCATTCACCTTCGCTTCGGCATCGAGGTGCACCTTGCGCTTCAGCAATACGACATCTCAAGGAGCAACGGCATTGAGCATGAAGATGCACTTCACGACGTTGTACGCGAGCTCATGGAGAGGACAGCAAATTGGACTGTGGATGAGTCTACAAAGGTCGGGAAGTACAAGAATCGTTCAAATCTCGTTGGGCTTGTTATTGATTACCTCGACGCTCACGTTAACGATCCTGCCGAGACCTACATTATGGCAGACGGTAAACCGGCGGTAGAGCTAAGCTTCCAGTTCGAGCTTGATTGGGGGCCAGAGGCATCGCAGATTGCTCATGATGTTGAAGTCGAGTACGGCGAACGTATGACTGTGTTATCTACAATGGAGCACGCGCAACCCTACATCCTCTCCGGCCACCTCGACAAAGTCGTGACCCTCCATGGCGCGCTTCTCGTAAAGGACTACAAAACCACCACCACCGCCACCTCATCCTTCTACTTCAACCAATTCGAACCCCACACCCAAATGACCCTCTACACCCTCGCGGGAAAGGTGGTGCTGAATGCTCCCATCCGCGGTGTCGCGATTGACGCGCTCCAGATCCTCCTCGAAGAACCCCATCGCTTCACCCGCGGCTTCACCTATCGCACTCCAGATCAACTCGACGAGTTCCTCAACGACCTTGCCATCCTCTTCCGCGAGAACGAAGCCTATGCCACCCAAAACTACTGGCCTATGCGCGAATCCGGCTGCTCCAACTACCGCTCCGAAGCCGAAGGCCGCACTGGCTGCCCCTTCCGCGACATCTGCTCCAAGTCCCCCTCCGTGCGCGACCGTTTCCTTCGCGCCGACTTCATCAAACTCCCAGAGGATCAGAAATGGAACCCACTCAAGCCAAGATAGAGCGCCTTGAAACGGAGAACCGTTGGTTAAAAGAATTACTCATCGCCCGAACTGAGTTCATGCCGGCTGAGTGGGGTCTAAGTGTAATGGGCCGCGTTATAATGGGAGCGCTACTATCCAACAAGAATACAGTAACCCTTGAACATCTAGTGGAACTAATATACATGTTCAACGAAGAGCCGTCCGACGCGAGAAGTTCCATACACGTCACGATATGCAAGATGCGAAAGAAATTAAAGCCATTCGGCATCTCTATCATCACCGACTGGGGCACTGGCTTTCATCTATCCCCAACAGGCAAAGCAATCATCCTACAGAGTCTGCAAAATGGCTGATCCTAACCCCATCCTTATCGGTCCGCGCTTCGTTATCTGGTCCGAGATCGAAGATATTCATGTCAATGGCTTCCTTCCAAAGGGGCTAAATGAATACTTCTTCTGGAAGGACCACGGACTAGCTATTGGCGATCGCGTCAAGATCACAATACAGAAAGTAGAAGCCCATGCTGACTCCAAGCAACTTGATCATCCCGGACGAGTGGTGCCGGAAGCTTAACGAACTTCAGGAACTAGATCCAGAAGCAATCCTCGCTGGAGGAGCCATTCGTGATCTATACTGCGGCGTTAAGGTAAAGGACCTAGATTTCTTCACCACTCACATACCATCATGGCCAAAACAGAAGGGAGAATCAGATATTGATTATGAAGGTATGCAGTATGTCAACGCTGTTTTATCCTTCAATTGGGAGTTGCCTCTTAATGTTATACTTATCAATAAAGTGTCCAATCTAGATCTGCTACACAGCTTTGACTTTGGCTTGTGTCAAATCGGCTTTGATGGCAAGAGTATTATAAAAACCGATGCTTTCCTTTGGGATTTCAAGTACAATCTTATGACTCTGCGCCATACAGAAAGATATCCTAGATCTATTCGGCGCTATTGCCGATGGAGCGATCGTTACAATTTTGACATAGCCATCCCACAACTCGACACAAAGGTCTTGCTCAATGCCCACCCTAAGTAGCCACCCAACCCGAAGCATCGTCAAACTCCTAGCCTTTGGGGAAAGCAAAACAGGAAAGACCGGCTCCCTCGTGAGCCTAGTCCAAGCCGACTTCAAGCTCTTCATCCTCGACTTCGACAACCTTCTTGGCATCCTTCGGCGCAAGGTCCTCGAGGTCTGCCCCGACAAAGCCGACAACGTCCACTACATCTCTCTGATTGACAAATTCAAAGTCGGCATGAAAGGCACAGACTATGCGGGAAAGCCAACTGCTTGGCTGGAGTCACTTCGACTCCTTAACAACTGGCGGGATGGAGAAGAGGATTACGGTAACCCCGCCGAGTGGCCTGATGATCACATCCTCGTCATTGACTCTCTTAGCCGATGGTGTGATGCTGCATATAACCTACACGATCAAGCCACCCCCAAAACCGGAAAGAGCGGAGGTGACTACGATGGGCGCGCAGCTTATTGGTCTTCTCAAGATGATATGGAGAAGCAAATCGCCACGATAACCAGCCCAAGCTTCTCAATCAACACCATCGTGATCGGCCACGGTGTCTACATGAAGCTCGATGACGGCACTACTCGTATCCTACCCCAAGGCATCGGCTCCAAGTTGAGCCCTCGCTTCCCCACCTACTTCCCCAACGTCGTCTACTACCGCAACAAAGACGACAAGCGCACTATCCAACTCGAGTCCAATCGAATGGTGAACCTCTCCAACGACGCCTCCCTCACCGGAGACCTCCCCATCGAAACTGGCCTCGCGACTATATTCGCCGCGCTACGCGGGCAGCCGAGCGAAAGCAAACCCCAAGCCCGACACACCCTCAAGAGGATTAGTGCATGACATGAAACTCAGGCTCACCATTTCAGCCTTCGGCGAACCAGGCTCTGGCAAGTCCACAGCCTTACGCCTAATAAAGAACGCCCTCAAAGACGCATGGCCAGACAAGAACATTCAAGTCATTCGTGAGACTGTTCGTATGGCTGGGCATGAAATGATCTCCATCATCATCACACCAAAGGTATCCTCCTAATGAACGATAGCACCCCCAACCTCACCAAAGCCCCCAACTTCGCCTCCATTATGGACGAGAGTCCAGACCATGTTGAACAGCCCAAGGCGCGTCCCGTTGGCCCATACATCTTCATCGTCGGCGCGCCAACCCACGGCAAGTCCAAACAGAAGGGAACCCCTTTCGTTCAGTTCCCGCTGCGTGCCCTCTCGGCCGAAGATGGAGTCGACCCTGACGCCCTCGAAGAGGCCGGTGGTATCGATGGCTTCAAAACCTCGATCACCTTCTACAAGACCGAGGACTCAATCTTTCGTCTCGACCTGTTCCATGAGCATTGCGGGATTGATCTGAAGTCCGACAAGCATTCCCGCACCTCGCGCTGTGATATGGTCGTCAATGCACAGGTCCTCGGCATCGTGGAGCACGAATACCCCCGCGATCCCGAGACGAACGAACCCGACACAACGAAAGAGCCCTTCGTTCGCGTCAACAAGACCGCTCCGGCGGAGTGATCCCGATCCAGCAGCGGGTTCTCCAACCATGCCTTGACCGCTGTTGGTAGACTTGATTGGGAGGGCATTGATTGGCATCTCCGTTCTCCCAATCCTTTTCCTTCTGGAGTCCTCATGCTCTCAATCTCCTCAATTAACGGCGTGGTCCGCATAATGGTGAATAAAATAGTGGTCTGGGAGGGAACCATAGGAGAATGGTCTCATGCACTTGCTAGTGCCAAGGTCAAGGAGTGATTATGAGTGTGATTGAGACCCTCCAAGAGCGCCACATAACCCACGGCAGCTTTGCCGATAACGCGTTCTATTCACAAGACTTCAAGAAAACCCTCCATTCCTCAAAGGGTTGGTGGGATCTGCATCCAGTTCAGCAAGAAGCCCTTGATCAGATTGCGCTGAAGCTCTCGCGCATCCTCTCAACCGATGGCAAGCACAGCGACAACTGGCACGATGTGGCAGGGTATGCAACCTTAGTTGAGAAGTGGTTGAAGGGAGAGCATCTGTGAACCGCTACGACAAGCCCTTTATCTTCCATCTAGAAGGTGACTGGTATCGTTGGTCACCAATAGCATCCCATCCGGTTATTTGTATATGGTGTGGATGTTGGATTGAGGTTCATTTAGATAAAATACTAGAAGTAGTCAACAAGTACCAAGCACTATGCAGCAGATGACTCCACCAATCCTCTTCATCGGCGAAGCCCAAGGCGAGGACGAAGCCGTCTTCGGCGCAAGCTTCGTCGGCTCCTCGGGGATGGAACTCCTCCGCATGATGGACACCGCGGGGATCATCCACTTCGACAACCACGACCGCCACCACGTTTCCTCCTTCTACTCAACCCGCAACCCTGCCCACACCAACTCTATCTGGGAACGCCATGCCGACCACATTCGTCGCACTAACGTCTTCCAACAGCATCCTCCCGGCAACGACCTTAACTTCTTCTGCGGCGGCAAGTCCACCGCTATTGCAGGTTATCCAGCCCTCACTGGATCTAAATACATTCGCGCTGAGTTTGAACCCGAACTCGACCGATTGTGTGCCGAGATTCTTGCTCTCAATCCTAATCTGGTGGTGTGTCTCGGCAATACTCCTCTGTGGGCTCTCAGCGCTAGAACGGCTATCACAAAGTGGCGCGGCGCTACGCTCTTATCAACGCACTGCATTAGCGATTACAAGCTTCTCCCTACTTATCATCCTGCTGCTGTTCTATACCAATATAGCCTGCGCCCCACAGCCGTAGCCGACCTTCAGAAAGCTCTACGCGAATCCCGCTACCCCGACCTCAGGAGACCCTCACGTGAAATCTGGATCGAGCCCACCCTCGAAGACATTGCCCAATGGTTCAGCAATTACAGGGCCTCATATCGAGATCGCGTACTCGCTACGGACATTGAGACGACAGGTTCACGGATTACATGCATTGGCTTTGGAACATCCGAGTCTGCCCTTGTTGTGCCATTTGATGACGAACGAACAAAGAGCGGAAGTTATTGGCCGACTCAACAAGCTGAGCGAGATTGCATTGAACTTATCCGCTCAGTGCTCGAGGACCCAACGATCAAGAAGGTCTTCCACAACGGACTCTACGACATCCCCTTCCTCTGGCGATCAGTCGGAATAAAAGTCCTCGGCGCGGTGCACGATACGATGCTGTTGATGCATAGCCTTCAACCTGAGTCGCTTAAGAGCCTAGGCTACTGCGGCTCCCTCTTCGCCGACGAATGCGCTTGGAAGAATCTTGGGGCCCATCACAAAACCATAAAGAGAGATGATTGATGGAAACCTTAATGAAACTATACTTGGAACTTGCCAACGTGGTGCCTTCAGATTGCCTATCCTCTCGAGAACTGGCACTCCTAACAACGATTGAAGAAGCTCGAAAGCGGCTGGCAAAGGGAAGGGCGCTTTGGAATGGTCCATGTCATGAATGTGATGCGGTGCTAGCCAAGGCCCTTAGCAAGTGAGAATCATCAACACCTCCCGCATCGACTCCTTCACGCTGAAAGGCTTTGATCGTGATCAAGTATACAACGGCCTCGACGTCTGTGGCACGGCGGAGATCCTTGAGCCGATGCTATCGCAGCTCGATGACATCACATCTAGAACTTATCAATTCGAGCGCGACCTACAGGGACCTGTATTGGAGATGGGTCTGCGAGGATGCCTCATTGATAAAGCTAGAAAAGCTCAGGTTATTGACGAGTTCTGGGAAGCGCTCGAAGTCCTCGAACGAGACCTGAATCGCATTGTCATCGAAGGCGTGGGGATGCATGACTTCAACTGGCGCTCTAATCCAGATCGCCAGCGACTCTTCTACACCGAACTCGGCCTCCCAACGATCCGCAAGCAAGGCCGCCCCACCACAGACGATGACGCGCTGGATGAACTAGAGATCTACCCAATCGCGACTCAGATCGTCAAGCATATGCGAATGATGTCCGAGCTTGGCAAAAAGCTCTCAGTCCTACGAACAGAGATCGATGATGACGGACGAATTAGAACAAGCTATAACATTGCTGGAACGAGTACGGGAAGATTTTCTTCGAGTCTCTCAGAATTTGGGACCGGAGGGAACCTACAGAATGTTGAAGAATCTCTTCGATCAATATTTATCGCGGACCCAGGCTTCAAATTTGCTAAATTCGATGCCAAGTCCTGTCAATCCCAAATCGTCGGCGCCATCTGTTGGAACCTCTTCAACGACTCCACCTACCTCGACGCCGTGGAGTCTGGAGATGTGCACACAGCAGTTGCTCGCCTCGTATGGCCTCACATGGGATGGACTGGAGACCTTCGGCGCGATAAGCATCTCGCAGAAACCCCATTCTACCGACATTATACTCACCGTTTCATGTGCAAAAAGATTGGCCACGGCTCGAACTTCGGGGGAGAAGCAGCAGCCATCGCCTTAGAGACAAAGCTTCCCATTGACAAGATCGCCGAGTTCCAACCAAAATACTTCGAAGCGTTTCCAGCACTAAAGCAGCGCTTTGATTGGACGCGCAATGAGCTTAAGACAAAGCGCTGCCTCACCAGCCTTGGGGGACGCAGGCGTTATTTCTTTAAGCGCCCAAGTGATAAGAAATTGCTTAAAGAAGCCCTCGCCTACGATCCTCAGGAGACTGAGTCCTACGTCGTTAATACCGCTATGCTCAATATCTGGAAGCAGAACATTGCAATCTTAATGTTCCAAGACCATGACGCTCTAACCTTTATGTACCCCGAACGCGACGAATCCCGCATCATCCCCCTTATCCAACAATCCCTCCCAGTCCCCATCCCCCTCGCACACGGAAGAACATTAACCATCCCCTATGACGTTGAAGTCGGCTGGAACAAGGGACATTACGATGAACAAAGAAACCCCGACGGCCTTCGGGAATATAATGGATCGGACGACCGGCGTCGACGATCGCAAACTGCCATCATGGATCGAGTCGTTCATCGAAGCGACAGAAAACCTAGACGCGCCATTGATCTATCGACGCTGGACCGCGATCTCGGTGTTGGCCGCGACGGTGACGCAGAGAGTCTGGGTCCGGACGAGCTCGAATCTGTTTCCTAATCTGTACGTTTTTGTGATCGGCCACCCTGGAGTAGGGAAGTCCAGGACCATCGGCGTTGGCCGGAGGCTAGTTCAAGGTCTAAGCGAGTTCCATCTCGCGCCAATCTCGATGACCTTTGCAGCCCTAGTCGACGCGATGAATAAAGCCAAGACCACCATCGCCATTCCTGGACAGGACCCAGTCTCATTCAATAGTCTGTATATCTGCGCGGATGAACTTGGTGCGTTCATTCACAAATACGAACCGGAGATGATTGATGGCTTAGCATCGTTCTATGATCCAACGCCCTATCGCCAGAAGCGCAGAGGCAACGATCTAGACATTCCTATTGAATCCCCTCAGGTCAATATCCTTGCTGGATCAACCCCACAGAACCTCATCAGCTTCATGCCGGAGAAGGCTTGGGGAATGGGCTTCTCGTCTAGAATAATAATGGTTTTCTCAGATGAAAGGATTGTTGGAGATGACTTCGCACCACGCGAAAGCGTTAAGATGGGCGCTCTTAAGCACGACCTCGCTGCCATTGCCAATCTCTGGGGACAGTTTCACGTTACAGCCGAGTATCGTGACGCTGTCAACAATTGGCGTGCCCTCGGTGAGCCTCCGACGCCCAACCATCCAAAGCTCATTCATTACATCACCAGAAGAAAGACTCACCTCTACAAGTTATCAATGGTATCTTCAATCGATCGTTCAAACTCTCTTTCGTTGACGCAAGAGGACTTCAATCGCGCTCTAGGTTGGCTAATCGAAGCCGAACTAACAATGCCCGACATCTTCAAGGCAGGTTCCACCAACGTCGATGCCCAAGCAATTGACGAGATCTTCCACCTCATCAGCATCACGGAGAAAGAGCATGGTGTTTCAGAACAGCGTATCATCCGCTGGTGCACTGATCGCGTTCCAATCCACTCGATCGGTCGCGTTATTGACATTATGGAACGTAGCGGAAAGATTTATCTATTGGGGGTAGATAACCGAAGCGGCGTGCGTTACTTCACCGCGAAGCCGCCACAGCAATCTTCTTAAGGCCCCTTCGCAACGATCTCTGCATGAAGCTTAACAATCTCAGCCTTCAAGACTTCAATCTGCTCCATCATAAGTGTCCGCTGACTATTGACAATAGTATGAGTCTTATCTGTGATCTCGGCAACGTGCTCCAGTTTCCTTGCAGCGCCATTAGCAGTGACCCAGATAATTATCGAGTTCACAATGATCGCAATAGTAGGCGCGATTGCAATTGCCAAAGCCGCCAGTATATCAGGGCTCATCCTCTCTCTCCTTCTCCACCCGCTCCAGCCGCTCCAGCCTTCGGATAAAATCAACTCGATACATCAACTCATCTGATCTATACACCGACATTGTGTCCTTCAGCGAGTCCAGCTTCTCAATGGCCGCCGCCAGCTTCCGCGCTGAGTTGATTGATAGTCCCCCGATATATCCTGCAATTGCCATCATTGTCGCGCCGAGGCCTTCTAGTATATCGCGAAGGATATTTGTTGTCCCACCGTCATCGCTCATTGAGTCCTTCCTGACAACCAGTCCTGTAGCGTTGGTGAGTGCCCCTTGAGAGTTCCATATCGCGATCCAACCAGCCACCCCCAAGGGCCTTTTGGATGCTCTGTGCCATGCTCGACGCCATAGCCGAATGCAGTCGCGTTGCCCATCGGCTGCGTGACCAGTCCCGTCAGCATCGCGGCGAGGCCCGATGAATCCTTGATCTTCCGCTGAGCGTGTGCAGGTGACACTGGTTGCTTCTTGAATGCATCGCGATAGACATTCTCGGCCATCCGCGCGCCTGTGACAGCCATGCCTCCCGGAGTTGGATCGGTGCCATACAAGACACCATGAACAAAGTCGCGGACTCCCGGCAAGCCGGAGGCCAAAGTGTAGGCGCCTCCCTTCCAAATCTTAGTGCCAAGGCCCTCATGCTTTGCATCCGGTCCCCCTGATGGGGAGACCAATTCTTCAATAATCGCAGGCGCGATCACCGAGGCAAAGAGCGTCGCCGCGATGGCGGGAGCGTGAGTCTTAGCGCTTTCCCATCCACCTTCGGTTTTGACATCTCGCGTCATCTCCCCAGCGCGCCATAGCATCTCAAGTTGCCGATTGACAATATCATTGAAGAAGGTGTATACCGAGGTGAACCAAGGGTTCCAATCGCGCATGATCGCTGGTCGGTTCGTCAGTGAGGTTGATCCATGGGCACGCCTAACGGCCCTCTCCCCTGCATACACAGCATCACCATGACTCCTTCCCTCCTCCATCGCGGTTGTATATGCTGCTAGGAATGTGGGCTTGGCCGAGAGCATATCCGAATACGCCACCGGCTTAGCAGACAGCCTCCCCAACTGCGCCGACCAAGTCTGGCCGCGGCCTCCTGGGCGCTCCTTCAGCATCTCGCCGTAGAGTGTCTCCTCCCAATTCCGCTCTCGCCGCTGGATCTCGTGTTGCCCATTAACGAAGTCGTGATTGCTTAGGCTTGTCTCCGGGTTCACCCCGTCATAAAGGGCGCGATATGCCCGAAGCATATTCGTCGCGCCCACCTCCCGCACTGATAGGATGAATGCCGTTGGTAGGTGCTTCATGACCGTGCCGGGATTGAAGCCGACTAGTCCGGTGACGAGGTTCTTCCGCCATTGCTCTAAGATTGAGTTAGCATACCAAGTGTGAGTCGTGAGATAGTTCTGTCGATTAGCAACGCCTCTGAGATACGGCGTAACCAGATCGCGATACTCCATCCCCATCTTGGATGCAAGAGCATCCTGAACGCGGCGGTCCATCAACAACTTTGATGCTTGAATAAGTGCTGGTCGCATCGCGATGTCATGCAGTTCCCGCGTGATCAGCATCGGCAATCGAGACATATCGAGATTGATTGGTCCGGACGCGCCTGTGCGTTCCTTAGCCCATGAGGCTTGAGGCAAAGCGGATTGATAGTTGCTTTGAGTAAGCTTATCGATGTCTAGCCTAGGTCCGCCTTTGAACTTTGAATGGTAGTCAATAGGCATATATCCGCCGCGGTATTCCCCGAAGCGCGTTTGAATTGGATCAATCCTGACACGATCCGGAGTCATCCCCCCAGTCAGCGACCGATACATCGACGCGCCATGTCCCCACATGCCCTCAAAGACACCATCCCACACGCCTTGCGCCCAATCCCAATCTTCCTTCGTGGCGTGCTGATGCAGCCACGCCATGATCTCTTCGGGCTTAAGGCCATATCCCTTAGCCATCTTCATCAAGTTTGATTTGGCGCCGAATGAGTTCCCAGCATTCAGCAACACCATCCGCAGATTCTCCCGCGTCATCTTAAAGAGCGGGCCGAAGCCGGAGCCATCATCTAGAGGAACGTGGAAGAGTGGATTGTCCACCTCTCTAGACAAATCAATTCGACCCTCTCCCTCCCGCCCCGCCTTCGAGGCATCCTCCAACTTCTTGGTAAACTCCTTCGCCCAGGACTCAGCTTGATTGGCGCCGTTGATAAGGTCCCGCATCACGTATTGATTCCACGGCCCCCATTGATCAAACTTATCAATGAAATTAAAAAGGGTCTCCATCTGCGTCACTGAGGCGAGATAGGTCCGAAGTTGACTGGTGTGTCTGCCGATCCAGCTTGCGCGTTCTCCTGAGATAGTGTACTCAATCTTCGGAAGGCGCTCTAGTTTGTCGGTCATGTCCTTGATGGCTTCAGCGCGATCAACAAGATCTCCCGCCCTCTGGATCTTGAGTTCATCGCGACCATGAAAGTCGAGGCTGCGAAGGCTGCCGCCCACCGCTCTGGCTTCCTCCCCATTAAGGTCCTTCCAGTTCCTCTTCCAAGAGGCTTCGGTGAGTTGATCCCAGATGTCCAACGGCCGCAACATCGCTTGCTTAGCCGCGACAAAGTCACCCAAGGTCTTATCCGAACGGGCCGCGATGTCCTCAGCAACAGTCTGCATCCCGCGCCGGACCTTCTGCCCGACCTTATCCATAATGACATGGGCCCAATTCAGATATTCCGGGTCAACAACCTTAACCTCGTTCTTCCCCGGAGCCTTCCACTTAGCCAGCTTCTTCATCAACGCTTCGGTCTTAGCGATGTCCTTCTCTCGATTGAGGAGCTCTCGTGCAACATGAGCGCCAATGGCACGGCGTTGCAACGCCATCACTGTTGCCTTTGGATCTTGCTCAAGCAATCCCTTAACGGCATCACTGTAGTTCTTGGAGACCTCAGCGAGCTTTGCTCTTGAGTTCACGTCCTTATTGGTGATAGCATCTGCAATGCGCTTCGCTTCGTCTTTGATGGCAGTTTCAGTCAGCGTCTCGACCTTAGCCGACATGGCCGCGCCTTGGTATTCCTGAGTGACGATGTTCAAGGTGGTATCACTAAGAGCCTGATCATGCGCGGCTGTGAGGATATTTGATGGCAAGTCCCCATACTTCGCCATCATCCGGCGATCGGTCTCAAGCTTGACCATATTCCTGAGCATTTCATTTGGCGACCGCCCTGCCTTCAAGGCGTTATGCGCGGCCAGCGCATCAACCATTGCATCGCCAGATCCATACCCAAAATGAGCAGCAACGTCATCAACACCAAGGCCGTTCTTAGAAACATAATGCGCAGGGAGGGCGGCCTTCTGGGCATCGTTCAAGTCATCTTCGCGAAGGGTGAAGCGCTGTTGGATCTTCTCGCCTTGGTGCTCCCCCGCGCCGATGAACATGTCCGCGGCGATATGTGGCTGGGCGCGGAGGTCGGCCTCGACTTCCTTCTCCATGTCCTTGCGGTTTGATTTCCACTCTGCCGTTTGTTCTTGCTTTTGCTGACGCTCAGCGCGACGCTCGGCAATGCTAACGTCCTCAGCATATTGATCCCGCGCCAGTTCTTGCAGATGCTGCCAATGCCCTTCGGGCAAGCCAACGGCTTTGGGATCGATAGCATCCAGCCCAATCAACATTGGATAGTCTGACCTTGCAGCCGATAGTGCCTGTGGCTTAGCCCCTCCTAGCTTGGCTTCTGTAGCCGCTAATTCTTCCTTAAGCTGCTGAATGTGTCCGTACTCAGGAGAGTCTACGGCATGAGGACCTTGGCCTTGAACGTAATCTATCTCTTCCTGAAGGCCTTTGATATGCTCTTCATAATCCTTACGAGAAGCTGTACCCTCCTCAACGCGGCGTAGACGATTAGCACCGCCTATAAGGTCCTCATTGATGTTAGCATATGCTTGTGCAACCGCCTCCGGCGCGGGACGGAAGACAGGATCCAACCCCGATGCCTGCCTGACCTGACTGATAGCTGACGGCTCAGGTGGCGGCACCTCAGGACGCGTCACCCTTGACTCAGACGCAGTGATCCCCTCAGGCCACATTCGGATGTTGTCGTGAAGACCCTTCGCGACCGCAGGGTCCATGTGTGTGAGCCAGTCGGCGAGGGGGACTTCGACGTCTGCCCCGCTTGATTTGGCAGCATCCAGCTTCTGCTGAATATCCGGCACCCAGCCAAGCTTGCCATCATCAGGCTCGGGGAGCTTATCGCCATAGAGCGCGCTGACTGCATCCCCCGCGATTGAGATTGATCGATCCCCAAGGTGCTGCTGAACGAACTTCTTAAAGAGTTCCGGTGATCGCTCCCACGTGGTTGATTGCTGAACCAGCTTTGAGGAATCCTCTAGGCTCTTCAACAATACTTCATTATGCTTGGCCTTAGCAGTGTCCAGTTCCTTATTGATCCCGGCAGGCGGCTCCTTCCCTGCCATGATCCACGGCCCACCTGGCGCGTGCTCCGGCTTGATCATCTCGTATTCGGTTAGGGCCTTGGCTTCGCGCCCTAAGCTTTCGCTTCCGGTTAGACCTGTGATCCCGCCACCAATCGCGCCAGTGGTTGCCTCAAAGCCCGCAGAGAGCCCCCTCAAGGCCACCCCAGCGACGTTCAACGCAGAGGTCAGAGCGGTGTTCTCCATCCCACCTAAAAGTGATTTTGATGGGTCCAGGGCCGGGATCGCTCTGGCTGTGTCAGCCGCGGTGACGGGCATCAGCGGCCCCTCTCCCCAGCCTTCCTTGAGACCTTCGATGCCGCCTTTGATGAGGCCTTCGGCGCCTGCCTCGAAGCGCGGTGATAGCAAATCCGTTGCTTCGCGAAGGGCCTTGAGCGATCCTGATAGCGTATCTAAATGCCCCCAATCATCATTGCTGACGATGGATGCCATTGGATCCGAGCCCGCATATTGGGCTAGGCTTTGATTGCCACCAACAATCCCCTGCGCGACCTGAGACTTGAGCCTCTCCTCAAAGCGCTTCGGGTCGAGATTGATGACATTGCTAGGGGCACCTGTAACCGCACCAAGCTGCGCCGATCTTGCAGCGGCATCGGCATCTGCATTAGCATTAACCACCGCCAATGCAGCATGTCCACGCAAGACCGCGGCCCCAGCATCGCGATAGTCCGTACCGGGAGGTAGATCGACTATATCATTGTCCGGGGGCATTAGTAGATCCCTTATCGATCAACACGTCATTCAACTTCTTGAGGAAGATCTTCTGAACATCATCGTCTGAGAGATTCATCCCCGGATGCTGTTGTCGGATCTCTACGGCCTGAGCGTCTGATGGCTGATAGGCGTGGCCTTTTGTATTCCAAATGTACCCCGGTGAGATCACCTTATCCTGCAACAGCTTTGTCGCGATGTCTGTGGCCATCTTGGGATCAATGACCTTCCCGGCCTCGCGAGCATTATCGAATGCCACCTGCAATGCGCCCCTGAACTCATTATACTCAGTAGTTCCTCTAGCGCCGATGCCATCAGTAATCTGCTGCTTCATATCCGACATCACCTGCTCAGTGGCTTTATCATGGAATCCCGCACTAGAGCCAGTAATCCGCATACTATCTTGAAGCCGCATAAACTCCTTTCGTTGATCCATTGTTAAATCAACTTTCCTAAGATTTAGCTTTAAGAAATCCTCCAACTGAGCAGGATCATGTGACATCCCGGTCAACTGTGTAGCCACGGATCTTCTATTATCAGTCAGGTTATTATCATTCTCAATGGTCTGCAAGTTGAGCTTATTGAGTTCCTCCAGTGTCTGCCCAGCACGATCTTCATTATCCTTAATATCCTTGAAGGCCGCTCTGTAATCAGGATCCTGCATATAGTCATCAAGTGTCCTAGGAGTCTTACCAGTGTTATCAAGTATGGCTTTGTTAACCGTGCTGACAGCGCGATCAAGATTCTGCTTCTTAATAGTGCTATCAACGGCATACTTAGTTCGCTCTTGCGCGATCGTGGCATCAACCCCCCGAGCATCCAACCCAGCTTTGTTAGCAGCATCAGTAACCGCTTTGATATTATCCGCCTCAGACTTGGTTGGATCATGAATCTTGTTGACTATGTCCTTCGATTGATAATCGGCCTGAGAACTTTCAACAAGCTTATGGGCCTTATCCGCCCATTCACCGGAGATGCGCCCTTGCTTCTCAGCCTCATCAAGAGCGGCTTTGGCCTCCGCTGGTTTCTGGCGATCGGCAAAGCCTTGAATACGTGCATAGGAGGTCTTACTATTCTCTGTGATTAAGTCTACTTTGGCAATGTCTGAATCTGGGGAGTATCCTCCATGATGGGCGCGCAGAGTAGCCGCGGCCGCGTTCCCGGCATAGGCCTTCTCAGTCGCCTGAGCATCATGTGGCTGGCTGGTGATAAGGAGATTGTTAGTATCTTGCTTGGCGCGAATGGTCTCGAGATCGTATTGCTTTAAGGCTTGGGCACTGTGGCTGGCACTATAGATAAATAAACGGCTCTGGGTCGAGGAGGCATCATTTTGATAATACTCATTCGCCATCGGGTTGAGGTCAGAACCGTTCTTGATTCTGATGTCATCAAGATTCTTCTGAAGAGCCTTGAGAGCCTCAGGTCCAGCAGCCATTCCTCCCTTGGAGTCGAAGTCGGCCCATAGTTGCGCCTGTTCCTGTGCAGTTTTAACGGATGCCCCTCTGGCAGTGGCGTGATTAGTCAGGTCTTGGAACGCCATTGCGCGCTGGAAGAGTTCCTTACCCGCACCTTCCTGCACCTCCCCAAGACCTTGGACTGCCTGACCAATATTAGTGCCAAAGGCGGCAGCCGGAGCCTCGACATGGAACTCCGGCGTCGGCTCAAACCTTGGGCCTTGGGCTTGTGCTCCCTCAGGAGTGCCAGTGTATGGAACGCGATCAGCCATCACCCACCACCAAAGGTAGAGCCTTGAACTCTTTGACTAGGATCACCCCAAAGACCGGCCTTTTGCCCCTGTAGCCATTGCTGATCGACCGCGGAGGCGCCACCGATCAAAGACGTATCTGCCTTGATCATCCCGGCTGTTGCAGCATTGCGTCCTGCAACGACATCTGCTCCGGCTTGCGCAATATCCCCCGCGGCTAGATTGCGATAATTAAAGGCGGTCTTGGCCGCGTTGGAGCGAATCGCGGCCATGTCAGTCGCGCTCACCAATCTCTGTGATGCCTGCACCTGCGCCGCCGAGCCCGAGCGAATATCAAGCCCATGGGAAGCCTGAACGCTTTTGATTTGACCCAACTGTTGCGCGGCTTTGTAGCCGTAGAGCCCCGCCTGCTGCTCACCGATCTGTGAGGCATACTCTGCATTCTGATCCGCGATCGTTGCGTTAAGTCTTGCCACCCCAGCTTGGTAATCATACATCTCCTTTTCGCTTTGGCCGGTTTCGTAGCCGCCAAGGGCACTCGTCAGCGAACCGAGAAGTGTCCCCCCGATACTGAACTCGCCAAGTGTGGTATTATCAACCATGACTATTCTCTTGAAGTAGCATCCTAGCAAAGCGCCGTTCAAGTCGCGCGTCAGACAAGCGCTTAATGGCGGCTAAGATGGTCTGCGCATCCTCCCGTCGCGCCCCTTCCTCCAGCCATTGCCGTATCCTATGGTGCTCTATATGACCCAATAATTGCTCGTAGGATGGATTATCATCATATGGCATTAACGTTCCCTTCCCTCAGAGTTAAACCTTGGGAACACCCCAAGCACCGTAGCGGGATATGGATTGGATTGCTGAATGTAATATTGCCCCGGCACAGTATACGTTGGATCCAGAGTGGTGAATGCATCCCCATCAACCAGTCCTGCTACAATCTGTGATGGCTGCCCCGTCAGCATCGAGGATACATTCCCTGTAACAAGGTCTTTCATTGGAGTCAATGTCGAAGCTGAGGAACCAATCGACAAGCCAAGGGTATCGGCAACCCGCACCACAACTGAGTTGATGACTTTGGTCTTGGTCTGAACTGTGGGTTCCCCGATCTCTAGAGGGAGGGTTTGGAGGTTACAATCAAACCCGAGACCGATGGTGACAGTGGTGTAGCCAGTGGCCCCGGGAGGTGTCGGCGCGAGGAGGGTGAAGGCCCCTGAGAGCGGCATCACAAAGGGAGTAATGGCAGTCACGTTGCCAAGGTTATCTTGTTGGAGTCCGGTGACGGTCTGGCCTGCTAGATGCGTGGCACCGGAGAAGCTTAAGGTTGGCGCGCCTGAGTATTGCTGACCCGAGTCCACACACCAGGAGGAAATGAGTCCGTTCGGGAATGCGCGATCCGCGATGCGTTCGATGTATTGAACACTACTGCCGTTGATGGTACGGGTAACGGCAAGATAAACCGCATCAACCGTTCCTGCATCTGTTGTTGCTTCAGCTACTGAGCAGACGGAGGTGAAGACGCCATTGGTAGTGTTATGATGCGCCCAGCCTTGGAACTCTTGCTCTTTGAGGAAGGTTAAGGAAAGAAGAACGCCGTCGTTGCGGACGGCCCAGACTACGAAGAAGGGGGACTCTGCCCAGGCCCATTGGGTTAAGGAGAAGCCATAGAAGAGATGCGAAGCAATCAGTGAGATGTCAGTGCCAGTGAAGACGTTGAAGTAGATGTTGTAGGCAAGGTCTCGAACTTGATTTCCTTTAGATTGGACAAAGAGAATATCATAGTTGGAGATGATCGGCGGCATGTCATTCGCGCCGATGAAGGATTGAGCAGTTGCGACAATGTTCTCAGGACTGACTGCCGCGCTGACTCCTTGGAAGCTACCACCGCCGTTGACGACCCAAGCTGCTTGATCGGTGAAGATCAGCATGCCAGCAGGGACACTCACAATCGACTTGATGTTGTTGGGTTGATTGCTGACAAGAGTTCCAGTGATCGCGTCAGAGGCTATCACTGGTTGATGGATGTTAAAGTTGTAGTAATCCCCGGGCTGAGACATGTAGAAGGTTTGAGGGGAGGCAACGGGCGCGGCAAGAACAAGGCGCTGTTGGAAGAAAGCGCAGACAGAGGGGTTACCTGCTGAGGCTGGCTGGAGCGTTGCAGTAGCGGTGGCTCCTGAAGGCGTGAAGATCACTGACGGCACGGTGCCATAACCAGCCCCAGGAGCCGTCATTACTACTTGGCTAACACCCCAGATAACGGTTGCGGTAGCGCCAGTGCCGACTCCTGAGGTGCTTGTTTGCGTTAATGGGTTGCTAGGAGTCGCGCCAGAGGTGATAGATCCAGGGCTTAGAATGGCCCATGAGGTGATCGCGCCCGAGGAGACTGTTAGCACCAACATTGAGATGCCAAAGCCAAAGCCAACGGTATCATTGACAACGAAGCCAGAACCTCCTGCGGTGATGGTTGGAAGCGCATTTGCCGAAAGAACAGCAAAAGCCGTGGCAGGAGTGGTTGGAGTCCCTCCGAAGGATACCACTGGAGTAGTAGTGTAGGTCCCAGGTGCTGTGACCAGAACCGATGCGACCCCGGGCGCGCCGAAGGGATTCTGTCCAACAGGGACGCCTTGTGAGAAGTCCGCGGCGATGTTGCTATCAACGAAGCTGGTCCCGGTACTATAGCCGATGTAGCCGAATTGCACCGTTGGGGGCTGGACGCCAAAGGTGGAGATGTTAGCCGCGTAGACTTTATAGAAAGTCGCGCCGGTAACTGGCGTCCATGTGATTTGGTTTGATCCGTAAGAAGGGAAGACGCGAATGTCGGCTCTGGGGCCTACACCAACCGAGGTGGATGCTACTGATTCCTGTCCTGTGGATGTAACCGCGGTGACTTCATAGGTGTAGTAGGAATATCCAATAACGGGATTGGTTGGATATGGATCGTAGACGATAATAGGTAGAGAGGATGTAACCGCGACTCCAGTTGGCGCGGTGATTGTTGGCCCAATGGGAATCGCGGCCAAGATCCAACTCGTCGATGAGACATAAGTTAGAGAATAAGGAACGTAATTGGGATGTGTTAGGATCATCACATTCCCGGTCTGGGTGAACTTGAGCAGCGCTAAGTCCGCACCAGCATAGGGAGTAGAGATTTGGGAGCCAGCCACAACCGCGCCTTGGAATATGGCGCGCATATAGTTCTGGCCCCATTCAAGGGCGTAGCCGATGTTAAATCCAGCCTGGAAACGGATCAGACGAACGGGATGCGTTGAGTCATGAGCCGTCGCGACGTAGATCGTCCCCGGGCGCGTTGATGCACCTCCTCGATAATCGACGAAGAAGTTCTGCATCAAGGCCGCGCCAGAGCGGTACTTCTGGATGTCAACTCGGGCGTAGAGCTGCGGGGCCCATTCGCCAGAGTTGAAAGAGGCTTGGACGTGGGTTTCAGTCATAGCCTCTTGGCCAACTTAGCATAAGAGCGGGGGTGGGGGTTGCCATGAAAGGAGACCACACGGTCCCCGGGGCGGGCGGGGATGGACACCCCCCAGCCGATTGGGTTCAGCCAGATCACATGGTCAGCGTTGATCTTGGCCCTGACTTGACGGTTGCATCTGCCCGGGCGATCGTTGACCCCGGAGGAAATGATGGCGATATCGAAGTGCTGTGGTGGGACATGGGCCGCGATCCAGCAACTAGACATGCTGACCTTGGCAATGACAAGGCCTTTGAGGACCATGCCAATGCCAACGGCGATGCTATCGCCAATGATTAGTGTAGTCATAGAATCACCCAAAGATCGGCCACATGCCGCCCCAATCAAAGCCACTAAAGGGGCCGGAATATGGCGAGGGGAAGTCGATGCCGCGGATGCGGACCCAATCGGGAGTCACGTCATTGATAGTGAGGCCTTCGTTACCATCCCCGACCCTGGCCTGCGCGATGATCTGGTTTGCCTCTTGGACAGCCATGTTAGCGAGCTTCTTGTCACCGGTGAGAGGGATGGTAAGGCGCGCTCCAAGGACGAGGGACCAAGTCTCGATGAAGGCCTCGTCCATGATGTCGGGATCGGTGATGTCTTGGCAATAGGTGCAGATCGCGAACTCTTGATTGCAGAGCAAGACGCGTTGGGGAGAGGGAGAGCCAAAGGTAAGATTGAAGGTCGCGCCAGAGCCAGTGCCTGTGGTATAGGCTTGACTAATGGGATTGGGCAATGGAGCGAAGTAGGAGCCTCCAACTATAGGCCCTTGGGCCACTCCACTCTGCAATGGCGCGGTTTGGGTGTTGTTGACCTGACTGACAACGGAGATGCCAGTGATGACGCCACCGCTCACGCTCGTAACGAGAAGCTGAACCGGGCCGCCATAAGGCTGAATGCCTTGGGTCCAGGTGATGTCGCCGTTGGTCGGGTTGATCATCCCCGGGCCGTAGATGATGTCGCCGACGTTGTAGCCGGTTCCGCCAGAGACGATCGCGGCAGCGGTGACGGGATAGAATGTGTCGTTCTTGATATTGTACTTGACCGGCGGGCCTTGCCAGAAGCTGGATGCTCCACCAGTCACCGCGGTGGTGATGGGGACTCCACTGGCAAAACCTGTTAGCGTTGAGGGGATGACAAGGATCATCCTCTGGCAGTCATTGGGGTATTGGTACTCGTAGTTCCACGGCGGCGACGGCTGGCCGGGTTGCCAGAGAGTTGTCGCCGCCATGGTGTTTTCAGGTGTCCCCGGCGAGGAGGTGATATAGATCAGGTTGGCGGTTTTGGTCGCGAAGTTCCAAGGCGCCATGCGAATCAATCGCCGACGTGTGTTGTCGATAATGAGGTTGGCTTGGATTGCTTCGTTGGTCAGGTTTCCCGCAAGCTCGGCATCGGTCACGCTCGTGCGAGTGCCGGGGACTTGAAGAGCGCGATTGACGATGTCGGTTGCGGTGGTCATGGCGACGCCTTATGGAAAGTAAGAGCGGAGTTTGTCTTCACCAGCTTTTGCCTTAGCGGTGACAGCGTCCCACTGAGTCCCTGTCATTGGGGTCTTAGTGGCCTTGTCCCAATCAGCTTTGAGTTTGGCCGCGAGGGCGTCGTACTGTTCGCGAGGGGTCATGATGCTTCTCCTTATGAAGAGGGTGTCGTAGTGGGAGTCGGCGTCGGAGTGGGAATCAGTCCCTTCGCCGTGGTGTCGAGACCGCCCATCTGAGTGTTCAGAGTGGCGAGAGTAGCCGTAGCCGCTTCCACCGCAGCATCGTTTCCATTGTTGACCGCGGCCTGAAGGGCAGCGACAGCCGCGGCAAAGTCAGAAGCAAAGCTAGAGATAGTGGTCGAGAGCGTGGCAACAGCCGCGGTAAGGGCAGAGTCATCGAGAGCGGACATGATTGTTTCCTTTAGTGCTGAGAGAGTTGCGGGACTGAATGTTAACTCAATAGGTATAGGCACATTAGCGTCTCCCTTGGGTTCCAGAGTTGCTATAGTTGGTGCCGCCGAGGCCGGGGCCTTTATGCATCTGGCCCTTGGGGCCCACAGGCTCCTTGTAGGGCAGCGGCTTGACGCAACCGGTCATGTCGCCGCCGCAGGTAGCGCGATTGCCTCCTTGAGTCATAGTGCTGGGGAAGTCATCGAGGGGGTGCTTAGCCATTGGAGTGGTGTCCTGGGGGAAAATGAGCAGCGGGGATCGCCTTTGGGCCCGTAGCAAGCGGGATTGGCCCTGAGTTGCTCTGAGACCGAGCCTCTCTGGCTTTCATAATGGCATCCGCCTGAGCTAGGGTCTTCTTATCCGCCTCAACCTGCTGCTGATCGAGGCCGACTTGATCCACTCGAGCCTTAGCCATAGCCGCGGCGGCTAATACGGCATTCTCTTGATCAAGAGTAGCCTGATCAATATGCGACTTCTGCTGGGCCGCCTTCTTGGCCTCGATCGCGTCAGCCATCTCAGGCTTGGCCGCGGTCTCGGCGTCGGTGATCGCGGAATCAACCATATAGTTCAGAGCAGGATGCGCTCCTGGGTAGCCAAGAAGTTCCTTTTTCAAGAGAAGGAGCGAGAGTAGTTCAGAATGGTCGATCATCAGTGTTTTCCTTGTGAGCCGCCTTTGTGGCAGGTGGTGGCGACGGGGGAGGGGGCGTTGAAGCCGCGGCCAGGGTCTTGATAGGGTCTGGTGCGGACGACTTGAAGCCCCATGTCTGCGACTTTAGGGACGGACTTGGCGGTGGCCTTTGGTTCGACCTTGGTCGCGGACATGGAGTTCATTCCTCTGCCTTGTTTCATACTGAATGATCCTTTGCTGTTAGTTGACGGGAGTAGTCATAACGATTTCCGCCCTTCTCCGTCATGTCCTGACGAACGCGCTCGAAGGTGCCTTGATCGCCATAGAGTTCATCGAGGAGATGGCGGAAGCGATCGTGGCAGCGCTCGATCTCACGGTTGAGGTACTTCGGCGGCACCATGCCTCCTTCGTGATGCAGGTTCCAGATGTCATGGACATCGTGGTAGTACATGATGAAGCGCCGCATCTTCTCTGGGACTTCGCTTTCGGCGTCTTTCATATACTTGACGACTTCGCGAAGTTCGAGCAAGATCGCCCTCATATCGCGGGCGACATTGTGGAGATCGGCGGCGAGTGTCTCGTCTTGATCGGTGAGCCGACCAGTAGCCTTGATGTTGATGTCGTTCACTTTGACTTCCGCTTCTTCATCGCGACAGAGAGTTGCTTGGTGCCGGTATCAGCTTTGTTGAACTCCTTGCCGACTTTCTGGGGAACGCCTCCAAAGCCGCCGGGAGTGTGAGCAGCCGCGGCCATCAGGCGCGCTTGGGGTTTGGATTTGCTTGGCATAACTTATCCTTTCGGGGCTTCCTTTGTGACCTGCGTCCCGGCAGGCGCGGTGACTTTGGTGTCCTTCGTGAGAGTCTGTGTCTGGATCGCGGGGGCGAGTGGACCGAAGACCGAGGCAGGCAGGAACGGATTGGCAATCAAGTAGACCGCCATGATGAAGGATGACCATGAGGTGATGTATGGGCCCCAGGTTTCGGGGACGCCGAGTGGCAAGTGGATCGCGCCTTGTGATGCCGCGGCCACGAGCGCCATAACGATCATAACAAAGGTACCAAGTTGCTTCGTGCTGATCATGATGATTTCACCGTTGTGGTTGGGATGATCTTGGCAAGTTCAGCCGCGATCAAGCCAGGGAGGGCTCCTGTTAGCTGAGCAATGAGAGGGGTGACGATGGAGGTCACGATAGTAGTTGGGTCAAGGGAGACTACCGGTGGAGTAGTGCCAGTAGTTGGAGTTGTAGTTCCCGTCACTGTTACCGGAAGCGCGACTCCAGTCTGCGCGATGACTTCCTTGACGAGACTAGCGACGACTGCGTCAATTAAGGCTAAGAGGAATGGGTTCAAGGTCGAGGCTCCTGTTGGTGCTGGGGCTGGGATTGGGACTGGAGTAGGCTTTGGTGCTGGGGTTGGAGTTGGAACTGGCGCGACCACCTGCGGTACAGCCGCATCAAGAGTCTGGGCGAAGGCGACAGAGCGCGAGATCTCAGCGGAGGGGTTAGCAGGACCTTCGTATTGAGTGACGAAGAGAGTGATGAATGGAGTATAGGCCATGCCGGATTGTATCGCGGCCCAGACGTTGCTATAGCTGTTGGCGCATTCGGTTAGGATGAAGTCGAGTTGGGTGTTAACGGCAGTGGGGGACTCGCCTTTAGCCGTAGCGAAGGCTTGAAGCGCGGCTTGGCGGGGGCCGTTCCACGAGGCGATGCCAAAGGCGCCCCCGCCAAATAGGACACCCCCAGTATCAGTTGAGCCTGTTGCTGGCTGCGGTCCTGGATTTAGCTGTGACTCCCCAGCATAGCAGACCGAGACAATGCCAATAGCAGGGCCACGTGCGATGCCTTTCTGGAGATAGTGCGTTACTGCGTCAATCGCGACTTGAGGTACTGCCATTTGGGCTCCTTATAGGGTTCCGTTCTTGATGCCGTTGATGAAGATGCGATAGGAACTGGCAGGGGCTGCACCACCGTTGATGAAGAAGCTGGATATGAATGTATCAGTGTTGCCATTAAGTTGAAGGTTGAGGAACGTGTTGCCCGTGGCGCTGTTGAAGAAGCCTACATTGCTAGTGTAAGCGGTGTTGAAGGTGAAGCTATCGTTCCAGATATGGGCCATGGTAACAGTGGTGTTGTACATATAGTGAGTGCCGGTGGGCGCACTAGCAACACCCTGAATATCAAAATGGGAGTTGGTTAGAGATGTGCCAAGGAAATCGGCAATGTAGCCAGTGGTACCTACTAGTTGAGTAGTGAAGGGGAAGAGGATCCCACTCATACGCAAGGAGTCGATGGTACCTTGCGTCTCGAGCATTGATGGCCAGTAGTCGGCCTCGACTTTGATGTCAATGTCTTGGGAGTTCTTGATGTAGATGGGATAGGCGTTACCGGGATAACTGGCACCTCCTCCGCTGATCTGGGCGGTATAGAATTGATAGAAGGAGATGTCATTAGAGGCTTCGATGTAAAGGGCGAAGCCGCCGCCGGTGCTTAAGGAGGAGCAGCCAAGGCACTTCATACCATCGGTACCAATAGCGGTGGCGTAGTAGGTGCCATAAGTGGGCGTGACTGAGAGGGGGTTGTTAGTGGTTAGAGCGAAGCCGTAGTCTCCAGAGACGCCGACGTTGGTCCAAGTGGAGAGGCCACCGCCGTTGTTAAAGGAGATCGGGATGCTGTTGATACCTTCTTTGAGGTTGATCACGACATTGTTGAGCGCGATGTCGGCGCCGCCGGGGGAGCCGGTGTATGTGTCGGCGCTGGAGCCGAGGAGGAGGCCGTACTTTGAGGCATTGGTTAGGCCAACAGATGAGATCGCGATGTTGTTGAAGTGAATGGAATTGCCGCCAATGCAGTCAAAGACCTCAGCGCTGGTCTGGCCAAGGAGTACAGAGCCGACTGAAGGCGTGGCATTGACGAGATTGAAGCCGGGGAATTGCGCCACAGTGCCGTTGATTGTGAGGCCTACTTTGTTATGGCAATCAAGTGGGGTGGCGATCTTGTTTTTGCCGGGAGGCATGTTAAGAGCGTTGCCAGTGCCTGAGAGCGCGTTGATGGCATTCTGCCAAGGTGTGCTTTCATCAGTGGCCCCGGTCATGTCCACCGCGCCAAATTCGCGGCTGTCGGCGCCCGTTGAAGGCCAAACCGCGAGCCAGCATTTGCCATCGGAAGAGGTGACTTGGGAGCCGCCGTCGCCGGTGCCGGAGAATAAGGAGCAGGCGGAATTGCTAGAGTTGTAGATCTGTGGAGGGGCATCGCCTTGATTGGCGTAGCCTAAGCGGAGGACTTGGGCGCTGGCTGTGGAGGCGAGAGCAGATAGCGCCGTGTTGTTGGCCGCGATAGAGAGAGCAGATCCAGCAACGGCAGTGGATCCAGTGTAGATCGCGAGGTTGCCAATGACACCCGAGCCAACTGTACCACTTCCGCTCGGGGAGCAGGCGACGCTGGAGAGACCTCCTGAGGCGTCATAGACTGCGCATTGACCATTGGTGGTGGTGCCATCAATAACTGGGAACTTGGTGGTAGTACCGGATCTGGTGCCTTGAGTGAAGCCGTTACCAGCCGCGTTGCCGATGACGGGAAGGTTAGGAGTGATAGTGCCCGTTATGGAGCCAGTGCCGAATTGGTTCACAAACGCGGTCGAGGCGCAGGAGTTGGAGGAGTCTCCAGCAGGGCGCGTTGGGCATGTTGGGTTCTGGGCATGGGCCGACCCAAAGGCGAACCAAAGCGCGGTGAGAGCGACAGCGGCGATGAGGACTCGTTTAGACATTGCTATCAACCACTGTGAGAGGGTTGCCGGATCCACTTGCCGCGAAGGCTTGCCAAGGCTTTTGGCATTCACCGGTTATGGTCAGGGTGCCTCCATTAGCATAGACGCGGAAGCATCCCCCAAGGGCAGCTGTAGTTGGAACAAGAGCGACATCGCTGCCTGAGCCAATAACGAAGGAAGGAGCAAAGAACACGTCAACAGTTCCTGGATTGTGAACCGTGATTGATTGACGCTGAGAATTAGTGCCAATCACTTGTTGTGGAGTTGTAGTGAGATTATTGAAGGCGTAGACACGGCCACCACTAGCGGAGCTTACCGTTCCGGGGGAGCCGACACTAGTGGTGATCGTGGACATTGGGTTAGCCTTTTAGTCGGATGGTGTCAGGGGCGCGAGAAGCGAGCTGCTGCTCGGCCATCAGTTGCGTTAGGGAGGCGAGGGCGCCGACGAGTTGATCCATTCCTGGGATCATGATTGGCTGAGGAGTCACATCAGCGCGATCAACGACAGCCTGAGAGTAGTTCTGCTCAGCGCGCTCAGGCTTATAGGCCCAAAGACTCTGGAAGCTATCAGAGATTTCCTGAGCCTCCTCGTCTTGGGGGATCATATCGGGAGTGGGGTCGCCGAAGATTTCGATTTCTCCTGGGAGGCCCTTGCCCTTAAAGACAATGACCTCACCTTCAGCATCATCCATGTTGCCCCCGGCTGAGACTGGAACACCCACCTGATTCCGATTGGTCCAGCACTTGGGGTCGGCGGGATCGAGAAGGCGCGGAACGATGAACTCCTTTTCGACAAGATCGCCCGAGGCGCGATCAGTGTGGGAATAGCGCCATTTGGCGGGGCGCACTGTGTTGATGTAGTGCGGGCATGCAAGTTTCCATCGCGCCATTTCAATTCTCCGCCCATTCGAAGGTGATGTTGAGGAGTCCGGTGGCAATCGTCTTGCCATCGAGGTTGATGCAGATTTGTTGGACTACGGTCCCAGCTTTAGGGATGTCCCAAGACTGACTGAACAACGTGACCGCACCCGGACCTGCTTCGATCTGGGTGATTGGATTGGTCGCGGTGGTGGTGACCGGGAACGGCACGGCTTGACCCCAGAGAAGATTAGGGGTAGTGTCGTTCACGGTTCCGTTGGTGGTCCAGGCAGTGACAGTCGCGGTGGCGGCAGCATTGCTTGGGTTTAGAGGTGCCGCAACTGGAAGTGCTAGGCCGGTTGCTGGAGTGCCTGCGGTGTCGAGACTGTGGTTGAGGTTTAGCAGAACCGGGGTCGTGATGGCTGTAGCCGCGGTGCCTGAGATCAACACGCGTCGTAGGCTCACCGTCTTGGTGGTGGAGCCGTTGAGGCACATGATGTCAGTGGCCGAGGAGGCTGGAGCCAATAGCACCGCCGTGGCTGTGTAGGTCGGTTGACCCACGACGGCACAGATCACGCCGATTTGCGGAACGGTGTTGACGCCACAGACTTGTGCATGCGCTGGAGTGGTGGCTGGGGCAGCGAGCCCCAGCGCCAGCGCAACTAAGAGGAAGAACCTTTTCATTGCGCGCTCCTGTTAGTTAGCGATATTGATACCGGCTTGATAGCCGGAGAGGGCGCCGGTTGTGCCGACGATCTGTTCTTGCTTGTCGAGCGCGATCCACGCCTCGAGAGAGGAGGTGGTGAAGGTGCCGACCACGATGGTACGCATCCGGAGGTATCGCGGGAGAACCTGTTCCCAGATCACCCTCGGCATATCGACATTGGCAAGTTGAGCTCCAATAATGAGATTCGCCACCGCGATGACGGGAGAGGTCCACATCACAGTGTAGGAGCCGGGGGCGCCGGAGCCATTGTCAGGGGCGCCGGAAAGCTCAAGCTGGACGCTGGTGCCGCCGACCCATGCGATG